>Ga0326597_10000070_pt1 | contig 173214 bp, 155 predicted proteins | sample RVTome_12_FD_203789 | JGI IMG/M metagenome (GOLD analysis project Ga0326597, IMG submission 203789) | Soil microbial communities from uranium-contaminated site in the Upper Colorado River Basin, Wyoming, United States - RVT100D185 | ecosystem: Environmental > Terrestrial > Soil > Contaminated... | reverse complement strand
AGTGCTCCCCGAAGATCGACTGCAACGTGATCGAAGACGACGACATGTGGAAACGTTATCGATGGCCTTAAAAACACGCGTTACGAATCGCTAAAAATATCGTCCCCGCGAAGCGGCTTTGTTCAACAATAATTAGACGGATCCGCATAAGACACGGAGTCCTTGGTTCTTGCCCGCATAAGATACCTTGAAACTTCCTGCGAAATGCAGGATAACACCCTTGCGTGGAAGAGTTCTCCGCGAGTCGCGATATTTATTCCGGCATGTTATGCGGATCCGCATAAGAACCTCTTTCTCCAAGCCCATCCATCGGGCTGCGAACGCCAGACGGACCTCGGTTGAGGACATGGGTGTAGATCATCGTGGTTTTCACGTCCTTTTGGCCGAGGAATCCTGCACCGTCCTGATATCGGAACCGCTGGTGGAGCTCGTCGAGGAGCTTGGGCTTGGGGCCGGGTGGTGGGCGCGGGCGCGGCGGCGAACCACGGTCTTCCGCGGCGGTCCCCGATCCGTCCCAACGGGTATGTGGCGCCCAATCCTCCCCTCCCTGGTTCACAGTTGATCCAACCTAGGCGACGTGAAAGGCCTTGTCAAAACGTGAGGATTTTCTGATGCGCTATGAATCAACAGTGGTTTTGCTGAGGGGCGGTGCTTGATTCCCGGCGGATGGCGCCGCCGGTCCTGTGGGAGGGTCGGTCTGGCGGCGGTCGCGTTGGGGATCCGCGCCGTCGGCGCGGCACGCCCTGCGGGCGTGGGTCGCCGAAGGGATTCGGCTCCTACCGGGGTTCCGGGGGCGCGCCGCGATTTCCCCACAACAGGGTAGGAGCCGGTCGCACCGGCGATCCGCGGCCTTGGCCTGCCTGCGGCAGGCAGGCGCGGCGGCTACTTCGTCTTCACGCGGCGGAGGTAGTCGGCGGCGACTTCCGGGGGGGTGGGGTTGATGTAGATGCCGGTGCCCCATTCGAAGCCGGCGGGGCGGGTGAGGCGGGGGATGATCTGCAGGTGCCAGTGATAGTCCAGGGCGATGGTCGCCCAGTCGGACGGCCGGCCCGGACGGGGGTGCGGCGAGGGGGCGGTCTTCAGGACGAAGTTGTAGGGCGGGTCGTTGAGGGCCTCCCGCAGCCGCACCAGGGCGTCTTTCAAGGCGCCCGCGCAGTCGAAGAGGTCGCGCTCGTTGAGCATGGAGAAGTCGTGCTGATGGCGGCGCGGCATCAACCACATCTCGAAGGGCTGGTGGGAGGCGTACGGGCAATAGGTGACGAAGGCGTCGGTCTCGCGGACCAGGCGCTCGCGGCTGCTCCGCTCCTGGTCGACGATGTCGCAGAACAGGCAGCGCTCCTTGTGGAGAAAGTGGTCGCGGGCGCTGTGTAGCTCGGTCTGCGGGACCACCGGGATGACCGGGGTGGCGATGATCTGGGTGTGGCCGTGGGTGAGGGTGGCGCCGGCCGCGGCCCGGTAGTTCTTGAAGATCATCACGTAGCGCAGGCGCAGGTCGCGGCGCAGGTCCTCCAGGCGCAGCTTGTAGGCGGTGAGGACCGTGGTGATCTCCGCCACCGACAGCTCGCTCAGGGAGCGGTGGTGGTCCGGGGTCTCGATCACCACCTCGTGGGCGCCGATGCCGTTCATCCGGTCGTAGACGCCGACCCCTGCGGGTTCGAGATCCCCCTCGACTTGCAGCGCCGGGTAGCGATTGGCGACCACCCGCGTCTGCCAGCCGGTATGGGTGGCGTTGGGCAGGGTGAGGATCTCCTTCGAGGCGCGCGCGACATTCTCCGGGCAGAAGGGGCAGGAGGCCGGATCGTTCGTCGGCTCGGCATCGCAGGGGAACTCGTCCGGCCGGCGGGCGCGTTCCTTGGCGATGACTACCCAGCGGTGGCTGACCGGACCCCAGCGCAGCTCAGGCATCGGTGATCTCCACGGTGACGGTCTGTTGCCAATCGATCGCCGGTCCCCCGTCCAGGGGCCAGCTCGCCATCAACCAGGTCTGCTGATAGCAGACGTCGACCCCCGCCTCCGACTGGGAGACGGTGCGCATCGGCGCGATGGCCACGGTCGCCGGCGCGGCGAACGACACCTTCAGTCGCCGGCCGATGCCGGTGTCGACCAGGGACAGCCCCGTGACAGACTCGGCCTCCATCGCCTTGTCCAGGCCGTGCGGCGACGCGTCGCGATCGGCCCACGCCATGTGTGTGGCCGGGGAGTCGCAGCCGGGCATGGCGAAGAACAGCTCGATGCCGGCGCGTGCCGCCGGCCGCGGTCTGGCGCCCCGCAGGCGCACGGTGAGGCGCAGGGCAGGGCGACCGTCGAGGAGCTCGTAGTGGCACTCCCGGGTCACACCCTCGGCCACCTCGGCCATCACGGTCGTGCCATCCAGGTGCGCGGGCTGGACCGCGGCGCGGGAGACTGGCGGCGTGCCGCCGGGAACAACCCGCGGTGTATTTGCCTCGCCGGCCGCCAGCAACCGCACCCGGCCGCTCAGGGGCGGCGACACATCGTAGACCAGCTCGCCCCGCGCCCCCTCCATGGCCCGACCGGCGATGTCGTGGATGGTCTGCACCGCCTCCGTGTCCACCTGCGCGTCGGCCGGCTCGGCAGGGGGGGCCAGCGGCGCGAGGTGATAGTGCTCGAAGCGGCGGGCGATGGTCGCGCCGAAGTTGATGCCGCTCGCCCGGTCGGAGAGCTCGGAGAGGAGGCCGCCGGCCGCCAGGTCGACTGTGGCGTGGAGGTGGCCGTTGGTGAGGTGGAGCTCGTCCTGGCCGTCGGCGTCCTCGTCCCACACCCGCACGGACTCGGCCACGCCGATGGTCGCCTCGGCCCGGTTCAGCTCGCGCCAGACCGTGTGGCGCAGGTGGGGCAGGTAGAGGCCACCGAACACGCCGTGCCAGTAGGCGTCGTTGGCCTGGCCGGCGTAGAGGTGGCGCAGGGCCGCGTCGATGGTGGGACCGGACGCGTCGTCGATTCGCGCCGACAGGGCCAGGGCCCGCTTGTGCATGCGGTTGGACTCCGGGTACTTGACCAGGAACCCCTTCCAGATGCCGCCGGAGATGAACGGCTTCAGCGCGTCGAGATCGCCGCGCCGTTTCGCTTCGTCCACCAGGCGCACCAGTCCCGCCGCCTTGACCGCCGGCAGGGACCATTCGCTCATCTCGAAGTACGAGGCGTTGGGCAGGTAGGCGAGCCCCTGGGAGTGGTGAGCCGCCATGTACTCGGAGAAGGTGGAGGGTTGGATGAGCGGGTGGTCGCAGATCGTCTCCATGAAGCGGCGCAGCCAGCCGTCCTCGTAGACCAGCTTGTGGGTGCCCGGCCAGGTGCCATACTTCTCCCCGTCATCGGCGATGGTCACGGCGGTCCAGCCGGACTGTGCGCGCTGCTGCACCAGGTATTCGACGGTCTCCGCCGTGGGGTGGAACGGCGTCAGGTAGCGGAGCTGCATGTCGATGGGGAATACCCCGATGCGCGTTCCCGCGTCCTCGGTGAAAAAGTAGCCGGTGAGCTGCTCGCGGTCGAAGCCGGCACACTGGAAGTGGTAGTCGTCCACCGTGACGTAGTCGATGCCCGACGCCACCAGGTCGCTCACCAGCTCCGGCTCCCACACCCGCTCGGTGAGCCATGCCCCACGGGCCCGGGCGCCGAGCTTCGCCTCCAGGAAGGCCTGATGCATTTCGATCTGGCCGCGGCGGTCGCGGCGCGGGATGGCGGAGAGGACCGGCTCGTAGAAGCCGCCGGCCATCAGCTCCACCTGACCCCGGGCCACCATGCGGCCCAGGTGGTCGATGAAGCTGGGATGGTGGTCGGCGATCCACTCCAGGAGCCAGCCGCTGTAGTGGCACGCGAAGTGGAAGTCTGGGAACTCCTCCGCCACCGACAGAAACGGCGCGTAGGCGCGCTGAAACTCCGTCTCCAGGACATGGTCGAAGTTGCCCACGGGTTGGTGGCAGTGGATCCCGAACAGGAGGTGGATGGGGTTGGGCATGAGGGAGGGGCTTGGGGCTAGGGGTCAGGGACTAGGGAAGGATGGCCGCGGGGCGGCCAGGTTATTGGTTCAGTAACAGCACCGGAAAGACAAAACGACGAATCAATATTTCGGTCGCGTAGCGGCCGATCATTCCCTCACCCCTCGCTCCTGGTCCCTGGCCCCTGCGTCAGACCATCCACGCGTCGAGCAGGTAGTCCGTGGCGGCGGGGACGGTGAGCTCCACGGGGCCTTCCAGGGGGAGGCGCGTCTCGCCCACCAGATTGAAGCTGAGGTGGAAGGTGTCGCCGGGGTGAAGACCCAGGGCGACCAGGGGGATGGCCACCTCCAGCACCTCGCCGAGGCCCACGCGGCCGACGGATCCGGCCGCAGGGGGGCCGTCGGCGTTCTCACCATCGCCGATCAGGTGAAGGACGGGGCGCCCTCGTTCGTCCAGGGTCAGACGCACCCGAGAGGCGGCACCGCCGCCATACCCTTCGAAGAAGAACAGCAGGGCGAAGTCGGCATCCACCCTCTCGGCGACGGCCTGCGGTGCCTCCAGGCGCAGATAGAAGAAGGTCGCGTCGAACCCGAAGCGCAGGGTGGTGAAGGAGCAGTCGCCGGGGTGCATGGCCCCGGCCTGGTAGAGGGCGAGGCGCCCGCCCGAGAGCCAGTCCAGATAGCGCACGCCGGTGCCGTCGATGGTCGGCGAGATCAGCGCCTTGGGCATCTCGAGCTGGGCGCGGCGCAGCCGTGCGATGGGGAGATGCAACCCGTCCGGCACGGGCAGGTCGAGCTGCCGGTAGACCTCACGCAGGTGGGCGCGGAACAGGTGGTCGAAAAGGCCGTCGTGCGCCGAGTAGTGATCGTCGCCGAACCACCAGAACCAGTCGCTCCCCTCGGCGGCGAGCAACGCCTGGTAGGCGGCGGCGCGGCCTTCCGGGGGGACGGCCCCGTCTCCGTCGATCGCCTCCACACCACGGCTCACCCACTCCCAGGCGAGGTTCTTCTCCGGGTGGCCGACCCAGATGTTGAAATTGCCGTTGATCCATGACCCCGGGTGGAGGCGTTCCAGCGACGCCGTGTCGCAATCCGCGGCGATCGCCTCGCTGAAGGTGCGCGGTACCACCCCCTTCGTCGCCACCAGGGCTCGGTAGAGGGCAAGAAGGAAGGGGCGCCCGTTCGCCGGGTAGAACTCCCACGCGTTCTCGCCGTCGAGGATCACGCTCACCACCGGGTTGCTGGCGGAGCCCGACAAGCTGTGGCGAATCTCCCGCAGGCGCGCGAGGAAGTCGGCGACCGCCGACCTCTCTTCCCAGCGGCTGTAGACGAAGCCGATGCGATCGCTCAGGGGGAGATCGCGGAAGAAGAGGTTGAGTCCGCCCGCGTCGCCGGGGGCGTGGTAGCGGCGATAGAGGTCGGCCGGGGCGCACGGGCTGTCGCCGTCGCGTCCCGGCTTGCCGAGGCTGGCGAACAGCACCCGTTCGTCGCTTGCGGCCCACGTCACACCCGCGGCCGCCAACAGCTCGACCGCGGCCTGCGAGACGCTCCCCTCGGACGGCCAGCAGCCCTGGGGCGCGACGCCGAAGACGTCGCGGTGGCGCGCGCGGCCGCGGCGGATCTGTTCGGCGGCGTCGCCGGGGCGCTGTAGCCGCTGGCGTGGCAGGCGGGTGGCCGGGTTGGAGGCGGCGCCGGCGTCGGTGTCACACAGGAGCGGCAGGATCGGGTGGTAGTAGGGGGTGAAGGAGAGCTCGATCTGTCCCCGTTCTGCGAGGGCCCGATAGCGCGGCACGACCTCCACCACCGCCGCCTGCATGCGGGTCAGGAGCGCCCGCTTGTCCGCGGCGGTGAAGTGGCGGTCCTGGCTGATCAGGCCCGCGATCAGCGGGTCCTCCTCGCGCAGGGTCTCGCCGCACCACGCCAGGAGAAACCAGGTCTGGAGATCCAGCATGTCCTGGGCGTCGAGGGTGGCTGCCTGGGGGGCCCGGCCGCCGTGCACTGCCTGAAACAGCTCGCCGTAGCGCGGTGATGGGAGGATCTGACGGTCGAGGTGGGCCGAGAAGAAGTTGTGAACCAGGAAGTTGCGTGCGGCGGCATCCATCTGCCCCGGATCGGCCAGATAGTGGCGCAGAAAGCGGTCCGCGGGCTCGGAGCCCGGCGGGCCGTAGGCCGCGAGCTGGTCGAGGAGGGAGGGGACGAAGTTCACCGTCAGGTGCATCTCCGCCACCGCCTCGAGGTGACGGGCCATCTCGTAGTAGTCCTTCACCCCGTGCAGGAAGACCCACGGCAGGATGTACTCGCCCGCCTCGGCATCGAGGTAGACGGGCTGGTGCATGTGCCAGAGGAGGCAGACGGAGAGATCCATACGGGCTTGTCACATGGATAGCAGGGTGAAGCCTAAGGCAAAGCCGCCGCGTCTCACACCCCGTGTGCCGGCCGGTGCGGGGGGTCCTGGGTGGCACAACGGGCAACGATGCGTCGATTACCTCTAAGGAATGCAGGAAGTTCAGGAAGGCAGGAAGGGTTGAGGAGGGTGGGGGGCAACGATTCCTGCCTTCCTGCCCCGATCCTGCCTTCCTTAGGGGGCTGCCGGTTGCAGCGTCGCCACCGGTTGTCGCGTTCGCCGCCACGCCTCCGTATCCGCCGCCCGGGGAAAGGCACCATCTTCCCACCTGGGACGGTGATCGATGACGCGCTCAGGCGAGAACCGTCTCCTGCGGGCGGCTGCGCTGGGCGACGAACTCCTGGCTGCCGGACACCAGCACGATGCCGCTGTCGGTGACCGGAAAGCGGGCGCGGTCCTGCTCCTCGTCGAAGCCGATGACGGTCCCAGGAGGGATATTCACGTGCTTGTCGATGATCGCCCGACGGATGCGGCTATGACGCCCGACCGAGTTCCGTCCCAGGAGCAGCGTGTCCGTGACTTCCGAGTAGCTGTTGATGCGCACGCCGGTGCAGAGCACCGAGCGCACCACGCGCCCGCCGGAGACGATGCAGCCGCCGCTCACCAGGCTGTCGAGGGCGACGCCGGCGCGCTCGCCCTCGTCGGCGAAGACGAACTTGGCCGGCGGACACTCCTCGAGGTGGGTGTGGATCGGCCAGCGTGGATCGTAGAGGTTGAGCTCCGGCGAGACCGACACCAGGTCCATGTTGGCCTGGTAGTACGAGTCGATGGTCCCCACGTCCCGCCAGTAACCCGGATCGCCGGTGCGTGGGTGGTGGAAGGGATAGGAGAAGATGCGCCGTTTGCGCAGCATCCGCGGGAAGATGTCGTGGCCGAAGTCGTGGCCGGAGGCCGGATCCTGGGCGTCCTGGGTCAGGGCATCGACCAGGACATCGGTCCGGAAGACGTAGATCCCCATCGAGGCGAGGGCGTGGTCCGGATCTCCCGGGATGGTCACGGGCTCGGCCGGCTTCTCGAAGAAGCGGGTCACCTGCCAGGTCGGGTCGACCTCCAGCACACCGAACGCGCTGGACTCGGCACGCGGCACGGGAATGGTCACTACCGTGGCGTCCGCCTGGCGGGCGACGTGCTCCGCCAGCAGCGGCCGGTAGTCCATCTTGTAGATGTGGTCCCCGGACAGGACCATCACGTGGGGGGGAAGGTTCTCCTGGATGAGGTCGAGGTTCTGGTAGATCGCGTTGGCCGTCCCCAGGTACCAGCGATCGTCGATCTTCTGCTGGGGCGGGACCGTGATCAGGAACTCGTTGAACACCTGGGAGAGGAGGGGACTCCAGCCCAGCCGGATGTGGCGCGCCAACGAGTCCGACTTGTACTGGATGAGGACCGCGATGCGCCGCAGATCCGAGTTGATGCAGTTCGACAGGGTGAAGTCGACGATGCGGTACTTCCCACCGAACGGCACCGACGGCTTCGATCGCTCCAGGGTCAACGGATCCAGCCGATTCCCGCGTCCGCCGGCCAGGACAAAACACAGGACATCACGCGGGTTCACGCTAAACGGCGACATGCGGCATTCCTCAACGATTCGGGGGGAAGGGGACCGGGTACCCTTCGGCAGGGCTGACTCAAACCGGAGTCGGGGGCTGTCCTGCAGGAATGGGTACCTGACACGCTCTATACGCAATTTAGCGACCGGCCGCGCCGGTGTCGACCCCGATCGCAACGAGGGGCGTCAGGATCGAACTTGCTCCGGAGGCCCCGGGGTGCGGGGCGCGTTCGCGGCCCCAACGGACCCGCGTCGTAGGGGCACGGCATGCCGTGGCCCTCCCGGTTATGGGATCGGTAGGCAGGGGGCCTGCCCGCGACTCGGCCGGACACCGACTTCGGGCTGGACTGGAGGGAGCCTGGGGTGGAGGCTCGGCCATGCACGCCTTTTCCATGCCGCAATATCTCGCCGTGCTGGTGGTGCCCTTCCTGCTAGCGGTCACGTTGCACGAGGTGGCCCACGGCTGGGTGGCGGATCGTCTCGGCGACCCCACCGCCCGGGAGGCGGGCCGCCTGACCCTCAACCCCCTGCGCCACCTCGACCCCCTGGGCGTGCTCGCCCTGGTGATCACCCAGATGTTCGGCTGGGCCAAACCGGTGCCGGTCAACCCCCTGCGCCTGCGGCGGCCCAAGCAGGACATGGTGTGGGTCGCCCTGGCCGGGCCGGCGGCCAACCTGGCGATTGCCGTGGCCAGCGCCGTGGTCCTGCGTGGCCTCGGGGTCCTCGATCCGCACATCGCCCAGCACGCCGGGGGCGGCGGTGGCAGCCTGATCCTAGTGCCGCTCTACTGGATGGCCTTCCTCTCCCTGCGCATCAACGTCGCCCTGGCGGTGTTCAATTGTCTGCCCCTGCCGCCCCTCGATGGCGGCCGTGTGCTGGTGGGGGTGTTGCCGATGGCCGCCGCGCGGCGCGTGGCGCGGGTGGAGCCGTACGGCTTCTTCATCGTGATCGCGCTCCTTGTCGCTGGGATCGTGCCCAAACTAATATTGCCGCCCATCCACTTCCTCATCGCCCTGCTCAGCTAACCGGTATCCCCCGGCCGGAGACGTCCCGCAGTACCGGTTAACCCGCGGGACGGAGCTGATCCAAGCCCACCATGCCCCAGCCCCGCGTCCTCTCCGGAATGCGCCCGACGGGGCAGCTCCACCTGGGCAACTATCTGGGGGCATTGAAAAACTGGGTCCGCTTGCAGGAGAGTCACCGGTGCTTCTTCTGCGTGGTGGACTGGCACGCCCTGACCACCGACTACCAGGACCCGTCCGCGATCGTCGGCAACATCCACGAGGTGGTCCTCGACTGGCTCGCCGCGGGCATCGACCCGCAGCGGTCGACGGTCTTCGTCCAGTCCGATGTGCCGGCGCACGCCGAGCTGTTTCTCCTCCTGGGGATGATCACCCCGACGCCGTGGCTGCAACGCAACCCGACCTTCAAGGAGATCCAGGAGAACCTGAGCGATCGCGATCTCAACAACTTCGGCTTCCTGGGTTACCCGGTGCTGCAGGCCGCGGACATTCTGGTCTACCGCGCCGACACCGTGCCGGTGGGGGTCGATCAGCTCCCCCACCTGGAGCTCGCCCGGGAGATCGCCCGGCGGTTCAACCACTTCTACGGCGAGGTCTTCCCGGAGCCGGCGTCGCTGCTCACCGAGTCCGCAAAGCTCCCCGGACTGGACGGTCGCAAGATGAGCAAGTCGTACGACAACGCCATCTACCTGGCGGACGACGAAGAGACGGTGCGCAAGAAGATGGCCCGCGCGGTCACCGATACCCGGCGCCAGCGCCGCACCGACCCCGGCGAGCCGGACGACTGCCCGGTCTTCGACCTGCACCGCATCTTCAGCACGGAGGAAACCCAGGCGGAGATGGCCACCGCCTGCCGCACCGCCGCGATCGGTTGCTTCGATTGCAAGGCCCGGCTCTGCGACCACCTGTGGGCGGAGATCGGCCCGATCCACGCGCGGCGGCAGCGGTTCGCGGGCCAGCCGGGGCGGGTGGCGGAGATCCTGGCCTCCGGCGCGGAGATCGCGCGGCAGGAGGCGGCGGTCACCATGGCACGGGTGCGTGAGGCGATGCAGCTTGTTCGGTAGCTCTCGAAGACGACGTTCGATCGGTTCTCCGGCGGGTTGAAACCCGCCCTACATGTAGGGCCGACTTCAGTCGGCCGACCCCAAGGAGCTTCCAGCGGAACATTGCCCCCTCCCGCCGATTGGTAGTCGCTGACACCTTTTCACCTATGGATGCCCCCCACCCCATTGAGATCGAGACCAGTAAAGAGGCCGACGGCTACCAGGTCTCCCTGCAGTTCTTCGCGGGACCCCTCGACCTGCTCCTCCACCTCATCCGCAAGCACGAGGTGGACATCTACGACATCCCCATCGCCACCATCACCCGCGAGTACCTGGGCTACCTGGCGCTCCTGCACCGGCTCAACCTGGAGGTGGCCGGGGGCTTCCTGGAGATGGCCGCCACCCTCACCTACATCAAGTCGCGCATGCTCCTGCCCGATCCCCCGAGCGAGGAGGGGGAGGAGGAGATCGACCCGCGCGCCGAGCTGGTGGAGCAGCTCATCGAGTATCAGACCTGCAAGGACGCCGCCGACCACCTTCGGCAGCGGGCCGAGGAGGCGGCGCGCATCCACTTCCGCGGGATCGCCGGCGCCAAGTCGGCGGTCGACCGGCAGACCCTGCTGCGCGAGCTGACCCTCGTCGATCTGCTCGACGCCTTCCAGATCATCGTCAAGGAGATGGAAGGGAAGGGGGTTCACGAGGTCGTGGTCGAGCGCCTCACCATCCAGGACCAGATCGCGGTGATCCTCGATCGGTTGGAGCGGCGCGAGCTCATCCTGTTCACCGACCTGTTCGCGGGGCAACGCTCCCTCTCCGAGCTGGTGGTCACCTTCCTGGCCCTCCTGGAGCTGATCCGGCTCCAGGCCGTGACCTTTCGCCAGGAGCGACCCTTCGCGCCGATCTGGATCCTGCGCCGCGATCCGTCGGAGGCTGGGCCGATCGACCTCGCCCATGATCCCCTCCTGCCGCACCCCGATGGCGAAGGCTGACGCGGAGCGCCCACACATTGTGGACGGCCTCTCTTTTAACGCGGGAAACCAGGAAACCAGGAAGCACAGGATCTTCCGGAAATTCGAGGAAATAGCACCCCCTCCTAGGGTGTGCCGAGCAAGGCGAGGCGCACCGACTCCCCCCTCCAGGACGGTGCGCCGTGCTGCGCTTGGCGCACCCTATGGCTTCCCCGGCAATCCCGGATGAACCGAAAAATCACGACTCCGCAGTTTTTTCATGGATTCCTGGGTTCCCGCGTTGACCGATCGCTCTCGGATGAAGCAACGACTGCCGGACCGCATCCTCCGTGTCCATCTGAGGTTCCATTCTCCGCCATGACCGATTGGGCATTCGCACGAGGTTTCTGACGTGAGCCATCGTGACCTGCGGGCCGCCTTCGAGGCCCTGCTGCTGGCCACCGCGGAGCCCCTGCCGCGGGCGCGGCTGGCGGAGATCGCCGAGAACCACGGCTACGACCGCAAGGTGGCCCTGGAGGTCCTCGACGGGCTGATCGACGAGTACCGCGAGGACCACCACGGCATCCAGATCGTCGAGGTGGCCGGCGGCCACCAGCTCGCCACCAAGCCGGCCCAGGCGGTGTGGGTGGCGGATCTCCACCCGCCGCGCAAGATCCGCCTCTCGCAGCAGGCCCTGGAGACCCTCTCGTTGATCGCCTACAAGCAGCCCTTGATCCGCGCCGAGATCGAGGCGGTGCGCGGGGTCAATCCCATGGGCACCCTCAAGACCCTGATGGAGCATGACCTGGTGCGCATCATCGGCCGGCGCGACATCCCCGGCCGGCCCCTGATGTACGGCACCACCAAGAACTTCCTCAAGGTCTTCGGCCTCAACCGGCTCGCCGAGCTGCCCACGGTGGCCGAGTTCGCCGACGCGCGCACCACCCAGCAGGAGATCGAGCTGGACACCGCGGCGGCCGAGGCGGCGCCGGCGGAGGGGTAGATGGCCGGGGAGCGAGCGCATGAGTCGGACAGCGACGGCGGACCCACCCTCGCCATCCTCCTGTGCCACGGCCCGGACTCGGCCGACGCGCGTCGCGCCGCCCACCTGGTGGCAGCGGCGGTGGAGCGGGGGATCGTGCCACGCCTCTTCTTGATGGCCGGCGGGGTGCACAACGTGGACCGCGGTCCCCTGGCGGAGTGGGTCGGCCGGGTGGCCATCACCGTGTGCGCAGTCAACGCCCAGGCCGCCGGCACGGCCCCGCGGTTTGGCGTGCGCCTCGGCAGCCAGTACGACCACATGGTCCAGGCCACCACCAGCGACCGCGTGGTGGCCTTCGCATGAGGAGGTAGGGGGATAGGGGATAGGGGATAGGGGATAGGGGATAGGGGATAGGAGGCAGGGTATAGGGATGGCGGTCGCCGGTGACGGCCCGCTATCGTTTTCAAAAGCAACCCGGCAGAAAGATCATTCCGGCCCGAAGGGCCGGTTCCACCCCTATCCCCTACCTCCTATCCCCTACCTCCTGACTCCCATGACCATCACCGTGCGCATCGACACCGCCCCGGCGGGCGAGTCGGACCTGGTCGAGACCCTGCGCATGGCGATCGGCCTCGCCCTGGGTGATGCCGCGCTGCATGTGGTGTTCACGGAGGCCGGCCGGCGGTGGTGGGCCGCCACCCGCGATCGCGACGCGGCGCTGCGCCGCCGTCTCGACGACCTGTGCGAGGCATTGCAGGCGATCGGCGCGATCGTGGTCGGCCTGGCAGGGGAGGGCGGCGAGGGCCGGCACCGCATCACGGAACAGGTGGCCGCGAGTGACCTGCTGATCAATAGCGTCGGCCCATGCGCGGCCTGAGCCATTCATTCATCTGATCTAGGAAGGTCTCGATGGAAACCTTTGACCTCGTGGTGATGATCGTCGGCGGACTACTGATCGCGGCCGGCTGCGTGTTGTTCGTCACCGGCAAGGTGGCGGGGAGCAACAACAAGATCGAGGCGTTCGGCATCAAGATGGACGTGAGCAATCCGTCCCTGATCCTGCTCGCCGCCGGCATCGGCCTGCTCCTGGTGCCGCGTCTGCTCCCCGCCCCCCACGCCACCCCCGTACCGGCGTCGGGCGCGCCGCGGGCCGCGACGCCCGCGCCGCCTGGACAGGAGGTGCCCGCTTCGGCACCCCAGGTGGTCAGGCCACCCGCCGCATCCTTCCCTCGGCCGGTCAGCCCGCCGCGCGCCGCCACGGCGCCGCCATCGCCGTCCATCGCGGGCAACTACGTCCTCCTGTCGGCGATGGAGAACGGTATCTACACCCACGTCGAGGCGGTCCTCGCGATCACCCCGACGGCGGCGGACCGGTACGGCTGGTACTCCGCCTTCCAGGTCTTCGACCAGTTCGGCGGTCTTCAGACCCTCGAGTACCAGGGAGAGTTCATCCAGCATGGCGGGGCGTGGTCGATGGTGATCACGGGCAGCAGCGATCCGCGCTGGTACGGCCAGCAGCAGATCCCCCTCGGCCTGGCGTTCGCAGACGAGACGCTGGAGCTGCGCTACGTCTACAACGGCGCACAGATCGTGTCCGTCTGGGAGCAGCAGTGACGCCGTGAAGGTCCTCCACCTCATCCGCCCGGAGTCGGGCCCGTGGGACGAGGAGATCGCCGCACGGCAGGCCAAGCAGGGCGATCAGGTGGTGGTGCTCCGCTGGCGCGACGGGACCGACGACCGGGTCGCGTGCGAGGTCGTTGCCGGCCATGGCGGCAAGCCACGCGCGCGTGGAACAACCGTCTCTTACAGCCAGTTGCTCGACCTCCTCTTCGACTCCGACCAGGTCTACTGCTGGTGACCCGGCAGGTCGCTTCCCCGTAGGGCGGATGCCCGAAGGGCGATCCGCCACCTGATGCCCAAACCCCGATCCGCCATCACGATGCGGAACCGCCATCAGGCGTTTCGCCGGCCCACGGGGCGATCCCTTGCCGGGCGATGAAATCGAATGGCGGAACCGCCTGCGGCGTTCCGCCGTACGCAGTCGCCGGCGGCTATGGCGTTGCGCTCCATGCCAAGCTGTATTACGTTTCGTATTATCCAAAAACAAGGGAGTACAGCCATGGGCACGAGAACCGTCAGGCTCGACGACGAGGCCGAGAAGACCTTGGAGCGCCTCCGCCATGTTACGGGGCTATCCATCTCCGAGGTACTGAAGCGCGGCCTGAGCGCCTTCGAGGCCCAGGCCATGGGACAGGTCGACCGCAAGCCCTATGACATCTACCGCGAGTTGGATCGGGGCGAAGGCGGTTACGCGACTGCACCGGCACGGGAGGCCAAATCCGCGGTGGTCGACGCGATCCGCCGGAAGCACAAGCGATGATCCTGGTGGACACCGGGCCACTCGTCGCCCTGTTCGACCCCCGCGATGGCGATCACCAGGCATGTGTGACCCAACTCGCGAGGATCGCAGAGCCGCTGTGCACCACGGTCCCCGTGCTGACCGAAGCCTTCCACCTGCTACGCCCCGGCAGTATCGGTGCGCAGCGGTTGATGGACTTCGTGACCGCCCATGGCCTCAACGTCTGGTTCCTGGACGACAGGTGTCTGCACCGTGCCTTCGAATTGATGGTCCACTACGCCGACCACCCGATGGATCTCGCCGACGCGTCACTCGTCGTCCTCGCGGAGACCCTGAAGTTGCGCAGGATCTTCACCATCGATCGCGACGATTTCACCACCTACCGAATCAAGCGTGGTCATCGACACCTCCAGTTCGAGGTGCTGTCCTGAACCGTCGCACCGTGGAACGGCGGAACCGCCTGCGGCGTTCCACCCGAACGCTACCGTAGGGCGGATGCCCGAAGGGCGATCCGCCACCTGATGCCCAGACCGCGAAACGCCGTCTACGTCCCGCAACATGCCGGAACCGCCTGCGGCGTTCCGGCCTACGCCTCGCCGGCGGGGATGCCGTCGGGACCGGCGCCACCTCCCCAGTCGGCGGGGTAGAGACCGGTCTTTACCAGGCGGTGGAAGGTGGAGTACGGCCACTCCCGGGCGGAAGCGACGTGACCGTGCTTGACCGGGTTGAAGTGGACGTAGTCCATGTGGCGAGCGTAGTCGCCGTCGTTGCGGATGGCATGCTCCCAGAACCGGCGTTGCCAGATGGCCCGCTCGCCACGGGCGGCGCGTACCCGTGTGCGCCGTTCGTTCGTCGGAATGGCCCGGGCAAACCGGATCTTGATGGCCTTGATCCGGTTCGAGATATCGTCATCGCCTTCCGGCAGGGCGATGACGCAATGAATGTGGTTCGGGAGCACCACCCAGCCATCGATCCCGAACGGCCGTTCCCGCCGCGTGCGCCGCACCGCCTCCCGCAATGCACCAATGTGGCGCACCCAACGGTGTCCGGTTGCATTCACAGATAGGCTAATAGCATCGGTTTGAGCTGGCTCTCATAGAGCGTCTGAGAGGGTTTTTTGAGAAAGCAATGTTTCAAGAAGCGGAGCACTTGGCGGCTGATCTTGGAGGGGTAGCGGTAGGCGACTGCGGTCCATCGTGGCGGCGCGTGTTCGCCGAGGGCTTCGGCGCGCCGGAGGTCCTGCTTGTGCAACACCTTTTCATCGCCGATCCCCCAGCCGGCCGTGGGGTCCTGGAGCCGCAGGGCGACCAGGAGGTGAGTGACGAGGGCCAGCCGGGTCTGGTTTTCGATGGCGACGCGATGGACGCCCCACGCCCGGGCCTCTCGCGAAGTCATTCTTCCACGTATCGAAACATTTCTCCGTATCCCAGCGCCGCAGGTACAGGAACGCGAGGACGCCGGGCGCCAGATCCAGCTCATTGGTGAGGAAGCCGACCTCCTCGGCGGCGTCGGTCTCCACGGTGATCCGCCGCCACAGAGCCGGGCTGCTGCGCAGGCGAATGCGCTCATCGGACACCACGCCGCGGTTGACCGGCGGGGCCGCCACCGGTTGCGCCGTGGCGCGGTCGACCGCGAGGTTGTCCTTCCAGCGGGTGATCATCGTGCATTGGAGCGTGTCCTTCTTGCCGTCCCAGAAGCGCGCATCGATAAAGGCACGATCGACGACCCACAACCCGTTCTTGGCGCGCGTCCGCGCGCCCGCGGCCTGGCGATCGTCGTCCCGCAGACAGGGCCGCTCATGGGCGCTACGGGTCTCCACCCAGACATCGGTGGCGCACCCCAGACGCAGGTCATAGACGCTCAGGAGGCCGTGGCCCTTGGGGTTGTCCGTGCCGGCTTCCCGGGGCGTGCGGCGTGGGTAGTGGGCACTCTCCGGCTGATACGTCCCATCCACCGCCTAGACCGGTCGACGGCCCAGCCCGGGGATCTCCCGCAGGCGATCGGGCAAGACTGCCTGGGCGTGGGCGACGAGCGCCGGCCATGCCGCCGCCAACACCGCCCGGCGCTCGGGCGAGGCGAGCGCATCCGACCACGTGGAGCGCGCCAGGGGCGGCTTCTCGACGTCCTCGGCCGCCAGATGGAGCACGGCCTGCACCGGCTCGCGCAACGCCGGCCAGCGCGGCACATGGCGCAGGATTCCCAGGGTAAGAAAGTCCGCCATGCTCAGCACCCGGAAGCGCTGCGCCGGGTATCGTACCCTCTCCAGGGCGCGCATCGCCGGGCGCACCAGCTCTCCCCAAACCGTGTCGGTGGTGAGACTCTTCATGACCGAGATCAGGCGTGATGCATCCATGCGTGGCCTCCTAAATGCTATTATTCCAATAGCCAATTGGCGGCCTTTTTGTCAGAGGTTTGTCAAGTCTTTATTGAAACCGATTTGAAAATCGTTCCACCCTTGATATCGACATGAAAAAAGTTGTTCGGCGTCGATCGGTGACCAGCGAGAACTGACTCGGGTGGTAGGGTTGTCCACGGGCTCGCGCTCGGGCGGAGCGCGGGAGATGCGCCCCCTATAAGAGGGGCGCCCCGCGCGGAGCGGTCGGGCCTCGGCTGGATGTGGTCGCGGCCGGGGGGAGATCTTGTAAGTCGTTGTTTTTCCTGATTGCGTAGCCGATAAGATATATTATGGTGTCTTTTCTCCCGCCGCCGCGGTCCGCCTCCCACTCCCTCCCTCCCGCCTCATCCAACCCCAGAGCACCGACGACGCCACCTCCCCCACGATCTGCCGCCCCCGGCGCTTGAGGCGGGCGCGCGCGGTCCGGTAACTCCCGTTACCGGTCAGGTGTTCGCCCAGGAAGGCGCATAGGCTTGGACTGCGCCGCGCCACACGCATCAACACGTCGAGGAGGCGCCGGTGGAAATAATCACGACCGATGGTGAAGGCCTTGGCCAGTTCCGGCCGCAGCTCCCGGTCGACAGCCGCGCCGTAGTTCGCCGGCCGTCCCGCGGCCAAGGCGTCGGCGAGCAGGTCAGCCGATCTCACGGCGTAGTAGATCCCCTCCCCTGTGAGGGGATCCGCCAGGCCCGCGGCGTCGCCGAGCAGGGACCACCCGTCCCCGTGGAGGTGGTACCGGGTGCTGAACCCCTCTCCGTGGTAGGGAATCACCCAGCGGTTGACACGGGTCTTATCGAACCCCACCGCCGGCCATTCCCGGGCCAGAAAATCGCGAAGCGACGCATCGAGGGCGATGTTTTCGGCGCTACCGGCGGGCAGACCGATTCCCGCCGAGGCGTAGCGGCGGGCCGCGAATAGCCACAGATACCCCATACCTCCACCGAGGAATTCGAGGGTGACGCGCGGCTGCGTATCCGGCTCATCCAGGTGGTAGTCCAGGGCGAGGATTAGATCGTTGCGGGCGAACGGCCGGTCCACGGCGCGGCGCACCGTGCTGACCGCACCGTCCGCACCCACCAGATAGTCGTATCCACGGTACGTATGTCCCTCGGTGTGGAGGGTCCAGCTACCGCCCTTCGCCCGCTCGACACGCCGTACCTTCTCTGCCACCAGCGTCGCCCCGGCATCGGTGGCCGCCTGTATCAGGGGCCCGCCCATCTCGATACGCGGCAGCATGTACAATGGTGCGTCGGTGGTGAACGCGGCACGCTCGCCGGAGGGCGCCACGAGAGCGAAATCGGTGACCTCTTCGGCCCGCGACGCGATCCCCGGGAAACGGGCAAGGGCGGCCATCGCCTTGCCGGTGATGCCGCCGCCACACGGCTTGTCCCATGGCGCGCGCGGGTCAAAGAGATCGACATCAAGGCCGTGCCGCGCTGCCAGGTGGGCGAAGTAGCCGCCGGCGATGCTGGCCCCGACCACGCCGACCTTCATCCGCCTCCTCCCTTCAACGGGACGAACGGCCTACCATCGCGCTCGTCCAGCCCGACCAGCTGAGGTCCTATGCGCCGCGCGTATCGTGCCACCATTGTTGTCCTCTTCGCCATGATGGCACTGACAGCCATGAGTTACCTCTCCGCGCGCTTCGCCAAAGGCGATGTGGAGAAAGCGGTGGCGGCCGTCCAGGCCCATCTCTACGGCGCGGGTGGCGAGGCGGCGTTCCGCGATCGTCTGGGCGAAGAGTACCGTCTGGCCCGGCCGGAGCTCCGTTGGTGGGGACGGGTATCGTCCAACTTCTACGGCGTGGTGCAGGTCACGCTCGTCGCGGCGGAGGCCGGTCACGAGGAGGAGTTCGTCTGGGAGATCGGCCTGATCTCCGGCGATCTCGTGCCCAAGAACGACGCCGCGGCGAGGTTGCTGCGCCTCGTCGCCTCGCCGGCAAGCGCGGGATAGGTGGCGCTCACTGCCCGGTGACGCGACTGGCCTCCCGCCGGCATGCCGCACGCGGCATCGTGTGTCCACCGGGACAAGACATGTGCCGAGAGATCAACCCGCTGCCGTGACGCACGGGCACTCCCCACTAACGTGCGTCGATCAGGCGTTCGGTCATGTGCAGGCGCACGTCGGCGTCGAAGGTGATCTGGTGGAAGAGATGGTGGACGCTGGTGGTGCCCGCGAGCCGCGGCTGGAGGTCGTCTCGGATTTCCGCGTACAGCTCGAGCAGGCGCCGGTCGAAGCCGCGCAGGGCGGCCAGCAGTGGATCCTTGCGATGGCGTGCAAGGATGGTCTCGATGCCCTCACGGTAGAGGTCGCCGAGGGCGTAGTGGACCGCAGAGAAGCAGGTGACGCGACCGTCGTACCAGAACATGAGATCGCCGTCGAAGCCCTCTCCCGCTGCCTCGCCCGCCAGGAAGGCCTCCAGGTGGGCCTGATCGTTCAGGAACTCGCTGGGATCGAGGAGCGCGGCCTGGCCGTAGCCATCGACGGTGCTGCTAATCAGGCGAATGGGAGTCTCCGCGTGGCCCGTCAGGATGAAGTGGGCATCCGTGATCACCGGCGCCGGTGCCGTCGCCGTGCAGGGGTTGGTGCGCGGGCGCGGGCCGGGCCGGGCCTCGACCACCTCGAGACGGTGGCCACGCCGGCCGAGCTCGCGCGCGAGGCGGGCGAACACGCCGCGCTGGAAAAGGTCGCGCGAGAAGTTGAAGACGTTCTGCTTGTGCAAGAGGGCCAGGCCGACCCGCGGATGGCGAACGGCCGCCTCGACAATATTCGCGATGAATGCGACCGGGATCCGCTCTTGTAGCGAGCCGTCCACCCGCGGGTAGATCTCCTGGTGGTGCTCGTCGAAGCTGATCTGCAGCACCGCATCCGCCTCGTCCAGGCCGTCGCGGCGGCGATCGTCCAGGGCCGTATCCACCGCCTGGAAGAAGGCTTCGGCGGCGACGCGGTCGGTGGCAAAGACGCCGTTCAGCAGGATGGCGAACGTCTTGACGCGCGGTGTCGCTGCGATCGCTTCGGTGAAATCGCCAAGATGGTCGGTGAGATCACCGCCGGTGTAGAGCAGGCTGTCCGTGAGCTCGCTCACCGTCCCCAGGAGCTCGGCCGGCTCGCGCGCTCGCGCCACCCGCGGCCGGTAGAGAAAGAGGCAATGGCGACACCCCTGGGGACAGCGCATCACCGGGATCACGCCGAGCTTGGGGAAACGCTGGGGCCGCGCCGGCTCGGGGTCAGTGAGGGCGTCGATGAGGGCCAGGCGCCGGCAATCGGCCGCGCCGAGCTGGTCGTCGTACATGTGGCGCTCGTCGGCCGCCACCGCTCGCAGGGCGAGGGGCCGACGGGCGCCGTAGCCGCCGATCGTGGCCCAGGCGTCCAATAGGGCTCGGGTCGCCGCCTGGGAATCTCCCCCGTGGGCGCTGACGACGCCATCGGCGTAGCCCGCGGCGATGAGTCCGTGCACGAAGGATGCCGGCGTATCGGTCGCGATCAGGACCTCGACCATGGGCGCGAATGCCGGACTCTTCGAGAATGACAACACCTCCCGGCGGTACGTCCTCGGCACGTGCTCCTGCAGCCAGTGCCACGTGTGGAGGAAGACGAGGGGTTCGGCCAGGGCGCCGCCGTCGGGGACCGCCTGCAGGCGCTCTGCCATGCCGCCGTGGCTGAGACGCTGCACGAGGTTGCGCACCGCCATGGACTTGGCGCTGACGAAGTCTCCGTGCAAGGTGTCATTCCGAGTCGCCATGATCACTGTGGCCTTGCCGTTGGTAGCAACCTGGTATGCGGCCGCGCTCTGGGCAAGAATCCTCTCGCCGATAAGTCACCGGGTGCTTGATGCCGGACGCGCGCCGCGTCACCATCGGCGCGTCCAAGTTCTCCTTCCTCGGAGGCGTTCACCATGAACCGCTCATCGCTTCGTACCTTCCCTCTACGCGGGCTCGTGCGGCGGATCGCGCCTGCCGTGGTTCTGGCCGTGACCATGGCCGTCCCTGCCGGCCGCGGCGAGGCTTCGCCGTTGGCGGTGGCGGCAGCGCCCTGGGTGGCGATCGCTGCGGGTCACGCCGCCGTGGTCGGCGGGACGGCGGCGATCGCCGCCGGCCGCACTGTGATTGCCGGCCGTGCCCTGGCGATCGTGGATGCGCATCTCCTCGCGGCCACTGCGATCGGTGTGCGTGGGGTAGTCTTGGGGCCGCACATGGCCGCCGCCGGTGTGCACCTCGCGGGCGCCGGCGCCCACCTGGCGGGAGCAGGCGTAGGCAGCGTCGTCGCGGGCGGGGCCCTGGCACGGGTTGCTGGAGCACCGCTGGTCGCCCAAGCCGCCCTTGTCGCGCCTCACGCCGCAGCGGCGCACGCTGTGCTCGTCGGTGGTGTACTGGTGCCGATCATCCTCGTCGCGGCGGTGTCTACCGGCGGCTGATCGGCGAAGCCTCCTCGGTATCGCCGGCGCCCGTGTAGGCGGACTCCCCGCAAGCGGAAACGCAAGTCTGCGAGGACCGATGGCACCCGTCGGCGGGGGGCTATTGCGCGCTCTGACGGTGACCGGGAGCGGGAAACGCCGGCCGTTGGCACAGAGGAACGGGCCGTAGCCGCCTTCTTCCACAGCGGGGTCGTCCCCGCTGTAGGACCGGCCTTGGCCGCGGCTTCAGCAGGGCGGACGGTTGCCGACAGGTAGGGCTGGCAAGCCCTCCCCTCGTCCCCGTCCTCAAGGAGCGTGACGCGATGCAGCGTACCCCGTCCCTGTCCTGTTTCCTCCGCCGCCTCTTCCTTGCGACCCTTGTCCTGGGCGCGACCGTCGCGACCGCCCCGGTCGAGGCATTGCCGCTGGCCACCATCGCCGCCGGCCGTGCCGTGGCGGTGGGTGCGGCCGTCACGGTCCCACGGGTGGTGGTTGGCGCGCGTGTCCTGGCGGTCGCGGACCTCGCGCTCGTGGCAGCGGCCACCGCGGGTGTGCGCACGGCCGCCGTGGGGGGAGTCTTGGCGGGAGGTGCTGCTCGTGCCGCCCTGGCCGCGCCGGTGGCGATCGGGGTCGGGGCTCGCGTGGCGGCGGTGGCCGCGACACCGCTGGTCGTGCCGGGCGCGATCGTTGCCCGGGAGGTCGCGGCCCGCACCGTGGTCGCCGGCGGTGTGCTGACGCCAGTGGTGCTCGTAGCCGCCGCGACGAACGACTAATCGCTGGCCGCGCGCGTCGTCACGCCGCGACCGACGCGAGCTCCCGGCGGCGCACGGTTGCGCCGACGGGCAGGTGGTCGGAGAGGATGTCCGGCAGGGTCCCGAGGTCGGTCAGCTCGAGATCGTCCGTCGTCAGGATGTGGTCGATGACGCGGCTCGGACGCCAGCTTGGGTAGCTGGCATGGAGCGGAGAGCTCGTGCTCAGACGAGTCTGGTTGACGAAATAGCGGATCCCGCGGGAGTCGGGCTGGCAATTAAAATCGCCGAGGAGGATCGCCGAATCGCGGTCGTTGATGAGGTCGGAGATGTAACGCACCTGGCGGATCCGGGCGCGGCAGTTCAGGGCCAGGTGGGTGCAGAGGATCGAGACCGGACGGCCGTCGAGGTGGTATTCGGCCTCCAACAACCCCCTACCCTCCATCAATCCCGGTAGGCGGTGGGTCACGACGTGGCTCGGCGGCGTGCGGCTCAACAGGCTGTTGGTGTGCTGCGCGACGAAGCCGAAATCCCGGGTCACCAGGCTATCCCAATGGGAGAAGCCGGTCTTCTCGGCCAGGTACTCGGCCTGGTTCACGAACCGCGTGCGGAACGAGCCACTATCTACCTCCTGTAGGGCGACCACGTCGAAGGGTTTGATCACCTCGGCGATGCGGTCCAGGTTGCGAATCGTCTGCCCGTGCGGCATGACGTGCTTCCAGCCGTGCAGCACGTAGTGGCGATACCGGTGGGAGCCGATCGCGACCTGGATGTTGTAGGTAAGAATCCGCACCGAAGCCTCGCGTTTCTCCACGGCCGGCGCCACTTCCTCGGATTCTTGTCGGAGGGATCCGGCGCCGTTCGTCCCGATCCTACCACAGGGCCGCACGACTACTGCGGCGCGAAATTTCGCCTGTCCGGCAACGGCTAGATGCTCGTCACCATTGGCCCCCGACGGGTGGATTCGATCCCTGACGGACGCCCGTCGTCAGGTAAACTTGGGTGTAGAGGACCCCAGGTTGGAGATCGTTCAAACCCAAGGCGTTCTGCCTCCCCCGCGAGCGGGCCGCCAGGAGGATGGCGATGAAAAAGATCTTGTGCCCAGTAGACCTCTCCGAGACATCCGCCCGCGCCTTGCAGGTGGCCAGGCACATGGCCGAGCGAGAGGACGCAGCACTCACCGTCCTGAGGGTCCACCAGCCCCATGCCGTCGCCACCATGGAAGATCTCGGTGACGACTTCCAGCCGATCCTCGAACGCGGCGACCGCGTCGCCTTCCGCCAGTGGCTGGAAGAGGAGCGCGAGGGTAGCGCGCGGGCGCTCGATGAACGGTTCGTGGTGGGCGAGCCGGCCTCGACCATCGTCGACACCGCCGCCGAGGGCTCCTACGACCTGATCGTCATCGGCAACAAGGGGCGATCGGCAATCAACCGCTTCCTCCTCGGCAGCGTCACCACCAAGGTGGTTCACCACGCGCCGTGCAACGTCCTGCTGGTCAAGTAACGCGGCAGATCAGGCAGGAAGGGCGGTGCTGCACGACCGCCGTGGTGTAGGCGGAACTGCGTGCGTCGATGCGCAGCATCCGGCGGGTGAGGGGGTCGCCGATTCCCGTGATCGCCTTCAGCGCCTCCGTTGCCAGGAGGGTGCCGACGGCACCGGCGAGCGCGGGCGTCAATGGCTTCACGGCGGTCCCCAGAGACGGCCACTCCACGCAGGCGAGGCACCCGCCCCCGCGAGCCGGATCGAGGACGGCGACGAAGCCGTGGTCACCGTCGCAGGCACCGGTGATCACTGGACAGCCGGTTGCGACGGCCCCACGGTTCAGATGATCCCGGAGACTGCTGCCCAGGGAGACAGCGACCAACAGATCGTAACCGGAGACGAGCTCCTGCGAGGGGCTCTCGGCCGAGTGGAGCGTGACGCGGATCTCCGGGTTGAGGGCGTGGATGTCGGCCGCGAGCACATCGCCTCCTGCGCCGGAGGCGAGGCCGATCTCGCCGGCCCCCGCTGCCGCGAGATAGCGGGCGGCGATCGGCAACGCCAGGCCTTCGCCGGCCACGAGCACGCGCGCGGCAAGGATCCTCTCCTGCCCCTCCCCGCCTAACTCCTGCAGGAGGATCTGCCGGGAGTAGCGCTCGATTTGCGAGTCTGTGAGGTCCATGGCTGGGCTACGTTACCACCATGTCGCGGCCCAGGCCGCCACGGCGACCGCGGCGGGCGACTTGTGGTAAGAGTGGCCATGACGACACCCTACCGTTCCGGTTTTGTCGCCCTGGTCGGGCGACCCAATGTCGGCAAATCCACCCTCCTCAACCGTCTCGTGGGCCGCAAGGTGGCGATCACCGCCAACCGCCCTCAGACCACCCGTAATCGGATCGCCGGCGTCTGTCACCGCGACGCCTTCCAGGCGATCTTCCTCGACAACCCCGGTATCCATCGCCCGACCCACACCCTGAATCGCATCATGGTGCGCACCGCCATGGAGGGATTGGGGGAGATGGATCTGCTCCTCTTCATGGTGGAGCCGGATCGCACGGCCGGCGGCGGCGACCGCTACATCGCCGATGCCCTGCGCGGTCTCGGCGCGCCGGTGTGGCTGTTGGTGAACAAGATCGACACCGTGCCGCGCGGCGACCTACTCGGAACCATTGACGCGTTTAAGGACCTGGTGACCTTCGAGGAGGTCTTTCCGATCAGCGCCCACACCGGCGACAACATCGAGGAATTGTTGCAGGCGGTGGGCCGCCGCCTACCCGAGGGCCCGGAGTATTTCCCCGCAGGGATGGTGACCGATCTGCCGGAGGACTTCGTCCTCGCCGAGCTGATTCGCGAGCAGGTGATCCGCCGTCTGCGCGAGGAGCTCCCCTATGGCGTGGCGGTGCGTCTGGATCATATCGAGGAGGAGGCCGACCGCCCCCTCACCCGCATCGCCGCCACCATCTTCGTCGAACGCGAGAATCACAAGGGGATGGTGATCGGCGCCAAGGGGAGCGTGCTCAAGGCGATCGGCACGGACTCCCGCCACGCGATCGAGCGCGTTCTGGGCACTCCCGTCTTCCTCGAACTACATGTGACCGCGTCGCCCAACTGGCGCAACGAGGTGGCCCGTCTGCGGGCCTTCGGATTCGAGCCGTGAGGCGTGGCTTTCAGCGGTCGGCGATTAGCTCCGTCCCCCTCCGGGGGAGGGCCGGGGTGGGGGTGGTCGGCACCATGGCCCGCGCTCGGCCACTCCACGAGCTGCCTGATCCCCACGCCCTCCCCCCAGCCCCCTCCCGAAGGGAGGGGGGAGCTGATAGCTGATCACTGACGGCTGACCGCTCGCCCTCACCCGTCCATGCGGTGGCGCTTGAGCTTGGTATAGAGGGAGCGGAGGCTCAGACCGAGGAGCTTCGCCGCGGCCGTCTTGTTACCATCGGCCTGGGCGAGGGCCGCCGCGATGTGGCGGCGCTCCAGCTCGACCAGGGGGACGAAGTCGCCATCGCTCTCGGGCGGCGATCCTGCCGCCGTCGAGGTGGGAGGTGGGGGGAGATCGGCGCCGGCGCGTACTCGTAGCAGCGGCAGGTCGGCGAGGGTGATGACCGGGCTGCGGGCCATGATCAGACCGCGTTCCAGGGCATTGTGCAGCTCGCGCACGTTGCCCGGCCAGTCGTGAGCCACGAGCGCCGCCATCGCCTTGGTGGCGAGCCGCCACGGTGGCGCGCGTTGCGGCTCCTTGCGGCGTAGGAAGTGGTCGACCAGCAGGGGGATGTCGTCGCGCCGCTCGCGCAGGGGCGGCACGGTGAGGGTGAAGACGTTGAGGCGGTAGTAGAGGTCGCGGCGGAACCGTTCTGCCTCCACGTCCGCCGCCAGGTCGCGATTGGTCGCCGCCACGACCCGCACGTCGGCCCGGCGGCTACGGGCCTCGCCGAGCCGCTTGAACTCGCCGCTCTCCAGCACGCGCAGAAAGGCCTTCTGCAGGTCGAGGCTCATCTCCCCGATCTCGTCGATGAACAGGGTGCCACCGTCCGCCTCCTCGAACAGGCCGGTGGCCCCCTTGATGGCGCCGGTGAAGGCGCCGGGGACGTGGCCGAATAGCTCGTTCTCCAGGAGCGAGGACTGGAGCGCCCCGCAGTTGATGGTGAGCATGGCGGTCTTGGCCCGGGGGCTCGCCGCGTGGACCTGGTGGGCGACCAGCTCCTTGCCCACCCCACTCTCCCCCAGGATCAGCACGGTCGAGTCGGTGGGAGCGACCTTGGCGATCAGGCGGCGTACCTCGGCGATCCCGGCACTTTCGCCGGCGATCTCGCGGTACGGGTCGTGACGATCCAGCGCCCGGCGGAGCTGGCGATTCTCGCGGCGGAGCAACAGCGCCTCGTACGCCTTGCGGATCACCCGCTCCACCTCCTCCACCTCGGCCGGCTTTTGCAGATAGTCGTAGGCGCCCTGTTTCATGGCCTCCAGGGCCGTGTCGACGGTGGCGTGGGCCGTGACCATCACGACCTCCGGTGGGTCGGCCCGCTGCCGTGCCCGGCGCAGGAAGTCGAGGCCGTCCATGCCGGGCATGACGATGTCTGACAGGACCACGTCGAACGGCCGGCGATCGAGGAGGCGCAGGGCTTCCTCACCGTCGGTGGTGGTCGCGACCGACATCCCCTCGCGCCGGAAGATGCGCTCCAGGGTCTCCAGGAAGAGGGGCTCGTCGTCGAGGATGAGGAGGCGGAGCATGGGGAGCGGTTTAGCTGTCAGTGATTAGCGGTTAGCGGTTAGCGGTTAGCCAATGGGGCGGCCATCCTGACAGGCGACGGGCTGAAAGCTGATCGCTGAAAGCTAACCGATCGCCGCCAATGGCTAAACGCTAACGGCTAACCGCTATCCAGGTAGGTCGATCACGAAGCGTGCTCCGCCATCCACGGGATCCTCGTAGCGCAGCCGGCCACCCTGGGCGCGGATGAAGTTGGCGGCGATCGCCAGACCCATGCCCGCGCCGCTGCCGGGCGGCTTGGTGGTGAAGAACGGCTCGAAGATCGACTCCTGCACCGCCGCGGGAACCCCCTCCCCTTCGTTCTCCACCCACAGGCTCATCCCCGCCGCGGTACGGCCCGCCCCCACCATGATACGCTGACCCGGACTCGTGGCATCGAGGGCGTTTTCCAGGAGATTGATCAGGGCCTGCTGGAGATGGGTCTGCATGATCGCGAACGTTGGCGGTGGCTCTTCCACCTCCAGGGTCAGGGGCTTCTCCTCGGTGCGCGCCCGGTGACGGATCAGTTCGACCGTCTCGTCGAGGAAGGTCCTCAGGTCTGTCACCTCCGGTCTGGACGGCCGACGGCGGCTGTAGTTGAGCAGGGCGTCGACGATCCGTTTGCAGCGTTGGATCTGCGAACGGATGATCTCGAGGCTGCGCCCGGCCTCTTCTCGATCGAGATCGCCACCGGTGCCGCGAGCGAGCTGGCGCTGCAGATCCGTGGCGTTCGCCCCGATGATCCCCAGGGGATTGTTGATCTCGTGGGCCACCGACGCGGCGAGCTTGCCGATCGCCGCCAGCTTCTCCGCCTGCACCATTCGCTCCTGGGCCTGCTCCAGGGCCGTGGTGCGCTCGGCGACACGCGCCTCCAGGGTACGGTTCCACGAGGCAAGCTCACGATTCTTGGCGAGGATCTCCTCCCGGGCGCTGCGCAAATTCAGGAGCATCCGGTTGCGTGTCTCGATGATCTCGCCGAGCTCTGTGGCGGGGATCTCTTCGGCGGGAATGATGGCTTCCCCCGTGTCTCCCGCGGTGGTGGCGACATTTGCCGCGACGATCCGCTGCACCGGCCGCAGGACCTCCCGCACGAGGTAGAACAGCACCACGAGGGAGGTGAAGGCGCAGATCACCAGGATCAACCCCAGGGTGCGCACGATGTAGCCGAGGCTCTCGCGTCGGAGCAGGTCATCTGACTTGACCATGGCCAGGGCGCCATACATTTGCCCCATCTGGCGCAGGGGGATGAGGACGTAGCACCCTGCCTCGCCCTCACCCGTGCGGGCGCTGCTCGGCATGGCCGCGAGGAAGTCGTGGATCGACTCCCCCGGCGTGCGCGTGGCCACCGCCGCGGTGGTCACCAGCCGGCGGCCATCGGCGTCGTACAGGGAGGTCTCGGCCCCCATGACCCACGGCAGCTCCGCCGGCTGCGGAATATCACCGCCCATGGCGAGCCGCTCCGCCAGGGCAAACGCGACCTCCCACGCCTTGGCCTCGGCCTCGGCGAAGAAGTGGCGCTTGGCCTCGTCCCGGTTATGCAGGGTGGTCGGGATGAGGATGATCCCCTCGATCGCCAGGATCGCCGCCACCATCACCCCCACGATGCGGAAGATCAGCCGCCGCCAGGGCGGCAGGGGGGCGGTTGCCGGCGGTATGGCCGCAGAGGTCTCGCTCGTCCGCATCGCTCACCAGCTCACGTTCACCCGCGCCTTCTCGCCCCAGCGGTTCAGGTAGAACAGGTGTCCGTGGTCGCGGCCGAAGCGGTAGAGGTCGCCGGTGATGCGCACGTCGTCCGTGCAATAGCGGGTCAGCTCCTCCCAGCGTCCCTCGCGGAACCACTCGATCGCCTGCAGGCCGTGGCCCGACTTCTTGGTGCCGAGGGTGGCGGCGGCTACCTTGTCGAGGCTGACGCGAAACCCCAGCTCGCGCTGGATCTCCGCCAGGATGTCGAGGGAGGTGAGCCGCCCGAAGTCGCGCTCGCTGTAGCCGCGCAGGACCGCGTAGTCGAAGCCGAGGGTATTGAAGCCGACCACCAGCTTGGCGGCGAACAGGTCGTCGATCAGATCGTCGACCGTCTCCTCCCGGTACGCCGTGTACTTGCCCGTGTCGAGGTTTCCTACGACCGCCACCGACAGTCCCAGCTTGGCGAAATTCCCGCGCCCCCCGACATCGTCGAAGCTACGCTGGGTCTCCAGATCGAAGGCGACGACGCATCGCGCCGTGATGCGCCGGGTGGCGTCGTCGGAATCCAGGAACATGTCCAGTTGCATCACGGGTCCTCGGGCGTGGTGAACGGTCGGCGAGCCGCCAGGGTACCACGCGCCCGCCATTCCCATTCATCCCGTACGCGTGACCTCGGTCGCGAACCGGGCCCACCCCGCGAGTGGCATCGCAGCGGTTGGCGGGCGAGCCCGCTCCGACAGGAAGCTGTTCCGCGGCGCTCGGGCGTTCCCTGCGGGCGCCACCTCGGCCGTGCCCGGTTTTGCCTCGATCCCCGCTGCGGTGGTAGCGTGCGTCATGCCTGTGACACCATCGACCCGGGCCATCGAACGCGTCGCCGTGATCGGCGCCAGCGAATGCACGGCAGCCCAGGCGATCCTGGCGGAGGAGGTGGGGAGGCGCATCGCCGAGGCCGGCTGGGTGCTCTATACCGGCGGGCTCGCTGGAGTGATGGAGGCGGCGAGCCGCGGGGCCCGTGGCGCCGGAGGGCGGGTCGTCGGCATTCTTCCCGGTGCCGCCGCGAGTGACGCCAATCCCCACGTCGAGATCCCGATCGCCACCGGCATGGGCCACGCCCGCAACGTCGTCCTCGTCCAGTCGGTCGACGCCGTCGTCGCGATCGGTGGCGGCCACGGCACCTTGTCCGAGATCGCCGTCGCCCTGAAGCTGGGTCGCCCGCTGGTCGCCCTGGAGAGCTGGGAGATCCCCGGTGTCGACGCGGTCGATTCGCCGGCGGCGGCCATCGCCGGCCTGCGCGGCGTGGCCGCGCCGGCCCGTGATCCCTTCATGGAGCGGCTCACGGCCCTGTGCCGGTCAGTGCCCGGCGCCGGCGGTGAGGAGCTGGCCGAGGCCCTACGCAGCTTCGACGGGAGCCAGCCCCGATTCCTCGCCGTGATGCGCCAGCTCGGCAAACACCACGACGCCCTCGGCCCCGAGGTCCTGCGCGACCTCGCCGACCTCCACCGGCTCTTTGCTGAACGGGAGGGGCGCGACCGATAGAATGGGTCGTGACCGCCGTCATCTTCTTGCCCGAGCCTGCGTGTGCCTGAAACTACCCCGCTGATCGCCGATGCCGACGCCTTTCGGGCCGTGGCCACCCGTCTCGCCCACTGTTACGAGCTGGCGATCGACACCGAATCCAACTCCCTGCACAGCTACCAGGAGCGAGTCTGCCTCATCCAGATCACCGCGCGCTATGCGGATGACACCCGCGAGCACGCGATCATCGACCCCCTGGCGATCCCCGATCTGTCCGCCCTGGCCGCGCCCCTCGCCGATCCGGACATCGTCAAGATCCTGCACGGCGCCAACTACGACATCCTGTGCCTGAAGCGCGACTACGGCTTCACTTTCCGCAACCTGTTCGACACCATGATCGCGGCGCAGATCTCGGGCATCCCCAAGTACGGCCTCGCGGACCTGGTGGAGGGCTTCTTCGGCGTTACCCTCGACAAGCGCTTCCAGAAGCACGATTGGGCCCAGCGTCCCCTCACGGACGAGCAGCGGCTCTACGCGATCCTCGACACCTACTACCTTCCCGAGCTGCGCCAGCACCTGGTCGCGTGCGTGGCGGAGCGTGGCCGGACCGATCAGCTCCAGGAGGAGCTGATGCGGTTGGAGGAGCTAAGCCCAGCGCCGCCCATGCCGGACATCCAGCGGGTGCGGCGGATCAAGGGCACGGCCCGCCTCAGCGACTCGGAGTTGAGCGTCCTCCTTGCCCTGTGGCGGCTGCGCGAAGGGTTCGGTGCGGAGCTGGATCGACCGGTCTTCAAGGTCATCAGCAACCAGGACCTGCTTCTCCTGGCGTGCGATCAGCCGCAGGACGCCGCGGCCTTGAAGCGGACCCTCCGATCCCGTTCGCCGGCCGCCGGCCGCTACGCCAAGCAAGTCCTCGATGCGATCCAGCGCGGCCTGGCGGACAACACCCGCTGGCACGGGTCGGGCACCAAGGACGGCAACGGTCGCCTCTCCCGCAGCCAGGAGCGACAGCTCGTGCGCCTGAAGGAGTGGCGTAACGAGACCGCCAGGCGCGAGCAGATCGAGCCGGCGTTGGTGGCCAACAACGACCTCCTGCGCCGCCTCGCACAATCCCCGCCGCGCACCACGGCGGAGCTGGCGGCGATCGACGGCATGCGGCGCTGGCAGGTGGCACGCTACGCCGACGCGATCCTCGCCGTCCTCGCCGAGGGTAACGGCGCGGAGTAGGCAGCGATTCGCGGGCGGTTCCGCGGTGGCCGGGGATTCGCCTGTAGGAGCGACCTGGGTCGCGAACCCGGGGCCACCTACCCGGCGAGGCGCATCGCACCGATTCCCCTCGGCAAATCCCGCCGGCGGTAGGAGCCGAATCCCTTCGGCGATTCAGGCCCGCGAGGGGCTGCCGCGCCGGTGGCGCGGATCGCCGGTGCCACCGGCTCCTACCGTCGTCCACACAGGGTAGGAGCCGAATCCCTTCGGCGACCCGACCGCAGCGGTAGGCGATGCGGGCTAGAGCTCCAGCGGCTCCACGCCAATCCCTTCGCCACGCAGGTGGCTGACCGCATTCTCGATCTGCTCGGCCGTGCCCGTGACCTGGACGGCGCCGTCGGTCCGGTTCGGGATCGGTTTGCAGATGAGCTGGAAACGATCGCGGAGCAGCACGAGCCACGGGTCCGCGGCAGTGGGTTCCAGGTCACCGAGGGTGATGCCGAGGCTGATCATGGGGTCAGGGGCGAGGGGCCGGGGGCCAGGGGTCAGGTGTTCTGAGGTGAGATGGCGCCAGCCGTACGGGCTGCGGGGATTGTTGCAGATGGCGGCTACCGAAAAAACCGTGTCATCACCGGCCGCCCTCCTTGGGCTCACCTCTGGCCCCTGGCCCCCCTCCACAGGCCGGGCAATCCGGCTGGCGCGCGACGCGCACCGTGTAGAAGCGCTGCCGCAGGCCGTCATAGGTGGTGAGACGGTTGGTCGCCGCGGTATCCGGGTCCGTGATGAGCTTCACCGCCTCGGCGGCCTCCTGGAAGCCGATCAGGCCGACGATCGGCGCGAGCACGCCGATCTCGCCGCAGGTCGGCTCGTGGCCACCATCGCTGGTGCCAAACAGGCAGCGCAGGCAGGCGGTGCGGCCGGGCAGGACCGCCATCCACTGGCCGTCCCACCCCACGGCGCCGGCGTAGACGTAGGGTACGCCGGCGGCCACGCAGGCGTCGTTCAGGGCGAGCTTGGTCGCCGCCCGGTCGCTGCCGTCCACCACCACGTCGAAGCGCTGGAGCAGATCCGCCGGGGTCGCCCCCGGCCACCGGCCCGCGAAGGTCTCAATGGCGATCGATGGCGCGATGCGCCGCAGGGTGATGGCGGCAGCCTCGGTCTTCGCCTGCCCCAGGGTGGCCATGCGGTAAAGGATCTGGCGTTGTAGGTTGGAGAGTTCGACCCGGTCGCCGTCCACCAATCCGAGCGTCCCCACTCCCGCCTCGGCCAGGGCCAGGGCCGCCGGACAGCCGAGCCCGCCGACGCCTACCACCAGCACCCGCGCCCGCATGAGCCTCTCCTGGATGGCGGTCGCCTCGGCCGCAGGTGCGGTGAGCGGCGTCGTGGGCGGGCTGGATGATTTAGCCGAAGACATGGGGCGATGGCACGCGGTCGCACAACGTTGCATCCTAGTCCTCACGACCGAGCAATGGCACTGGCGCGGACTGGCCTGGCCCTGTCACCGCCTAAGACTTGCATGGAAAGGTAGGCTGTACGGTGAGGCTCCCGCACCCGGCGCCTTGCTCTACAAGCTGATCGTCAGACGCCACCCCCTGGTCATCGTCGTCCAACTGCTCCTCCCCGCTGCCCACCAGATTCAGTTCACCGTCGTTGGCCTCGGCTGGCGGGTCAGCACCGCTGCCCTCAGCGTCATGTGCGACAGCGGCATGGCCCTGAGCCGGCCTGGCTGATTCTGGTCCATCCTGACTACTTCCGCCGTCTGGCTGGATTCAAGGTAGGGGCACGGCATGCCGTGCCCGCGTTGCTGCCTCGACGCCCGTAAGCGAGAGGTTTGCCGCTCCCGTCGTCGGGTACGGCACGGCCCCGGTGCGCCGCACGCCGTCGCGTCGGATATGCGGGCCGTTTTGGCTCAGCATAGGCCAGTTTGCGCACCCCATTGACCGGATCTCAATCGATCTGTACCATGCATGTCAGGTAAGGAGTGGAGCCCACGATCCGCCGGGTGCGATCGCGGCCTCCATCTTCGGTATCGATGGCGGCCCCTGGGCCGCCAGCGGGGAGGGAAGCGATGGCCGGGCAGCTCGGGACAGCGTCAGGAGCGCGACAGTCTGACCAGGCGGCAGCATGCGGTCCTCCAACCACGCAGACCCGCGATGGAGTGCCGCACGCTGTTCCCGGCCATCGGAAAGTGAGCCAGGCTGGCCAGCGGAAAGTGTGCCACCGGGGTTAGTGAGATCTTCTTGGGTTGAAAGGGAGGATCCCTGGGCGGCCCCCGATCGGGGGCCGCCCAGGGATCGCAAGCGAGGTTACGTCGTCTCCGTGGCGCCCGGTAGGGCGGCGGTGCTCCGCAGGCGGTCGCTGGCGCCGGAGGTGGGGATGATATGCGCGCGGTCGCCCAGGCGGTCCAACAGCGCCGCGGTCAGCTTGTCGGAGCCTGCGACTTTGCCCCATTCGCTGAAGGCCAGGTGGGTGGTCACGACCGTGGCGCGGTGTTGGTAGCGGCGCGCCAAGAGGTTGAAGAGCCGCTCGGCCCCCGTGCGGTCGAAGGGAACAAAGCCCAGCTCATCTTTGGATCAGCACGTCGACCCGTTCGAGTTGGGCCAGCAGCCGGCCGACGGCCTGCTCTCCCTTGGCCTCGGTGAGGCTGCGCACCAGGTCGTCGGCGCTTGATGAAGCGCACGCGGTGGCGCGCTCGTGTGGCCTCGACCCCCAGGGCGATGGCCAGGTGGGTCTTGCCGGTGCCGACCGGGCCGGCGAAGAGCACCGGCTCGGCCGCCGCGATCCAGTCGCCGTGGGCCCGCCGCAGGAGCTGCTCGCGATTCAGGGTCGGCTGGAAGGTGAAGTCGAACTGCTCGAAGGTCTTCATCGCGGGGAAGCGGGCGGCGTGCAGCCGCTCGCGGGCCACGTTCTCGGCCCGCTGGGCCAGCTCCGCCTCCAGCAACACCCGCAGGAACTCCTCGACACGCCACCCGTCCTGGTGCGCCTCCCGAGCGACCTCGGGGAAGAGCCGGGCGATCGCCGGTAGCTTGAGGTTCTTCAGGTGGCTGCGCACCACCTCCTCCAACAGGGCATGCGGGCTCATGGGCGGACCTCCAAGAGGGCGTGATAGGCGGCCAGGGAGGACGCCGCGACCGGGATGGCCGACAGCCGGGGCGGCACGGACAGCGCGGCTGGCGATAGCGGCTCCGGCGCCAACGCGAGCACAGGATCGCGGCCGTCGGCCAGGGCCTGACGGAGCCGTCGGGCCGTGGCGTCTTCGCCGTCGTCGACCACCGCCTGCAAAACCCGCTTGAAGAGCCGGGCGGCTTCGAAGACTACCCCGCTCGGCGACCAGCCGCGCCCACACGGTATCGAAGGGATCCCCCCGCTCGGCGACCAGTGCCGGCGCCACCGGCTCCAAGGCCTGAGGCTTGTGGGCCAGCTCCGGCAGGTAGTGGCGATAGCCAATCGAGGCGCCGTTGATCCCCACCCGCGGATGCACCACCTCGCCGCCGTCGTGGCGCCGCACCACCCGCTGAAGGGTACACCCACGCCTTGACCTCCAACCCGTGCCAGCCACACGGCACCGAGTACCAGCCGCCCCGGATCCGCACCTTCGCCTGCCGGCCCACCCGAACGGCGTGGAGGATCCCCGGGTCATGGGGGTGCGCGGGCAAGGAGAGCAGCTGGGGCTGCTCCTCGGCCCACAGCGCCGCGACCGATCGTGCCCCGCGGCGACGGGGGCGGTCCATCGCTTGATCCAGCCGCGCCAGAAGCCCCTCGGCGATCGCTCCCCAGCTCGCGCCTTCCGGTAGCGGCGTCAGGTGTTGGCAGCGGATCCCTTTGCCGCGGGCCTCCACGCCGCCCTTGTCATGGCCCGTGTAGATGCGGGCAAAGCGTGGCTTTCAAGACGTAATGGGCGACCCGCTCCGCAAACCGGGGGGCAAGCTCCCGTTCGCTGCCTACCAGCACCTTGCGCGACCTTCGCCTTCAGGTTGTCCTAGGCGATCCGCTGGGGAATCCCACCCAAGTGCTCGAAAGCCCGCACATGGCCGTCCACAAAACTCGCCTGATCCGCCCACGGGTAGAGCCAGGCAAAGTCCCTTCCGGAATACATCAGGCGCAGGGTGAACAGCCAGCCGGAGACCCGCCGGCCGGACACGATCCCCTCCACGGCGAAGAAGTCGACCTCCGCCAGCTCCCCTTCGACGGTAGATCAGGGGCACAAACACCTCCTGGCGGGAGCGCCGCCCTGTCGCCATCCCCCGCCGGACCGTCCGAAGGCCGAGGCGGCCAGCCCCTGGGCCGCCAGCCGCTCCACCACCCGCGGGGCGGTCAGCCGCGGCTTGCGCGTCGTGGGGGCTTCCTCCAGAAGCCGGTGGATCGCCGCCTCCACCGCCGCTCGCACCGGCTGCGCCCGCGCGTCGCACTCCACGCGCACGCCGGGGACCACCGTCGGCTCCAGGTAGCGCCGTACCGTCTGCCGCGAAATCCCCAGCTCCCGCGCCACGGCCCGCTCTCGAGCGTCCCTCACGCAACACCTTGTGTCGAATCACCGAAACATCGGCCACCGTCCGCATCCTCCTGCCTCCCCATCCGGATGGGGCACCCGCGCCCCAACCCTATTGGGTCGGCTTCATGAAGGTGGCTCAACTTCCGATGGCCAAGTGGCTCACTTTCCGGTGGCCGGGAACAGGCGGAGCCGCGACGCCACGCGGGGCGACCATAGGGCAGCGCCGAGACCTCGGGTAGGCGCCCGACCAAGCAACGGCCGTGGTCTCCAGGGCAGGAAGCCGAAGGCTTCTTCCCCTGGAGGCCACACCGATGGGCACCGGGACCAAGGAGGCGCCAGGTTCGCGAAGCGATCCTGGCGCCCGCCGGGAACCGAGGGGAGCTGGTCCGCCCCGGAGGCCCCCCGCCGAAACTTTCCATAGCGGACCTTATCTTCGCATCTCGCTCGGATGCCCTCGCTCGGCGCGAAGATGAAGATCCCCGGTATTCGCGCTGTGCTGGACGAGAGGCACCGCTGTATTCGCCGTGTGCTGGGTGTGCTGGGTGCGACGCACCGTGGCTTCGACTCACCTTCGAGCGATGCTCGGAGTTCCTCGCCTGACTCGAAGACGAGCGTTTCTTCTTCGTCTCCTGCGTGACGAACGTCGCGGGCGGCGGGCGCCTCGGGCACGACGAGCGGTGGCTTACCGTCGTCCACCATGCTAGATCGAGTTCATGGCCTTGCCCGACGATCTTGTCCGTGCGGTTCAGCGCAATTGTGACATCGCCGATGCGCGTCACGCCGGGGATTACACCCTGTGCATCTTTCTTCTGAGGATGCGCGAACATTATCGATGGGAGAAACGCCTGCCGTTCTCCGCGTCGCTTCCCAAGGAGGCCGTCGGTGACTGGCTGGCCGAGCGCGAAGCCCTCTGGAACGAAATCGAGGCCGAGGAGCTCGCGCCGATTCCGACCGTAGAGGGGCCGCGGGACCCATTTCACGGCACGGAGATCAACGCCGAGCTTCGCGAGCACTCCTTAGTCTACAGTGCGGGTTACGGACGTTACCTAAGACCCCACTTCTTCCTTGGCGACCTCCTCCGGCGGGCGTGGCATGACGACGTCGAGGTCTTGGTCTCCGGCCGCGAGTACGCGCGGGACATGGCGGCGCCCGCCGCCATGCTTCAGGGCAACACCGTCTTCATCCGCCAGGAGTCGATCCGGCGCGAGGTGTGGTCGCGCATCGAGGAGTGGCAGTGGTACAAGCAAGACGGTGCCCTCGATCGAGCCCTGCGGGGGTTTGGCGAGCACCTGCCCCCGGACGACCTATTAGAACGGGCCACCCTGGCGGAGACCGAGACGGTCATCCTTCATGAGTTGGGTGAGGTCCTGGCGGGTAAGGCATTGGGTCCCCGATGGCTTGAACTCCATCTCTCAGGCCCTTGCGGTCGCGCGGAGATCATCACGCGCGCGGTCCGGGACCTCCTCGCCGATAGCCTCTCGACCCTCCCGACCCTGGTGGAGAAGGACGAGGCCCCTGCCCTCCACTTCTACTTCGCGAACCTCCGCGGCATGCGTCGCGAGCTCTTTCCCGAACTGGTCGCGGCGTACGATCGTTGGGCCAAGGACGGCGACGTCGCCCCCTTGCGCGACGCCACCGCCCTGGGAGCAGACACCTGGCAGCAGACCGCGCGGGCGATCCTGGACCTCTATCGGGACGACCCGGAGAACTGGGCGGCGCAAGTCGATCAGATCGTCGGCCTCGCCTGAAGGCCCACGAGCTGATGGAGGGTGGGTTAGACGAGACTCAGCCCGCAGTCCGGGCACGCCGACGGGCCGGTGGCGAAGCTCGCGCCACATGCCGGACAGACGATCTCCGCCGCGTTGTGGTCGATGACCGATTGCGCGGCCTGGCGTTCCACCTCGCTCGCGCTCTGATACCACGCGTCCCGTAGGGCAAGGGCGGCGTTCTCCGCGTCGGGGCCTGCGACCGCAAGCCAGAGCTTGACGCCTCAGCCCCTGCCCGCGCCGGGGGGCGCCATGATCCGGGACTCGGTTCCCCGGCTGGCCAACACCTCACGGTGCTCCTTGAGCACGCGCATTCCACCTTCCACGATGATAGATCGATTGCCGGATCTTCCGGGTCGGCCGTCCTTCGGCTCCCCCCTTCGATGCTCGGGAGGAGATGTACCATCGGCCGTACGCGGCAGACGGGACGGAAGAAACCCGTGCGCCCGGTGCTGGACGCGGAGGCCGATCCGATGGGCAGCGCCGTTGGAATCGTCATCCCTGCGGTTCGCCGTCCTGCTCGCAACGAACGCCCAGCGTGAGCCGTAGCCACGCCGGGCTTCAGCCCGTCACGGCGTGCACCAGCCACAGACTGAGACCCGGGAGGTAGGTGATGAATACCAACCCGACGAGCATGAGTAGCAGAAACGGAACGGAAGACCAGTAGAGGGTGAGGACCGGTTTGTCGAAGCGCGAGCAGGCGATGAACAGATTAATACCCACGGGAGGCGTGCAGTAACCGATCTCCAGGTTGGTGAGGAAGATGATCCCGAGGTGGACTGGATCGACACCGAAGCTCGTGGCGATCGGCAGGATGAGTGGCACCACCACCATGATGGCGGAGAAGATGTCCATCATCGCCCCGACCACCAGTAGGAAGAGGTTGAGCCACAGGAGAAAGACGACCTTCGAGTGGATGAAGCCGCGCATCAGTTCGAGCAGATGCATGGGCACCTGCTCGTCGACCAGGAAGTTAGTCAGCCCGAGGGCGCAGCCGAGGATGACCAGGATCGACCCGACCAGCACCATCCCTTCGCGCATCAGTCGGGGGATGTCGGTGACGAGGTGGAGATCGCGGTAGACGACCAGTTCCACGAACAGCACGTAAGCGGCGACCAGGGCCGCGGCTTCGGATGCCGTGGTCAGACCGGTGTAGATGCCGCCGAGGATGATCAGCGGCAGGGGCAGGTCCCACGCCGCCGCCAGGGTTGCCGCACTCAGCTCTACGACGGAGAACCGGCAGCGGGGCACGTGAGAGAGGTGACCACGTGCCATGGCGTAGAGGGAGAGGATGACGACCAGCACGAAGCCCGGCACGATCCCGGCAAGGAAGAGCTGGTCGATGGAGGTCTGGGCGACGATGCCGTACAGGATGATGGGCAGGCTCGGGGGGAAGAGCAGCCCGAGGGAACCGGAGCTGGTGAGCAGGCCGAGGGAAAACCGCTCGTGATAGCCCTCCTTGCGTAGCAGCGGGTAGAGGAGACAACCGAGCGCCAGGATCGTGACCCCGGAGGCGCCCGTGAACGCGGTGAAGAAGGCACACGAGACCAGCGCCACCACGGCGAGCCCACCGGGCATCCAGCCAAGGGCCGCGTTGAACACGCGTAACAGCCGCACCGGGGCCTGAGAGGCCGCCAGGACCACGCCGGCGAGGGTGAAGAGCGGGATGGTGATGAGGGTGGAAGACGAGGTGAGACGATAGGTCTCGACGATCACCGCCGCCGCATCGATGCCGGTGGTGTGGAAGGCGAGCAGCGCACCGGCACCGATTACCACAAACAGCGGCAGCCCGAAGAAGGCCGCCACCACGAGGGCCACGGCCGCTACGGCAATCATGGAGCGAGATCCTTGCCGCCGGTTCGGCGCCCACTGCCAGCCAACACCTTGATCAGGAAATGGAGGGCGAGAAGAAGGAAGGCCACCGGAAGGATGGCCTGCAGGATCCAGGCCGGAATCCCGAGCGCGACCGTCGCCCCACCGTCCAGATCGAGGCGCAGAAAGGTCCACGCAGCCTTGGCCAGTAGGAGACAAACGACCGCGGAGATCAGGTTGAACAAAGCATCCAGCGGCGCGCGCAGCCGCGCGGGCAAGAGCCGAACGCCGATGTCGATGCGAATGTGTCGGTCCTCGTGGGCGGCCAGGGCCGCCCCAAGGAAGCCGACCCAGAGGACCGCGTGGCGTAGCAGGGTATCGGCGGCCGGGATGCTCGAAGAGAAGAAATTGCGCAGGGCGATCTGCGTCACCGCCAGAACCACCATTGCCGAGACCAGGGCGGTGACCGCCCATCCCTCGGCACGCGCCAAGGCGGCATCGAGTCGCTCAAGCCAGGTCAGCACGGCTCTCTCGACTGGTGCACGCCTAGCTGCCCGAGGCCGCCTGCTCGGCACGAAACTCACGCAGCGACGCGAGCACCTCGTCGACCAACTCCTGCGTGAAGAGGTTGCCAACCAGACGGTCGATCGCACGGCTCTGAATGGTACGCACCTCTTCTGGCGGGAGGCTGGCGCGGTCGAAGGTCACCTCGATCCCCCTCGCCTTCATCACCACCATGGAGGCCTGGTTGTCTGCCCTGGTGCGTTCGACCAGGGTTCGGCTGTGGCGCGCTACGACCTCCTCCAACAGCGCCTGCAGGTCGACCGGTAGGCGATCGAAAAATTGCCGGGAGACGACGACGCCGGCGATGCCGTTCGCCATTGGCACCTCGGACATGTACTGCACCTTGGACGACCATTGCAGAGCGATCGCCCCGAGGGGCGAGGCGTATACCGTGTCGATCAGGTTGGTCGATAGGGAGGTGAGGACCTCCGTGATCGACAGCGGTACCGGATGGATCTCGGACGCGGCGAAGAAGGCCTCAGCCAACGGGTCGCCCTCCCACATCCACACCTTGCGCTGACGGAGCTCGTCGAGGGAGTGAATCGGGTGTTTGGAGAAAAATTGGATGAAGCCGACCTCCATCCAGCCGAGGAGCTTGAAGGCGTTGCGCTCGAACCCCGCTGCGAAGCGCGGCATGAGGTCGCGGCTCACATGGTCGACCTCCTCGTAGTTGTGGAAGAAGAACGGCACCTCCATGACCCGTACCGACGGACAGATCTCGCCCAGACCAACGCCGGTGAACGCACCGCCGTGGAATTGACCGATCTTGATCTTGCGCAACACATCCTTCTCGTCGCCGGCGACCCCCCCGGGATACATCCGGAAGACGAGGCGACCACCGCTGCGCTCCTTGATCTCGTCCGCGGCGGCCTGCAGCCCGTTCTGCCACGTCGAGCCCTCGGGGGCGAGGGAGGCAAATTTGAGGACAAAGGGTTTCGCCGCGTACGCCGTGGGTGCCAGAGCGAGGCCTACCACGGCCGCCAACAGCAACCACAGATGAACACAGATGAACCCGGATGGTCTTGGGCGCCCCCCTTGAGAAGAAGGCAGAGTCGTGGGGCGAGCGCTCGGTCGAGGCGCCAACACTCGCAAGAAAAATCCGTGTCCATCTGTGTTCATCTGTGGTTCCGACAAAGAAGCCCCGGCTCCCTTCCATTCGCCTGTCAATCAAACCACTCGTCGACCCGTGCCAGCAGCTCGGCCGCGCGGCGTTTCGCCACCGTGTTGGCGAGGCGCATCTCCGGCAGTAGATCGTCCGGTGCCTCGAGGATCAGGCCGAGCTGCTCCTCGAACAGGGCACGGTCCAGGGTCTGGCGGGCGTAGTACTGAGCGTAGTACAGGCGGGTGAAGAGGAAACGTCCCTCGGTGAGCGCGATCGCGCGTTCAAAATGGTGGCGCGCCTCCGCCGGGCGGCCACCGAGCATGGGGGAGCGTGCACCATAGAAGGTCCCGAGAAAGAGATGGGGGGCCGCGTAGTAATACCGCTCATCCAGCTTCAGCAACCGCCGCCACAGGGCCTCGACCCGCGGTAGATCGGCAATCGCCGTCGGGTCGGTACGTGACAGATCGACCCATTTGCCCCAACAGACGGCGGTCCAGAGCAGCAACTCCTTGGCGCCCTCCCCTATCCGCTCGGTAGCCGCCACAAAATCGTCGTCGCTCCCTCCCAGGGCCGCGGCGATGCGGCGATCCCTGGCGAGGGCCGCCAGAGCAATCTCCTTGCCGCGCCGATAAAGCTCAGCGGCACGCGGCGGATCGTCCACCTCCACGAACGCGAGGGAATACCCGGCGAACGCCTGGGCCGTGGCGGCGGCCATGCCACGGTTGTGTGGGTCGGCCCGCAGCAGCCCCTCGGTGAGCTTAAGATTGGCGGCGGCGGCCGCGCGGGCGACTTCCAGATCCGGCTCGGCGTTCATCGCCGCCACCTCGTCCGGGAGGATCAAGGCCGTGGTCCGCACCACAAGCTGCTTCGGGGTACACCCCACCACGAGCAGGGCGACTACGGCGAGAACAGGGGAGCGTCGGCGGGACATGGCTTTGCAGGGTCGGGGCATGGCACATATACCACGTCTCTGGTCGGGGTTTATACCGGCTGACGGCTAACCGCCAACGCGGAAGCCAGGGATCGCCTTCCGGAACGCGCAGTGCAGCCGTCCGGCGAGTCCGACGAACCCACCACTCTTCGCGTGGCGTGTCGCCGCGGGTGGTCTCGCGTCACCACACCGACGAGGGCCTCAGGAGGCGCGTCCGGGTGGCAGGAAGACGACGTCCAGGGCCCCGTCGCCGCGATCCTCCACCTTCATCAGTCCCATGCGAGCCAAGTATTTGGTGAAGGAGTAGAGGACCGCCTCCACGTCTTCCACCTCAACGCCCGTCTCCTCGACGATCCACTCCAGAAGCATCGCGCCGTCCAGCTCTGCATCCATGCCGCCCCCCTAGTCCGTTCGAGAAGTGACTGACCTCCTCATCGGAACCGCCCGAGGCAGAATGATCCGTGTCGGCCGCTGGCAAGCCCGGGGGTGCGTGCGATATACGCGGGGCGTGGGATGCAGGAGTAACTTGTACATGGCACACTGACTTGGTAAGGAAGCGCGGTCCTCCTGAAGGCCCGTCAGAAGAGAATGAGACGCTATCTACTCCCCCTCGCCCTTGCCGCCGTCACTGGGTCGTGCGGGCCGATCCATCCGCCGGGCGGGTCGTTGACCGGTGAGAGTCGCCCGGAATACGTCGGTGACCAGCTCTGCCGGGATTGTCACTTCGGTGAGTACAAGCAGTGGCGCAGGACAGGCCATGCGCGCGCTTATCAAGTCCTCCCTGCAGAACAACGCGATGCCCCCGAGTGCCTGGTCTGCCACACGACCGGTTTTACCCTTCGCGGCGAGACATCGAGAAAATTGGTCAACGTCCAGTGTGAGGCGTGCCATGGCCCTGGCGAGCTGTACGTGAAGGCGATGACTCGCGAGCGGACCCACACCCGGGATACCAGCCAGTTCAATCTGTCACTCGGACTGGAACTGCCGTCCGCACACACGTGCCAGCCTTGCCACGGCGGTCCGTGTCCCGTGGCGAAACAGGGGCCCTTCGACTACCAGACCGCCCGGGTGCAGATCGATCACACCGGATTTCTCCAAGAGCGCTACCCCGAAAAGTATCCGCACCAGTAGCCACGGCGCGACCGGCGGTGCGCCGCGCCACTATCGGCGGCGCCTGAATGTCGGGGGGACGGGCCGGCGGGAGACCCCTGCACTAATTGCGCAAGGCCGCCATGCGCTGTGTTGCTAGCGTATTGGCCGGATCGACGGAAAGGGCCTTACCGTAGTTGATCTTCGCCTTATGGAGATCACCGAGCTTTTCCCAGGCCAGGCCACGCCAAGCACGGGCATCCGCCAGGAAGGTCGGCTTGTTCTCGATCACCACCCAGAACTCACCCAGGGCCTCATCGTACTTGCCCAGCCGCATGAGGACCTTGGCGTAGTCGAACCGCGCGTTGACGTGGCTCGGGTCGCGCCGCAGCACTTCGAGAAAATCGTCTCGCGCCGCCTCCCATTGCCCCTGCTGGAAGTGCAGCTTGCCGAGCTGGTAGTAGATCCCCATGTATTCGGGGGACAGCTCCAAGATACGGCTATAGTACTGGGTCGCCAGCGCCGGGTTGTGGTCGGCCGCGTCTTCCGCACCACGCAGCAATAGTTGGACGTAGGCCGCCTTGCGTAGGCGAACGGTGTTTGGGGAGTGCTGCCACGCCACGTCGTACGCCGCCATCGCCTCGGCACGTCGTCCTTCGCTGACCAGTGTTTCCGCCTTTGTCAGGTATATCATGGCCTGCTTCTGATGATCATCGAGCGACTGACCCTCGTACTCCTCGAAGGCAACCACCTTCACGTCATCGTCGCGCAGGAGCACGGCGCCGAGCGAGACCAACGCGAGCCCACCCAACACGCCTGCGATCCACGGCGACCACTTTTGCCACCAACCACGGGAGTGCTCGCGGCGGGTAAGCTCCACGAGACGGCGCATCTCAACCGGATCGAGGAGGACCTTCCTCAAGGCGGCGACGAGCTCCTTGCCCGACGCGAACCGCTTATTGCGGTTTCTCGCCAGGGCCTTGCTGAGGATCTTGCGGCACTCTTGCGGCAACAGTGGATTGATCTTCAGGGGATCGGGCAGGTCGCCACTGACGATCTTACAGATCAGGCTCGCCACGTCGTCCGAACGAAACGGCTTCTCGCCGGTAAGCATGCGGAAGGCGATTACTCCGAGGGCGTAGAGATCCGTACGGCCGTCTAGCTCCTCCCCGCTGAGTTGCTCGGGCGACATGTAGCTCGGCGTACCGAGGGTGGTGCCGGTCTGGGTGAGCTCCGTGGTGGAGAAGCGGGCGATACCGAAGTCGGTGATCTTCACCTGCCCATCGGCGCGGATGAGGATGTTGGCCGGCTTGATGTCGCGGTGAATGACATTCTCCGCGTGGGCCGTGTCGAGACCTGCCGCGATTTGGCCGAGGATGTTCAGGGTCTCGTCGAAGCGCGGCACCGGATTGTCCCGCAGGTTGTCCTCGAGGGTCCACCCCTCGACGTACTCCATGGCGAAGAAGGTGATACCGTTCTCCTCGCCCACGTCGTAGATGGTGGCGATGTTGGTGTGGGAGAGACGCCCGGCGGTCTGCGCCTCCAACGTGAATCGCTGCAGGAGTGTCCTGTGATCGAGACCGTGGGCCACGGCATCGAGCTGGATGGTCTTGATCGCCACGTCCCGATCGATCTTCGGGTCACGGCCCCGGTATACGACACCCATCTGGCCGCGTCCGAGCTCTTCGGTAATCTGATACCGGCCGAGGGTCGCGTTCGGTGCGAGGCCCGTGCGGCCCGACGGTTGCGGAGAATCGGCCAGGGAGGGGAACATGGGTATGAGACGTTTTTTGGTATATCGGAGGCGCACTCTCCTTTCCTGAACCCCCGATGAGACGATCCGCACACGGTTTCCCTGGCCGTCGCATGGCGGATGCGCCGTGGGACCATGGGGTGACCCTGTCCCGGCGCGCGTGCTCTCGTCACACCTGACGCTTGAAACGGCGTTCGATCTCGTTACGAGAGATGCGAACCAGGGTTGGCCGACCATGCTCGCAGGTGAACGGCAGGGGGGCGTCCCGTAGGTCGGCCAAGAGGGCGCGGATCTCGTCGTCCGGCAACCGGTGGTGGGCCTTGATTGCCGACCGACACGCCATGGTGAACAAGAGCTGGTCGTTGATGCGTCCCGTGTCCGTACGAGATTCGACCTCGGCGATCTCCGCGAGGGCACGCTCGAAGTACGAGGTGAGGTCGACGCCAGCCATGATCGCCGGCACGGCGCGCACGGTGAAGGTCCGCTCACCGAAGGGATCGATATCGATCCCCACCGCGCGGAAGTGGTCGATCTCCTCCTCCAAGAGGAGGGCCTGGGCCGCCGGCAGCTCAATCGTCGCGGGGAAGAGCAACCCCTGGATCTGCCGCGCGCCGCGGGCATGCTGAGCCTTGAGGCGGTGGTAGAGGATGCGCTCGTGGGCCGCATGCTGGTCCACCAACACCAGCCCTTCGGTATCCTCCGCCACAATGTAGGTCTCGTGGAGCTGGCCGATCGGTGTCAGACCGCCGTTGAATAGCGCGGTGAACGGGCCAGCTTCGGAACGATCCATGCTCCCCGCAGGGGAGTCCCGTGAGGCGCTCTCCCCCTGGGAGCGGGACGGGGTGAGGGCGTCAGGAGCCACCGGGAGCCCCGGTGAGCGTGCCCCCCCCATCCCCTTCCACGCCTCCAGCGCCGGCCGGTAGTCTCGCCGCGGATCGCGGCTCGGATAGGGTGGCGAGCCGCCGCGCCACGGGCTGGGCCGGTCGCCCTGCTGTGCCGCCTGGTCGGGCCCCCTTCCCCACCCCTCCAGACAGCTCCGCAGGACGTCGCGGGCGAAGTTGTGGATCCGCCCGGGCTCGCGGAAGCGGACCTCCGCCTTCGCCGGATGGACGTTCACGTCCACCTGCTCCGGCGGCAGGTCGACGAACAACACCACGAACGGTTGGCGATGACGCATCACCAGGGTCTCGTGGGCCTGGTTCACCGCATGGCGTAGGAGGCGATCGGCCACCGACCGGCCATTGACGAACAGCAGGCTCGCGAGGCTCGCCGGGATGTCCCGTCCCGGCAGGGTCAACAGACCGCGCAGGGTGACGCCATCGATCTCTTCGTGGAACTCAAGCATCTCGCCGAGAAGCTCCTCCCCCTTGATGGCGAAGAGACGCTCCGTGAGGCGCTGATCGCCGGCCAGGTCAAGGAGGCGCCGCTTGCCGTGGGTCAGGGAGAGACGCAGATCGGGACGCGCGACCGCCAGGCGGGTGAGCTGCTCCACCGCGTGGCGCAGCTCGGTGCGCTCGGTCTTGAGGAATTTGCGGCGCGCCGGCAGCGCCGCGAACAGGTTGCGCACCTCGATCTCGGTGCCACGGGCGCGACCGTGGGGCGCGACGGTCAGGGGCTTGCCGGGTCCGAGGCTGGCCACCCCGCCCTCCGCCATGGCCGGCTGGGTGGCAAGGTGAACCGCGGCGACCGCGGCGATCGACGGCAGGGCCTCACCACGGAAACCGAGGGTGGCGATCGTCTGCAGGCCGTCGAATCCCATCAGCTTGCTCGTGCCGTGGCGGGCGAAGGCGAGGGGGATCTCCTCGCAGGGGATGCCGCATCCGTTGTCCGTGACGCGGATAAGGCGGCAACCCCCCTGCTCCAGATGGACGTCGACGCGTGTCGCGCCGGCATCGATGGCATTTTCCACCAGTTCCTTCACCACCGACGACGGCCGCTCCACCACCTCGCCGGCGGCGATCTGATTGATGACGGCGTCGTCGAGGATGCGGATGGGCATTGGGATAGGGAATAGGGGATAGGAATAGGGAATAGCGGTGGATGGCCGCTGGCGCGGCCAGATTGGTTTTTCAGTAGCCGTAATCATCTCGCCGGGCCGCAGGCCCGGCACCTCCCCTATCGCCTATTCCCTATCCCCTAACCCCTGCTCCCCCCAGACATACCAGATATCGATACACCACATCCTTCAGATCCTTACGCTCCACGACCTGGTCGATCATGCCGTGCTCTTTGAGGAACTCGGCGCGCTGGAAGCCCTCGGGGAGCTCCGCGCGGATGGTCTGCTGGATCACCCGCGGACCGGCAAAGCCGATCAGGGCACGCGGCTCGGCAAGGTGGATGTCGCCGAGCATCGCAAAACTCGCGGTCACGCCGCCGAAGGTGGGGTCGGTGAGGATGGAGACAAAGGGCAGACCCGCCTCCCCCAGGCGCCCCACGGCAGCGCTGGTCTTGGCCATCTGCATGAGGGAAAAGATCGACTCCTGCATGCGCGCGCCGCCTGACGTCGAGACGCAGATGAAGGGGATGCGTCGCTCCAGGGCCCCCTCGATGGTGCGCGTGATCTTCTCCCCCACGACCGTGCCCATGCTGCCGGCGAGGAAACCGAAGTCGAGCACCGCGATGGCCACCTGTACGCCGAGGATCTCTCCCACGCCGCAGACCACCGCCTCGGTGTGACCGCTGGACTGCTCCGCCTTCTTCAGTCGCTCGGTATATTTCTGGGTGTCCTTGAAGCGCAGGGGATCCTTGGAGCGAAGCTCGGCGTGATGCTCGTCGAAGGTGCCATCGTCGATCAGCAGCGAGATCCGCTCGTCCGCCCCGATGCGGAAGTGGTACTGGCACTTGGGGCAGACCATCAAATTACGCACGATCTCCTTGCGGTAGAGGATCTCCTTGCAGTTGGCACACTTGAGCCACAGATCGGCGGATGGCTTGTCGCCACCGGCGTCCCCGTTGCGTCGTTTGATCTTGCGGCGAACGAACCAGGCCATGGATTAGGGACGAGGGGCCGGGGGCCAGGGGTTAGCAGTGGTAGGAGCCGAATCCCTTCGGCGACTCACGCCGGTAGACCCGGGAGCGGGACGCTCCACACGGTCTGATGGCGGGCGCGAAGCCCGCCATCCACGGGGGTAAAGCCGCCCGGACCTGCGCCGGGCGGCGAGGGGGGCGCGTGGCGTCCCCCTCCATATCAGGGCGCGGGGGGGCATGAATGTGGTTCTTGCGCCAGAGCGGAGGCAGGAAGCCGTGACCAATCGCCGAAGGGATTCGGCTCCTACGACATGTCCCGGCAGTGCAGGCGCTCATTTCCGCCGAAGCCCCTTTGCCAACGAAGCCACAAACCGCTCCACCCGCGCCGGTAGATCTGCGGCGTCGCGGTGTTCCTCCACCACCCGCACCAGGGCCGAGCCGACGATGGCGCCGTCGGCAAATTGGGTGACCTCGCCCACGTGTTCTGGGGTAGAGAGACCGAAGCCCACCGCCAGTGGTAAGTCCGTGAACGCGCGGATGTGGGCGAGCTTCCCCGACAGGTTCGCGGCGAGACTGGCACGGGCGCCGGTGATGCCGGTGAGAGAGACGTAGTAGATGAAGCCCCGACCGCCGTCACAGGCCAGCCGGATGCGGTCATCGGTGCTGGTGGGCGCGAGGAGCAGGATCGGGTCGATACCGATGGCGTCGCAGGCGGCGTAGAACTCGGCGCCCTCGTCCGGCGGCAGATCAGGCACGATCAAGCCGTCGATACCCACCTCCTTCGCGGTGGCCAGATAACGCTCAGGCCCGCGTTGCAGGATCGGGTTGAAGTAGGTCATCAGCACCAGGGGGATATCCGTCGCTTGCCGCAGCTCGGCAGCGATCGCGAAGACCCGATCGAGGGTAGTCCCGGCCTCCAGGGCCCGCTGGCTCGACTGCTGGATCGTCGGCCCATCGGCCAGGGGATCGGAGTACGGGAAACCGAGCTCGATGAGGTCCGCGCCGCCCCGCACCACGGCATGTAGGACATCGGGTGAGCGAGCCGGGCTCGGGTCGCCGACCGTGACGAAGGGCATCAAGGCACCCCGACCCTCGTCCTTCAGTCGGGCAAACGTGGCGGCGATGCGGCGGCTCATGATCCCCCCCCTGCACCACCGACTCTCCCCGCAGGGGAGTCCGCTGGACCCCCCTCCCCCCGGGAGGGGGACAGGGGGAGGGCGTCCGGAACGAGCAGTCCATCCATCGCAGCGCCCAGCGGAAGGTCGGATCCAGGCGCCCCCACCCCGGCCCTCCCCCGCGGGGGGAGGGAGTGTTGTGCCGGGGTTCGCGTCACGCCTGCACCCCTTCGACGAGCCCCATCTCCGCCACCTGATTCACGTCCTTGTCGCCGCGGCCGGAGAGGTTGAGGACCACCACCGCGTCGTCAGCCAAACCGGGCACCAGCGTGCGCAGGGCCGCGATCGCGTGGGCCGACTCCAGGGCCGGGATGATCCCCTCGGTCCGCGAAAGGAACTGGAACCCATCCAGGGCCTCCTGGTCGGTGATCGACAGGTATTCGGCCCGGCCGGTCTCGTAGTAGTGGGCGTGCTCGGGCCCGATCCCCGGGTAGTCGAGGCCGGCGGAGATCGAATGGGCGGGGGTCACCTGGCCGTCGCCATCCTGGAGAAGGTAGCTCATGGAGCCGTGGAGGACGCCGCGCGAGCCGCCGGTGAGGGTGGCGGCATGCTTGCCGGTGTCGAGGCCCAAGCCGGCGGCCTCCACCCCGACCATCCGCACCGACGGCTCTGCCGCGAACGGGTGGAAGAGGCCGATGGCATTGGAGCCCCCGCCGACGCACGCTACCAGGAGATCGGGCAGACGCCCCTCGGCGGCGATGATCTGCTCCCGGGTCTCCTCGCCGATCACCCGCTGGAAGTCGCGCACCATGGTGGGGTACGGGTGGGGGCCGACCACCGAGCCGATGATGTAGTGGGTGTTCTCCACGTGGGTGACCCAGTCGCGGATCGCCTCGTTGCAGGCATCCTTCAGGGTGCAGGTGCCGCTGGTCACGGGTACGACCGTGGCCCCGAGGAGGCGCATGCGGAAGACGTTGAGGGCCTGGCGCTGGATGTCCTCGGTCCCCATGAAGACCTCGCAGCGCATCCCGAACAAGGCGCAGGCGGTGGCGACCGCCACCCCGTGCTGGCCGGCGCCGGTCTCGGCGATGATCCGCTCCTTGCCCATCTGCCGCGCCAGCAGAAGTTGCCCGATGGCGTTGTTGATCTTGTGGGCGCCGGTGTGGTTGAGGTCCTCGCGCTTGAGGTAGATACGCGCACGACCGCCAAGGGCCGCCGCGAGTCGGTCGGCGCGGAACAGCGCCGTCGGACGGCCGACGTAGTCTTGGAGATAGGACTTGAACTCCTGTGCGAAGCTGTCAACGAATCCACCATTCGCACGAATAGACCCATACGCCTGGGCAAGCTCGATGAGGGCCGGCATCAGGGTCTCTGGCACGTAACGGCCGCCGAAGATGCCGAAGTGGCCGCGCGCATCCGGTTGGAGCTGGAAGGTCGGCTCAGACACGGCTCACGTCCTTCCCGCGGGTCTTCAGCGCCAGCTCCCGGTCTGCGTCCCGCACCGCCTTGACGAAGGCCCCCACGAGGCGGCGGTCCTTCACTCCGGGGCTCTTCTCCACCCCGGAGGAGCAGTCGACGCCATACGGCCGGCAATGGCCCATCGCCTCGCGTACATTGTCCGGGGTCAGTCCGCCGGCGAGGATGATCCGCGCCGAGGTTCCCAGCTCCTCCAGCCACGTCCAGTCGAAGACGCTCCCGGTCCCGCCCACCGCACCGTGACGGTAACTGTCGAGAAGCACGGCGTTGGCCTGGATCTGCGCCACGGCCCGCAGGCTCTTGGGGTCCACCACCCGTACCGCCTTGATCACCCGGCACGGGAACTGGCTGATGTAGTTCTGCGACTCCTGGCCGTGGAATTGCAGGCAGTCGAGGCCGACCTGGCGGCGGATCGAGTCGACCCGCGCCCCGGACTCGTCGACAAACAGGCCGACGGTGGTGACGAAGGGCGGGAGCTGGCGGGCGATGGCCGCGGCGTTCTCCGCCGTAATGTAGCGCGGGCTCTTGCGGTAGAAGACGAAACCCAGGGCATCCGCGCCCATCTCCGCCGCCATCAGGGCATCCTCCATGCCGGTGATGCCACAGATCTTCACCCGGGTGATCATCCCGGCAGCTTAGCGGCCCGGGCCTGCGCCGGGAAAGAGCGCGGCGATCTGGGCCGCGATGTCCGGTGCCGCCATCAGGGAGGAACCGACGAGCAGCGCGTCGAGGTCGAGGGCCGTCATGGCCGCCACCTCCTCCCGAGTGGCGACCCCGCTCTCCCCCACCACCACCGCCGCCGGGGCCAGGCGCGCGCGGAGCCCACCCGCAAGGAGGCGCTCGCTGGTCGCCATGTCGATGTGCATGGTCTGGAGGTCGCGGTGGTTGATCCCCACCACCGTCAACCCCTCCACCTTGGCCACGGACCCTTCCCCGTGGATCTCCACCAGCGTCTCCATCCCGAGCCCGTGGGCAAGGTCGTGCAACTCCCGGAGGAGCCCCCCCTCCAGGGCCTCGGCGATGAGCAGCACCGCATCGGCGCCGTGGGCGCGTGCCTCGTAGACCTGGTAGGGGTCGAGGAGGAAGTCCTTGCGCAGGACCGGCAGGGGCACCGCCTCCCGCACCGCCTGCAGGTGGGCAAGCTCGCCCTTGAAGAACGGCTGGTCGGTCAGCACCGAGATGGCCGTGGCGCCGCCGCGGTGGTAGATCCGCGCGATCTCGGCCGGGCGGGCCCCCGGCCGGATATCGCCGCGGCTCGGCGAGCACCGCTTGAACTCGGCGATGAAGCGGATCGCCCCCCCGGAGGGCCGGCGCAGGGCCGCGGCGAAGGGCCGGCACGGCGGGCAATCGCGACACCGGTCGCGAACGTCGGCCAGGGGGAGACGTCCCCGGCACTCCGCGACCCAGAGCCGTTTGCGTTCGAGGATGTCGTCGAGGGTGATCATTGGCGGGGGGATGGGGATTGGGGGATGGGGGATGGGGAAAGGAGTCGTAGCCCCACACCAACTTAACGACAGGGCCGCCCTGCGGGGCGGCATCCTTCCCCCTAACCCGCGACCCTCACCCCCCATCCCTAGCGATTGGTGAGCTCCACCAGCCGGTCGAGCACGGTGGCTGCCCGGCCGCTGTCGATGGACTCGGCGGCCTGCGCAATCCCCGTCGGGATGTCGGCGGCGCGTTCGCCGGCGACTAGGGCTAGGGCCGCATTCAGCAGCACCACGTCCCGGTGCGGCCCCTTCTCCCCCGCCAGGACCGCGCGCAGGATGGCGGCGTTCTCCGCCGGCTCCCCACCCTTCAGGTCCTCCGGCCGGTAACGGGGCAGCCCCACCCCTTCCGGGGTGAGGACCCGGGCCGAGACCTGGCCATTCGCCACCTCCGCGACGTACGTGCGGTCGGTCAGGGTCGCCTCGTCGATGCCGTCCCCGCCGTGGACCACGAAGGCGTGGCGGCAGCCGAGGTGGGCGAGGACCCGCCCCACCGGCTCGACCCAGCCGCCGTCGAACACGCCGATCACCTGGTACGGCACTCGCGCCGGGTTGGTGAGGGGCCCGAGGAGGTTGAAGATCGTGCGGGTGCGCAGCTCGGCGCGCACTGGCGCCGCGTGCTTCATCGCCTTGTGCAGGAGGGGGGCGAAGAGGAACCCGAGGCCAACCTCGTGCACGCAGGCGGCCATCTGCTCCGGCGTCAGATCGAGGTTAACCCCGACCGCCTGCAAGACGTCGGCCGAGCCGCACTTGGAGGAGACCCCCTTGTTACCGTGCTTGGCCACGGGCAGGCCGGCCCCGGCCACCACGAACGCGGCGGTGGTGGAGATGTTGAAGGTGTGGCTGCGATCCCCACCGGTGCCGCAGGTGTCGACCGCCTCCAGTCCGTCGAGGTCGACCCGCAAAGCGTTGCTGCGCATGGCGCGCGCCGCGCCGGTGATCTCGTCGACGGTCTCCCCCTTGGTGCGCAGGGCCACCAGCAGGGCGGCGATCTGCACCGGCGACAACTGGCCGCCCATCACCTCCAGGAAGACCTCCTCCGCCTCGCTGGCAGAGAGGTCGCGACGCTGAAGAAGCCGTGGAAGAATCTCGTCGAACATGCTGAGCTCAATGGCTATCAGCTTCCAGCGGTCCGCCGTCAGCCGGATGTTTTGGATCTCCCCGATGGGGCGCGGCACCTTACCTCAAGCCGCCGCGCGGTGACCACCGGCAAGGAAGTTGCGCAGCAGATCCTTGCCCACGGCCGTGAGGATCGACTCCGGGTGGAACTGCACCCCCTCGATGGCCAGGGTGCGGTGGCGCAGCCCCATGATCTCGCCGTCGTCGCTGTGGGCCGTGACCGCCAGGCACTCCGGCAGGCTTGCCCGCTCCGCCACCAGGGAGTGGTAGCGGGTCGCCTCGAACGGGTTGGGCAGACCCGCGAACAGGCCGCGCCCGTCGTGATGGATCAGCGAGGTCTTGCCGTGCATCAGGGTGGCCGCGCGGACGATGCGGCCGCCGAAGGCCTGGGCGATCGACTGGTGGCCGAGGCACACCCCGAGGAGCGGGATCTCGCCGCCCAGCTCGCGCACCACCGGCACCGAGATTCCCGCCTCGTTCGGGGTACACGGGCCCGGGGAGATCACGACGTGGCTCGGCGCCAGGTCGCGGATCTCCGCCACGGTGATGCGATCGTTGCGGTACACCTCGACCTCCGCCCCGAGCTCACCGAGGTACTGCACCAGGTTGTAGGTGAAGGAGTCGTAGTTGTCGATGACGAGGAGCATGGAACTCAGTAGGCAGTAGGCAGAGGGTAGAAAGGTAACTGCCGTCTGCGGTCTAACGTCTACTCCCTACTCTTCCCGCCCGCGTTGCCCACCGAGTTGGCGAGCCAGGCGAGATACCCGGGCAGGCCGTCGCTCACCGCGAGGACCAGGCCCTCGGGGACCTCGTAGGGGTGGCGCTCGGCGAGGGCCGCCAACAGGGGCGGGACCTGGGCTGCGGTGGTTTTGATGAGTAGCAACCACTCCCCCGCGGACTCCATCACCCCCTGCCAGCGATACACCGACTGCACACCGGGGACGATGTTCACGCACGCCGCAAGCCGATCCTCCACCAGGCCCGTGGCGAGGGTGCGGGCCGCCGCCTGCGAGTCGACGGTGGAGAGGATCAGCCGGGCATCAGTCATGGAGCGGTCTATTGCGCTGCACCTGCTCGCGGATCGCCCGGGCGCGGGCCGCCAGGGGCTCCGCCTGATCCGCACGGCCGGTCTCACGCAGGCAGTGGGCGTACCCTTCGAGACACTCCGCCAGGTCGCTGGTGCCCTCCTCCTCCCGCTCCTCGCGGATCGCGAGCTGCCGCTGGTAGAGCGACTCGGCCGCGTAGTGATCGCCGAGCAACGACAGCACCGACGCCAGGAGGGAAAGGTTGAGGAGAAAGCGCTCGTCGGTCTTCTCGAAGACCTCCTTGGCCTCCTGCAGGGCGGCGCGGTACCCCTTCGCCGCGCCCGCAAAATCACCGAGCAGGTAGCGCTCGGTACCGGTATCCATGAACTGGGACCATTCCTGCATCGTCACATCTCCACAGGCCACCTGGCCCTCTCGCCAACGGCGAGAAGCCTACCAGAAGTTCCACTGACCGGTCTTGAGGACGTAGAGGCCAAGCCCGAGGTTGGTGACCCCGTGGGCGAGGACGCAGGTGAAGAGGTCCCGACGCCAGATGAGGAGGCCGCCATAGGTGATCCCGGCGAAGATCCCCACCAACCAGCGGTGGTGCTCAAACCCGAAGGCGACGGCCACCACCACGAAGGAAAAGGCGGAGAAGGTCCCGACGGCGACCCGCTGGAAGTCGGCGTCGATCAGGTAGCGCATCAGGAAGCTGCGCCAGAAGAGCTCCTCCATCACGGGGACCACGACGCTCGCCCCGAGGAGGCGTCCCCCGATCACCGCCCAGGTGAGGCCAGCCCCGAGGCCGAAGGAGTGGGGGTCGAAGCCGGTGGGGTCGCCCATCATCAGGGGTGCGAGGACCCGCTCGGGTGCCACCCAGACCCCCAGGACCCCCACGCCAACCACGACCGCGATCGCCCAGTCCGCGGCGCTCCGGCGCCAGCGAAGCTCCGGGTAATGGCGGCGGAACGACCAGAGCATCGCTCCCACCACCACGGTCTTGGCGAGATACCAGAGATGTGCCGCGCCGGGCCAGTGGCCACCGCCGTAGGTCAGGAGGAGGAAGGCGACAAACGGCGCCACATACGGAAACCAGGCCGCACGAAGAAAACGTTGCAGGGAGTCCATGGCTTCACCCCTTGGCGGGCGCACAACGACGAAACGTGACAAACGCAGCAATGTCGACGATCGCCGAGGTGGTGACAACCGTCATCCACTAAGCGGTATCGGCCGCTGAGCCGATCTCATCACCACGGGCCGCGGCGCCCGCATTGCATCGAGCGCGTCTGGATGTCGATCCCTCGTCTCTTGTTCTTCCTCCTCCTGGCGTGCGCCGCCATCCCGCCACCGGCCGTTGCGGCGGCGGGGCGCAGCCGCGCCCCACGATGGGTGGCAGGCGAGCTGATCGTCGGCATGAAGTCGGGGGTCACGGCGGCGAGCCTCGGCCCGGCCTCCCTCGCCGGTGGCATCGTCGCCGCCACCCTACCCCACGCCCAGGTGCAACTCCTGCAGGTGCCGGTCGATGGTCTCGCTGCCGCCGAGGCCGCGCTCGCGGCCGATCCCCGAGTCGCGTTCGTTGAGCGCAACCGGCTACTCCCCCCCGCCGAGGTGCCGGATGACCCGGTGACCTCTTATCATACGGCCCTGGTCGGCCTGCCCGCCGCCTGGGATACGACCCACGGCAGCCCGAACCTGGTGATTGCCATCCTGGATTCCGGCATCGATCCGACGCATCCGGACCTCGCGGCCAAGCTGGTGCCAGGCTACAACTTCTGGGACAACAACGCCGACACCCACGACGTCTTCGGCCACGGCACCGCGGTCGCCGGCGTCGCCGCCGCGGTCACTGGCAATGGCGCCGGGGTGGCAGGCGCGGCGTGGGAGTGCGGCCTGATGCCCGTGCGGGTTACCAACACCGACGGCTTCGCCAGCCTGTTCGCCATCCTCCAGGCCCTCTCCTGGGCGGTGGACAACGGCGCCAAGATCATCAACCTGAGCTTCGAGAACATCCACGCCTCCGCGGCCCTGAGCACCGGCCTCGCCTACGTGCGCAGCGAGGGCGGGATCACGGTCGCCGCCGCCGGCAATAGCGGCAGCCTCGACCCCGCTCCGGATCAGCCAGACGTGGTGTCGGTGGCGGCCACCAACGCCAGCGACGGCCGGCCCTCCTGGTCCAGCTACGGTCCCTTCGTCGATATTACAGCGCCGGGCGCCTCGCTCAAGACCACGAAGAATGGTGGCGGTACCGTCACCATCTCCGGCACCTCCTTCTCCAGCCCGCTGGTCGCAGGGATCGCCGCCCTCGTGTGGTCGGTCGATTCGACCCTCACCCCTGCGCAGGTGGAGGCATTGTTGGAGGGGAGTGCGGTCGATCTCGGCGTCGCAGGCCGCGACGATCAGTACGGTGCCGGGCGTGTCGATGCGGCCGCCGCGGTCGCCGCCGCCGTGGCCGGGGCCGGGCCGCCCCCAGATACCACCCCGCCGACGGTGGATCTCCTCTCGCCCGCGCCGGGCGACGTGGTCGCGGGCACGATCACCGTGGTGGCGAGCGCGACCGACGGGAGCGGCATTGCCCGGATCGAGTTCTTCGTCGACGGCGTCCTCGCGGCGACGGATCCGGCCCCGCCCTACCAGTACCTCTGGGACGTCGCGGCCGCGACAAATGGCGCCCACACCTTGTCCGTCACGGCCGTGGACACCGCCGGCAACGAGGCGGCCGCCGGCCCCATCACCGTCGATGTCGAGAACCCGATCCCGCCCTCCATCACCACCCTCTCCACCGCCGTGGCCGCCCCCAAGGCCCGGCTCACCCTCACGGGGACCGGGTTTAACCCAGCCGCGCTCCAGGTGACCATCGGCGGCAAGTACGCACCCGTGGTGGCGGCCTCTCCGATCGCGGTCACCGTCAAGGTGCCACGCCTGGCGAAATACGCCACCGTGGCAGTGGTCGCCGCGAATGGCGACGCCGAGAGCGCGCCTGTGGCGCTCGAGATCCGGTGATCGCAAGATCACCGCACGACCTATGGACGGCTACTTCTTGTCCGCCTGCTCCGTAACGGCCTTCCCGTAATCGAGGACCGCCGGGCGCACGGGACGCGGGCGCGTCTCTCTAAGGAGGTCCTCCGTGGCCGAGGTTCGGACGCGCACGTTACCCGCGTTACCGGTCACGCTGATGACGACGCGCTCGAGGGAACGGGATAGGACCACCCCGGGCAGCAGGTCCTCCGCGACGTCGACGACCAGGCCTTCCGTGATCAGGATCCGGTCGGCGGTCTCTTCAATGAGCTGGCCGAAGAAGTTGATGCCGTCAAGGGTGGGATAGGCGATCCGCTCGCCGCGCTCCAAGAACTCGGCGGCGAGAAACACCTGCCCTTCCACGATGAACGCAGGGACCTTCAGCGGGCAAAGCAATACTCCCAATCCCTTCCCGCAGTCGAAGTGCGGGGGGTCGGCCGCCGACGCCGGTGTGGCTGCCACCGATGAGGCCAGGAGAAGGGCCACGAGCCCGCCCCGATGAAGTCCCGTGTGCGGAATCATACGGGTTTCCGTTCTTGCGAGTCGTTCCTTACGAAAAACCTCTGGCTTATAGAGACGAGCGCGAAAGTCAGGATTCAATGTTTAATCCGACGGCGCGTGGTTACGCTGCGAAGATCCGGACAGACGACACGGGCGCCTTAATAGATCATCGTGATCGCTGCCGACACGGCCCCGGCCCCGGCGCACGCCAGGAGGAGCTTGTCGCCGCGGACCACCGCCCCCTCCTGGACCGCGTGGGCGAAGGCCATAGGAAGGCTCGCGGATGCGGTGTTCCCGAAGAACGGAAAGGTGGCATACACCTTCTCCCGCGGGACTCCGGCGACCTCCGCCACACCGAAGACGCCGTGCTTCGCCGCCTGGTGGGGGACCACCCACTTCAGCTCGTCGTATCCCACCCAGCCGGTGGCCGCCATCACCTCCGGCAAGATCGGGACGAAGGTCTCCAACGCCTTCTCGTAGAGGCCGCTCGGATCGGTCCAGAAGCTGTAGTCTGCCAGGTCCGCCGCTGCCCGGTCTTTCTCCAGCACCCGCGAGCCGCCGCCGGTGATGTGGATGAGCTCCTTGCCGGTCGGGTCGGTGCGGTGGATCCCGGCGATGAAGCCTTCCTGCCCCACGTTGTCGGTCGCCCCCAGCACCATCGCCGCCGCCCCATCCCCCAGGGCCGCCAGGTTGTAGAGCTGGGTATGGCCCCGGTTGAGAAACGGGGAGTTGACCTCCGAGCTCACCACCAGGACCGGCCCCAGCTCGGGATGAGCCTCGATGAATTGCGCGGCCACGTGCATTCCGGTGGCGAAGCTCGCGCAGATATTCTTGACGTCGAAGGAGAAGGCGTTGACCGCACCGATCCTGTCCTGCAGGAAGACGTTGTTGTGCGGAATTCCTTGGTCCTGGCCGGTGGAGCAAAACAGCAGCATCCCCAGATCCGCCGCCTCGATACCGGCGGCCTCGAGTGCCCGCTCCGCCGCGGGCACGGCGAGCTCCGAGTTGGTCGTACCCGGATTCACGTAGCGCCGGATGTGCACGCCGGAGAGGCGGGTAATCGCCTTTAGCTGCGTGCGCTCGGCGACGGATAACCCGTGCCAATCGGCGAGGGCGTCGTTATCCAGCTCACGGGGAGCGAGGCTCAGGCCACAGCCGAGGATGCGGGGGGTGATACCGGTTCGCGCGCCATAGTGAATGGCCTTGGGCAGGGAACGGGTAGTGGCCCTTTCGAGACCACCGGCGGGCGGGCAGATCATCATCTCTCCTTGTGCTTCAGTCGGGTCGGATCGAGCAGGGCTGCGAAACTAAGAGCCAGACGGGGGGGGATGGGTACATGGAGGCGTGTCCGCCATGGTGCCACTCGACGTCCCCGCCGGGAATGGGTGTGGGAGGTCTCAGTAGAACCACGATCCGGTCACGAAGAAGGAGTCAAGGGCCACGGTGTTCTTACTGTGATCATACTCGTCCGCCACCCTGCTCCGATCGGTCGAGACCGAGTTTTCAAAGCCGTGCTCCCATGCCGTGTCGAGCTGGAAGTTTTCCCACCGGTACCCCACCCCGAGGGTCGCGTGGGTCTCGACGATCGCCGGAAAGATCGGCAGGACCGTGTCCTCCGGCACCGGATTGCGGGCGTGATTGAGCCCGGCTCGCAAGGTCCAGGACGGGGTCAGGAAGTACTCCGCCCCCACGGCGAAGATCCATTGATCCTTCCAGTCCAACGGGAGGTTGATCTTCAGGTCGTCACTACCCGTCATGCGATTCACGGTCTGGTTGTCGCCGTTGCGGAGGCGGATGGGGAGTTTGTCGAAGCTATCTTTCCAGTTAATCCAGGTGATGTCCGCCGCGAGGAGGAGCTTTTCCGTCGGCCGGTACGCGCCGCCGGCACCGAGCTTCTGTGGATAGACGAGCTCGATCTCGGCATCGTAGGTGGCACTGAAGTCCGCCGCAGGATCAATCCCGACGCCGTACTTGGCGACCCCCGCTAGGATGCGGTTGTAAAATCGCCCAAAGCGCGGACCGAACTCGACCTGGTAGTCGGGCAAGAGGGCCTGCACCTGTGGCTTGAAGTCCATGTGGGCCTTGCCCTCGAACTGGAGCGTCGATTCACTGGTATAGGCGAGCCCGAAGGTGAGGTTCTCGTTGTAGTCGTACAGGAGTCCCAGCTTGTAGCCGTAGCCCATCGTGTCCGCGTCCGGGAGATCGATGCTCGCCGTTGCTTGCTTCATGTGGAGGGTGAGAGGGGAGCCGACGATCTGGGCAAAGGAGAACACGCGCCCGAGCAGCCGTGGCCGCCCTTGTAGGAGCTCGGTGGAGGTGGAGAACGGCATCCTCATCTCCAGCTTGGAGTAACCGGCGTTGACCGATGCACCGACCGAGAGGTTGTAGAGCACCTGATAAGCGACGGCCACCGCGAGCTTCCCATACAGCAGGTTGGAGTGAAAATCTTGCTCGACCAGCTCGCCGGTCGTGGGGTCGCGGTACACCGCGTGCTTGAGCTTCAGATCGGCGCCCAGTCCCCCCTGGGCATAGGCACCCACGCCGTAGGACCAGGGGCCGAGGGACGAGTCGTCCACGTAGCCGAAGACCGGCAGGGGAAAGGCCTGGGACTTCGCCTTGGTCTCGTTGAGCTCGTTGCGGAAGTGCTGATCCGGTAGGATAAAGCCGATGCCCGCGTCGACCCGCTTGCGGTTGATCTGCGTGATCCCGGCGGGGTTGGAGTTCATCGCCGTCGTGTCGCTCGCCACGGAGTAATCCGCGCCCCCCATGCCGGCGGAACGGGCGCCGAATGAAGTCTGCTCGACCCCATTGGTCGCGGACACGGCCGGTGCCCTTAATAAGAGGCAGACCGTCGACGCAACGAGCCAGGAATGACGATGTCGTCTAGCCAAGGAGGGAGCTGGCGCCGGCGACGATCCCGCCCCATCGCCTTTGCTCACTACGCAGAAAAGTGCCGGGGACGCAGACCGCTGGATGCCGCCTTTATCCCCAATGGGATGCGAGATTACTGCTTGAAATCATTAAAGACTTTGGACCGTAACAGAGCCTGCGACGGCGTGTAAAGCGAGGTCTCAGATCATCTTTTCACTCCGAGACAACGAGCCGTATCCTCGGTTCACGAAGACTACGCCGTTCTGGTTGCCGCCCATTCCCGGGGGTGTGATAGCCTGTAACTTCTGAAGATCATTCGGTTTCCATGCCCTCAACCGCCTCCTACCAATTACAGACGCGCCCCGAAAGCCTCATCGAGCAGATCCTCGAGAAGCAGCCCGGGGCGGACGTCATCCTGATCCAGAAGGCATACCTCTATGCCGCCAAGATGCACGGCCGGCAGATGCGGCGCTCGGGAGAGCCGTACCTGATCCATCCGCTAGAGGTTGCCCACATCCTGGCCGATCTCCACATGGACGACGTCACGATCGCCGCGGGACTGCTCCACGATACCATCGAGGATTGCCCGTGCACCCTCGACGACCTGCGCCGCGAGTTCGGCCACGAGATCGGCCAGATCGTCGCCGGTCTCACCCGTATCGAGGGAATCTCGTTTGCCTCGCCCATGGAGGAGCAGGCGGAGAACTTCCGCAAGATGCTCGTCGCGATGAGCGAGGACATCCGGGTGCTGATCATCAAGCTGGCCGATCGCCTCCACAACATGCGCACCCTCGACCACCTCGACGAAGAGCGGCGCGTGGCCATCGCTCGCGAGACCAAGGACATCTACGCACCGCTCGCCAACCGCCTGGGGATCGGCCGCATCAAGAACGAGTTCGAGGATCTATGCCTGAAGTACCTGGAGCCGGAGGCGTACCGAACGTTGGTCACGGACGTACCGGCCAGCCAGAAGGGCGTGGAGCAATACATTGACGGCATCAAGAAGACCGTGCGGGCCGAGATGGAGCGGGCCGGTATCCCCGGCATCATCAAAGGCCGGTTGAAGCACCTGGCGAGCATCCACGCGAAGATGGTCCGCCGCGGCATCCCCCTCGGACAGGTCTACGACCTGATCGCCCTGCGCATCATCACGGACACGCCCGGCAACTGCTACGTCCTCCTCGGCCTGCTCCACGCCCGCTGGAAGCCAATTCCGACGCGGGTGCGGGACTGGATCGCGGCACCCAAGTCCAACCTCTACCAATCCCTTCACACCACGGTGATCGGTCCCGAGGGACGCCACGTGGAATTCCAGATCCGCACCCACGAGATGGATCGCGTGGCCGAGGAAGGAATCGCCGCCCACTGGAAATACAAGGAGCGGGGCAAGACCAAGAAAAACACCGAGACGCAATTCATGTGGCTGCGCCAGCTCCTCGACTGGCAACAGGACCTCAGCAACAACGAGTTCATGCAGTCGGTGCGTACCGATCTGTTCGACGAGGAGGTGTACGTCTTCACACCCCGTGGCGAGGTGAAGGAATTGCCGCGCGGCTCGACCCCGCTGGACTTCGCCTACTCCGTGCATAGTGCGGTGGGAGACCATTGCGTGGGTGCGAAGGTGGATGGCCGTATGGTCTCGCTGCGCGAGCCGCTGACCAACGGCGTCACCGTGGAAATCGTCACCTCTCCCACCCAGCACCCGCGCAAGGAGTGGCTGACCTTCGTGGTCAGTGCCAAGGCCCGCAACCGCATCCGCAACTGGCTCAACAAGGAGCACCGCACGAGGGCGCGCGAGATCGGTCTGGAGCGGTTGGAGAAGGAGGCCAAGCGCCAGCACACCACGCTCGGCAAGATCAAACATCACCCGGACCTGGCCGGGGCATTGTCGTCTCTGCACCACGCCGACTTCGACAGCTTCCTCACCGCCATCGGTACGGGCCGCCAAGGGCCGGAGAGCCTATTGCACCGACTTTTCGGCGACGAGGCCAAATCGCCGACCCTGGTGCAACGGGTGATCGAGAAGCTGCCCCTGCGCCGTACCCCGGAGGGCGTGCGGGTGCGCGGCAGCGATGACATCCTCGTGCGCTTTGCCAGATGTTGCTCGCCGGTCCACGGCGACCCGATCGCCGGCTACGTCACCCAGGGCCAGGGGGTGAGCATCCATCACCGTGACTGCGCCAACTTCGCCGCGCTGGCGACTAGCCAGCAGCGGGTGGTCGAGGTGGAGTGGGACGCGAAGGACGACACGGAACGGCCGGTGCCGCTGGTCCTGTTCACCGCCGACAGCCGCGGCCTGCTCGCCAAGATCTCGAGCGTCATCGCCGAGATGGGGGCCAACATTCGCGAGGCCGGGGTCGCGACGACCGGTGACGGCCGCGGCCGGATGGACTTCGTCGTCGACGTGCGCAATCTGCGACAACTCGATCGCATCATCCAGCAGATCCGACAGGTCCCCGGCGTGGAGTCGGTCACCCGCAAGTAGCCCATGCGCGCCAGCCCGGAAGGCGCGCGGAATCGCCGTCTCACGCCACCCTGCCCCACACGCGATATGGGCAACAGCTACCCCTGGACCTACGTCAACGATCGCTTCGTGCCGACCCACGAGGCCGTGATTCCGGTCACCGATCACGGCCTGTTATACGGCGATAGTTGTTTCGAGGCCCTGCGGGTTTACGACTACCACCCGGCCTTCTGGCAGGAGCACCTGCGACGCCTGGCCGGAAGCGCGCGATCGCTGGACCTCCCCTACCCCGGCGATGACCGGTGGATCGCCGTCCTGCGGGAGGCGATCGATCGCAATCGCATGGACGCGGGCATGGTTCGCCTCACCCTCACCCGCGGGGTCGCACCGCCGGGACTGCGACCGGGTGAGCCGCCGCAGCAGACCTTGCTACTCCTGTGTGTGCGGTTACCGGAACGCACGGCTGATGCGCGTGCGGCCGGTGTGCCCCTCGCCACGGCGGTCTACCAGCGCATCCCCGCGACCAGCCTGCCGACCGGTGCGAAGACCGGCAACTACCTGCCCAACGTCCTGGCCCGCCGTACGGCCCGCGCCGCCGGCGCCGACGAAGCCCTATTCACCGATGCGGCAGGACGCTATCTGGAGGGGACGGTGAGCAACCTGTTCTTCGTCGATCCCGAGGGTCTATTGGCCACCCCACCATTGGAGGCCGGGATTTTGCCGGGCATCACCCGCGACCAGGTCTTGCAGATCGCCGCGGCGCGCGCCCTGCCGATCCGGTTCCACTCCCCGACCCGTGCGGAGCTGCACGCCGCCGCCGAGGTCTTCTTGACCGGCACCGGCTACGAGGTCGCGTCGGCCAGCCAGCTCGACGGCACGCCGCTGCGCCGCGGTCCGTTAGCGGACTCGCTGCAGGACGGTTACCTGCAAGCGGTCGCCGCGGACCGCCGGAATCATCCACTGCCGGCGAGCACGTGAGCCCAACACGAATGGCAACAAGGCCAGCCATCAAGGAAGGTCAAGGTCGCCGATCGACATTCACCGTTCCCGCGGTCTCGCGGCTGCCATCGCGGGCGCTCCTCCGGCGGAGTCGACCCACGTGGGTGGCATCGCGGCACCAACGATGGGTATGCCTCGCCATCGCCATCGCCGTCGTCCTGGCCGCGGCGACGAGCGCCTGCCACCGTGGCGTGAAGTACCAGCGGGTGGAAGACTTCACGCCGTTGCCGCGTGTGGAGGAAGGGTGGAGCGAACGGGGCATGGCCTCCTGGTATGGCCACCCCTTTCACGGCCGCCTCACCGCGAACGGCGAGCGCTACGACATGAACAAGCTGTCATGCGCGCACAAGACCCTCCCCATCGGCACCATCATCCGGGTGCAGAATCGGGCGAACGGCCGCCACCTCCACCTGCGCATCAACGACCGAGGCCCCTACGTGCGCGGCCGCATCATCGACTGCTCCCGCGAGGCCGCTGCGGAGCTCGGCTTCCTGGAAGACGGGCTGGCGCCGGTGCGCATCGATGTGGTCAAGCGGGGCACGGGACAGACCCTGCAATACCGCGAACCACCGGGGAAGATGGGCTCGCCCGAAGGTTACGAGTACACGTTGCAGCTCGGCGCGTTCAACGATCCCGGGCTAGCGCGCTCCATGGCCGTGCGGTTACGCCGCGAGGGTGAACGCCCGCGCATCGAGGAGGCGTGGGTGAAGGGCCAGCGCTTCTTCCGGGTGCGGGTCGGCGGCTATCCATCCAAGGCCAGCGCGGCCGCCGCCGCCGCCCTCCTCTACGGGCGTGGCCATGATGTCTACATCGCCCTGATGGAGTGACTGTTCGCCCATGCCGTGGGACGATGACGGCGCTGCCCGTCCCAGCGAGGAGAACTCCATGGCGAATCCATCCGAGGACCTCCGTCTCACCGTCACCGGCATGACCTGTGCGCATTGCGAGGCGCGTGTCGAGAAGGCCCTACTCGGCCGGTCCGGCGTGAGCCACGCCAAGGCCGACCATCAGCACAACGCGTGCACCGTCACCTTCGACCCGGACACGATCTCCGCGGCAGAGCTGGCCCAGACCGTGCGCGACGCGGGCTACGCCACCTCGGTATAGCGCGCGCCGATCCCCCCGGTAACGCGGCTGCCGGCCATGGCCCGTTGTATCGCCAATCCCCCCAACCCGTGGGCCTCGACCCACGTCGAGTGGCTGGGTGAGCCGCCGACCGCGCGACTACAGATCTTCGAGGAAGAGGCGCGCTCGGTCCTGACCGCCAATGACAGCCCGGACATCCCGTTTCGCTGGAGCGTCAACCCGTACCGCGGCTGCTTCCACGGCTGTGCATACTGCTACGCCCGACCTAGCCACCAGTACCTAGGCTGGGGTGCGGGCACCGACTTCGACCGCAAGCTGGTGGTGAAGATCAATGCCCCGGAGGTGCTGCGCCGTGAGCTTGGACGGCGGTCGTGGCAGGGCGAGGCGATTCATTTCTCCGGCAACACGGACTGCTACCAGCCGCTGGAGGCGGCCTACGGGCTGACCCGCCGCTGTCTGGAGGCGTGTCTCGCCCACCGCAACCCGGTGACCGTCGTCACCAAGGGCAACCTGATTCGTCGCGACGTAGACCTCCTCGCGCCGCTCGCGCGGGTTGCCGGCGCCACCGTGCACATTAGCATCCCGTTCGTGGACCCCGCCCTCAGCCGGGCCCTGGAGCCGTACGCGGCGGCTCCCGACCAGCGGCTGGAGACCATCGCACAGCTCTCTGCGGCCGGCGTGCCGACCGGGGTGATGGTGGCGCCTCTCATCCCCGGCCTCAACGATCGGGAGATCCCCGAGATCCTCTCGGCCGCCGCTCGAGCCGACGCCGTCACCGCCTCCATGACCCTGCTGCGACTCCCCCGCGAGGTGCTGCCGGTGTTTCGCGACCGCCTGGAGGCGGCGCTCCCGGACCGGGCCGGCAAGGTGTGGAACGGCCTCCGCGAGATGCGCGACGGCCGGCTCAACGACGCCGGGTTCGGCACCCGCATGCGCGGGCGTGGAGCACGCTGGCAGGCAATCCGCGACCTCTTCGCTCTCCACTGTCGCCGTCTCGGTCTTCGCTTGCCGACGATGCCAGCCCCACGCGGCGCGGCCCAGTCCGACCTCTTCCCCATCCTCGATGGGTAGGTCTTCTCGTCATCTGGCCGCGCCGGGTCACGGCCCCAGGCGCCAGCGCTCCCGGCGCCATACGCGGTAGTCGGCGAGGATCTGCGCATGGTCGAAGGCGAGGGGGGAAGGCAGGGCGTCGGGGTCGAAGAGGCCGAGGTTGGCCGCGTCGTCCCGCGCCCGTGCCGCGCCGCGGCCGCGGGCGATGAACACCGTGGTGATGGTGTGCAACCGGGCGTCGCGGCGCGGATCGGAGTAGGTCTTAAGCTGGCCGAGGAGCTCCACGTCGAGATCGGTCTCCTCCTTGGCTTCGCGCACGGCCGCCACCTCCAGGGTCTCCCCGTAATCGACGAATCCGCCGGGGATCGCCCAACCCGGCGGCGGGAACCGGCGCTCAATGAGCACGATGCGGCCGTCCGCCACCTCGATGATGATGTCCACCGTCGGGCGCGGATGACGGGCAGGAAGGGCCATGACACTAGCGTGCCGCACCGCCGCGCGGGAGAAAAGCGCAGAACACCACGCATCCTCTGTGGTGAAAAATGGCGGTTCTACTCACGTCGTTCTTGATACAGTGCCCATGGGTCGAAGTCGGCGGGGTGGTCGCCGGTTCCATCATGTTGTGCTGGGACGGGAGGAAAGTCCGGACTGCATAGGGCAGGATGCCTGCTAACGGCAGGCGGGGGTGACCCCAGGGAAAGTGCCACAGAAAGGAGACCGGCCCCCCGTTGGGGGACCAAGGGTGAAAGGGTGCGGCAAGAGCGCACCAGTGTCGGAGGTAACTCCGGCAGCTCGGTAAACCCCATCCGCAGCAAGACCAAATAGGACGGCGTCAAGGGTGGCCCGCCCAGACCGTCGGGTTGGTCGCTGGAGCCTGCGGGCAACCGCAGGCCTAGAGGAATGACCACCGTTCGCCCAATGGGGGTAACCCCGGGCGTCCACAGAATCCGGCTTACAGGCCGACTTCGACCCCCGATTCACCACCCACCCCGGACGGCGCAAGGCGAGATCACCGCTGTCCGCGTCTCTCGGTTAGGGAAATGCGGTTTGGCCGCCGTCACAGAATCCGGCTATCGAGATTGAACACCTGACCGCTCACATGCTGGGTCGCGGCAAGGTGGGCGATCGTGCCGGCGACCTCCTCCAGGGTGGAGAATCGGCCGAGGACGTTGTCTCGACGCGCCACGGCCACCGCGGCCTCTGGGACCCCGGCCGTCATGGGAGTGGGGAGAAAACCCGGAATGACGGCGTTCACGCGCACCCCTAACGGGCCCAGCTCGCGCGCCGCGGCCTTGGTGAAGCCGATCACGCCGGCCTTGGCCGCCGCATAGTTGGCCTGACCGATCCGGCCGCGGATCCCGGCGATGGACGCCACGAGCAGGATGTGGCCGTCACGTTCCGCGACCATCCGCAGCCCCGCCTCGCGGGTCACCAGCCAGGCGCTCTTGAGGTTGCTGCCGACAACCCCGTCCCACGCGGCCTCATCGAGCCGGGAAAGGCGGCGGTCATCCAGAGAACCGGCCGCGTGGACGACGACGGCCGGCGCATCGCCCAGTTCGTCGATCCGCGCGAAAAGACCGACGGCCTCCCGTTCGATGCTCAGGTCGGCCGCGAGCACCCAACCGCAATGACCGGCCGCGGTCAACGCCGCCACCACGTCGTGGGCGACCTCCGGGTGGTGGTGGCAGTGGACGACGACGCCATAGCCGAGGCGTCCGAGGTGTCGTGCGACGGCCCCGCCGATCCCGCCGGAACCGCCCGTCACTATGGCCAGGGGATGCTTGGCCACTCGCACAACCAGAACAGGCCGCGCCCTGCTGGGGCGCCGGCGCGATCAGTCGTTGATCATGAAGGCCCAACCGCCCTTCTCGTCCACGTACTCACCGGTGGAGTCGCGCTGGTGCCACTCCTGGGTCTCGATGTCGCGCCCCTGCCACAGGTCGGTCTGCATCCGGTGCGGATCGGCGTTCCAGTCCGCCAGGTCGCGGAAGAAGAACGTCCCGAGATAGCTGAAGGTCATCACCATGTAGGAGGCGTAGAGCAGCACCAACCACCACGGTACCCGGTTCCCGACGTAGGTAAGGCTGTCCTTCTGGTGTGTTTCTCCCATCGCTCTCTCCCAGGCGAAGATCAACCGCGATAAAGCACCGTACCAGTCCGGTCGCGCTCGGCCTCATACTCGGCCTCTCGCTCCAGGAGGCGGTACTTGGGACCTTCCACGTCCTTATAGTGGCCCTGGAGATAAGACCAGATGAAGAGGCAAAGGTACCCAATGCCGACGATGAAGTAGGTGGTGACGGGCACCAAAGCGAAGCCCTGGACCTCGTCGTTGAGCATCGTGCGGATGAACTGGGCGAGCTTGTACGTGAACCCCAGGCCCGCGAACACGACGACCAAAAATGCGAACCAACTGATAAACGGATTGCGCTCGCGCGCGGTGGGATCCATCAGGCACCTCCATTGGCGGCGTCGAGGTTGTACAGCGTCGCCGGGTAGCTCGTCACCCAGCTCCCGAGCCATTGCACGTAGGTGATGATGGCGATCCCCCGCTCGTTGAGCGTCGCCGTATCCGGATCAGCGGCGTTATCGAAGAACCACGGGTACCGCGGCATGACAGAGGTTGGGACGACATCGGCTGGATTCCAGAAGTGCGCGACGTGCCAGTCGTTGGTGTGCACGCCGTGTTCCCGGATCAGGTCCGGTCCGACGCGGCGTGTGCCAAAGAGGTGGGGGAACTGGAGGTCGTTCTGATACTCCCCCGCCTGGGAGACGGCGCCGAAGCGGATTGCCTCGTTGGAGACCGGCCGGATGAACTGCGAGTGGCAATGCCAGCATGCCTCGGCGATGTAGGTATCGCGGCCGCGGCGCAAGGCCTTCTTGAACGAGGCCGGGGTGACGCCCGCGGGATAGTACTTCGCGAATGACTCCGGAAACATCTCCGCAAGCTGGGCGAATTCCGGGCTGACCTTCTCGCTGATCACGTCCAGGTTGGTATCAGGGATATCCCGCAGGTGCGCAATCGGCAGCCATGCCATGACCCACACGGAAAACGCGAAGAAAACCACGCCCGCCACGAGGAAGACCGTTGAGAACCGTTCCATTGCTGTCTCCTCCTTACGCCGGCTGGGCCGCGGGACGGTACAGCGGCTCCGCACCGCGGGCGGTCATCCACATGTTGAAGGCGAACAAGAACTGCGCGATGACGATCGCCGTCCCGGCGACGGCGCGCACCGCCCAATACGGCACCGACGCGATCAGGGATTGCTCCCAGAGGGCGAGGGACTGCCACAGGAACCCCTGGATCAGGCCGGCGATGGTCAGGTCCCAGAACATCACGAACAGGCCGATCGCGCTGAGCCAGAAGTGCCAGTGGTTGAGGCGCTCGCTGTACCAGGCATTGCCGGTCAGCTTGGGCCACAGATGGAGGATGATCCCCAGGGACCAGAAGCCGAATACGCCGAACATGACCAGATGGGAGTGGCCGACCACCCAGTCGGTGAAGTGGATGATCTTCTGCACCGTGAGGGTCGTGTGCACCGCGCACTGCAGGCAGGTGGTGAAGTAGAAGATCATGCCGGTATAGAACCAGCGAATCGTCAGATTGTCGCGCAGGTACTGACCGGATCCGACCAGGGTGGCGAAGAAGTTCACCACCACCGTGGTGACGACCACCTCTACGGCGATGGTGGAGATTACCGCCCCGTACTGGGCATACATCGGGATCGGAGACCAGAGGAAGTGGTGCACGCCGTTCAGCGGGTAGAAGAAGGCCAGTGCCCAGAAGCCGATCAGGGAGAGGCCATGAGACCAGATCGGCTTCTCGATGATCAGCGGGACGAAGTAGTACATCAGCCCCCACCCGACCGGCGTGACGAACAGACCGACTAGATCGTGGATGTAGAGGCCGGTAATGGCCGCGCCCGCAGCGCCGGGCACGAAGTACTCGGGGAAGAAGTTCCCCATGACGTAGGTGAGCGCGGTCCAGATGAAGGCCGCGGAGAAGTACCAGAGGGTCACGTACATCGACTTCTCTCGGGCCTTTAGGATCGGCGTGTACATGTGGATCGAGACCAGCAGGAAGGCCACCACCACCAGGATGTCCACTGGCGCCCAGTTCATGTCCGCCAGATTGAAGCTATTGGGACGGAAGCCGGTCGGCGTCTCACCCCACTCGGTGGCCTGGGCGTGGCCGGTGAGAATCCCGATCATGGTCAGCAGCAGGATCGCCTGCCAGACCCAGAAGAGCAGCCACGCCAACCGCCCAAACAGCAGCGGCCGCCCGGTGAGGCGGGGGATCGACCACGACATCGCCCCGAGAAAAACGTTCGTCAGGAAGCCGTACGCAACCATGTTGGTGTGCACCATTCGCACGCGACCCGGCGACAGCCACTCGATGTTCGGGAAGGGATATTGCTGCAGGAATTGCAGGGAGAACAGAAATCCCCCTGCCAAAGAGACCAGAAAGAACAACATCCCTGCGGCGAAGAAGGCCTTTACGACGCCTTCGTCCACCAGTGGGCGCTCCAGGGTCTGGGCTGTCATATCTCCTCCTCAATCGCGGGTGCTGAACGTCGTTAGCGCCGTCGCTTACTCGCCGCTGCCGCGTAGCGAGACGATGAATGACACCAGGTGCCAGCGGTCGTCGTCGTTGGGCAGAGAATCGACGTAGCTGGGCATCGGCGTGCCATCGAGACCGGTCGAGAAGGTCCGATAGATGTCCTTCAGGCCGGGTCCCCCCTTCAGGACGCCGCTGGTGAAGTCGAACGGCACGATTCGGCGACCTTCGTCGTCCTTCAGGTCGGCCGAGGAAGGCCCGTCTCCACGGCCGCTCTCGCCGTGGCAGTTCGCACACTTCATCAAGCCATAGAGCTCCTTGCCGCGGGCGATCGACTCCGGTGTGCCGACGAACTCCGGTGGCCCCGGGATGTGGATTGGCTCGTCATATTCGTAGGGATCCTTCCAGCGGTCGGAGAACGTCTTGAGGTACTCGATTACGGCCACCTTTTCCGTCTCCGGCATCAGGAACCAGGCGGGCATAGAGCTGCGGAAAACCCCGCGGCTGATGGTGCGGTGCAGATCCTCATTCGTCGGCAGCGCGCCGCTCGGTGTGGTTCGGAACCTGAAGGCGGCACGTTGAAAATTGCGCGGGGGCGGGTTCAGCCAGCGTGCCGCCGGCCCCTTGCCAGCGCCGTCGATGCCGTGGCAGCCCGCACAGTAGAGCTCGTAGACGACCTTCCCACGTTGCACCAGCGCCTCCTGGCCGAGCGCCGCCGCCAGCTTGGACGGGTCGCTCTCCGTTGCTGTGGCAACCGCACTGGACATGAGCGCCGCGAGTACACCTACCCACATCACTCGGTCGATGGCCATACCGCTCCTCCACAAAAGGCGACGCACCACACCTTTCTCGTCGCGATCCCTCGCGCCATGGGGCAATCTGCCCCAGATTGCCGATACCGTGGCTTTTCGTCCCACGACCTGACGGCGGCGGATAATGCCAACGGATCCTTTCCGTGGCAAGAGGGACGCTGTGGCAGGTCTTTCGCGCGGGTGATCACGGGATTTTGTGCCGCGTCCGGAGGTGATTTCGGACGCGCCGCGACGCGGCCAGCTTCCCACGTACGAGCCCCGGCGCAGATCCTCAAACGAGGTCAGAGCAGACGAAATATCCGCTGGTCGTGCGGCTCCGCGAGCGCCTCTTCTCGCCGCCCCGCGCCGATCGCGGACCCCGGCGCCGCACCCTGCGATCCACCGATCCCCGGAGGGTCGACGGTCGCGACGGCCCTCCGCGATCGGGTACTATGGGGCAGAACTTGCTATCAAATAAGGAAAGACGCCTGACGGACCGCTGCGACCCAAAGAACGCTTGACGAGTCCCGACCAATTTTTGAATCCTTTCCCGGTTGCCTTTTTTGGCTTAGGAACCCGGGAGGAGGACCGGATGAGTGCCGAGGACATCCGCAGGCAGACGCGCGTGACACCGCCATGTTTGGCGCGGTGGCGTGCGTGACTCTGGTGACCGTCGCCGCTTCTCATCCGACGGCCAACGTGTCCCGTGCAGGCTGATTCCCATTATCACCCCCTCCTCCTGCCGCGTTGGGTTTGTCCTAGCTCACCCACCTCACCCCATCCTCTCGCCACCGCCGATCGACCGGGGACCGCACCCGGCGCACGAGCCATCACGCCTGAGCCTGCACGCCCAACTCTGGTACTCATCGTCACCGACCCGCCTGTAGGCAGCCGGCCCTGGCACCGTTGTGATCCCGGTCACGAAACGGGAACGAATCGTTAACCACCCCAATAGCCAAGAGCGTAACAATGTCTGAAGCCCACCACGAAGAGCTGCCCTTCTGGCGTAAGTACATCTTCTCGATCGACCACAAGGTGATCGGTATTCAGTACGGCCTCACCTCACTCGTGTTTCTGTTCTTTGGCTTCTGCCTGATGATGCTGATGCGCTGGCAGCTCGCCTATCCTGGGCAGCCGCTGCCGCTGATCGGGGAGTGGTTTTCGGACGAGAGCATGGTCGGCGGGCGGATGCTGCCGGAGTTCTACAACCAGCTCGGCGCCATGCACGGCACGATCATGGTGTTCATGGGGGTCGTTCCCTTGGCCGTCGGCGCCTTCGGGAATTATGTGCTGCCGCTGCAGATCGGTGCACCGGACATGGCCTTTCCGAAGTTGAATATGACCAGCTATTGGGTCTTCCTCCCGGGCGGCCTGATCATGCTGGCCAGCTTTTTTGTCCCGGGCGGCGCGGCGCAGTCCGGCTGGACGTCGTATGCCCCCCTGGCCGAGATCACGGTCCCCGGCAGGACGCTCTTCACCGGCCAGACCATGTGGTTGGTCGGCATGGTCTTTCTCATCACGTCGTCGCTCCTCGGTGCGGTGAACTTCCTCACCACGACGATCCAGCTCCGCGCCGATGGTCTCACCTGGATGCGCCTGCCGTTCTTCGTGTGGGCACAATTCGTGACGTCCTTCTTGCTGCTACTGGCTTTCCCGCCCCTGGAGGCCGCCGGCATCCTGCAACTCATGGATCGCATGGCGGGTACCAGCTTCTTCCTCCCCAGCGGGCTCGTGGTGAGCGGCGAGCCCCTCGAGGTGGCCGGCGGGGGCAGCGCGCTGCTCTGGCAACATCTGTTCTGGTTCCTGGCGCACCCGGAGGTCTACGTGCTGATCCTCCCCGCCATGGGGATCGTCGGAGAAATCATCGCCAACAACACGCGTAAGCCCCTGTGGGGTTACAAGTCGCTTGTCTATTCGACCATCTTCCTCGGCTTCATGTCGTTCCTGGTGTGGGCCCATCACATGTACCTGACGGGCATGGGGACCGCCATCAACTCGTTCTTCCAGACCACGACGATGATCATTTCCATCCCCTCGGTCATCATCCTGTCCGCGCTGATGATCTCCCTCTGGGGCGGCTCCATCCGGTTCAACACGCCGATGCTCTTCGCCCTGGGCTTCCTCCCGATGTTCGGCATCGGTGGGTTGACCGGCCTCCCCCTAGGCCTCTCCACGCCGGACATCCATCTCCACGACACGTACTACGTGATCGGCCATTTTCACTACGTCGTCGCGCCCGGCACCATCTTCGCCCTGTTTGCGGGTATCTATTTCTGGTTCCCGAAGCTCACCGGGCGTCGCATGAGCGAGACGCTCGGCAAGGTCCATTTTTTCGGTTCTTTCGCGATGATGAACGGCATCTTCATGCCCATGCTCTGGCAAGGCCTCGCCGGGGTGTCACGACGTCTATGGGACGGCGGCGTTACCTACGCCCATGCCCAGGCCGTCCTGCCGCTCAACAAGGTGATGTCCTATTCGGCCTGGGCACTGGCCCTGTTCCAGCTCCCGTTCATCTTCAATCTCTTCTGGAGTATCTGGAAGGGTAAGAAGGTCGGTGACAACCCGTGGGAGGCCACCACGCTGGAATGGGCCACCTCGACGCCTCCACCCCACGGCAACTTCGAAACCATTCCCATCGTGTACCGGGGCCCCTACGAGTACAGCACCCCCGGGCATATCACGGACTTCTTCCCACAACACCAGCCGGAGGGTGCATAGATGTCGTCGGCGGCCATTCGCTATATTGATTCGCTACGACCCGACACCGGGCTCTACAACGGCAAGGTCGGCGTCTGGTTGTTCCTGGCGTCCGAGACGATGCTCTTCGGTGCGCTGTTCTCGACCTACGCGCTGCTCCGCGTGGGTGCGCCGGCGGGGACATGGCCGGTGGGGGCGAGCATCCTCAGCGTGCCCCTGGCCACGATCAACACCATCCTGCTGATCATGTCCACCGTGACCATGCTGTTGGCCTGGGCCGCGTGCAAGACCCGCGACCGCGCAAAATTCAAGCTCTATCTCGGCCTGACGGTCTTACTCGGCGCAGCCTTCCTCGCCGTCAAATTGTTTGAGTACAACCTGAAATTTCACCACCACCTCTACCCGTCCAGCAATACCTTCCTCGGGCTGTACTTCACGATGACCGGTCTGCACGGCCTTCACGTGCTGGGCGGGGTCGTCGTCAATGCCTATTTCTGGGGACCCGGCAGCAAGATGTGGCATACCGCCCCGGATCAATTCACGAACCGCATCGAGACCGCCGGCCTTTACTGGCACTTCGTCGACTTGGTCTGGATCTTCCTGTTTCCCATCCTATATCTCACGTAGGCCGCCCCACTCATTGAGCCTGGAAGGAGAGAGATGAACGCCGATCACGCAGCAGACGTTCAGAAAGAGGTGCGGTTATACATCACCGTGTTTGTGGCGGTGGCGATCCTGACGCTGGCCAACGTGGCCGCGTCGTATATGACCGCCCGCGCGGTGCCGGGCGTCACCATTGCCCTGATGATTGCCGCGGTCAACGCTGTCCTGGTCGCCCGCTACTTCATGCACCTGCCCTCCGAGGGCAAGGTAATCCACCTGGTTCTCGGAATTACCGCGTTGTTGTTCGTGGTCCTGATGTTGCTCATCATGTTTGCCATGGCCGACGAACAGGGGGCGCCGATCGAGGTCCCGACCCCCGTGCAGGAATCGACCCACCATGTCTCTTAAGGCCTTTCACATCCTGTTCGTCTCCATGGCCGTCCTCCTTTGCTGGGGCTTCGCCTGCTGGTGCTTCACCTCTCCGGCAGCCGGCGGCAACCCGACCTATCTTGCAGTTGGCCCCGCCGCGCTCCTGTGCGGCGTCGGACTGATCTTCTACGGATTCAAATTCCTGCAAAAGATGCGGAGACTGAAAATCCGATGAACGCCCGATCGACGCCGAGCATCGCCCTCGCGATCTTTTTCGCCCTGTGGAGCTATCCCGCCGTCAGCCTTGCCTGCGCGACCTGTTTCGGCGCGCCTGACGACCCCATGACCAAAGGGTTGAACATGGCGGTCTTCGTCATGATCGGCGTTACGTATGTTGTGATCATTAGCATGTTGGCCATGTTCGTCGGTCTGGCCGTCCGCGCGAGACGGCGTACCGCTATCGCTCAACAAGGAGAGCACGTCACATGTTGAAACTTCCGCTCCCCCTTCCCCCGGCCGGCTCCACGCATGCCGCGGAGATCGACAACCTGATCTTTTCGGTGCATTGGCTCATGCTCGCGCTGTTTGCCGGGTGGGGAATCTTCTTCATTTACATGCTTATCCGGTTTCGTCGCGGGCGTAACCCGACGGCCGATTACCATGGGTCCAAGAGCCACGCCTCCACTTGGCTGGAACTCGCGGTGGCCGCGATCGAGGTGGTCCTGCTGGTCGGGTTCTCGATTCCATTCTGGGTGCAGAAGACCTCCGCATTTCCCACCGCGGAACAGCACCCCGTGGTCGTGCGCATCGTCGCGCAACAATTCGCCTGGAACATCCACTACCCCGGTCCCGATGGCATCTTCGGCAAGACTTCCATCGACCTGGTGGATGAGAGCGGCAATCCCGTCGGCCTCGACCGGAGCGACCCGGCGGCTGCCGATGATGTCATGACCATCAACCAGCTCCACCTCCCGGTCGATCGCCCCGCGATCCTCGATCTGTCGTCAAAAGACGTGATCCACTCCTTCTTCCTGCCCCAATACCGCGTGAAGCAGGACACCATACCAGGAATGCGGATCCCGATTCACTTCGTTCCCAATAAGACGACGGACCAGATCCGTCACGAGATGACCATCACCGAGCACCTTCCGACCACACGCAATCTCGACCGTTTTGTGGCCATGCGGCAATACGACGATTCACAAGGAAATGTGATCCTGGCGAAGGGCGCCTATCCAACGCCGGACGCCATCGCCAACCTGATCGAAGCTGGTATTCACGACATCTCGATCAGTATCGATCTCCCCACCGAGATCGCCTGTGCCCAGCTATGCGGCCTCGGCCACTATCGCATGAAGGGGATGCTGACCGTCGATACCCAGCAGGATTTTGAGGCCTGGATGGCCACCCAGGAGGCCCAGCACGACCAATCGTGACGCGCCGTTTCAGCAAAACCCCTCCGAGATCCACGGCGACGCAATCGTCATCCCATCGACTCATGACGGCTCAACGCTCCCCTGATCCCTGGCTGAGGCGCTACGCGAAGCTGGTCTGTTGTTCGACCTTCTTCTTGATCTTCGTCGGCAGTCTGGTCACCAGCACCGGCTCCGGATTATCCGTCCCCGACTGGCCCCTATCGTACGGCATGCTCTTCCCACCCATGGTGGGCGGGATCTTTTACGAGCACGGCCACCGCATGGTCGCGGCGAGCGTCGGGTTTCTGACCTTGATGATGGCGGCGTGGCTCGCCTTCGCGGAGCAGCGACGCTGGCTCCGCAACCTCGGCTTTCTGGCCCTGGCCGCGGTCATTGCCCAAGGACTGCTCGGCGGGATCGCGGTGCTGTTTCTGCTTCCCACCCCGGTCTCGGTGAGTCACGCGGTGCTCGCCCAGACCTTCTTGTTACTCACCATCGTCGTCGCGTACGGCCTCTCTCGCGAACGATCACGCCGGGAACAGCACTCCGTCGACGCCTCGTTGGCGCTGCAACGGGTGTCCGTGGTGGCACTCGCTATCATCTTCGTACAGTTGATTCTCGGGGCGCTGATGCGTCATACCGGATCCGGCCTGGCCATCCCGGATTTTCCCCTGACAGGTGGACACCTGGTTCCCGCGTTCGACGAGCCGACCCTCGCGCGCATCAATGCGATGCGGTTCGATATCGGCCTTAGGCCGGTGACCATCGGTCAGGTCGTCATCCACTTCGCCCATCGCCTCGGCGCCTTGTTTGTCCTCCTCGCAGTCGCCGCCCTCACGACCGTTGCGCTGCGTTCCGCCCGCACGCAGCGAAGGATCACGATGACGGTCCTGGCGCTCGATCTCCTGGTGGTGTTGCAGGTCACCCTCGGAGCGTTGACCGTATGGAGTCGCAAGGCCCCCTACGTCACCAGCCTCCACGTCCTCACCGGCGCGCTCGTCCTGGGCACCTGCATGTTGCTGGTGCTGCGGAGCCATCCCGTGAGACTCACGGGGAGGCCGCGGGGCGCCGCTCGCTCCCCTGTCCCGCCCGCCGTCACCGTTTCCGGCGCGTATCAAGTGCCGGGCTGACCCGGGTCCTCCGCTCCGTTGGGTTGACAACCCAGAAAGCGCACCCGTCCCACAGGACGGGTTTCTTGTTCCGACCAAGTCACGAGGATAGGCAGCCATGGATATCCGGTCCTATATCGAGCTGACGAAGCCGAGGATCGTCTCGATGGTCTTGGTGACGGCGTCCGCCGCCTTCTACCTCGGCGGCCATGGCTTTCACGACCGGACGCAGCTCGTCCTGGCGCTGATCGGCATCGCCATGGGGTCCGCCGGTGCCGCGTCGCTCAACGCCTACCTCGAACAAGAGTACGACGCGCAGATGGCCCGCACCCGCAACCGGGGTATCCCGTCGGGACGGATTCCGCCCATGCGGGCATTGATGTTCGGCACCCTCCTGGCGATCACGGGAGTCCTGCTCCTGGCGCTCACGGTCAATCTGCTCACGGCATTCCTGGTCCTGCTGGCCGCCTTCCTGTACGTCCTGGTCTACACGCCGATGAAGCGCCTCACCTGGCTGAACACCTCGGTCGGTGCCATCCCGGGCGCCATCCCGCCCCTTGCCGGCTGGGCGGCGGCTACCGGACACCTGGAGCCACGCGCCTGGATCCTGTTCGCGATGCTGTTCATCTGGCAGCATCCGCATTTCTACGCCATTGCCTGGATGTACCGTGACGACTACCGCAATGCCGGCTTCAAGATGTTGCCACCCAACGATCCCAAGGGAACGCGCGCCTTCCGTCACATCCTGATCTACTGTGCCCTGTTGCTCATCGTCTCCCTGCAACCGACGAACATCGGCTTTACCGGCTCGTTGTACGTCTGGGGAGTCGGCGCCCTCGGATTCGGCCTCGGCCTGTTCGGCTGGAACCTTGCGCTGTCCGGCGCCGTGCCCGACGCCCGCCGTCTGCTCAAGGCATCCGTGGTCTATCTACCGCTCTGGCTGGTGTTGACGATTGTCGACACCATGCCGTAGCCGATCTGCGTCGGTCAGCCTTCGCCGAACGGACTATGCGCCACAAAGCATCCCTCCTGGTTCTGTTCAGCGTCGTCATCGTCGACCTGATCGGATTCGGGATCGTGATGCCGGTGCTGCCCTTCTACGCGAAGTCCTACGGGGCGAGTGCGGCGACCCTCGGCCTGCTCTTCACCAGCTACTCCGGTGCGCAATTCGTGTGTGCCCCGCTGTGGGGCAGGCTCTCCGATCGCATCGGCCGGCGACCGGTGATTCTCCTGACCGTCACCGGGACGGCCTTGTCGCTGCTCTTTCTCGGCCTCGCACATTCCCTCGCCGGGCTCTTTGCCGCACGCCTGCTCGCCGGCGCATTCGGCGCCAACGTGAGCGTCGCGTCGGCCTATGTGGCGGACGTGACGGACGAGGCGGAGCGCACCCGCTGGATGGCGATGATCGGCGCGTCTTTCGGGATCGGCTTCACGCTCGGTCCGGCGATCGGTGGCCTCCTCGCCCCCTTCGGCTACCACGTCCCGATGCTGGCCGCCGCAGGCATCGCGGCGATCAACGTCGCGTTCGCCGCCGTGACCCTGAGAGAGCCCGAACACCACGCGGCCGCCGCCGTGTCCAGCGATGGGCCGCGCAACCGCCGCGAGGTCCTGCGCGACCCACTGTTGCTGCGCCTGTGCATCGCCTACTTCGCCTTCTCCGTCGGCGTCACGCAGCTCGAGGTCGTGTTCGCCTACTTCATGAAGGATCGCTTCGGTTTCGACGCGCGGGAGTTCGGCCTGCTCCTCGTCGGCATGGCGATCGTCATGGGCGCGATCCAGGGTGGGGGTATGAAGGCGCTCGCGGCGCGCTTCGGGGAACGCACTCTGGTCGTCACCGGGAGCCTGCTCCTCGCCGTCGCCTTCCTCGCCATCCCCTTCGCCCCGGCAATCGGATTGTTGTTCGCGGTGCTCATCGTGGCCGCGGTGGGTCGCGCGATCACCCAGCCGCCACTCATGAGCCTCGCCTCCCACGCGGCGACAGCGAAGACCCGAGGGGTCGTGATGGGCACCTTCCAGTCGAGTGCGTCACTCGCACGCGTGGTGGGCCCGCTCGCGGCGGGCCTCTACGACATCTACCCGGTGGCCCCGTTTCACCTGGCCGGGGGCCTGCTCTTGGTGGTGGCGTTCCTAGGGACCGCCCTGCCCGTGCGGATAGGCCAGGCCCAGGAAAGTGTCTAGGACCGATGGACCTGTCCTTTCTCCCCACCGTCAATGCCGGCCTCAACACCGTGGCCACCGGCCTGCTGGTGTTGGGCCGCCGCCGTATACAGGCGGGCATGGTTGCGGCACACCGGCGCATCATGCTGAGCGCGTTCGCGACGTCGAGTCTCTTTCTGGTCCTCTACGTCATCCACAAGGCATCGCGCGGCTTTCACAATACCACCTTCAATGTACACGGGGCAGCGAAGGTCGCGTACCTGGGGTTTCTCTTCTCGCACCTCACCCTGGCGATGGCCGTGCCGCCCCTCGCGATCACCCTCATCGTGCTTGGCCTGCGCGGGCGGATCGACCGTCACCGACGCCTGGCGCGCATTGCCTGGCCGATCTGGATGTACGTCTCGGTGACCGGAGTCGTCATCTACGTGTTGCTCTATCACCTCAACCCCCCACTCGTCTGACACCTCGCACCGGGGCGAGGACATACGATCGATGGACCCGTCCATCGCCGCGGTCGTGACCTGACACGCACGCGATGCCCGGCCAGCGAGGCGCCGCAGCAACGCGCCGGCCGCCTTGTCCCCCACCGGACCGTGTGACACGGTGGCCATGATGCAACTCGCGGAGACCCTTGCCCTTGCCATCCTGGGGGTGACCGGCTCGGTCCACTGCCTGGGGATGTGCGGGGGCTTCCCGATTGCGGTCGATTACGGGGTGAAAGGGCCGAGCCGTCTCGGCGCCCAGCTCCTTTACCACCTAGGCAAGACCACCTCCTACCTGTTCCTCGGGGCGTGGGCCGGCTGGGCGGGCTTCATGCTCCACCGAGTGCTCCCGGGGGAGCTCGCGACCACGATCCTCGCCCTGGCCGCGGGTCTACTCATGGGGAGCATCGCGCTGCAGATCCTCGGGGTTCTGCGGCTGCCGGTGCTGGATGGGCTCGCCTCGGTGTTTGGCCACCTCCTCGCACCCCTCCTTGCCCTGCGGCCCGCGAGCCGCGGCCTGCTCGTCGGCGTGGTGAACGGTTTTCTCCCCTGCCCCCTGGTCTATGCCTTCGTTGCCAAGGCGGCCCACCAGGCGCGGTTCATCGATGCCCTGGTCACCATGGCCATCCTCGGCCTTTCCACGATTCCCGCGCTGGTCGCGACGGCCGTGCTGGGGCGGCCGGTCACGGGCGCCGTCCGCGCTTACGCCTACCGCCTCCTCGGGGTGTTGCTCCTGCTCTTCGCCGTCTACACCGGGTGGCGCGGCATCGCCCCGTGGCTGGGGATGGAGCACCAGCACCATGTCGGGGGCCAGGGGCCAGGGGCCGGGGATCTGGGGGAGGGAAACCACCCGCTCGGCGGTGAGCCGCCGGCGGTCAGCCACCGGCACCATGGCGGCTGACCACTGCGCGCAATGCGAGCTCCCCCTGCCCGGCCATCCGCTGCGCGCGCGGGTGTGCGGCGAGGAATGCGCATTTTGCTGCTACGGCTGCTATCTCGTGCTCCGGGTCACCGGCGAGAAGGGCGAGGCCGGTGCGGCCCAGGGGCTGATGCTGCGCCTCGGCTTCGGGCTGTTCTTCGCCCTCAACGTGATGGTCTTTTCGCTCGCGCGCTACGGCGAGTATTTCGCCCTGCCCCAGACCCTGCTCGGCGCCGAGGCCGACACCGCTCGGTTCAACCTGCTGCTGGAGTACCTGCTGCTCGGCTTCGCGACGCCGGTGATGTTGCTCATCGGCGTGCCGCTGCTGCGCCGCTTCGTCGACGAGGTGCGGCGTCTCACCTTCTCCATCGACTCGCTGATCGGCATCGCCACCTTCGCCGCGTTCGGCCTGTCGGTGCGTACCACCCTGAGCGGCGGCGGCGAGGTGTTCTACGACACGGCGACCTGGCTCTTGGTCCTCATCACCCTCGGGCGCTACCTCGAGTCCCGCGCCAAGGTGCGGACCACGGGCGCGATCCAGCAACTCCTCGATCTTGCCCCGGTCACATCGCGCCGCCTGCGCCACGACGATACCTGGGAGGAGATCGCCGCCGAGGTGCTGCGCGCCGGCGACACCATCGAGGTCCGGCCCGGCGAGGGGATCCCCGCGGACGGGGTCTGCCTCGACGGCACCGGCCACGTCGATCAGGCCGCGTTGAGTGGTGAGGCCGAGCCCGCCGCCCTCACGCCGGGCACGGCCGTGCGCGCCGGCACCGTGAGCCTCGACGCCGCATTCACCATGCGCGTCGACGCCCCGCCGGGTGCGCGCCTCCTGGACCGCATCGCCGCCCTGATGCGCGCGGCGCGCGACCAGCGCGCCCCGACCCAGCGGATCGCCGACCGGGTCGCGGGCTGGGTCACGCCGCTCGTCCTCGCCTGCGGCGTGCTCACCTTCCTCTACTGGCGACCGTCGATCGGCACTGGTGAGGCATTGCTCCATGGGCTGTCGGTGTGGGTCATCGCCTGCCCCTGTGCCCTGGGGATCGCCACGCCCATGGCCCTCTGGGTCGGCCTCGGGGTGGCGGCGCGGCGCGGCCTGCTGATCCGCAGCGCCGCGGTGCTCGAGCGACTGGCGGCGGTCGACACGGTGTGCTTCGACAAGACCGGCACCCTCACCTCGGGAGAGATGGAAGTGGTAGAGGTCGTCACCGCGCCGGGAATCCCCGCGGCGGCGCTACAGCGGGCGGTGGCCCTCCTCGAGGCCCGCTCCGAGCACCCGGTCGGCCGCAGCCTCGCCCGCTGGGCCGGCGACCCGGTGGATGAGTCGCTACAGCAGCTCCGAACCCTGCCCGGCCGCGGCGTCTGCGGTGAACACGCGGGCGAGCGGTGGCTCGCCGGTAGCCGGGAGTGGCTGGAGGAGGAGGGGCTCACGCTCCCCGCGGCCCTCGCCACCCTCTCGCCCGGCCGCTGGGTTCACGTCGGCTGGGGCGACGCGATCCGCGGCGCCGTGCGCCTCACCGAGGAGCTCCAGACCGGCACCGAGGACGCCCTACAACGCCTCGCGGCCATGGACCTCTCCCTCCACCTCCTGAGTGGCGATGTCGCCGACAACGTGGACCGCCTCGCTCGCGCCCTCCCGGTGCCGGTGACGGCCCACGGCGGGCTCCTCCCCGACGGTAAGATTGCGGCGCTCGAACGCCTCACCCGCAATGGCCACACCCCTCTCATGGTGGGTGACGGCATCAACGACGCACCCGCCCTGGCCGCGGCCCCGGTCGGCCTCGCCATCGCCGGTGGCACCGACCTCACCCGCGCCGCCGCCGACGTGGTGGCCCTGCACACCGACCTCGGCCTGGTCCCCGACCTCCTCGACCTCGCCCGGCGGGTGCATCGCACCCTCGTGGGCAACCTGAGCTGGGCGTTTGCCTACAACCTGGTCGGGGTCGCCCTGGCCGCCACCGGCAACCTGTCGCCGGTGTTCGCCGCCAGCGCCATGCTGGTGAGCAGCCTGCTGGTGATCGGCAACTCCCTGCGCCTGAATCGGGGGCCGCGGGCCGGGGGCCAGGGACCTGGCCCTGCTCCCAGCCCCGGGCTTCTGGCCCCGGGCCTCTAACTTGTCTCCCGCCGTCGCTTCGCCGATTCTCCGACCATGCGGCACGTCACCACGATCGCCCTACTCATCGCCGCCACCCTCCTCGTGCCCGCGGTCGCCGGGGCGATCGACCGTGACACGGTCCTGCGCCGGCTGGAGGACCTGGCCAAGGCATCGCGTCTCCCCAAGTTCACCCAGCCCGTCTGGGACCGCGTCGACCGCGCCGCCGAAGAGGCCGCCGCCGAGGCGATCGCCGGCCTCCTCCCGGGCCCCTTGCGTTCCCCGGCGAAGGAGGTGCTGCGCGACGTGCTGCGCGATCGGGTCGCGGTGAAGGTGCGCTTCGCCGATCTGGAGCGGATTCGCTCCGCCACCCCGGTGCGCTGGGAACGACGCGGTCCGGTCCGAATTCCGGTGCCCGACCTGCCGCTGATCGACATCGACGTCCCCCTCGTGGACAAGGTCGGGGCGCTCGGCCCGCTGCCGCTGGTGGTCCCCGAGCCCCTGGTGCGCTGACCCGACGCCTGCGGGTCACACGTCCGCCGGCCGGTGGTCCCCGCGCAGGTACGCCGGGAAGACACCGGATGTCAGGCGTTCCTGCCCCTGGACCTCACGCCTTTCTCGCTCCTGGCTGCTGCGAATGAATCACCCTGGACCCCGATCCCCTTTGCCCATAAGGGAATCGGAAGCCGACAGCGGCAAGCGCCTCGTACCAATCAAACACTCCGGGGGTCGCACCTGCGCACAGCGCTCGGTGATCTCTGTGGCCTCCGTGGCATCAGACGCAGACGAGCTTTTCGCCACAGAGGAGCCGCCACGCTCACTCGCCGAGGTCGATGCACATAAGGTCCTCGGCCACGCGCAAGGGACCGGCGTAGTGGCGGCGGATGATGGCCTGGCTCTCGGGGAGGTGGGCGAGGGAGCGGGCCATGAGGTGGGAGAGGAGGAGGGAGTGGACCTGGGCCTCCGCGGCGCGGCGGCCGATCGCGTCGGGCGTGGCGTGGAGGTCGCGGGCGCCCTGCCCCGCCTGCTGTGGGATGGCGTGGGCCATCACGAGGAGGTCGGCGCCGCGGATCATGCGGGCAAAGAGGCGCTGGAGGAACGCCGCGGTGCCGGGGAAGACGCCGCGGCCGGTGGGGCCGACGATGGGTAGGCTCCGGGTGCGATCGGAGAAGTAGCCCCCCTTGAGCAGGGCCGGCACGTCGGCGGCGTGATCGGTATGCAGGTGGGTGAGGCAGATGACGTCAAGGTCCGCGATGGATGCGCCGGCCTCGCCGAAGCGCAAGAAGGTCCCACCCCCGGCATCCACCAGGAGCCGCGCGTGGCCGTCGATCCACACCAGATAGCCGGAGGAGGCGCGCCCGTCGTCGGCGATCGGCCCGCCGGAGCCGAGGACCTGCACGGCGACCCCTTGCTCGCCGCAGGCGCCCGCCGCCGACCCGGAAGGCCACCGGGCGAGCGCCAACCATGCGAAGGCGAGCAGGCGCGGCCGTCGCAACAAGGCCCTCTTCACAGAACCCCCTTCCCTCCGCGTCTTGGCGCCTCTGCGCCCTTGCGTTAAGCCGTTTCTGACGCCAGCGCGCGGCCCTCCGACGTGCCCGTGTCAGCCGGTGTTGCGCAGGGCGGCGGCGATGCAGTTGAAGGTGTGGACCAGGGTCTCCTCCGTGGCGTGGCGCTCGGCGTCGGAGAGGTCGCGGCGGCGCAGGCGGCCGAGGAGGGCGGCCTGGATTGCGTGGACCGGGGTCAGGAGGGGGGCACGGCGGCGCAGGGAGCGCGCGAGGTCCGGGGCGCGCTTGAGCAGCTCGTCGTTGCCGGTGAGCCAGCACACCGACGTCACGGAGCGGTCGTGCTCCGCGGCGATCTCCCCGAACAGCGCCTCCGCCACCGCCGGATCGTCCACCAGCATGAGGTAGTTGCGGGTGGTGCGCAGGTCGACCTTGGCCAGGGTGAGCTGAAGTTTGTCCACCAGGTTGGTGAAGAACGGCCACTCGCGGTACATGCGCCGCAACAGCGCGTCGTGACGCTTCGGGTCGGCGTCGCGGAAGGCGTCGATGGCACTGCCCCACGGGTACCAGGCGTCGACCAGCATGCGGCTCTGGGCCCAGGCGAAGGCCCACGGGATGGCGCGCAGGGCCTTGACCCCGGCCTCCTGGGCCGCGGCCAGGCTGGGGCGCGACGCGGGCCGCGAGCCCACCCGGGCGAGGGACAGCTCCTGCAGGGGCGTGGCCTGGAGGAAGAACGCGGTGAAGGTGTCACGGCCGATCAGGGACTGGTAGCGCTCGGTGGCGGCCGTGGCGATGGCCGCCATCGCCCCTTCGAAGGCCGGTTCGTCGGCCACCATCTCCGGCACCGCCAGGGAGGCGATCAGGGCGCCGGTCACCATGCGCTCCAGGTGGTAGAGGGCGGTGCCGCGGTTGGCGTACTTGGAGGAGATGACCTCGCCCTGCTCGGTGATCTTCACCCCGTCCCCCACACACCCGGCCGGCTGGGCGAGCAGCGCCCGGTAGGTCGGCCCGCCGCCGCGGCCTGGGGTGCCGCCGCGGCCGTGGAAGAAGGTGAGGCGAACCGCGTGGTCGGTCCCGACGATCGCCAGGGCGCGCTGGGCCTGGTACAGGGCCCAGGAGGCCGACACGACGCCGGCGTCCTTCGCGCTGTCCGAGTAGCCGAGCATCACCTCCTGATGGTCCGCACGCAGGGCGACCTGGCGGCGGTAGATCGGCAAGCCGAGGAGGCGCTCCAGAATCGTCGCGGCGCGCTCGAGATCGTCGAGGCTCTCGAACAGCGGCGCCACGTCGAGATGGCTGAAACCGGCGCCGTGCAGGGCCACCAGGCCGACCTCCTTGGCCAGCAGCAGCACGGCGAGGATGTCGCTTGCCGCGCAGGTGTGGCTCACCACGTAGGTCTCCACCGCCTGGGGTCCAAAGCGGCGATGCGCCCAGGCGATGGCCTGGAAGGTGGCGAAGCACTCGGCCTCGCCGCCGTCCAGCGCCGGCGTGGGTGGGGCGATGGGTCGCGGGTTCTCCACCTCCCGCACCAGCAGGGCGCAGCGCCCCTCCTCGTCCAGGGCCGTGTAGTCGGTGCAGATCCGCGACTGGCGCAACAGGGTGGCCAGCAGCGCGGTGTGGATGGCGGCGTCCTGGCGGATGTCGAGCTGGGCCAGGTGAAAGCCGAAGACCTCCACCTGGCGGCGCAGGTCCTCCATCGGGCCCTGGGCCACACGGCCACAGCCCGCCTGGACCAGGCTCTCCTGCACCACGGCGAGGTCCTCCTGGAGCGCATCGGGTCCGTCATACGCCCCGTCGCCGTCATCCGCGGTCTGGGCCAGGCGCCACGCCACCACCGCCATCTTCTGGCGAAACGCCTCGTGGGGATTGCGGTGCTGGAGCCCCTCCACCACCTCGGGCCAGCGCGCGGCATCTGCCTCCAGGGAGGCGTGGAGGGCGGGGGGATAGGGGGCGCGGTGCACCGACACGGACAGGCGGCGCACCAGGTCGAGGGCGCGCTCGTGGTAGAGCTCCAGGACCACCGAGCGCTGCATGGCCAGGGCCCAGCGGGTGAGCTCGGCGGTGACCGCGGGATTGCCGTCGCGATCGCCGCCCATCCAGCTCCCGAAGGTGAGCAGGCTCGGCGGCCGCGGCGCCGCCGGCTCGACCTGCCAGAGGGCCGCGCGCAGCCGCTCGTAGAGCTCGGGCACCGCATCGAACAGCACGGTGCGCAAGAAGAACAGGCCGCCGCGCACCTCCTCCTCCACCCGCGGCCGCTCCAGCCGCACCTCGCCGGTGTGCCACAGCAGCTCGATCTCCGTGGCCAGACGGTCGAGGCGCCCGCGCCGCTCCGCCTCGGTCCACAGGGGGTTCTCCAGCTCGAACATGAGAAGGTAGATGCGGCGGTGCGCCGCCATGGCCGTGTGGCGGCGGATCTCCGTGGGGTGGGCGGTGAACACCGGCTGCACCCGCAGTCCCGACTGGACCGCGCGCACGAAGGCCGGACCGTGGGCCGCGGCCCCGTGGGCCAGGGAGCCGACCACCGCCACTCCGCCGGCACGCCGCTGGGCCGCGCGGCGCGCCTGCATGGCGCGGTTCTCCTCGGCGATGTTGAGGAGCTGAAAGAGCAGCGACAGGGCCTGGACGAGCTGGCGCAGGGTCGCCAGGTCGAGGGCGTCGATGCGCGCTGCCGAGACCGCCTCCCCCCCGCCGATCAGGCGCAGCACCAGGTCGAGGGTGTGGTCCGGCAGCCGCTCGCGCAGGATGCGCAGCGCGAGATCGTGGAGCAGGGCGACGTCCCGCTCGAGCTGGTTCTGGCGACTGGTCACGGCGATGGGCCCTCGTCGCAATCACCCCGCGTGGTGCGGGGCGGAGCGGTGGCTGATCTTGTCTGGAGAGCGCGGTGGACGGAAAGGGTTCCCGGCGGAGACGAATACCCTCCCCGCGCCCGCCGGCCGCCCCACCGTAGGGGCACGGCATGCCGTGCCCCTGCATCGTCGATAACGCCCGCGGACTTAGCCTGCGCCAAGCGCCGCGCCCCTTGTTACATCGGAGAGAAATCGTGAGAGTCCCACTCCTCTCCAGGCTCCCATTTCGACCCTCCCACGTAAATCGCCGATCCCGCATCCGTCATGCGCGTCATCTTCATGGGCACGCCGGAGTTCGCGGTGCCGTCGCTGGACGCGCTCCACGCCGCGGGGTTCGAGATCCCCCTGGTGGTGACCCGGCCCGACAAGCCCGCCGGTCGCGGCAAGCACATGCAGGCCCCGGCGGTGAAGCGGCGCGCGACGGCCCTCGGCCTGCCGGTCTTCCAGCCCGCGACCCTGAAGAGGCCCGAGCCCCAGGAGCGGCTGCGGGCCGTGGGAGCCGACGCCATCGCGGTGGTCGCGTTCGGCGCCATCCTACCGGTGGCGGTCCTGGACATGACCCGCCTCGGGGCGATCAACGTCCACGCCTCGTTGCTGCCCAAGTACCGCGGCAGCTCGCCGATCCACTGGGCGATCGTCAACGGCGAGGTCGAGAGTGGCGTCACCACCATGTACATGGCCGAGGGGCTCGACACTGGGGACATCCTGCTTCAGGCGACCGTCCCCCTCGATCCGCGCGAGACCGCCGCCACCCTGCACGACAAGCTGGCGAAGCTCGGCGGTCCCCTGCTGGTGGAGACCCTGCGACGGCTGGCGGCGGGCACTCTCACACCCACGCCGCAGGACGAGGCCGCCTCCAGCTACATCCCCAAACTCACCCGCGATGACGGGCTGCTGGACTGGTCGCTGGCCGCCCTGACCCTGGACCGCCGCATCCGCGGCCTCACCCCGTGGCCCGGTGCCTTCACCTTCCTGGACGGCAAGCGCCTCACCGTGCGCGCCGCCTACCCGGTCGACGCCCAACCCACCCAGCCGCCCGGCCACGTCGAGGCCGTGACCGGCGACGCCGTGCTCGTGGCCACCGGCGACGGCTGCCTGGCCCTCACCGAGGTGCAGCTCGAGGGCAAACGCCCGGTGGCGAGCCCGGCCTTCCTCGCCGGCCATCGCATCGGGGTGGCAGAGCACCTCGGGTAGAGGTGGGCCATGGCGCTAATCCGTAGGGCCGGTTTCAACCGGCCAATGCCACAGGCGCGACACCACGCATCGGCTTACCAGACCCACCGTAGGGGCACGGCATGCCGTGCCGCTACGGCGGGTGGCGTCCCCCCATCGCGGATTCCGCGGGCCTTCAGGCCGCATGCTCCTTCGTGCCCTTCGTAGTGTTACGCCATGTGCATCACCCCCTCCTCCGCCTTCCAACGTTTCCCATGCCCGTGAACCCCGCACGTCTTGAGGCCTACCGCCTCCTCGCCCGCCTCACCCCCACGGTCACGGCGGATCCACCGCCGCTGGCCGAGGTGCTGGATCGGGTGTCTCTCGCGTCGGCCGACCGGCGCCTGCTCCAGGCCCTCTACCTGGGCGTGTGTCGCCAGCGGCCGCGGCTCGACCTCGCCGTGCGGGCCTGCATCACCCGGCCCTGGCCCCAGGTCCAGGAAGCGGTGCGCAACGTCCTGCGGCTCGGCGCCTTCCAGATCCTCTTCCTCAATCGGGTGCCGGATCGGGCCGCGGTCGATCAGAGCGTGGAGCTGTGCCGCGCCATCCGCCTCGCCGGGGCGACGGGGTTCGTCAACGGCGTCCTGCGGCGGCTGGCGCAGGAGCGGCCGACGCTGCCCGCCCGCACCGGCCATCGCGGGGTCGCCCTGCGCACCGGCATGCCCGGTTGGCTGGCGGAGCGGTTCGTCGCGCGGCACGGCGAGGCCGGGGCCGAGGCATGGCTCACGGCCCTCAACACGGAGCCCGCGGGTCTGAGCCTCCGGGTCAACACCCTGCGCATCACTGTGGACGAGCTGGGTGCCGCGCTCACCGCGGCGGGCGTGGCCGCGACCCCCGCGCCACTCGGATCCGACGCCCTCCTCCTCCCGGAGTCGCCGCCACCACGTAATCTCCCCGGCTACGACCAGGGGTGGTTCTACGTCCAGGACCCGGCCTCCCAGTGGGTCACCGAGCTCCTCGACCCACGGCCGGGGGAGCGCATCCTCGACGCCTGCGCCGCCCCCGGTGGCAAGTGCAGTCACATCGCCGCGCGCCTCGCCAACGCCGGCGAGGTGATCGCCCTGGAGGTGGACGGGGGTCGCGCGGGCCGACTGCGGGACAACCTCCAGCGCCTGGGAGTGACCTGCGCGGCCGTGGTCGAGGCCAACGCCGGCGCCTACCGCGATGACCGCCCCTTCGACCGCATCGTCCTCGACGCGCCGTGTACCGGCCTCGGGGTGCTGCGCCGCCACCCGGAGATCCGCTGGCGCCGCACCCCCGAGGACATGGCGCGGGCCGGCACCGCGCAGCTCGCCCTCCTGCGCCACCTCGCCCCCCTCCTGCGGGCCGGTGGCACCCTGGTCTTCGCCACCTGCTCCACCGAGCCCGAGGAGGGCGAGGCGGTGGTGCGCGATTTTCTCGACGAGACGCCGGGCTACGACCTCGACACCACGCCGCAGGACCACCCGGCGGTGCGCAGCGAGCCCCCCGGCCACCACCGCACCCTGCCCCACCACGCCCCGCTCGATGCCTTCTACGCGGCGCGAATCCGCCGGGCGTAGTGACGCGAGGGTCTTTAGAATCCTGACCCGTTGTTGCACCCTGACGGTGGTCCGGGAAACAAGCCCCACTCCCCTCCGAGGCCATGGTCCAGATCGCCCCGTCCATCCTTTCCGCCGACTTCGCCCGCCTGGCCGAGGAGGTGCGCGCCGTCGATGCCGCCGGCGCGGATCTCATCCACGTCGACGTGATGGACGGCCACTTCGTCCCCAACCTGACCATCGGCCCACTGGTCGTGGAGGCGATCCGGCCCCACACCAAGCGGCCCATCGACACTCACCTGATGATCGAATCGCCGGACGACTACATCCCGGCCTTCGCCGCCGCCGGCAGCGACCTGATCACCGTCCACGTGGAGGCGTGCCGCCACCTGCACCGCACCGTGGCCCTGATCCGTGAACACGGCGCCAAGCCGGGGGTGGTCCTCAACCCGGCCACCCCCCTGTGCGAGCTCGCCTACGTCCTGGAGGAGATCGAGATGGTCCTGCTCATGTCGGTCAACCCCGGCTTCGGGGGCCAGAGCTACATCGCCTCGGCGACGGGCAAGGTGGCGCGCCTGCGTAAGATGATCGACGAGCGGGGGCTACAGGTGCGCATCGAGGTCGACGGCGGCATCAAGCCAGACAATTGCCAGGCGGTGATCGACGCGGGCGCCGACATCCTGGTGGCCGGCTCCGCCATCTTCGGTTCCAACGACTACGCGGCCAGCATCGCGGCGCTGCGGGGGTGAAGGGCGGTGGCGGTCTTCAAACAATTCACCCTCGCCGAGGCCCGGGCGACCCTTCCCGAGGTACGCAAGCTGGTCGAGGACATGCGCGAGGCATGGGAGACCCACGAGCTGCTCCACAGCGAGATCCACGCCCAGCTCGGCGGCCGCCCGTTCGAGGTGCTATCCGCGGAGCGCCAGGCGGAGATCGCCCAGCACCTGCCCGCCATGGCGCGCCTCAAGGAACGCATCCAGAGTCGCGTCGACACCCTGCAGGAGATCGGCTGCGTGATCAAAGGGCCGGAGGAGGGGCTGGTGGACTACTTCGCCGTGGTGGACGAGAAGCCGGTGTGGCTGTGCTGGCGCGTCGGCGAGGACGACATCACCCACTACCACGACTTCTACGAGGGGTTCGCGGGCCGGCGGCCGATTGACTTTGACGAGTAGGAGGTCAGGAGTCAGGAGTCAGGGGATAGGGGTCAGGGGCCTGGGGTCTGGGGATAGGGGAGGTGCCGGGCCTTCGGCCCGGCGAGATTTTGTCGGTGGCACAGACCCAAACATGTTGGCCGCGCTAGCGGCCGTCCATCCCTAACCCCTAACCCCGAACCCCTATCCCCTGACCCCTAACAGATGGAGCTTCTCGTTACCGGCTCGGGCACGGCGGTGCCGTCGGTGCGGCGGTGTGCCGCGGGCTACTCGGTCGCGGTGGCGGGGAGGCGCATCCAGCTCGACACCGGGCCGGGCACCCTGCGCCAGCTCGCCCGCGCCGGTATCCAGCCCAACGACATCGACTGCCTGTGCTACACCCACATCCACCCGGACCACGTGTGCGACGTGGTGCCCTTCCTGTTCGCCAGCCGCTACGGGCAGGATCCGGCCCGGGATCGGCCCCTCCACATCCTCGGCGGGGAGGGGTTCGCCGCCTTCCTTGCGGCCCAGCAGGCGGTCTACGGCCACTGGATCACGCCGGAGGGCTTCGAGCTTCTCGTTCACGAGCTCTCCACCCACGGGCGCGATGCGTGGCACGGCGACGGCTTCACCCTGCGCACCCGGCCGATGAATCACATCGCCACCTCGGTCGCCTACCGCGTCGAGGAGCATGCCACCGGCCGCAGCCTGGTGTTCTCCGGCGACACCGACGTCACCGGCGAGCTGGTCGCCCTGGCCGCGGGGACCGACCTCCTGATCTGTGAGTGTGCCAATCCCGAGGACGGCAAACAGGCCGGCCATCTGATCCCGTCGGAGGTGGGGCGGATCGCCGCGGCAAGCGGTTGCCGCCGCCTGCTGCTCAGCCACTTCTACCCCCCGTGCGACGAATCCGACCTCCTCACCCCCCTGCGCGCCCACTATTCGGGGCCGGTGGACCTGGCCGAGGACGGGATGCGCATCGCGGTGTAAAACGGGGGGCCAGCGCTTGGTAGGAGCCGAATCCCTTCGGCGATCCAGCCCCGAAAGGGCCTGCGGCAGGCAGGCCTGCCGCGCCTGGCGGCGCGGATCGCCGGTGCCACCGGCTCCTACCTCGGATGAGGTGGGCCAGGAGATGCGGGCAGTGGCGCGGGCGCAGCAGAGTCATGGTGAGAAGTGCGGGTTAGGTGGGCTGCCGGTCGGGGCGGGCTGGCTCGCGAACCGCATCCGCAGGAGCAGGGAGTTGCTCACCACCGAGACCGACGACAGGGCCATGGCCAGGCCGGCCCACTCTGGCGGGAGGCCGATGCCCAGGGGCGCCACCAGGACCCCGGCGGCCAGGGGCAGGCCGACCGTGTTGTAGGCGAAGGCCCAGAAGAGATTCTGCTTGATCTTACGCACCGTGGCGCGGCCGAGGCGCAGGGCGTCGACCACGCCGCGCAGGTCGGAGTGAGTGATGACCACATCGCCGGCCTCCCGTGCCACCTCCACCCCGGCCCCCATGGCGATGCCCAGGTCGGCGGCGGCGAGGACCGGGGCGTCGTTCAGCCCGTCGCCGACGAAGGCGACCCGCTCCCCGGCCGCGCGATACGCCGCCACCCGCGCCACCTTGTCCGCCGGCAGCAGCCCCCCGTGACCCGCGGCGATGGGCAGCTCGGCGAGCAGGGCCGCCACGGCCCCGGGCCGGTCCCCGGACAACACGGCCGTGGCGATCCCCATCTCCTTCAGGGCCGCCAGGGCAGCGGCCGCCTCCGGCCGCACCGCATCACCGAGGAGCAGGCACCCGAGGAGTTGCCCGTCCCGCGCCACCCACACCCGCCCCACGCCGGCGGCCTCGTCTACGGTCGGCAGGTCGATCCCCGCCCCCTGGATAAAGGCGTCGCCTCCGGCCAGGACCGGGCGGCCGCTCACGATGCCGCGCACGCCGAGGCCAGGGCGCTCCTCGATCCCCTCGGCCATCGCCACGGCCATGCCCCGGGCCGTTGCGGTCTGACGAATCGCCTCGGCGTAGGGGTGGGCCGAGGCCCACTCGACCGCCGCCGCGGCGGACAGGACATCGACCTCATCCACGCCGGGCTGGGGCTCGATGCCGCGCAGAGTCGGCCTCCCCTCGGTGAGGGTGCCGGTCTTGTCGAAGACCACGCGATCGATCCGGGCGAAAGACTCCAGGGCCCGTCCGCTCTTGAACAGGAGGCCGCGACGCAGCCCCAGCCCGCTGGCCACGAGGATCGCCGTGGGGGTGGCGAGGCCGAGGGCGCAGGGGCAGGCGACCACCAGGACCGAGACCGCCCGGGTCACGGCATAACCGGGGCCACCGCCGCCCCACACCCACCACGCCGCGAACGTGATGGCGGCGAGGGTGACGACCGACGGCACGAAGACCGCCGAGACCCGGTCGGCGAGGCGCTGGATTGGCGCCGGCTGGGCCTGGGCCGCGCGCACCAGGGCGATCACCTGGCCGAGGAAGGCGTCGGCGCCGGTACGGGTCACCTCTACCTCGATCACCCCGGTCTGGTTGAGGGTGCCGCCGACCACCGCCGCGCCGACCTCGCGCACCACCGGAAGGGGCTCACCGGTCACCAGGGCCTCGTCCACCGTCGTGGTGCCCGCGCGCACCACGCCGTCGATCGGGATACGCTCGCCGGGTCGGATCTGGATCCGCTCGCCGGGGTGGACCTCGGCCAGGGGGACCTCCTGCCACCCGTCGCCGTCGCGGCGCCGGGCGCGATCGACCTGCATCCCGGCGAGGGCCTCCAGGGCGCGGCTCGCTCGGCCCCGCGCCCGCTCCTCCAGGAGCTTGCCGACGCGGATGAAGGCAACCAGGACCACGGCCGTCTCGAAGGCGTGGTGGTCGGTCACCCCCGCTAGGTAGAGCAGCGAGAAGCCGTAAGACGCGGCGATCCCCAGGGCGACCAGCACGTCCATGTTCGCGGCCCCGCCGCGCATGGCGTGGAAGGCACCCCGATAGTAGTCAAGGCCCGGACCAACCTGGTTGACCGTCGCGATGGCGGCGAGGAGGGCGAGGACCCAGGTGGCCGGCAGGCCGAGGTGCGGCACGACCAACGCCGCGCCGGCCAGCCCGGCGGCGAACAGGAAGAGGCGCAGCACGCGCCGTTCCCTGCCCCGGCTCCCCGCCCCCACCGGTAGAGGCGTGTAGCCGGCGTGGCGCACGGCGGCGAAGATATCGGCGGGCGCGGCGGCGGCCGGGTCGAAGCGCACGGTGCCGCTCTCCACGGCGAAGTTCACCGTCGCCGAGGCCACCCCCGGCAGCCGCTCCACGGCCCGCTGGATCCCCCGCGCGCAATTGACGCAGGTCATCCCCTGGATGGCGAAGGTGACCTCCGCGACGCCGCGCTCGACGGCCGGGGGCGGCACCGGCGCAGGCTCGGCGGGCGTCGCGGCGCCACCATCCATGGCCACCTCCTGCCCCTCGACCGTGTAGTCCTCGGCACGGATCTCCGCGGCCACGCGCCCGAGGTCGACCTCCGCTCCCGCCGTCTCCAGGCGCGCGATGCCGGTCTCGTGCGACACCTCCAGGGCGTGCGCACCGGGTACCCGGTCGATCGCCTGCCGCACCGCCCGCTCGCAATGCTCACAGGTCATCCCCCCCACCTTCAGGGTGACTACGGCCATGTCGACTTTCGATTATCCATCAGGGGATTGGCCTAACCAATTTACGCAGTTCATTTTTTCGCCAATCGATCGATTAACCACGAAGGGCACGAAGGACACGAAGAAGGGATGTCTGCTCCGCTTCGTTTGAGCCGACCCGCGGGCTCGACCTGAGGGGATGTCACGTTGGCGGGGAGAAACGCCTTCGTGACCTTCGTGGTTCCAGATTCGGTGGTGTGAAAGAGGGTGACGGTGGGAACCACAGGGGCGAGAGGCCAGGGGCCGAGTGAGGTGCCGGGCCTACGGCCCGACGAGATTCTCATCCGTGGCGGCCGACCAAACATCTTGGCCGCGCAAGCGGCCATCCACCCCTGGTCCCTGGCTCCTCGGCCCTGGCCCCCTACTCCGTCGTCACCGCACTCTCCAGGGTCCAGGCGAAAAAGGTCATCTTCGCCCGCAGGTCGATGGTGGTGATCTGTCCCGACTCCACCGCCGCCTCGATGGTCAGGTCGTCGCCGTGGCTGCGATCCCCCTTGAGGGCCTTGGCGTATCCTACCTCCACCGTGTAGTTGCCTGGGGGGAGCGGCTCATCGAGCAGCACCGCCTCGCCGACACACGGCACCTCACCTCCGTTAGCCAGGGCGACCGGCTTGCCGTTGATGCGCAGGGGGTCGACGAACAGGCCGTCGCAGAAGAATTCCGGGAATTCGCCGCTGAAGACCACTCGCAGCCGGGTCTTCGCCACCAGCTCCGCCCGCCGCTGCGCCTCCTCCTGGAGCCGGGCGACCCGCTGGTCCTCACGATCGTAGGCGTCCCCGGCGATTCTCCCCAGGATGTAGGCGACCTCCGAGGGGTTGGTGGCCGCGAAGAAGCGTCCGCCTCCGACACCGGCGATCTCCTTGAGTTGCGCCAGGTCGGCGTCGCGCGCGACATTGAGGCCGATCACCTCGATGCGCGCCCCCGGCACCTCCCCCATGACGTTGGCGATGTCCGTGAGCGGGTCCTCGGAGCAGGTGTCGCCCCCGTCGGCGATCAGGACCACCACCTGGGTCCCGACCCGTCCCTCCAGATCCCGCACCGCGCGACGCAGGGCCGCAGAGATGGGCGAGCTGCCATCCGGCCGGAACTCCCGTAGCGCCTCGCTCACCTCCTCCGCGGGCCGTTTGCCAGGCGCCAGCGCGAGGGTGGTGTCGGCACACCCGGCGAGCTGCGGACTATCGCCGTAGGTGCGCAGGCCGAGGGCCGGCCGATGGTGCTTGCGCACGAAGGCCCCCACGCCGCTGCGCAGGATATCGATCCGCGGGCCGGCCGGGTCCTCGGAGCGCATGCTCCCGGAACCGTCGAGCACCAGATGGACGGTCACCGCGGAGGGAATGGCCGGGAGCGCCATGTCCTCCGCGCCCACCGCCGTAGCACACAGCCACAGGGCGATGCACAGGAGCCGCGCCATCATGCCGCCTTGCGATAGATGAGCAATCCGATGATGACGCACAGGATTGCGACCAGGCTGAGGTCCAGAGTAAAACCAAACGTGATCTGCACGATCCCCAGATCTAAGGTCCACGGAGGGGTCATCCCAACCTTCACACCCTGGACGAACAGGTCGTGGAAAATACCGCCATGGATCAAATGTTTGAGCAGGGTAGATAGGATGCCGCCGAGGACGGCGGAGAAAAACGCCACCAACAGGCCAATCCAGATGGTGCCCTTCGATTTGCGTTCGTTCATCATGGGCGGCATCCACTTCAAGGGCCTCCGAGGTAGGAGATGGTCCCAGGGGCGGGTTAGTAGCAGACGGTTTGCCAGCGGCGCAAGGTCACAGGCCCGGCGTGACCGGCGACCTTACCACCACCGGGCGGTTCGGCCACATCATCCTACCGCCCCTGCTAGCCGATCCAAGATCTAATGAGCCTCATTAACACCAGCCTTCTCGATGCCCTGGAACACATCCTGACCGAGGAGAGCTCCGGCGTACTCACCACGGCCCAGGTCGACCAGGCCCATCGCCGACTCCACATCGTCGGCGGGAAGGTGGTGTTCGCCTCCTCCCTGGCGCCGGCCGGGCGGCTCCTCGACCGTCTCCGCGCCGACGGCCGGCTTACCGAGGCCCAGTACCAGCAGGCCCTCACATCGTTGCAGGAGACCGGCCGCAAGGCCGGCCAGGTGCTCCTCACCCTGAAGCTGTTCACCGAGCAGGAGGTGATCTCGGTGCTGGAGGAGCAGATCTACGGCAACCTGCGCGCCCTGCTGGAGGATCCAGCCATCCCCGTCCGCTTCCTCCCTATCCGCGATCTGACGGTCGAGGCGCCCCATCCCGAAATCTCCCTGCCTGATGCCCTGTTCCGCGCCTTCGATGGCGTGGACATCGAGCGCTTGGCGGAGCGCTACCCGTTGGACGAGGTTCACTGCTTCCGGCAGTCGGCCACCCCGTGGACCTTCGTCCACCGTTTCCCGTTCGACAGCGACGCGGCGACGGTGCTCAGCCTGGTGGAGGCGGGACGGCCGGCGGGCGAGATCGCCAGACTGGCCGAACTGGGGCTGGCGACGGCGGCCCGCCACCTCTTTCTCCTCGCCTACCTCGGGTTGATCGAACCAAGCGCCGCGCCCGCCGCCGGCAAGGAACCGAGGCAACGCGCCGCCGCATCGGCAATACCGGCGACACCGGCGACGGCCGTCGATACGCCACCGGAGGAGGCGCTCTCGGAGGAGGCGCGCCAGATCCAGGAGGAGCTCCTCGGATTGGACCGTCGGCTTGACGAGATGGACCACTTCCAGGTCCTGCGGGTCAACGTGAACCACCCGCTGGCGACCATCAAGGATTCGTATCGTACCCTGAGCAAGCGACTCCACCCGGACATCGTGCGGGGCTATGGCCTCACCCAGCCGATGGTGGAGGTGGCGGAGCGGGTCTACGCCAAAATGAGCGTCGCCTACGACATCCTGACCCACACCGACAAGCGCCGCGCCTACCTGAAGCAGCAGCAACAGCAGGGATCGGGTCCCGCCCACCGGCCGTCGTTTTCCGACCCGGACACGATCTTCGCCAACGCCCGGAAGGCCCTCTCGGCCGGCGAGTTCGACCGCGCGGTCCAGCTCCTCACCAATCTCATCGGCCGCTTCCCGGACCGGTCGGACCTGCACTTTTCTCTCGCCACCGCCTACGCCGGCATGCGTGGGCGCAAGCGGGAGGCCGAACAGGAGTTGAAGCGAGCGATCGAGCTGGAGCCGACGAATCCCAACTACTACGTCGGCCTCGGTAACCTCTATCGCAGCGGCGGCATCGTCGACAAGGCGCTCCAGATGTACCGGGCGGCGCTGCGTTGGGATGGGAAGAACCGCTACGCGCAGAAGGCGATCAGGGAGCTGGAGACGGCCAGTAAAGGGCAGGAGGAGCGCGGCGTGAGCTCCCTCCTCAGCCGCTTCCGGAAGTAATCGCGATGACCGCCGAAGACCTTACCCTGCCGCCCCTCGACGCGGGCCTGCCCATCCCCGCCGAGCACGACGCGGGGGAGGCGCCGCTGAGCTACGAGATCAACAGCCGCCTCTACGAATGGGTCGGCCGGGTGATGGACCTGATCCAGAGGCTCGCGCCGATCAACATCCGCGTGCACAACCTGCACGACCAGGCCGAGCGCGGCGACATCTTCCTGTTCAACCATTTTTCGCGCTTCGAGACATTCCTTCCGCAATACGTCCTGTACCGCAAGGCCAAGGTGATCGGTCGCTCCCTCACCGCGCCGGAGCTTCTCGGTCCCGATTCGTTCGGGAACTTCCTGCGCAGCCTGGGGGCGATCCCCAGCAACATGCGAGGGATCATCGAATTCATGGGAGACGAGATTCTGGCCGGCCGCAAGATGGTCATCTTCCCCGAGGGGAGCATGATCAAGGACAAGAAGGTGGTCGACCACCGCGGTCGCCTGTCGATCTATATGCGTGACCGGGGGATGCGGCGCACGCCCCACACCGGCTCGGCGGTCACGGCGCTGAAGGCGCAGTATCGGCTCTACCACCTGAAGCGCGCCTTCGAAGAAGGCAACACCGCCCTCCAGGAGATGCTCCTCGCCGACTGGCCGGTGGAGGACGCCGAGAGCCTGCAACGGCGCTTCGGACGGCCGATCACCATCGTCCCGGCGAACATCACATTCTTTCCCCTGCGGATCACCGACAACATCCTGCAAACGGTCGCGCAACGCCTCGCCAAGGTGAAGAGCCGGCGGCTCCTCGAGGAGCTGCGCATCGAGGGTAACCTCCTGTTCAAGCCGACCGACATGGACATCCGCTTCTCGAAGCCGATCTCCGTCGCCGACTACCTGACCCGCGTCGACCACTGGGTCCTCGATCGCATCCACCGCGCCCTGGCCCGGCAGGCCGCCGGCCACCACGACCCGCAACGGCCGTTGCTTTGGCTGTACCGCCTGCAACAGCACCGCACTCGGCAGCTCGCCGAGCCGATGATGCAGCGCTACATGCGCGACATGTATGGGCTGACGACCCTCAACCTTAGCCACCTGGTATCCAACGTTCTGTATCGGACTGTGGCCGAACAGCAGCGGCAGCGCATCGGCGTGAACGAGCTCGGGGAGACGACCTACATCGCCTTGAAGCGACTACAGCGCTCCAAGCGGGTCTTCCTCCATCCGGATCTCACCCAGATCGAGAAAAACCTGGAGATCCCGTGCCGTCCTGTGCAGCGCTTCCAGGGATGCCTCGGACGCGCGATGGACCAGCGCCTCATCCATATGGATCGTGGCGAATTCTTCTTGTCGCCCAAGCTCACGGACGTCCACGACTTCGATGAGATCCGCCTGGAAAACCACGTCCAGCTCGCCGTCAACGAGTCGGAGCCGGTAGTCGACTGTGTCCGATCGGTGGACGAGGCGATGGCCATGCCCCCCGGCGAGCGCAGCCGTACGGTCGCCGCATACCTCCTGGAGGACGACGCCCGCCTCTTTCAGTACGATAAGGCGCTCTACACCCAGCCGCACTTCTACCGCCTCAACCAGTACGAGACCGCGACACGGGACGGCGCGTCGTTCTTGCTGGAGGGGACACGCGAAGATCTGGGCATCCTGGCAATCCACGGCTTCTCCGCCTCGCCCGCCGAGGTCCACCCATTGGGCGAGGCACTCCACCACGATGGATTCACGGTCTTCGCCCCCCGGCTCCGCGGCCATGGCACCTCACCCTACGACCTGGCGACCCGTTCCTGGGACGATTGGCTCGCATCGGCGCGGGTCGGCTTCACCATCCTGCGCAACCGTTGCCGACGGGTGGCGATCGTCGGCCACTCGATGGGCGGCTGCCTAGCGTTCCTCCTGGCGGCGGAGGGAGGGGTGGCGGGCGTGGTCAGCATCTGCACCCCCACCCGCCTGGCCAGTCGCCGCTCCTCTCTCGTGCCCATCCTGCACAAGGCGAACCGGCTCGCCAGCTTCCTCGCCGGCGTCGAGGGACTGAAGAATTTCGACCCGACGAATCCAGAAAACCCGGACATCAACTACCGCCACCTGCCGATCTCCGGGGTACGCGAGCTCCAGAACCTGATCGCCAGCTACCAGTCGATCTTGCCCCAGGTGCGGGTCCCGGTGCTCATCCTGCAAGGCGACGACGACCCCACCGTCGACCCGGTCAGCGCCCACGAGATCGAGGAGCGGCTCGGCAGTCACAACAAGCGGGCTGTGATCGTCGCGGCGGAGCACCACGTACTGATCCTCGACGACCGCCTCGGCATCCACCGGCGCACCCGCCACTTCCTCCTCGACCTGGCGAACGGCGCCGCAACCGACTGACCCGCGGCCCCAGCCCCCTCCTGCGAGCGCCAAACGGGTAACATCTCGCGTTCGCGTAGGGCGTGAGCCAGCGGCTGCGGCCACGGACCGCGTAAAACAACCCGGAAGGGCTGCATTGGGTAATCCACGATTGTCCGCGTTCAGTCATCGACCGCATCCGTGTTCCCGCATCTCGCCGTCCTCTTCATCATCGCCCTGGCCGCCACGGGCTGCTCTACCGGCTACCTTGCCGATACCGCCTACCACCACCTGCGCCTCCTTGCCCATCGCACGGCAATCCGTGACGTGATCGCCGACGCGGACTCCGACCCAATGGTCCGGGAGAGGCTGTCCGGGGTCGAGGCGATCCGCCGGTTTGCCGCGCACGAGCTGGGCATGGCGGTCGATGACAACTACGCCACCTACGTGGCGGTCGACGGCCCCTATGTCACCCACAACCTCTCGGCCTGTCCGCCTGATCGCTTCGCCCCCTACCTCTGGCACTTCCCCGTGGTCGGCGCGGTGCCGTACAAGGGATTCTTCCACCGCGAGCAGGCCGAGCAAGAAGAGCGGGGGCTGCGCGCCGCCGGCTACGAGACCTACCTGCGGGGGGTGCGCGCCTACTCGACACTGGGGTGGTTCAGCGATCCAGTGTTCTCGACCATGCTCGGCGACGACCCGTACGAGCTCGCCGACCTCCTGTTCCACGAGCTCACCCACGCCACCGTGTTCATCCGCGGGCAGATCGACTTCAACGAGTCCCTCGCGAGCTTCGTGGCGGAGCAGGCGACCCTGCGCTACGTGGCACGTGAGGCCGGCCCTGACTCCGCTCCCTATCGGGCGCGGGTCGCTGTGTATGCCGAGGAGCGTCGCTTCAACGCCCTGGTCCATCGGCTCTACCTCGACCTCGACGCCCTCTACCAACGCCGCCCTGCTGACCTCGACGCGCAGCGTGCCGCGGCCTACGCCGAGTTCCGCGCGCAGCTCCTGGCCGATGACTCCGGAATCACCGCCCCCGGCTACCGCCGGTTCGCCGCGCTGCCGCCGAACAATGCCCGGCTCCTCTCCTACCACCGCTACCACTCCGGGCGCGACGCCTTCGATGGGCTGCTGGCGAGCCACGGGGGAGACATCGCCGCCTTCCTCGCGACCCTTCGCCGCCACCGCGACGAGGTCCGCGACGACCCGTTCACCGCCGTGGCCCAGCTCGCCATGTCCCCACCAGGGTAGGAGCCGGTTGCACCGGCGATCCGCGCCGCCAGGCGCGGCAAGGCGGCGCCGGTGGCGCAGGCAGGCCCTTCGGGCCTGGGTCGCCGAAGGGATTCGGCTCCTACCGGGGTTCCGGGACCGCGCCGCGATCCCCCAACCCAGGTCCGGGGGCGCGCCGCGATTTCCCGACACCAGGGTAGGAGCCGGTTGCACCGGCGATCCGCTACGGCCGTCCCGGCGGCGGGATGTAGAGGGTATCGATGCCCAGTTGCCGGAGCCGCGCCTGCTCCTGTTCTGCCTCCTCCCGGGTCGAGAAGGGCAGCAGCCGCAGGACGTAGTAGTCCCCCTCCCGCTGAATGATCGTGCTCAGGCCGAGCATCTGATAATGGCGCTGGACCGTGGTGACGCTCTCCTCCAGCCGGTAGGTACCAAATTGCAGGTAGTGGCGCGCGGGACCGACCAGGTTGCCGGCCTTGCCCTCGGTCGGGGGGAGGTCGGCCGGCGGCGCGTCTCCGATGACGGCCGTGGAATCCTCGATCGCGGGCGCCAGCTCCGCCGCCGGTACCGCCGGAGATGATTCCTCTTCCACCAGGAGGATCGACCGGCGCGGCTCCACCGACGGCGGCTGGACAATGGGCGGCGTGGCAGCCTCGGGAGCCCGCTCCGCGGCGGTGATCGCCTCGAAGAGCGGCGCCGGGGGACGGGGCAGGGCTTCCCAATCCCGTGCGACGGGGCTCGCCCGGGGCTCGGGAATCAGGGGGAACGCCTCCTCCGGGGCCATCGTCCGAGGCGCGGCGACCGGCGCGATACCGGCGAACGTGTGGGCCGGCTCAACCGGGTCATGCCGGACGGTCCGGGCACCCGCGGCCCACCATGCCGCCACGACCAACACGACCAGAAATCCTCCGACGGCACCGCCGCGACGGCGTGCTCGCCGCCGGGTGTCGCCAAAGAGAAACTCCGGTGTGCGACGAAACGGCAGCGGCTGGCCAAGGTCGATGCGCAGGGCGGCAGACATGATCGCGAAAAGTCTAACAGGCGACGGCAAGTTACCACACGCGGCGGCCCAACCCACATTCGTCGGCGCGCCCGGGGCGACCGGACCCGAGATGGCCCGAGTGACCCGGGTAGGGGCACGGCATGCCGTGCCCCTACGGAGGGATCCGGTACGGCGGCGATCTCCTTACGATGCCCTCCCCCGGCCGGTCGGGCTGTGCGGACATAGCGGGCCGAGGTCGCCCTACCCGCATCCCGTGCCCGGCGGTAGATTCCGTGGCCATCACGCCCCCGGGTGAACGAGGTCCACCGCCCCGTCTGCCCCTCCCACGGAGCGGGCTGCGGCGTTAGACTCCGCGTTCGCCCGTGCGCGTCACCCTACCCATTTCCGCTCAAGGATCCGACCGATGCTCTTCGACCTCGCCGCGCAACGCGACCAGCTCCACGCCCGCCTCACCGATCTCCGGGGGCACCTTTGACCCGGAAGGCAAAGCGGCCCGGATCGGGGAGATCGACCGCCTCGCGGAGGCGGAGGGGTTCTGGAACGACCTGACCCGCGCCCAGGCGGTGCAGAAGGAGCGCGCGCAGCTCCAGCGGGTCGTCACCCTGTGGCAGAAATTTCGCTCTGCCTTCGACGATCTCGACATCCTCTTCGAGTTCGCCGAGGCGGAGCCGAACGAGGCGGCCCACGAGCGCGAGATCGAAAAGGAGCTGGCGCGGCTGGAGGACGAACTGGCCAAACTGGAGATTGCCACCATCCTCGGCGGCGAGACCGACCCCAACAACGCGATCGTCGACATCAACGCCGGCGCCGGCGGCACCGAGTCCCAGGACTGGGCGCAGATGCTGCTGCGCATGTTCACGCGCTGGGCCGAACGGAGCGGCTTCCAGCACCAGCTCCTGGACTACCAGCCCGGGGAGGAAGCGGGGATCAAGTCCGCCACCTTGCTAATCAAGGGTGAGTACGCCTTCGGCTATCTGAAGGGCGAGACCGGCGTCCACCGTCTGGTGCGCATCTCGCCGTTCGACGCGGCCAAACGGCGCCACACCTCGTTCGCCTCGGTCTTCGTGAGCGCGGAGATCGATGACGAGATCGTCGTGGAGATCGAGGATAAGGACCTGCGGGTCGATACCTACCGCTCCTCGGGCGCTGGCGGCCAGCACGTCAACAAGACCGACTCCGCGGTGCGCCTCACCCACCTGCCGAGCGGCATCGTGGTCGCCTGCCAGAACGAGCGCAGCCAGATCAAGAACCGCGCCACGGCGATGAAGCTCCTCAAGGCGAAGCTCTACGAGATGGAGCGTCTGGCGCAGGAGGAGAGGCGGGCCGCGGCGAGCTCCAACAAGACCGAGATCGCCTGGGGCCACCAGATCCGCTCGTACGTCCTCGCCCCGTATCGGCTGATCAAGGATCTCCGGACCCGTTACGAGACCGGCAACGTGGATGCCGTGCTCGACGGTGACCTGGACGATCTCATCAAGGCATACCTGCTGAAGCCCAGGGACGCGGCCAACGCGACACCATAGCCCGCGCCGGCGGCGCGGCCGGCCCTCGCGGGCCGGGGTCGCCGAAGGGATTCGGCTCCTACCGGGATTCCGGGGGCGCGCCGCGATTTCCCACCATAAGGGTAGGAGCCGGTTGCCCCGGCGATCCGCGGCCACCGGCCGCGGCAGGCCCGAAGGGCCTGGGTCGCCGACCTGCCTGCCGGCAGGAGGGATTCGGCTCCTACCCGTTGGGGTGGGTCTCCGGCGCGGATCACCCCCGGGGCGGCTCCACCACCTTCACCAGATCCCCGGGACGCGGCTGCGGCTGGCCGTCGTAGCCGTTGAAATAGGAGAGCCATGTCGCGTCCCGGCCGGTCGCGGGCGCGCGTCCGGCGAGCGCGGCAAAGCTCTCCCCTCCGCGGACGAGGTGCAGGCCGAGGTGCTCCGGCGCCACCTGCCGCCGCTGGGCCGCGGTGAGCGGGGCCAGCGAGTCGGTGATCGCCGCCAGGCGGCCCTGACTGCTGGCGTACGCCTCGGGCTCGCCATAGGCGAGCATGGTCATGGCCGTTCCCCGCACCACCCAGGTGGTGACCCGCAGGCTCAGGGGCTTGCCGTCCGACACCACCTGGAGGTCGATCTGCTCGGCGCCATCGCGGCGTGCCACGGGCCTGGCCTCCGCCTCAGCGCCAGCCTGCTTCTGGAAGGCGGCCATCACCGTCGCGCTTGTCTCGCCCGCCTGCGCTTCCCGTAACGATGCCTGCCAGCCCAGGTCTCCCTCGGGGGACTGGATGGCCAGCCGGCCGCGCGCGGTGTGCACCTGCCAGCCCGTGGGGACCTGGACCGCCACGTCGAAGCCCCGGTTTAGGTAGACGCCTGCCACGACTCGCCCCTCGTCGTCGGACGCTCCCAGCGGTAGGCCGTCGACCGCCTTCAGATAGGCGGGACGCTCGACGCGGCGGCCACCGGGCAGCTCGGCGGCCCGAGCGCGCAGCCGCTCGATGCGCTTCCGGGTGTCGGGATGGCTGGCAAAGAGGCCATGGAAACCACCCTGCCCCGCGTCGCGCTCCTGGCGCAGCAGGGTCTCGAAGAAGTGGTGGAGCTGGCCGGTGTCATAGCCGGCGGCCGCGGCATACTCGAGCCCGAGCTGGTCCGACTGAAATTCGTTTGCCCGGCCGTAGCCGCTCACCGCCGCGGAGAAGCCGAGGTCGGAGAGCTGGGTCCAATTGGCTAACCCCGGCTGCAGGGCGATCGCGAGCCCCTTGAGGAGCTGATAGCCGGCCGCCTGGGTGTAGCGCTGCGCCCCGTGGCGCGCCGTGACGTGGCCGACCTCGTGGCCCACCAGCCCGGCCAGCTCCGCCTCGTTGTTGAGCTCCGCCAGCAGACCGCGGGTGACATAGATGTAGCCGCCCGGAAGGGCGAAGGCATTGAGGATCGGCGAGTCGAGGACCGTGAAGTGGTAGCTCAGGTGCGGCCGATGAGAGACCCGCACCAACCCTTGCCCGACTCGCTCCACGTAACGCGTGAGGGCCGGCGTCGCCTGGGAGCCATACTCGTTGAGAATGTTCGGATGCTCCTGACCGCCGAGGGCGACCTCCTGCGCCTCATTGAGGAGGGAGAGCTGGTGCTGGCCGGTGACCGGATTGACCGCGCAGGCGATGAGGCCCAGTAGGGCGAGGGCCTGCGCAGCGTGTCGCCACGGATGGCGCGATCCCGCCGGGATGAGGGATGGGGGGTGGGGGATGGGGGAGAGGTCGGCCGCGGTGCGGCCAGCAGATGAACCGAGTCTTGTCATCCACTCCCCCATCCCGGGGCCGGAGCAAGTGCCGCCCGCCATGGCCGTCAGCGCATGTCTTTGATGAACTCGATGTTCTTGCGCACCGACTCGGCGGAGGCGGTCATCATGGCCCGCTCCTCCGGCTCCAGGGGGAAGTCGATGATCTTCTCCACCCCGCCGGCGCCGAGGACGCATGGCACTCCCATCATCAGATCGTGGATGCCGAACTCCCCCTCCAGGGCGGCGACGCACGGCAAGACCTCTTTGGCATCCGTGATGATCGCACGGGCCATGGCCGCGGCTGCGGCGCCCGGCGCATAGTACGCGGATCCGCTTTTGAGCAGGCCGACGATCTCCGCGCCGCCGTTCTGGGTGCGTATCACGATCTCCTGGAGCCGCTGCTCCGGGATGAGCTCGCGTAACGGGACGCCATTGACCGAGCACATGCGCAGCAGGGGCACCATCTGGTCGCCGTGACCGCCCAGGACCATGCCGACCACGTCGCGGATGCTACAGCCGAACTCCTCGGCGACGAAGGTCTGGAAACGGGCCGTATCGAGAACCCCCGCCATCCCCATCACCTGCGACTTGGGCCGGCCAGCGATCTGACGCACGAGCTGGGTCATGATGTCGACCGGGTTGGAGACGACAATGAAGCAGGTCTCCGGCGACTGTTGGAGGATCGAATGGGTAACGCCCGAGACGATCTTGGCATTCGTGGAGAGGAGGTCGTCGCGACTCATCCCTGGCTTGCGGGCGATCCCCGCGGTGATGATCGTGATGTCCGAGCCGGCGGTGTCGGCGTAGTCGTTGGTGCCGCTGACCCGCGTCTCGAATCGTCGGATCGGGCCGGTCTCCTGGATATCCAGGGCCAGGCCTTGGGGCAGTCCTTCGACCACGTCGAGTAGCACGACCTGCTCCACACGATTCATCCCGGCGAGGGAACGGGCCGTGGTGGCGCCCACGTGGCCGGCGCCCACTATGGTGAGCTTTTTCATAGGAGAGACCTCCGTCGGTTCAAAAGGGGACTGGCGCGTCATGAAGAGTGTAGGGGGCCGGTCGAGCGCCCCACAAGCCGCATCGGCTTGGTCATCATCAGCCACCGACCGACGGCGCTGCGCCCTACAGCCTCATTGCCGGATCCACCGCGGAACGACAACGGCGTCCGGGCCCCGACTCACGAGGCCGCGTACCTCTCCTCAGCCGGGGCATCGGTCAACCACAGGCTCGCCGCCGCAGCGATCGCCGCGAGACCACCGCTCACCAGGAACAGCCCACGCGGCCCGATGACGTCATAGAACAGGCCGCTACCGCCGAAGCCGAGGATCATGCCGATGCCGAAGCTGGACAGGGAGTAGAGGCTCTGGCCGGAGGCGCGCAGGGGTCGCGGGAAGGCGTCGTAGGTGAACTGGATGGCGGCCACGTGAAAGGTGCCGAAGGTGAAGGCGTGTAATACCTGCGCCGCCGCCACCGCCGGCAGGGCACCGGTGGTGGCGAGGATCCCCCAGCGCAGGACCGCCAGCGCGAGGGAGAGGGTCAGCACCCGGCTCTCTCCGAGCCACGCGACGAGGCGCCCGGCCCCGTACATCACCGCCAGCTCGCTTACCGTGGCCAGGCCCCACAGCAGGCCGATGGCGGCGCGATCCACCCCGACCGACTCCATGTAGATCGAGAAAAAGCCGTAGTACGCGCCGTGGGACATCTGCATCAGCGTGCAGCAGACCAGGAAGATCACCAGGGTGGGCCGGCGCAGGATCGGCAGGATGGCCGGCACGTCGTGGATCGCGGGGTGCTCCACCGGTGGCAAGGCCTCGACCGTGGCGGCCGTGCAGGCGCTGAGCACCACCAACCCCACCAGGACACTGGCCAGGGGCAAGACTTCCACCACCTTGCCGAACCCGACCGCCAGGCAGATGAACCCGAGGGTCCCCCATAGGCGGATACGGGCGTAGTCCCAGCCCCGCGCCATCACGCGCTCCAGGGTGACCGCCTCGACCAGGGGCAGCAGGGGCACGGAGATCACCCCGTAGACCACCGTGCACAGGAGCATGGTGGGGAAGCGGTCGGCCAGCAGATAGAGGCTCACGGCCGCGACGCTCCCCCACGCGGCGATGCGGGTAGTGAGGCGCTGCCGGCGGGTCCGGTCGGCCCAATGGGTGAGGGCGAAGCCGACCACCACCCGCGCCGCGGGCACCACCATGGAGATCGCCCCGATCTCCCAGGAGGCGAAGCCCAGCGACTTGCAATAGAGGTTGAAGTACGGGAGGAACACCCCCAGGACGGCGAAGTACGAAAAGTAGAACGCGGCAAACCGGCCGATCCCCTCCCGGCTCACTTCTCCTCCGCCCACTGGATCAAGAAGGAGTTGCTCGCCGTGAGCGGCCCCAGGTCGGTGGTATCGACGGAGATCTGGAAGGTGCCGGTGGCACCGCCAGCGAGCGTCTCATCGGTCCCGCCGTCACTGGGTGAGACGACCTGCTTCGCGATGCCGAGCATGGTCCCGTCGCTCGCCTTGAAGGCGTACACCACGGTGGCGTGAAAGACCGTGAGGTCGGCGTCGTTCTCCACCGTGCCGGAGGCCAGCCGAGTCGACTCGTTGGTCGCCTCGGTCGGGTTCGTGCCGCTGGTGACCGCCTGGAAGATCACCCGGCTCTCCGGCTCCGACACCCCGGCGTCGGCGAAGGTGACCGCGAAGTCGCTGGTGGTCACCGGGTGGATGTCCGCCAGCGACGCCTCGCCAGTTTTGATGCGGAAAAACCCGGTCGCCGTCGCGTACAGGCCGTCGGTGACGATCTTGTCCTGGGTGGCGGTCTTGTCATTGCGCGACACGGTCTGCCCCTTCAAGGGCACCTTGGAGGTCTTCTCCCCACCGTTGGCAAGGCGCAGGGTCGCCTCGACACGAATCCCGGCGAGGGCCACACCGCTGGTGTTGGTGACCGAGCCATAGACGAACACCTCGGTCTCCCCTGTCACATCGTTCGTCTCCATCACCTCGCCCAGGGAGGAACCATTCACGGTGAGGCGCAAGTTGGAGATGTCGATGGTCTGGTCCGTGGTCGTGCCACGCCCGGTCGTCTGCTGATTCGGGTCCGTCGTGGAGGCGCCGTCCGCGCCGTTGAAGCGGACGTCACACCCGCCCATCTGACTCAGGGCGAGCACGAAGACGGCGGCGGCGGAGAGCACATGGCGACGCATGGGTGGTCCTCAGATCGGTACGGGTGAGGCGCGGAGTGTAGACCGTATGGAGCAACACGCTCCATACGGTCTGATGGCGGGCGACCGCGCCACCGGCCGCGGCCGCCCGAAGGGCGGGGGCCGGCCCTCCGGGCCGGAATCGCCGAAGGGATTCGGCTCCTACCGTGGGTCCGGGAGGGGCGGCGATCTCCCAACAACAGGTAGGAGCCGGTTGCACCGGCGATCCGCGCCGTCAGGCGCGGCCGGCCCTGCGGGCCGGGGTCGCCGAAGGGGTTCGGCTCCTACCGTGATTCCGGAACCGCACCGCGATTTCCCAACCCAGGTTCCGGGACCGCGCCGCGATTTCCCAACAATAGGGTAGGAGCCGGTTGCACCGGCGACCCGCGCCGTCAGGCGCGGCCGGCCCTCCGGGCCGGAATCGCCGAAGGGATTCGGCTCCTACCGTGGGTCCGGGAGGGGCGGCGATCTCCCCAACCCGAGGTAGGAGCCGGTTGCACCGGCGATCCGCGGCCACCGGCCGCGGCAAGGTGGCGCCTCCGGCGGGCAGACCGGCGCCAACGGCCGCGGCTGGCTGTCCGGCCGCGCCAAGGGCGCGGGGCCGGCCAGGGCTACCGGCTGGCGATCTCGTCCAGCACCACGATCCGCCCGTCCCCGGCGAACGGGACGCACTCACCAAGATCGCCCTTGACGATTACCTTGCGGAAGGCGGAGTCGACCCGGATCCACTGGCGGGCCAGATCCACGGGCACGCCACACTCCTGCAACGCCTGTTTCAAGACCTTCTGCCGGTAGACGAACATCTCGCCGGTGATGAACAGGTGCTGGTGGGCCTGGGCCGGCGGACGGCCCCGGTAGATGCGCGGGCCGCCGAAGTTCCCGGCCATGAAGTCGGTCTGCTGGTCCTCGATGAAGCGCTGGTCGAGGTGGCGGAAGAAGGGCGCCAGCCAGGGGTCCGCGAACAGCAGATCGTAGAAGCGGCGATGGACCCGCTCGAGGGTGGCACGGCCGCCGAGCTGATCGAGGAGGGTCGGCTGCGGCGCACCCATCGTCACGACCGCAATCACTCGCTTCTGGCCAGGACGACGTCGCCGGCCATGACCCGGTTCCGGCCGGCCGCCTTCGCCGCATACAGGGCCTCATCCGCGGCCGCGATCAGGGTCTCGATTTCGCCCAGCACCTCTCCCACACAGCAGACCGTGCCGAAGCTGGCGGTGATGAGGAGCCGCTCTCCCTTCTCCGTCACCTCCAGCAGCTCCACCGCACGCCGCATGCGCTCCGCCACTTTCGTCACCTCGTCGCCCGAGCAGCCGGGCAGGATCACCACGAACTCCTCGCCGCCGTAGCGGCCGATCTGGTCGTAGCGACGGATCCCAGACGTGAGAGCGTCCGCGATCGCCGCGAGCACCCGATCGCCCGCCTGATGACCGTAACCATCGTTGACCCGTTTGAAGTGGTCGATGTCGGCCATGATCACGCTCAAGGGATACCCCTGGCGGCGCGACTGCTCATACGCCGAATTGCCCTGCTCGAGAATCGTTCGCCGGTTGAGCAGCCCGGTCAGCGCGTCGGTGGTGGCGAGACCCTCGGCCACCGCCAGGGCCTTACGCAACTCGTCTTGCAGGGAGATGACCCGCGCCCCGACGGCCAGACGGGCGCGCAGCTCCGCGAGATGCAATGGTTTGGTAAGGTAGTCGTCGACCCCCGCCGCCATCGCCGTGAGGAAGGCCTCCCGCCCCTCGTGGCTGGTGATGAGCAACACGTAGATATAGGGCGTGGCGAGGCGCTCGCGGATCAACCGGGTGAGCTCCAGGCCGTCCAGCCCCGGCATGATCCAGTCGCTGATCACCACATTGACGCCGGCCCCCTCGATCCGCTGCCACGCCTCCAGGCCGTCGTGGCACGCAACGACGTCGTGCCCCCACTCGGCCAAGCTGTGTTCGAGGAGCCGGAGACTCAGCCGGTCGTCGTCGACGATCAAGATCCTCATGGCGTGCTCGCTGTCAACGCCGCTCGCAACCGATCGAACTCCTTCTGAATCACCGCCAGGTTGGTGCGCGCTTGCAGGAGATCCCCGGCCTTGCCCTGCACTTCGACCGCGAGTGCGGCACAGCGTAGCGGCTCGGCGCCGATGTTGCTGGAGCTTCCCTTCAGGGTGTGGGCGACCTTGCGCACGGTCTCCGCATCGGCCTGGGCGATCGCCTCGCCGAGGGCGGCGATGTGCTGGGCCGTATCCTCGATGAACAGGTTGATAAGCTCCTGGGCGAAGACCCCGTCGCCGCCGGCGATCTCTGTCAGGCGTTGACAGTCGAACGGCTGGTCGGCCGACGCGCGAGGGGTGACGGACGCCACCTTGCCCATCTCGCCCCGTGACCCACCGCGGCCATCGAGAAGGGGGAGGAGCAGATCCCTCAGCCTCTCCCGCTTTAGCGGTTTGGCGAGATACCCGTCCATGCCCGCGGCGAGACACCGCTCCCGGTCACCCTGCATCGCGTTCGCGGTCACGGCCACGATCTGCGTATGGCGGCCCGTGGGTCTCTCCAGAGCCCGGATCGCGCGGGTCGCCTCATAGCCATCCATCTCCGGCATCTGGCAGTCCATCAAGATGAGGTCGAAACGCTCGCGCCGCCACGCCGCCACGGCCTCCCGTCCATTGTTCACCGAGCAGACGACATGGCCCTGCCGCTCCAGCGCCTTGGTTGCCACGAGGCGGTTGACGGCGTTGTCCTCCACCACGAGAACCCGCAGGGTGGCCCCCCTGCCCTCATCCGACGCGGGCATTTCTCGTAGCGCGACGACGTCGGGCACCATCGTCGCGGCATCCTCACCCGCTGTCATCACCTGCATGATGGCATCGAACAGCCGAGAGCGACTGACTGGCTTGGCCACGCAGAGTTGGATACCGGTCCTCTGTAGCCGCGACCGATCTCGGTGCTCCTCCATCGAGGTCAGGAGGAGCAGGCGGCAACCGACGAGTGCGGCATCGGCCGTGATCGCCTGCGCCAGGGACTCCCCATCCATCTCCGGCATCTGCCTATCGAGGATCGCGAGCTCGTATGGATCCCCCGCCTTCGCCGCCACGCGCATCGCCTCGAGCGCCGCCGCCGCGCTGGACACCTCATCACACCGCATCCGCCACGCGGTCAGGAAGTGGCGCAAGATCTCGCGGTGGGTCGAATTATCGTCGACGATCAGGGCGTGTCGACCGGCCAGGTCCGCCGCCACCGGTGGCCCCTGCAGATTCGCGTCAACCTGTTGCGTACGCAGGGGCAGGGTGAAGGCAAACGTCGACCCGCTTCCAAGGACGCTCTCTACGCCGAGCTCGCCTCCCATCTGCGCCACGAGACGCCTGCTGATCGCCAACCCCAGACCGGTGCCACCGTAGCGACGGGTCGTGGAGGCGTCCGCCTGCGTGAAGGGCTCGAACAGTGAGCCCAGGATCGTCGCCGGGATGCCGATACCGGTGTCGGTCACGGAGAAGCGCAACCACACCGTATCCTCGGCTTGCGCCACCGTGGTCACGCGGACGGCGACCTCTCCCGCGTCGGTGAACTTGACGGCGTTCACCATCAGATTCATCAAGACTTGCCGGATGCGGCCCGCGTCGCCGCGCAAGGCTACGGGCAGATCCTCGGGCACGAGCGCGATCAGCTCGATTCCCTTCTCCGCGGCCTTCCCGGCCAGTAGCGCCGCGGCGCCTTCGACGCAGCCGCGCAGGTCGAAATCGGCCTCTTCGAGCGCCAGCTTGCCGGCCTCCACCTTCGACAGGTCGAGGATATCGTTGAGGATCGCCAGCAGGGCCTCGCCGCTGGACTTGATGGTCTGAATGAATCCCTGTTGCTCGCCATCCAACGGCGTGTCGGCCAGGAGCTCGACCATGCCCAGCACCCCGTTCATCGGCGTGCGAATCTCGTGGCTCATGTTGGCGAGAAACTCGCTCTTGGCCTGACTGGCGGCCTCCGCCCCGTGCAATGCCTCGGCGAGGTCATGCGTCCGTTCCTCAACCTTCTGCTCCAGCTCCGCCTGGAGTTCATGGAGTGCCGCGGTGTTATCACGCACGTTCTCGACCGTTTGATTGAAGATGCCCTGCAACAACGCCACTTCACCGACCCCACCCTGTGCCACGTGCACGGAGAGGTCTCCGGCACCGAGGCGCTCAGCGGCGTCAGCCAGATCACACAGGGGCTTGGTGAGCCGTTGCGCCACCAAGAAGCTCACGCCAATACCGAGGCAGACCATGGTCACGAAGAGACCGACGAGACCCTTTTGCAGTGCGCGCACCTCACGCAGGGCGTAGCGCGCATCCTGGCTCATCCTGAGGCGCCAGCCTCGCGCCACCCGCGGCGCATCCGGTCCCGCCTTGGCCTCTGCGACGAATAGGCCCTCTGCCACCCGGCGGTCCAGGTGCACGCCGCCCTCGGCAAGGACCTTACCGGCCGCACTCCACAACAAGACCTCGGTGTGCTTCAGGACGTTACTGAAGGTGCTCAACCTGCCCCAGTCGAGGTGGGCCTCCAGAACACCGATGGTCTCATCCGCGGGGTAGGGCGCCGGGATGGGCACCGCGATGATCAGCTCGCCATGATTCGGCGGCAACACGGCTACGTCTCCATCCCATACCGCGTCCGAGTCCATCCACGGCGTAGCCATGTGGCCACGGAGAAGGACGTCGTCCTCGGCCACCACCAGCCGCCCGGTACTATCAAAACAATGGAAGTGAATGACCTCGGGGTGACGCGATCGGGTCGCATCGAGGAAGCTGCCGATCTCCCGATCCGGATCGCCGTCGACCACCAGCCCCATCATCGGCATGGCGGCTGTGTTCTCCAGGTCCGCCAGGGCGCTACGAACGCGGTCCAGCAATCTGTCGAGGTTCGCCTGCGCGGAGAGGGTCAGAGACTCCTGGAGTTGGGCCGTCAGGGCAGAACTCACTCGCACGCTACCGATCCAACCGGCCACCCCCATGGTAACGCACAGGAGTACGGCGATGACCCAGGTGAGGAGAAAGCGGATGGACATGGTTAGCCCGCATTTCTCACCCGGGATCGTCGCGAGACCACGCACACGCGCGCAGATCCTGGACATCCCGTGGTAGGAGCCGAATCCCTTCGGCGACCCAGGCCCTGCGGGCCTGCCGCCACCGCCGTCTCGCCCGCGACCGGCGCGCGGGTCGGGTGGCGGATGGCGGTCATGCGTCGCCACCGAGGTAGACCGTCACCCGCGCCAGCTCCGCCCGACAGTCGACGAGCAGTCCTGCCGCCACGTCTTCGGAATCCGCGTGCTCCAGCGACCACGCCCTCTCGCGCAACACATCGGCACCGACGTTACCGCAGCTCCCTTTCAGGGCATGGGCCAGCCGCTGCACCTCCCCCATGTCGCCGCGGGTGATGGCATCACCCAAGGCGGCGATCTGCCGCGCAGAGTCCTCCAAGAAGAGCTGGAGGATCTCCTCGACCGCCGTGGCGTCGCCCTCCACCATCTCCAGCAGGTGGCCTCGGTCTAGCGGGACTCCGTGATCGATGACTCGGTCCTCGGCGTCATGTGCCACTGCGACCGCCATCGGCTGCGCCTCGCACCAGCGCACGATGAGCGCCCGCAGGGCCTCCACCTTCAACGGCTTTGGTAGATAGTCGTCCATGCCCATGCGTAGGCACTCCTCGCGATCGCCGCGCATGGCATTGGCGGTCAATGCAATGATCGGGATGTGCGCGTTGGTCCGGGCCTCCTCCTGGCGAATCGCCGCGGTGGCCTGATAGCCATCCATCTCGGGCATCTGGCAATCCATCAAGATCAGATCGAAGCCGCCCTGCCGCCAGGCCTCCAAGGCCAGCACGCCGTTCTCGACGGCATGAGCCCGGTAGCCGAGCTTCTCCAGGCTCTTCAGCGCCACCATGCGGTTGACCTGGTTGTCCTCGGCCACCAGGATCTTGATCCGGCTTGTGGGGGTTGGCCGGACCGGAGGTGAGCTGCCTTCGTCCGCCGCGGCGGCGTTGCCGTCGGCCGCGCCAACCACCTGCGACAGGCATCGCCCTAGCTGCGCCCGCACCACCGGCTTCAGGAGGCAGGCGACAAAGCCGACCTCCGCCAGATGTTCCCGCATGCCACGTTGGTCGACAGAGGTCAGCAACAATAGCTGGCAGCCTGCGATCGCGCGGTCGGCCTTGATCTCCCGGGCGAGCATCTCGCCGTCCATCTCCGGCATCTGCATGTCGAGGATGGCGACGGCGAAGGGATCGCCCGCCGCCGCCTGCGCGCGCATCATCGCCAGAGCCTCTGCCCCGCCGGTGGCCTCCGCGAAGCGCATGCCCCAGGAGGCGAGGAGGTGGCGCAGTACATCCCGGTTGGTGGCGTTGTCGTCGACGATCAGGCAATGGACCCCGGCGAGCGCACCCTCCGGCATCGGCTCCTGTTGCTGGCCCTGCGGCGCGAGGATCAACGGCAGGGCGAACCAGAAGGTCGAGCCCTTGCCCGCGATGCTCTCGACACCGATCTCCCCCCCCATCCCCTCCACCAGCCGCTTGCTGATGGTCAGCCCCAGGCCCGTTCCGCCATAGCGCCGCGTCGTCGAGGCATCCACCTGAGTGAACGAGGTGAACAACCGGGTCAGCGCCTCGGCAGGAATACCGATGCCGGTGTCCGTTACCGCGAGACGTAGCCATACGGCGTCGTCGTTGCGCTCCTCCACGGTGATGCGGATGACGACCTCGCCGTGCTCCGTGAACTTGATGGCATTGCCCAGCAAGTTCATCAGGACCTGGCGCAGCCGGCCCGGATCGCCACGGACGCCGGTGGGCACCTCCGGGAGGATCGCCACCGCCAACTCCACCCTCTTCTCCGCGGCCCGCCGAGCGAGGAGGGACCCGACCTCTTCGACGCAGGCCCGCAGGTCGAACTCGACCTCCTCGAACTCCAGCTTGCCGGCCTCGATCTTGGAGAAGTCAAGGATGTCATTGAGGATGGTGAGGAGGGCATCCGCGCTGTTCTGGATCGTGGAGACGAAGGCGCGCTGCTCCGGGTCCAGATGGGTGTCCAGCAGCAGGTCGGCCATGCCAATCACACCGTTCATCGGCGTACGGATCTCGTGGCTCATGTTCGCCAGGAACTCGCTCTTCGACCGGCTCGCCTCCAGCACACGGTCGTGGGCGCGAGCGAGGTCCTCGTTCCGCTGCCGCAGCTCAGCCTGCACTCGCAGACGTGCCACCGCGGTGCCGATCTGGCTGCCGATCCCTTCGAGCAGCATCTGGATACGCTCGTTCCACGACGGCTGCGTTTCGCTATAGAGGAAGATGACGCCGACGACACGTCCGCCGGACTTGAGGGGGATGATGCAATGGCCTCCGGCATTCATTTCCATACAGCAGAGCTCATGACGGACGGCCGTGTCGCAGCCGCGGCTCACGATCACCTCGCCGGACAGCAACGCGCGGCCGCACAGACACTCATCCGTGGCGACGTGCCAATTGAATAGGGGGGACTCGGCGGGAAAGTCACCGACGGTCGTCACCAGCTCGAACCTGGTGTCCGGTTCGTCGACCACGAAGGCGCCAGCCTTGCCGTGTACCACGAGCTTATGGTCGAGGCTAACGAGCTGGCGGAGAGATTCCCGCAACAGCTCCTCCACCGTCTCGGCGCCCTGAATGATGCGATCGACCTCGTGCAAGACACGCAGCTCCGCATGGCGGGCACGCAGCTGCTCCTCTGTTCGGTGGCGCTCGATCTCGGCTCCGACGCGGGACGCGAAGAGGGTGAGCAGAGAACCGTACGGAAAGCTCTCCGGCATCTCCTCGGTATGCAGGAGGACGATCAGCCCGAGGGGCGTTCCCACCGCGGAATCGAAGATCGGCACCCCGACGTACGACTCCACCGCCATCTCGCCGAGAAATGCGTCACCCGGAAACAGGGCCTGAACCTGTCGCGGGAAGTAACATGGCTCCCTCCCCACCACCTGCTCACAAGGCGTCCCTTTCAGCTCGTAGATAAAGTTGTCGGCGAACTCGTCTGCCGCCCACATGGCGAGGGTCTGCACGCGATCGCGCGCCTCACCGACCACCGCCCCGACGAATCCATAGCGAAAGCCAAACGCCTGGGCGAGATGGAACACCAGTGAGCGAAAATACGCCTCCCCGGTCACCGCCGAGGTTCCCTCCACGACGCGCCGCAGGAGGTCGTCCGTCTCCCGCAATCGCCGGGTGCGGCGGGCATTCTGGACTGCCAGCCCGGTGGTCGTGGTGAGGGTCTTGAGGAAGGTGATCTCGGTGTCGGTGAGGTGGTCGCGATCCTTGCTGTAGACGTAGAAAACCCCGATCCGGCCGTCCTCCACGCCGATCGGGAAACAGCCGAACATGCGGATCCCTTCCTCGCGGCACAGGTCACTGATCCGGTAGCGCGTATCGACGCCGTTGCTCAGCACGAAGCGCTCTGCGCGGAACACGTCGGCCGCAAGGCCACCAGAGCGGCAGGTGAACCGAGCCAGGAAACGCGGTGAGAGCCCGACCGCCTCGGCTGGCGGTACCCGGAACGCGTGTCGCTCCGCATCGTAGCGCACCACGCAGGCGGCATCGCCACCCGTAGCGACGAGCGCGGTGTCCATCAATACCTGAAAGTGTGCCGCCTCCTCGCCCCTGCCCGACAATAACAGGGCGGCGGTGTTGAGGAGCGAGAAGAACTTCTTGGCGGATTCACCGGTCTTGCCGTAGCCCATATCACGCATCCCCCTCTGCGCGGCGCACTGGCCTGTGACGTTACCCCGTGATCAATGGGCGGCCCGCGCGGCGCCGGTCGACGGGTGCTGCCCGCGTGCCGGCCGCTTCGCCGGCTCGTCCGGTCCCGCCGGCCGGTCGCCGACGATGGGCAGACAGACGGTGAAGGTGGTACCCCGTCCCTGGATCGAATCCACGGTGACACCACCTTTGTGCTGGTCCACTAACCGCTGCATCGTGGCCAGGCCCAGCCCGGTCCCATGGCCCTCGCCCTTGGTGGTGAAGAAGGGATCGAAGGCACGCGCTCGCGTCTCTGCGTCCATGCCGCAGCCGCTGTCGGCCACCTCGATATAGATGTAGGGGGGCGACACGCCCGCCACGGCCTCACCACCCGCCGGGCAGGACCCTACCCGCACCCGGATCACACCGCGGCGCTCCGCCCCTGCGGGGTCGGTGCGGCGCGCCTCGACGATGGCATCGCGCGCATTGACGCACAGGTTCATGACCACCTGGTGGAGCTGCTCGGGATCGCCCCACAGGGCGGGTACGTTGCCCTGCACGTCCAGCTCGATATCGATTCCCCCCTTCAGCGTCCGGCGCAGGAGCCGCACGACCTGACCGCAGAGATCCCCGGGATCGACCGACTGCATCCCCGGGTCGCGCTTGCGGCTATAGGCGAGGAGCTGCTGGGTTAGCTTGGCGCCGTGCTGCGCCGCCTCCATGACGTTGTCCAAACACGAACGGGTCTCGCCATCCGCATCGAGTTGGGCCAGCTCCAGATTGCCCATCATGCCGGCGAGTAGATTGTTGAAGTCGTGGGCGATGCCGGCGACGAGCTGGCCGAGCAGCTCCATCTTCATGGAGTGGCCGGCCTGTGCCTCGAGCTGGCGCTGCACACTGATGTCCTGGGCCACGCCCACCGCCCCGACCACCTCGTCCAGATGGCCCCACATCGGCGTGATGCGCGCCATCAAGGCGCGGCCCTGGAAGGTGTCGTCGACGTTGACCTGCCGGCCGGTGAGCGCCGTGGCGTTGCCCGCGGTGATCTGACGGCAGCCCGCGAATGCCTCTGCAATATGCCGTCCCAGCAGGTCAGAGGCATCGAGCCCCATGGCCTTCAGGCCGGCCCCACCGCAATAGCTGATCACGCCTTCCCGGTCCACGGCCCAGACCACCGCCGGGAGGTAAGCCATGATGTGTTGCTGGCGTTCCTCACTCTCCCGGAGTAGGGCCTGGAGCTGCAGCCGGTGAGTCGCCACCTGGAGACGGATCTTGAGCTGGGAGAGATCGACCGGTTTGACCAGGTAGTCATCGGCGCCGGCGCGCAGGGCGGCCTCCACATCGCTCAGATCCGCGCGGGCGGTAAGCATCACGATCTGGACGTCGGCGCCGACCCGGTGCAGACGCACCGCCCGGCAGAGATCCAATCCGTCCATACCAGGCATCACCCAATCGACGAGGAGAATCGGCGGCACCTTGGCCTGAAACGCCTGCCAGGCCTTCTCCCCATCCTCACAGGCGATCACCTGATGACCCCAGCCTTCCAGGAGCCGAACCAGGGAACGGCGCGTGACGGTATCGTCTTCAGCGATAAGGACTACCACCCAGGCCTTATCGGTAAGCCGCGGAAAAAATTACACGGGCGATGACAAAAGCAGGGGCCGGGGGCGAGGTGCCAGAGGCGCGGCCGTGGCGCAAATCCCTCCTCCCTGGCCCCTGGCCCCTACCCATCCACGAATAGATCGGTGGAGAGGTACCGGTCGCCACGATCACACAGGACGGTGACGACGATTCCCTGCTCCAGTCCGGCCGCCACTCGCAGGGCGCCTGCCACGGCGCCACCGCTCGACATTCCGACCAGGACCCCCATCTGCCGCGCCAGGCGCCGGGTGGTGGCGATGGCGTCAGCGCGCGAGATGTCGAGCACCATGTCCACCCGCTGGGGCTCGTAGATCTTCGGCAGATACTCCTTGGGCCAGCGGCGGATGCCCGGGATCTGGCTCCCCTCGTCCGGCTGCAATCCGACAATCCGCACCGCCGGGCTGCGCTCCTTGAGGAACCGCGAGTTGCCCATGATGGTGCCGGTCGTCCCCATGGCGGAGACGAAGTGGGTAATCCGCCCGCCGGTCTGCTCCCAGATCTCCGGGCCGGTGGTGTGATAGTGGGCGAGCCAGTTGTCCGGGTTGGCGAACTGGTTCAGGCTCACCCCCTGCCCGGCGGCGACCATCTCCGCGGCTCGGTCGATCGCCCCCTCCATGCTGGCAGCGCCCGGGGTGAGGACGAACTCGGCGCCATACGCCGCCATCGCCGCGCGGCGCTCGACGGTCATGGTGTCAGGCATCACCAGGGTCATGCGGTACCCCCGGCTTGCCGCGATCATCGCCAGGGCGATTCCTGTGTTTCCCGAGGTCGCCTCGATGATCCGGTCGCCAGGGCGGATCTCGCCACGCTCCTCGGCACCGCGGATCATTGCCAGGGCCGCCCGATCCTTTACCGACCCGCCGGGGTTGTTGCCCTCCATCTTGGCCAGGAGCTCGACCCCGCCTCGGCGCTCCCGGCCGAGCAATGGTGAGAGATCGATCACCGGCGTATTGCCGACCAACTCCTCAAGCTTCGCCATGATGCTTCCTCGTGATGACCGCACCCGGAGCCATTACCCGCCCGTAGCCGTGCCGGTCTCGCCACCGCAGTTGCGCCTCCCGCGAGACATCGGCGCAACGGCAGACTACCCTGCGTCGCCACGATCTCCCAAGGGGGTGAGCGGTCGCAGACGGGCAGTCGCGGTCGACGGCGGCGACGAGACCGCCAGCCAATGTATGTTGCCTATTACCGTTCCGTATCGGGTCGATAGCCGATGGCGGCGCAGGTCCTGGCGCGGCTCTTCGCCACCACGCTGCTTGCCGTCCCACCGTACGCACCGGCAGGGAGCGCGTCGCCCCCTTTGTTGACCCGCCATCGGTACACCCCCTTCCTGGTGTTCTACGATCCACCTCCCCTCCCGGCCAACCCTCCCCGCGAGTGACGACTAGCGGTCGCCCTCGACTACTCCAGCCTGCAGCCTGTTCCAGAACCACGGGGACGACCAGACCGGCGGCGTCGTTGACATGGAGCTGGCCCGCCTCGCGCTCCACGCAGGCCGGCGGGCCGGAAGACGACTCGCCGTCGACATCGAGGTCCGCTTCATCTGGACCGGCGGCGATACGGTCATCGACGGCGACCGGGGCGGGGCCGGGCTCGGCGACCTCGCCGCGACCCTCACTTACCGCGTCACCCGGGCCAAGTGATTACTGTGGCGCAGGCGCTCCCTGGTAGACTGGAAGAGAGATGGCCTCCACCCCTCCCCTCTGGCTGGTCCCCACCGACTTCTCCCCCGGTGCCGATGCGGCCTTCCGCACGGCACTGGAGATGGCGCGGCTCTACGACGCCCGCCTTCTGGTGCTGCACGTCGTGCTCGACCTCCAGCGACTGCCGGGCTTCTTTGTCACCCGGCAGCCGATCGACTCCCTGCAGCACGAGTTGGAGGAGGAGGCGGAGCGTAAGCTCGCCGCCCTCCTCGAGGTGGCCAAGGACCAGGGCATCCCGACACGCGTGGCCCTGTTGCGCGGCAGCCCCGTACCCGCCCTGTTGACGGCCGCCCGCGACGAGGGGGCGGCGATGATCGTCGTGGGACAGGCCGCGACGGACAAGGCCGGACGGCAGCTCTGGGGCGGTTCCACCGCCGACGGCCTGTCCCGCCACCCGCCCTGCCCGGTACTGGTCGTGCCGGTGCCGGCGAGCCCGTAGGGGGCATCTCTCACCAGGGATCGTGGCGAGACCGTGCAAATGCGCGTAGATCCTGGCTGGCCCGCTGGTAGGAGCCGAATCCCTTCGGCGACCCAGGCCCTTCGGGCCTGCCGCGACCACCGGCCGCGGATCGCCGGTGCAACCGGCTCCTACCTCGGAGGAGGTGGGCCAGGAGATGCGGGCGGTTGCGCGGTCGCAGCGGATTCATGGTGAGAAATGCGGGCTAGGGGCGTAGGCGTCAGGGCCACCCCTGGCGCGCCCCGCGGCATGAGCTGGGGGAGCGAGCTTGCCCGCGAACCGGCGCGGCGGCCGACATGAGCGGGGATCCGGGTTCGCGACCAAGATCGCCGCTACAGGAGGTCCGGCCATCACTTTGCAAGTTCCTGGCGCACGAGGATCGTCACAATGCGGCCGTGGCCCCTGACCGCGGACTCATGCGCCCCTGGCGAGGACCGCGACGATACGCTCGCTGGCGTGGCCGTCCCAGAGCTCCGGTCGCCGCGCCTCCCGACGCTGGGCAAGTGCCTCGCGGGCCGCCGCGAGGATCCGCGCCGGGTCCGTCCCGGCGAGGCGATTGGTGCCCTGCTCGCAGGTGACGGGCCGCTCGGTGTTGTCACGCAAAGTGACGCACGGCACACCCAGGACGGTGGTCTCCTCCTGCAGCCCCCCCGAGTCGGTGAGGACCAGCCGCGCGTTGGCCACGAGGTGGAGGAAGTCGAGATAGCCGAGGGGAGCGATCGCGTGGATTCCTCGCCCGGCCGGCCCGGGAGCCGCACCGTCCCCGTGCATGAGGTGGCCGAGGCCGAAGCGTTCAACCTGCTTCGCGGTCCGGGGATGGATGGGGAAGACCAGGGGCAGGCCGGCAGCGATCTCGCCGAGGGCCACCAGCAGAGGCCGCAGGGTCTCCGCGCGATCGACATTGCTCGGCCGGTGAAGGGTGATCACCCCGTAGGGTGCCGCCTGGCCTTCGCCCGACCCCGTGCCATCCGTCAGGCCAAGCTCCTGGAGGATGGTGGAGGCGGCCGCACGCTGGTGATGCTGTAGCAGCGTGTCGATCATGACGTTGCCGACGAAGTGGATCCGCGCCGGGTCGACGCCCTCCGCACGAAGATTGACGTCCGCGGAGGGCTCGGTGGTAAACAGCAGATCGCTGATGCGATCCGTGAGGATACGGTTGATCTCCTCCGGCATCGTCCGGTCGAAGCTGCGCAGCCCCGCCTCGACGTGGGCGACCCGGATCCCCAGCTTGACCGCCACCAGGGCACAGGCGATGGTCGAGTTCACGTCGCCGACCACCGCGACGATGTCCGGACGCTGTTCCACACAGACCGGTTCGAAGCGCCGGATGATCTCCGCAGTCTGGGCGGCATGCGAGCCCGAGCCGACCTCCAGGTCGACATCTGGCCGCGGGATCGCCAGCTCCTCGAAGAACAGGCGTGACATGCGCTCGTCATAGTGCTGGCCGGTGTGTACCAAGAACGGCACGACGCGCGGCTCGCCGGCCGCCGCGGCCATGATCGGGGCGATCTTCATGAAGTTGGGGCGGGCCCCCGCCACCAGGACGATCTTGACCGTGCTCACGGGAACCACGACCGCTTCTTTACGCCCGGGGCCGGGACCGGCCCTGCATCGGCCAGCCGCTCGAGATGCACGTCCACACGCTGCAACAGGTCACGGATCTCTTCCTGCAAGGCTATGTGGCGCTCGTCACCGTGGCGCGCCGCCTCCGCCAACCGTTCCAGGCAGAGGCTCACGCGGTCCAGGAGGACCGCGAGTGCCGGGTCCGTGCGGCCGGTGGGAGAGTCCGCCGTTGCCGGAATCGGCTCGGCGGGCTGGATCTCGCCCTCGAGCTGCTGCTCGGCGATCACATCGGCCAGGAGCGCCGCGGTCACCCGCGGCAGGTCGTCCGCGAAAGCTGCGAGCAGGGCCGCGTCGGCCAGCTTGTTGATCAACCGCGGGACACCACGGGTGTGCCGGTAGATCACGGGGAAGGCGTCGTCCTCGAACAGGCCCACCTGTGGCGCACCGGCCTGCGTCAGGCGGAAGCGGATGTAATCCCCCACCTCGGCCTCGTCGAGGGGCATGAGGTGGTAGGTCACGCCGACCCGCTGGCGAAGCTGCTCCAGCGCCGGCTGTCCTAGGGTCTGCCGTATCCCTGGCTGGCCGGCCAGGATAATTTGCAGGAGGGGTTGCTGGCCGGTCTCCAGATTGGCGAGCAGCCGGATCTGCTCCAGCACGTCGGCCGCAAGGTTCTGGGCCTCGTCGACCATCAGGACCACCCGCCGGCCGGCCCGGTGCTCCGCCAGCAGGAAGTCGTACAGGGCGTAGAGCCGCTCCGAGTCCCCGTCGGCCGGCGACTCCACCTCGAACTCGGTGAGGATCAGCTCCAGGAACTCGCTCTTGTTGAGGTTGGTGTGGAAGACGAAGGCAACGTTGACCTCCTCGGGCAAGCGATTGAGGACGTAGTTGAGCAGGGTGGTCTTGCCGGCGCCGATCTCCCCGACCAGCACCACAAACCCCTTGCGCTCCGCCAGCCCGTACTCGAGGGTCGCCAGCGCCTTATCGTGCTTCGGGCTGAGGTAGAGGTAGTCGGGATTGGCCTGCAGGCGAAACGGATTCTCCCGCAGACCGAAGTGGCGCTCATACATGGCCGCTGCCCATCAACCGCCGGGCACTTCTAAGCTCGCGGTGAGCACGGTCCCGAGGAGCTTTTCTGCCGGCAGGCTGGCAACCGCACGCGTGACCGCCGCCATGTCGGTCCAGCCCTCGCGGACGACCAGGAGGATGCGGTCGACCCATTGGGAGAGGATCAGCGGATCCGCCGCCGTGGCCATGGCCGGGGTATCGATGAGGATACAGCGGTCCGGGTAGCGCCCCTTCAGCTCGGCAATCAGATCCCGGGTACGCATCGAGTCGAGCAGCTCCGCGGAGTTACCGCGTCGCCCACAGCCCGGTAGCAGGCTGAGCTTGCCCACCGAGGTGTGGGTCAGGAGGTCGGCGATCTCCGCGTTCCCTTCGAGGTAGTCTCCGAGCCCCTTCTCCGGCTCCAGACCGAGGGTCTGCGCCACGCTCGGGTCCCGCAGATCGGCATCCACAAGGAGCACCGTCTGATCCATCTCGCGCGCCATGGAGATGGCCAGGTTCAGCGCCGTCAAGGTGCGACCATCGCCCCGCTCAGGGCTGCACACCATGAATACCTTGTCACTGGTGTGGCGCATGTGGGTGTGGACCTGCGTGCGCAGCTTACGGAACTGCTCCGCCACCGGATGGTCGTCGAGAAAGGCCACGAGACGCCGCCCGGGAGCGTCCGCCAGGTTTACTTCGATCCGCGGGCTGCGCTGCTCGTGGAAATCGGCCCTCGCCTCGGACGGCGTTGGGACAGCGTGGGCGGTGACGGTGGTGGAGTCGGCGCCCTCCTGCGCCTTCTCCAGAGCCCTTCGCAGACGACTCATGCTGCTCTCCATGTGGGGTCCATAGCCTACTGGCCGGTGTCCGTGGCCTGCTGCGCCTGCTTGGCCGCGAGCTTGCCGGTGACCTGCAACCACAGCACGTCGATGGGCTTGACCGCGAAGTGGACGACGGCCACCGCCGCCACCACCAGGCCAATGGACGACCCGGCCACGGCCAACCGTTTGAAGCGGCGCACGGCGAGATCGCGCGCCGTCTGCACCGCGCCGATGACCGCCAGCACCGGGACGCCGGTAACCTGCTCCAGCTTGTGGGCCGAGTGGCAGGTGGTATCGATGGCCTCGGCCGCGGCGGCCAGGCCGACCCCCACGCCGATGCCGAGGATCAGGCCGATGAACGTCAGGGCGAGGCGATTAGGCTTGATCGGTTCCTCCGGAAACACGGCCGGATCGATGATCGCGAACCGCTCCGCCATCTGCCCTCGCTCGAGTTGGATCGAGGCCTTGGCCTCCTCCAGCTTGTGCACGACCTCCTGGTGGCGCAGCTCGCGATTGGCCTTCTGCTGAAGCAACCGTTTGTAGTTGGCCTCCACCTTGGGCATGAGGGCAATCTGTGCGTTCAGCTTCTCCATGCCCGCATTAATCGTCGCCACCTCTTTTTCCAGGGAGCGGATGGAGGCCTCGACCCCATCGAGCTGGTTCTTCGTGGCGACGAAGTAGGGATCCCGAGCGAGGGCCACATCGTTTGTGCGGCTCGCCATCTGGGGATCAAGCTCCGCGATCTGACCCTGCAACACCTCCACCTGCGCCCCAAGGGCCGCGCGCTTGACGGGGTCCGACTCGGCATCCACCTTCAGACGAGTGGTGTTCAGCTCTTGCAGCAGGCCCTCTACCTTCTCCTGGGTCGCAGCGTCCGTCGCCACCTCCTCGATCTCACGGCGGATCTTGAGCACATCCGGATGAGACTCCGAGTACTTGGCCAGCAGATTGGCTTCCTGAATGCGTAGCTCCTTGAGTCGATCGGCGGCGGTCGGGCCCTGGTTGCGTACGATGGCCTGGCGGGTGAACACCTCCGCGGCGAGCTGGGACCGGCGTGACTTGAAGTCCTCGATGCGGGTGAGCAAGGCGCCCTTCTCACGCTCCATCCGCTCCAGCGACTGGAAGCTTAGCGGCGCCTGCTCGGGCAACGAGCCGAGGTACTTCTCCTTTAGCTCCACGAGCTGCGCATCGATGGCCTCGATCTCCTCTGCCATCCGCGTGCTTTCCTGCTCCAGGAAGTCGGTCGAGCTCTTGGCGTGCTCCTCGCGGGTCTCCAGGTTCTTGGAGAGGTAGAAGGACGCGAGGACGTTGGCGACCTGCTGGACCCGGCGCGGGTCCTCGCCCTGGTAGGCGACCTCGAAGGCGATGGTCGCGGTCATCGGCCGGCCGGTACGCCGGTCGACCACCTCGGTGCTGATCGGGTTGAGGGCGATGTTTTCCCGGAACCGGTCGACGATCTCCTCGTCCGTCTCTCTGCGCCGCTCCTTCTTGTACAGGTCGAAACGCTGCACCAGGTCCAATAGGTTCCGGCGCGTCATGAACTGCTGGGTGATGGTCTGCAGCCGCTGCTCCACGAAGTCGGTGACCGTGGTGCGGATCATGTCGAGGGGGATCTGCTGCTCCTCGATGAGGATGGTGGTCTTGGACTCGTAGACCGGTGGCAAGAAGATCGCCAGCCCCGCTGCCACGCCGAAGACGAGCAGAAAGGCGATCGTGAAGTAGGACGCCCGGCGTCGCGCAATGGCCCACAGATCGGCGAGCCCCACCGTTGTCACCTGCTCCATGGGTCCTCCTAACCCGTCCAGTCAGTCTCGGACGATAGCTCCGGAATGAGACATGTCGTTCAAACAGGCGCCACCGCATCCCTCATCGACCGGCATGGGCTAACCCTCTAGCCTTTTCTGGAGTTGCTTGGCCGCTTCTACCCACGGCCCTTGCGGATCGGACGACAGGGCCGCACCGATCTCGCGCCTCGCGTCCTCGACCTTACCCAGCTTGTGGGCGATCTCCGCGAGGTGATAACGGACGATCGGCGGCGCCTCCTTACCCGCCAAGGCCTTGGTGAGGACCTCGAAGGCGGTCGCCGCATCGCCCTTCTTGAGGAGCACCCAGGCGTAGGTGTCGGCGACGTTCGGGTCGTCCGGAAAGCGCTCGACCAGCCCCTTGGCGAGCCCTTCGGCCCGCGCCAGATCGCGCCCGGTCTCGGCGAGGCGGAAGGCCAGGTTATTCGCGGCCACGGCGTGGTCCGGCTGGAGGGCAAGGATCTGCTCATACACCTTCGCCGCCTCTCCCCCCTGGTTGGCCGCCTCGAGCAATTGGGAGAGGGCCACCCGCAGCGGGGCAGATTTGGGATATTTCACGGTCTGGGCCCGGAGCAGATTGATGCCCTTGTCCATGTGGCCGGTGCGGGCCTCCAGCACCGCCTGTTGCGTGGCGAAGATCGGGTTCTCCGGGAAACGCTCCACCAGGCCGTCGATCACCTCGTGCGCCTGGTCGACCTTGCCGGTCCCCGCCAGCACTTGGAGCAGCAACTCGATCCCCTGGGGCGGGGGCGCCGGCATCTCCGCCAGCGGCTCCAGTCGGGCGAGGGCCGTATTCGTGTCCTTGTCCTGGAGATAGAGCCGGGCGAGCTGGATGCGCGCGCCGGTGTTGTCGGGATTGAGCTCCACCACCTTCTCCAGCTCCTGCCGCGCGAGGAGCGGCTCGCCCAGGGCGAGGTGGGCACCCGCCAGGCCCGCGTGCACCATCGGATCCTGGGGCGCCTCCTTGAGGAGCTCGCGGAACCGATCGAGGGCCCCCTGGGCATCCTGGTTAAAGAGCCGGAGCTGGGCCTGCATCACCCGCGCTTGGAAATCATCCGCATCCGCCGCGAGGATTTCGTCCACGACCGCCTGCGCCTCGGGCGCCTTTTGCAACTGAAGATAGAGGCGCGCCAGGTCGTAGTGGATCTGCGAGGGCGGCTTGACGCGCTCCTTGGCCTTCACCGCCACGGCGACCGCGTCGTCGATCTTGCCCTGGGCGGCCTTGATGCGGGTGTAGGCCTGGAGCAGGCGGGCGTCGGGCTGCTCCGCCTCGATGCCGGCCAGCAGGATCGACTCGGCATCCGCCACCCTCCTCAGGCGCAGATAGGTATCGGCGGCGAACAATCGCCCCGGCGGCGTCAGATCGCTCCGCGCGGCGAACTCCTGGAGGACCCGCTGCACGTCGTCCAGGCGGTTCTGGCGGCCGAGAAAGGTCACCAGCCCCGCGGTGATCTGGAGATTACCCGGCTGTGCGGTGAGGGCCGCACCGAGGGTTGCCTCGGCCCCCTGAAGATCGCCGCGTTCCTCTTGCAGACGCGAGAGGAGGACGATCGCACCGACGTCCGTCGACACCTCCTCGACCGCGGCCCGGGCGTAGTCCTCAGCCTCTTTGAGTTTCTTGTTGCGAACCGCCATCTGGGCGAGGGCCTTGTCCACCCCGGCTCGTTGCTCGGGGGTGAGACCGTCGCCTTCGAGGAGGCCCCTGAGGAGTGCGGCGGCCTCGTCGCCGCGGTCGCGCATCTGGAGGCCGGCGGCCTCCAGCCGCACTACCTCGAAGGTGTGGCGGGACTCCTCCGGCAGACCCGACAGCACCTCGTCGAGGCGGTCAAATTGCTGCGCCGCCACCAGCAGATTTCCCAAAGGAATCACGTAGGCCGGGTTCTTGGGATCCAACTCCACCGCCTTGTTGTAATAGCCAAACGCCGGGCGAAAGTCCTTGTCCTTCAGGTACGTCTCGCCGAGCAGGGCGTACGCCTCGGCGAACTCGGGGTCGATCTGGACCGTGTTCTTGAGCTCGATGATCCCCTCGGAGGACTTGTCCTCCGCCAGATATTTCTTGGCGCGCTCATAATGAGCGTCGCGACGCTCCTCGCGCGAGCCACAGGCCGGTAGCGCCAGGGCAATGGCGAGCGCGAGGTAGAGCAGGAAAGACGGTGGCGTTGACGGACTCATCGATCGACTCCAAACGAGGTCACTATGGTTCGACGGAAATGAGGAGTTTGCACCATTTTCCAGTGCGAGGCGACAGAGAACCCAGGACCTCCTGAGGGGATCGGAACGTGGGCGCCATGCCGCCGGAATCCGGGTTGCTGGCGGCACTTCGCCGTGGGCGACGGATCTCCTTGGCCGACGGGGCAGGAACTCGATAGGATGACCGCATCGGCCCGGATAGCTCCTGGTGGAGAACACCATCCCGGCTACGGAACTCCCCATGCCGCCTGCCAACGTCTATATCCTCGATGACGAGCCCAACATCCTCAAGACGCTGGAGGGCTGCCTCCAGGACGAGGGGTTCACGGTCACGACTCAGCAGACCTCCCTCAAGCTGGAGGAGGACCTGGAACGACTCCACCCCGATCTCATCCTCCTCGACATCTGGATGCCGGAGCGGGACGGCATCGAGGCCCTGCGCATCATCAAGGCGTTCGACCCGAAGATCGAGGTGATCGTGATCACCGGCCACGGCAACGTCCGCACCGCCGTCGAGGTCACCCGGCTCGGGGCCTACGACTTCGTCGAAAAGCCGATCAATCTCGACACCCTCCTCGCCGCCATCGACGGCGCCCTCGCCCGCCGCACGGGTGCCGTCCGGCGTCCGGGCGAAGACGGCGAGGGCCAACCTCGACGACGGACGCCGGCAAGCAAGGGGACCAGCGTTCCGCAGCGCACCCTGGGACGCAGCGTGGTCGTGGGCGGCATGGGGCTGCACTCCGGGGAGAAGACCGGCGTCATCCTTTCGCCCTTACCTCCGGGGTCAGGAATTTTGTTCACCGACATTAGCCGCGGCGACACGGTCCCGGCCCTGGTGGACTATGTCGACACCACCGGTTTCGCCACCACCCTGAGGCGCGGCACCACCGCCGTCCATACCACCGAGCACTTTCTCGCCAGCCTGTCGATGTACGGCATCACCAACCTGATGGTGAAGGTCCACGAGGAACTGCCCATCATGGACGGCAGCGCCGTCGAGTTCTGCCGGGTCATCGAAGAGGCCGGGGTCGAGGAGCAGTCGGCCGAGGTCTTCCCCCTAACGCTGGATGAGCCGTTCATCGTCGGCGACGAGGCGTCGGGAAAATTCCTCAAGGTGGAACCGGCAGACGAGCTGTCGATCACCTACACCATTGACTACCCGGCGCCGATCGGCCAGGACACCCACACCTTTCACGCCACCGGCGTGGCCGCCTTCTGCCAGGAGATCGCCCCGGCCCGCACCTTCGGCTTCCTGAAGGACATCGCCCAGCTCGAGGCCATGGGGCTGGGCGGTGGCGGCCGCATGGACAACTTCATCCTCGTGGACGACATCGAGAAGAAGATCCTCAACACCGACCTGCGCTTCCCCAACGAGTTCACCCGCCACAAGATCCTCGACATCCTCGGGGATTTCGCCCTCCTTGGCCGCCCCCTGCGGGCCCACATCACCGGCTGTCGCACCGGCCACACGGAGAACACCGCCATGGTGCGCAAGCTGGCGGCCCTCAAGTAGCCGTAGAGCCAACGCCGCCATCCACAGACGCCTCGTGTCTCCGGCCGCAAATGGGAGCACAATGAGGTTCGCCGGAATCTCCGCAGGTGCGCTCGTAGCCACCTGGAGGAGCGAGCTCGCTCGCGAATGGCTCGGGTCGGCGTCGGTTGGCGGGCAAGCCCGCTCCTACAGCCCGCGTCGCGAGCTCTCCCCGGAAAACCCAGAGATCAATCTGCGAAAATCTGCGTAATCTGCGGCAAGGAACATGTTCCCCGTCCTCTTCCAAATCGGCCCCCTCACCCTGCACACCTACGGGGTGCTCCTGGCGGCGGCCTACCTCACCGGCATGTGGGTGGTGGTGCGCTCGGCCCGGGAGGCCGGGGCGAATATCGACCAGGTCCTCGACTGGATGTTCTGGGGCATCGTCGGGGCGATCCTCGGCGCGCGCCTCCTCTACGTGGTCGTGAACCTCCACCACTATACGGCCCACCCGATCGAGATCGTGCAAGTGTGGAAGGGCGGCCTCGTGTTCTACGGCGGGGTCTTCGGCGGGTTCGTCGCGGCCATGCTCTACCTCCTGCCACGCCACCTCCCCGCGTGGCAATGGGCCGACTTCGTCGCCCCGGCCCTGGCCCTCGGCCAGGGGGTCGGCCGCATGGGGTGTCTGGCCGCCGGCTGCTGCTATGGCAAGCCGACCGGCGTGGCCTGGGCGATCCACTTCCACGATGCCGCTGCCCTCGCCCCCCTCGACGCGGGGCTCCATCCGACCCAGGTCTACGACTCCCTGTGCGGCGTGGCGATCTTCGCCATCCTCTGGGTGGTCCGCCGCCGCAAGCGGTTTGACGGCCAGCTCATGCTCCTCTACCTCTTCCTCTACACCGTCGCCCGCACGACGGTGGAACTGTTCCGCGGCGACCAGGAGCGCGGCCTGTTCTTCGGCGGTCACCTGTCGATCTCGCAACTCATCAGCATCGCATTGCTATGTACCGCCGCCCTGCTCTACTGGTACCGCCGCCACACGGCCCGTCGTCCGGCCGGGACGCCACGGGTGCGCGCGACGGCGGCGCGGTAGGCCTCTCCGGCCAGGGCCGACACCCTACGGCGACCCCGACCAGAGGCGGAGACGGACGCCGGGTGAGGGCCCGTTAGCGGTCGCCGACACCGTCCAGGAACCGTCGCCCCAGCCAGTAGTCGACGCTCACGTAGCGGCCCCCGCCGGTGAAGAAGAGAACCATGAGCATGATGGCGTAGGTGGCGACGAACTCGATGCCGTTGTTCAGGACCACGAAGTTGCCCATCTCCGTCAGCCAGTCGTAATTTCCGTGCTGGTGCAGAATCTCCTTGGCGCGATTCAACCGCTCCACCGCGCCGATGGTCCGCTCGGTGGCGAACAGCCCGCTGCCGGTAGCGATCGCCAGCCAGCCATTGGCCAAGTGGACCTTCAACCCGGCCACCGCCATCGTGACCAACATCGGCAAGACCGCCCAGCGTGTGGCAAAGCCGACCAGCAGGGCGACCGCACCGCCGATCTCCGTGAGGATCGCGAGCCACGCCTGGACCGCCGGGAAGGGCAGACCGAGCCCCCAGTCGGAGTTGCCGAACCACTCGATCGTGGCATCGATCGCCCCGAGCTTCTGGGTCCCCGCCATCCAGAAGATCGGCACCAGGTAGAGGCGCAGGGCCAGGGGCGCCAGAAAGTCCGCCGCACGGGTGGATAGCAAGAGTTTCTGCAACTGAATCAGCAGGTTCATACGAATCCTTTCAGTGCTCCATCGCATTCCGAGTCACGCTGCCGACGATCACGTCACGACGCCGGAGGTCTTGCAGGACCTCCTCGCCGGCGTCGATGACGACCCGGCGGTCGGGGTGGCCGATCTCGACGGCAATCCGCTCCAGGAGCTGCCGGCCGGTGCTCCCCGGCGCCTCCCGCAGCAACTCAAGCAGGCGGGCCGTCACCGGGTTGAGCTCCAGGAAGCGGACCTCATCGTCCCGATCCCGATAGACGAGGAGAAACGTCGGCTCCTCCGCCTCGGGCCGGAACTCGGGTGCGACGCGATGCACGGGATAGCGGTACCCCAGCGTCCAGGCGAGGGGCGACAGGACCGGCGCGCCGTCCAGCAAGTCGCCGCCCGCGTCGACCCCCTCGGCCGCAATCGCTTCGTCCGCCAGGGCCAGGGCCATCTCCACCCACTCGTAGTGGGCGAGCTCCGCGAGGAACGGCGGATCCCCGGGGCGTTCTCCCCGCTCTTCCACCAGGTAGTGGAGAAACTCCTCCGGGATCTCGCGGAACAAGGGGGAGGCCGAGCGATGGCGGGCGAAGAAGTCCCGCACCAGGGCGTGCCACATCGCATCCGGTGTGATCGCCCGGATCACCGGGAAGCCCTTGGACAGAAACCCTTCGACGTTGTTGTAGAGCAGCTCCCGATAAAGCGCCATGCGCCGCGGCTCCACGTCCGTGGGCCGCGGTGCCGACTGTGGGTCGCGCAGGTGGGCGGCGAATTCGAATTGCCGCTCCTGGAACCGGGGCCGCTCAGGCGAGGACGGTGTCGGGCTCATGGTGGACAGCGCTCCATTTCTCCTGCCGGGCGGCGATGATCCCAACCTCGTCGAGCAGGGTGGCGAGGGGTGGGATGTTGAAGTCCCTCTCCAGCAGGGTGGGGACCACCCCGAAGCAGGCGTACGCCTCCTCCAGCAGTCGCCACACCGGGTCGATCACGTCGGCACCGTGGGTGTCGACGATCAGGTCGGCCGCCTCCACGTAGTGGCCGGCGACATGGATGTACGCGATGCGCTCCCCGGGCATGGCCGCGAGAAACTCGCTGGCGTCGTAGCCGTGGTTGACGCTGTTCACGTAGATGTTGTTGACGTCCAGGAGGAACCGGCAATCGGCCTCCTCCAGGACCGCATTGACGAACTCCGCCTCGGCCAGCTCCTGACCCGGCGCCGCGTAGTAGGAGACGTTCTCCACGGCAATCGGCCGTTCCAGGATCTCCTGGGTACGCCGGATGCGCCGGGCGACGTAGTGGATGGCCTCCTCCTGGAAGGGGATCGGCAAGAGATCGTAGAGGTGGCCGTCGTCCCCGCAATAGCTCAGGTGCTCGCTATAGAGGCGGATGTCGTGGATATCGAGGAACCCCTTGAGCTGGCGCAGGAACCCCTCGTCGAGGGGGCGCGGCCCGCCGAGGTCGAGAGAGAGACCGTGGCACACGAAGGTATGCCGCTCCGTGAGGGCGCGAAAGCGGCGACCCAGGGCCCCGCCGATGCCCATCCAGTTCTCCGGCGCGACCTCCAGGAACTCCACCGGCCCCGGCTCTGTGAACTCGCGCAGGAAGTCACGCCGCAGGCCGAGGCCGGCCCCGTGGATCGCCGGTCGCGGCACGGCATGCCGTGCCCCGACGGGCCCGTCGGGGGATGAATGGTCCAGAGGTCGGCGTACGGCAGAGGGACGGTTCATGGGTCTGGGCACGAGACGGGATGGGTTAACGGGGTAGGGGCACGGCATGCCGTGCCCCTACGGGTGGTGCGCGACCGCTCAGACAGTCGCGGTGGCGGGGTCGGCCAGGGAGCTGCCGCACTTGCCCTCGCCACACTTGCCCTCATGCATCTTCTTGTCGGCGCCGCAGGCCACCTCCGGGGCCTTCTTGTCACCGCCACACTTGCCTTCGCCGCACTTGGCCTCGTCGGCCTTCTTGTCACCGCCACACTTGCCTTCGCCGCACTTGGCCTCATCGGCCTTCTTGTCACCGCCACACTTGCCTTCGCCGCACTTGGCCTCGGTGGCCTTCTTGTCACCGCCACACTTGCCTTCACCGCACTTGCCCTCGTGGGCCTTCTGATCGCTGGCGCCTTCCTCCGTTGTCGCCTTGCTGTCACCGCACTTGCCTTCACCGCATTTGCCCTCGGCTTGCGCCACCATGTAGCCCTTGGTCAGGGTCTTCATGCCGAACGGCTGCTCGGCAGCGTAGCTCGCCGAGGCCACCAAGAGGCTCGTGGTGACCACGGCACCGATGGCAAGGCCTATGGCATTGGTACTCCGGGAGGGGGTCTGATTGTTGTTCGACACGTCGATCTCCTTATGGTTGGTCGGGGTGGAAAGCTCTCGTTGTCGGCATCACAGCAATGGCCGTGCCAGTCGCCACAATGATCTGGAGTGGCGACATTATTACGTTATTTTTCCGATCGCTAGAGAGGACAATTCCCGCCTCGGCCCCATGCCAGACCACCGGCCTAGCCCCGTTGGTGAACCAGATTGGTCGACCAATCCGCAGTACACTTGCCTCAGAGACGCCTCCGGGATCGCCGGAAAGGAGGTGAAACATGGTGTGGTTACGCGGTCTCGCGGCCCTCGCCTTCCTCTGGGTCGCCATTCCTGCGGGCGCGAACACGCTCCAGGAGGAGTTCAGCGGCTTCGGCGAGTGCCTACAGCAAGAGGTCCAACCTCGGGCCGACCGGATCCGCCGGGAGGTTTACCGCGATGACGCCTGGGTGCCCGCACCGAGGCCTCCGAAGCTCCGCCCAGACTTCCCGGGCGTGCCGCGGCCGTCCGGCACTGGGTCCCCGGCGCAGCCGCCTCCCGCTACTGGCATCTGACCCGCGGCCGACGGGTCCCGGCCCTGGGGAGGCGCCGCGTGCGTGCCATTGGCCCCAGTGAAGCAGTAGCGAGGGGGGCGGCGGCGTATGCTAAAAGGGCGCGGATGGAAATCGACCCGCCCCTGGTGATCGGCACCGCCGGCCATATCGACCACGGCAAGACCTCCCTGGTCCGCGCCCTCACCGGCATCGACACCGACCGCCTTGCCGAGGAGCAGCGCCGCGGCATCACCATCGAGCTGGGCTTCGCCCACGCCACCCTCCCCTCCGGCCGCCACTTTGCGGTGGTCGACGTGCCGGGCCACGAGCGATTCGTCCACCATATGCTGGCCGGCGCCGCGGGCATCGACCTGGTTCTTCTCGTGGTCGCCGCGGATGACGGGGTGATGGAGCAGACCCGCGAGCACCTGGAGATCTGTCAGTTCCTGGGCTGCCGCGCGGGCGTGGTGGCCCTCACCAAGGTGGACCTCGTCGAACCGGACTGGCTGGCCATGGTGAGCGACGACCTGCGCGCAACCCTCGCCCCCACCTTTCTCGGCGAGGCCCCCATCGTGCCGGTCTCCTGCCGCACCGGCGCGGGACTCCCGGAGCTGACCACCGCCCTCGACGCCGCCCTGGCCGCGGTCACCCCGCGCAGCGCCGCCCGCCCCCTGCGCCTGCCGGTCGACCGGGTCTTCCAGATGCACGGCTTCGGCACGGTGGTCACCGGCACGGTCCTCGATGGCGTCCTCTCGGTCGGGGACAAGGTGCTCCTCGCCCCGGGTGACCGGATCGCCCGGGTCCGCGGCCTTCAGGTTCACAATCAGGCGGTGGATCAGGCACGCGCGGGCCGGCGCGCCGCGGTCAACCTGGTGGGGATGGAGACCCAGGAGTTGCGGCGCGGTATGACCCTCGTCCACCCCGGAGGCTACCAACCAGCCGATCGCCTAACCGCGGAGCTGGCGACCCTGGAACGCACGGCGCCGGTCCTCAAGGACCGCCAGCGCCTGCGCCTCCATCTCGGCGCCGACGCGCTGCTGGCCCGCCTCGCCCTCCTGGAGGAGACGCGCCACGAGCCGGGCACCACTACCCTCGCCCAGCTTCACCTGGAGCGGCCGGGCATCGCCCTCCCGGGCGACCGGTTCGTGATCCGCTCCTACTCCCCGATCCACACCATCGGTGGCGGCCGGATCCTGGAGGTGGACGGTGCCAAGATCCGCCGGCACGGCGGCCGTGGCGCCGACGAGGTACGCCCCCTCACCGATCCCGATCCGGCGATCCGGCTACGGCATCAGATCGCGCGCTGTGGCCGCGACGGCCTCCCGGCGGCACGCCTGCCCTTCACCACCGGCCTGGATGGCGCGACCGCCGCGCGCCACGCCGCCGCCCTGGCGGCGCGCGGCGAGGTCGCCGCGCTGGGCGATCCCCCGACCTACTTCGCCGCCACCCTCCTCGCCGACCTGCAGGCCCGCCTCGCCGCCGTCCTTGCCGATTTCCACCGGGCCGAGCCGCTGGCGGAGGAGATGCCGCGCCAGGAGATCGCCCACCGCCTCCACCTCGCCGCCGGCGACCTCCTCGCGGCCGTGCTGGAAGGCACGCCCGCGGTCGTCACCGCCGCCACTGGCGCCCGTCTCGCCACCCACCGGGTGCAGCTCGACGACCATGCGCAGCGCCTGCGTGAGGCCGTGCTCCGCGCCCTCGGTGCCCTACCCACCACGCCACCCACCGCGGCGGACCTTTCCGCCCAGCTCGATGTCCCCCGCCCCACCCTGGATCCCATCCTCGCCCTGCTGGTGCGTACCGGCGAGGCCGTGCGCATCACCCCCGAGATTCACTACCGGACCGACTCCATCGAACGAATCCGCGCCGCCCTCGTGCGCCACCTCCAGACCCACGGCGAGATCGCCGTGCCGACCTTCAAGGAGCACCACGGCCTGAGCCGTAAACACGCCATCCCCCTCCTCGAATACTTCGACCGCATCGGCCTCACCCGCCGCACCGGCGAAGTGCGGGTCCTGGCGCGGTAACCGGCAGTTCTCGGCACCGATCGCCGCCCCGCCGGTGCCGATTGCATTGCCGCCGCCGCCCCGCGGACGCTGCCGCGAGGAGGATGAGGTAGGAGCCGATTCCCATCGGCGACCCAGGCCCCAGCGGGCCTGCCGCGGCCACAAGCCGCAGATCGCAGCTACCACCCGCGTTAACCCGCCTTTCTCACCCTGAATCTACTGCGACCGCACAACCGCCCACATCTCCTGGCCCACCTCGTCCGAGGTAGGGGCCGGTGGCACCGGCGACCCGCGCGGCCAGCCTGCCTGCGGCAGGTCGGCCCTCTCGGGCCAGAATCGCCGAAGGGATTCACCCTGCTACTGGCCACCCACTGACCTATAGCACTCTCCTACCGCGGACCCGGCCAGGGGATGCGGGCAGTTGCGCGCGCAACAGATCTATGGTGAGAGATGCAACGGAGTGTGCGCCGTGTCGCGGGAGGCAGAGGCAGATCGATGGGGATCACCCTGGCCCTACTCATCGCCGCCGGGGCGTACGCTGCCCTCGTCGCCGTGGTGTATCTCACCCAGGACCGGCTCCTCTTCCTCCCGGGCGTGCCCGGCCGGGAGGTCCCCGCCACGCCCGCGGCGGTCGGCCTCCCCTTCGAGTCCATCACCCTCGCCACGGCCGATCGCGAGCGGCTCGACGCCTGGCTGGTGCCCGCCGCCGCACCCCGCGCCACCCTCCTCTTCTGCCACGGCAACGCCGGCAACATCTCGCACCGGTTGGACTCCCTGCGTCTGTTTCACGACCTCGGTCTTACCACCCTGATCTTCGACTACCGCGGCTACGGCCGCAGCACCGGCAGGCCCTCCGAGCCGGGCACCTACCGCGACGCGGAGGCCGCGTGGCACTACCTGACGCAGCAGCACCACGTCCCACCCGAGGAGATCGTCCTCTTCGGCCGCTCCCTGGGTGCCGCCATCGCCGCCGAGCTGGCGACCCGCCACCGCCCCGCCGCCCTGATCGTGGAATCGGCCTTCACCTCGGTGCCGGACATGGCCGCCCGCCTCTACCCTTACCTCCCGGCCCGCTGGCTCGCCCGGCTGCACTACCCAACGGTCGACTACCTCGCGGCCGCCCCGTGCCCGGTGCTGGTGGTCCACAGCCGAGAGGACGAGATCATCCCCGTCAGCCACGGCGAACGCCTCTACGCCGCGGCGCGCGAGCCCAAGCGCCTACTGGAGATTCACGGCGACCACAACGCCGGGTTCATGATCAGCCGGGAGACGTACCTCGCCGGCCTCGATGCCTTCCTGCGCGACGCCCTCGGCGAGGATCCCACCCTCAACCGTCTCGCGCCATGACCCATGGCGGGGAACAGACCGGGGGGAACTTCCTGTACCCCTCGGCCTACCGCATTCCTTCCCGGGATTCCGTCTGTCCCGGTGAGCCAGGAAGATCTCCCGGAGGCGTGCTCAATCGTCGGAGCTCGAGAACCTAGCGGAGCCCACGTCGTAGATGACGTCCATCACGACCTGGGTCTTCTGATTCAGGAGCACCACATCGCTACCGACCTTGACGCGCACATAGCTCTCCGGGAGAGGCGACAGGTGCCGCTCGAGATCGTTCGGCAACGCCCTGCCCTGCAACCCAGGCGGCAGCTTGCCGTTGCGCGCAACGTGCTTCTCGAGCCCCGGCGGCAGCTGCTTCTTCTTGGCGAGGCCCGGGGGCCGGCGCTTCTGGCTGCCGCCCCGGCTGTAATAGTCGTGAATATGCCGTCGGTCCGCGTCATTGAAGGCGACCTCGATCCGGCGGTGATCGCCCTGCCAGAGGACGCTCCCCGAGAGGCGTTCCGGCGATGTGAGGGTGCAGCCCGTCAACGCCATGGCCAGAAGGAGGGCCGCCGCCAAGGCCGTGAGATGGTCGCGCATCGTGATTCTCCGAGTCGGCGGCCCGGCACGTCGTGAGGCGTCCGTATGACCGTCGTGAGATTTCTGGGGCGCCATTGCCTCCGCCCTCTATCGCCGGTTTTTCGGCGCGACTTAGCCCGTAGACCTTACCGGCAATCTGCTGCGAGCCTCGATCTGCTGACGCTCACAACGATCCGTGGTGGGAAATGGCGGCCCGCCGGGGAAGGCCGTGGTCGGCGACACGTCGGAGCGGCCGTCAGCCGCAACGCCGCATCGGGCGGCTCACACCGCGAGCCCGATGAGCTCGTGGACGACGGCGGCTCCGGAGACCGTGATGCGCGCGAGCGCGACCGGGAGCGTGAACCGACGCGGCGAATCAGTCGCGCACCGCCGGCGCCATGGCCCCAACGACCGCCGGTGTGTCGCCCCTCTCCTCGCGGATCCAGATCATGACCGGGCTGCGCTCGTCCTCGAACACCGCGACATCGTCATCCGCGGACAGTACCTCCCCCGGCGACTAACCGAGCCCGGCGATCAAGGCCTCGGGCGCGAAGCAGGGCTCGGGACGAATGGCAGGGAAATCCATCGACCGCAACCTACCCCTCTGCTCGACGATCAAGTCGCCACTCCGAGTCGCGAACGTCACGGCGCCTTTCGCATACCCCAGGTGCTCGAACAACACGTGCGCCGTCGCCAGCGTCGCGTGACCACACAGGTCCACCTCCCGCACCGGCGAGAACCACCGCAGGTGATAGCCCTGCGCGGTCGGCACGAAGAAGGCGGTCTCGGAGAGATGGTTCTCCTCGGCGATCGCCTGCATCAACCGATCTTCCAACCACCCCGCGAGCGGCCACACGGCCGCCGGGTTCCCCGCGAAACCTCGCTCGCAAACGCGTCGACTTGGTATTGCCTGATCTTCATTCCCTCGGGGCCCATCCCTTCTTAACGTTTGAGTCACGCGGCACCGCGCCAGGGACGTCCGCTTGAACGAATTGTCATGTCTCGCTCAATGATGGTGGGCCTCTGGCAGTGGGGAAGCGAACCCCGTAAACCGTTTACTCGCGAATGCAGAATGGCAACGGACACAGCTCTCTACCAAGCGGGAATAGTGAAAGACGACGAGCTCGGCATCATGGACTGCGGCCGCCGCCCCAAGCCTCTCTGCTCTTTGGTGGAACTCCGCATCGAGCTGCTTGAATTGCTCGGGAAGGGCTTTCTCCAACTCGCCTGCCTGAGTAGGCGTCAGTTTCTTCTCCATGATGTAACTAGCGCGTATTTTCTCACTTATTTCTTGAATCGCTTGCCAGTCTGCTGTCGCCAGTGACAAAGCGACATCCTGAACGCCACCAGTGATTTCACGCATTTCAGCCCGAAGAAGGTCCAGCAGATCGGGCGAAAGCAGGACACTCTGATTCGGGACATGACCCTCCGCCGCATAGGTCTCTGCTGCACCAGCGGCCAGACTGACGATCACAACAATGGCGGCCAATAAGTTGATCTTCATAGACTCACACTCCCAACTTGGATTGCGAAACATTACGGGGAGCTATGGGCGGCGCGCTCTTGGGCCATCCTCTTGAGAGCAGGGTCGGGCCGCCATGATGGGCGACGGCGTCGATGTGAGCGTGAAGACCAGTGGTGCCTGACTCCGGAACCTACGCCAGGAATGGCTGACAGCGAGACGTTGCCCGTTTTTCCGCACAACCACACCGCGCGCCGGATCCTGACCGGGCCGGCCGACGCTCATCGTTCAATCCAGGGTCACGAACACCGAGCGCCGCGGCTTGAAATCGAACGGGGTCTCGGGGTCCTCGAAGAACGCGATGTAGGAGCCGTCGTCGAGCTCGTAGAAGGTATGCCGCACCGCGGTCTGACGACCGGTCTTGCTCTCTGAGATCTGGAGCGAACCAGCCAGGCGCAGGCCGAGGAAATCCTCATAGAACCGGCGCGTTTCCTCCGAGTCACGGCACCGGTAGGCGCTGTGGTGCAGTCTTTGGATCACGGCCGTGGCTCCATCTGCCTCCCGGCTCAGATCGAGACGAACTCTTTGTCCTTGAGCGAAGCGGCGAATCCGTCGGCCAACTCGTGCACCTCGGCCCAGTGCTTCAGGGACTTCATTTGGCCGATCCAGCGGCGCACATTCGAATAGTCCCGATAGTCGCAGTGCACCAGCTCGCCCAGCGTCACCATCTCGGCGCCGACATAGTCGGCGAGCGTGACCTTGTCCCCGCACAGGAACTTGTGGCGGGTCGTGATCAGATCCTGATCGAGGATGCCGAGCCAATGCTGGGCCTTGTGCTTGCCCCACTCAACGGCGCCGGCCTGGGCTTCCTCGGTCGGCCGTCTGTGGTGCGGGAACACCTGCGGGTAGACCAGGCCGTAGCCGAGGTCTTTGTAGTAGTTGCTGTAGAACCATGCCATCGCCTCGTCGACCCGCGCCCGCTCCTTCAGGTCCTGGGGGTAGGCGGCCGAGCCCGATTTGCCGGCGAGATAGCGGATGATCGCGCCGCTCTCCGTGAGGACAAACCCGTCGTCATCCAGCACCGGGACCAGGCAATTGGGATTGATCGCCTTGTACGCGGGCTTGAGGTGCTCGCCGGTCATGAGGTCGACGACCTGGTAATCGAGGGCGATCCCCTCCTCGGCCGCGAACATCATGATGATGCGACTCGTGGTCGAGGCAGGATGGTAATAGAGCTTCATGGCGGATTCTCCAGTGTCGGACGCGGGAAAGAATCAAGGCGAATGACTCTATGGCGTTTTTACTCGTGGCGGGAGCAGCGAGTCTAGGGCGGCGCGTGTCCAGGTAGTTGTCGCCTGAGTCATGCAGCGCAAGGCTGTTTATCTTTTGCTTCCGTTGGAAAGCGGCGGGTGCGGCCGATGTTGAGATCATCGATTACCACGGAGGAAAGCGACGCCCAAGACAAAGCTAGAGCCGGTGACCCCCGGTGAACACCTGCGCGAGGCGTTTCTCAAGGCTATGGGAATCCCCCAGTACCGACTCGCCAAGGAGATCGGTGTACCAGGCTGAAGCCTTGATCCTGCCGGAAGAGTCGCGGGCGCAATTGGTAGCCATGCTTCTCCAGAGCTCCGAGAAAGCCGACCCAGGAGTTCCTCGAAGAAGTGCGGCATGCGGCACGCTTCCTGGCAAAGTCCCCAGAAGCAGCGCCGCCGGTTCGGGGGTCCATTCGTCGCTTCGTCCTGCCGACATTTCCGTACTCTCTGCTGAACACTGAACAGACCTCTGGAAACGGGTCACCTCCGGATTTTGGCGGTGGCACATCACAAGCGGAAGCCGGAGTACTGAGTTGGTCGCCAATGAAGAGACGTGGCTGATGCCAAGCCCTAACGCGGCGCTCCAGTCGACCCGGTCTCAGGTCTGCTCCCGTGCGACGCGATCCGTCCCGGCGGCTTGCCCCTTTTAGCATTCCGTCATCGGCCGCTTCATCGTCAGCCTCTCGGAGCCTGGAGCGCCACAGGCCGGGGCTTGGTGACGCGCGGCTCGGGCGCGGTGGGTCAGACGATCACCCCCCATCTGGTGGCGAAGACCGAGACGGGGGGCTGGCGCAATTCGCGCCGACCCGCTAGCGTGTCACGCCTCGACTGGGCAACCGCCCGGTAGCGGCGAACAACAGGACCTCGCTTTACCTCTCCGGGGTCGCGCCGCGAACGAATTCTTCTTGCCCTTCGCTGTTGTGTGGGTCGGAAAATGAAGGCCTGGTAGTCCAGGCCCAACCCGCACGCCCCGGGCGGAGAATTGAGTACCCCATGTCTACCTCAGGAACCCTTGCGCCGACCGGATTCGCCCGGTTCGGACTCCACGAGACGCTCGTGCGCGGTGTTCGCGCCGCCGGCTTCACAGATCCCTGGCCGATCCAGGTCGAGACCATCCCCGCCGGCCTCGACGGCCGCGACGTGCTGGGCCTGGCTCAGACCGGCACCGGCAAGACGGCGGCATTCGCGTTGCCGTTTCTCCACCGGCTCCTCGAGGTGCGTCGCCAGGGGCCGCGTGTCCTGATCCTCGCCCCTACCCGTGAGCTCGCCACCCAGATTGCGGTCGAGGTGCGCATGCTCGCCAAGTTCACCCCGATCAAGGTGGTCACGATCTACGGGGGCGCCTCGATGCGCAACCAGGTCGACGCCCTGCGCCAGCACCCGGAGATCGTGGTCGGCTGCCCGGGCCGCGTGCTCGACCTGCTCCAGCAGGGTGTGCTCCGCCTCGGCCGGGTGGAGACGCTGGTGCTCGATGAGGCCGACCACATGTTCGACATGGGCTTCCTGCCGGACATTCGCAGGATCCTGGGGGCACTCCCGGCGCGCCGGCAGAACCTGCTGTTCTCCGCCACCATGCCGAAGGAGATTCGCGGGCTCGCCGACGACCTGCTGACCACCCCGCAGGTGGTCGAGCTGGCCGATACCGCGCCGGCGAGCACCATCGATCACGCGCTGTTCCTGATCGCGGAGCCGCACAAGCGCGCCCTGCTCGAGCACATGCTCAGCCGCGGCGACTGCCACTCGGCGATCGTCTTCACTCGCACGAAGCACCGCGCCCGACACTTGGCAGAGCAGCTCTGCAAGGCGGGACACCGGGCCGTGGGTCTCCAGGGAAACCTGTCGCAGGCCCAGCGCGATCGGGCCATGAGCGGCTTCCGCTCGCGGCAATACGACGTCCTGGTGGCCACGGACATCGTGGCGCGGGGCATCGACGTCAGCGGCGTATCCCACGTGATCAATTTCGACGTGCCGAACACGCCGGAGGCCTACACCCATCGCATCGGCCGCACCGGGCGTGCGGAGCGCCAGGGCGTGGCCTGCACCTTCGTCACCGGCAATGATCACGCTTGGGTGCGTGCCACCGAGCGCATGATCGGCGCACCGATCCCGCGCCGTCAGGTCGAGGGCTTCGCGCCCGACGCCGACGTGGCGCCCGAGCGGTCGGCGGCGCCGCGCGGGGAGGCACGCGGTCCGCGACCCGGCGGACCGCAGCGGAGTCGGCGGCGCAATCCGGCGGGCCGCGTGCGCAGCCGCAGGCGTACCGGGTAGCGCGCATATCCCGCCGGGCCGCGGGTAGGAGCCGATTGCCATCGGCGATCCAGGCCCTTCGGGCCTGCCGCGGCCATCGGCCGCGGATCGCGGGTGTAACCCGCTCCTACCTCGATCGAGGACTCGGAGGAAGCGAGGCGGTACGCGATGGCACTGGGACGGCGAGTCGCGGTGCGGTGGTTTCACTGCCGCGTCAGGAACTCGATGCGGATCAGGCCCATGCCCTCGAAGGTGAGGAGCGCCTGGAACTGGCGCGTGCCGCGGTCGTAGATCCATTGCTCGGTGCGCACCGTGGTGGCGCCCTCACCGCCGGAGACGACCTCTTTCAGGTCCGGCTCGCCACACAACTGGAGCACTCTGGCCTTGGAATCACCGAGGGTCACCTGACGGCGGCCGCACTTCAGGGTGTCGGCAGCGCCGGGCGTAGCGGCGATCAGGGCGGCCCCGACCACCATTGCGGCGAGGGTCGTGCCAGCAAGGCGCCATCGGTTCTTTGCGTGAGGCATCAGCCAAGGGTACCCGAGGGGGGGCTGTGTGGCTTGGTCGCGCCTGTAGGAGCGACCTTGGTCGCGAACCCGGATGACCGCATCGCACCGGGATCGGCGCGACGGTTCGCGGGCAAGCGCACTCGTACGGCAGGTCTCTTCGCGGCGAGCCGTGGCCGACCTCTAGGCGCGATCGTGGTCACGATCCCGGTGAGTCGCCTCGTACCGGGGCCGCGGCTACTCCGCCATGTCGGCGCTGATGTCACAATGGGGCAATGCCTTGGACAGGGCCGCGACGCCCTTCGGCGTGACCCGGGTGGACCACAGGATGAGCTCGCCGAGACGCTTCAGGCCGTGGAGGTGGTGCAGGCCGGCGTCGCTGACCGCGGTCTCCCAGAGGATCAGGATGCGCAGGTCGCGTAGGGCCGCAAGATGGCGCAACCCCTCGTTGGTAACGGCCGTGCGGGTGAGGTAGAGCCCCTGGAGCGCGGTGAGCGAACGCAGGTGGGCGAGGCCCGCGTCGGTCACCTGGGTGCCCTTGAGGTCGAGGATGCGCAGCCGGTGCAGTCCGACCAGGAGGCGGATGCCCGCGTCGCTGACGGCCGTATGGTCGAGGTGGAGCTCCTCCAGGTCCGTGAGCTGGGCCACGTGGGCGAGGCCCTCGTCCGTTACCTCGGTATTGGCCAGGGAGAGGAAGCGCAGGGTGCCGAGACCCTGGACCAGGGAGGCGAGGTCGCGATCGGTCACCGGGCTGTCGAACAGGTCGAGCTTCTGGCCGCGCTGCACCCGCGGCCATTCCAGGAGGGTCTCCAGGAGGCCGAGCACCTTCTCCGCCGTGGCGCTCGCGCCGGCGAGCTGGCGCTCGATCCCCGCGCGTCCGGCGCGATCGCCGTCCGCCGCGCCGCGCAGGGCCTCGCTCACCTGCGCGATCGCCGCCAAGGGCGCGCGCAGGTCCTTGCCGAGGATGGAGAAGAACTTGTCCTTGGTGGCGTTGAGCTCCTGCAGCTCGGCGAGATGGGCCTCCTGCTGGCGGATCAGGGCCTGGATCTGGAGGTGGGTCTTCACCCGGGCGTCCACCTCGGGTTGCTTGATCGGCTTGGTGATGTAATCCACGCCACCCACGTCGAAGCCGCGGGTGAGGTCCTCCATCTCCGTGCGGGCGGTGACGAAGATCACCGGGATGTCCTTCACCGCATCGATCATCTTGAGGCGGCGACAGGTCTCGAAGCCGTCCATGCGCGGCATCATCACGTCCAGGAGGATGAGATTGGGCAGGACCTCCGTGGCCACGCGCAGGGCGCTCTCGCCACTGGTGGCGAAGAAGATCTGATAACCCGCCGGTGCGAGGATCTTGCGCAGCAGGTCGAGATTGGCCGGGGTGTCATCGACGATCAGGACCTTGGCACCCTGGGTCGTGGCGGTGGCTGCGTCACTCATGGCGGACCGCCTCCAGCGCGGCGAGGATCCCATCGCTGTCGTACCGCGAGAGCAAGCCGCGCAGGTGGTCTGCCAGGTCCGGCCAGCCATCGTCCGCGATCTCCACCTCGGTGAGGATGGCGTCGATCTCGGTGAAGGCGTTGACCTGCGCCGCCTTGCGCAGGCGTTGATGGATCTGTGCGGGCAGGGTCGTGGTGGCGAGATCGACGGTCGCTCGCCTCTGCCCCGAGCCAGCGCCATGCCGGGTCGCGTAGACGAAGCGTGTGCCCAGGTGGCTCGTCATGCAGTCGTAGATCCGTTCGAAGTGGAACGGCTTGGTGACCACGTCGGTGAAACCGGCCGCGAGGAAATGGTCGCTCTGATGGAGCATGCCGGAGGCGGTCACGGCGATGCACACGAGGTCGCGGCCTTCCGGGCCGCCACGGAGCTCGGCCAGTGCCTCCATCCCGTCCATCACCGGCATGCGGATGTCCATGAACACGATGTCGGGGCGTTGTTCGTGGATGCGCTCGATGGCCTGCCGGCCGTCGACCGCGGTGCGCACCTCGACGCCGATCACCATCAGCATCTGTGACAGGATCGCCCGGTTGTCCGCCACGTCGTCCACCACCAGGGCGTCGATACCGCACCCGGGGGCGAGGCCGATGACCCGCTCCTTCCCGTCCGCGCGGTCGAGGACCGTACCCTGGGCTGCCGGCAATGCCAGGGTGAAGTGGAACCGGCTCCCCTCCCCCGGCGCGGTGTCGACCGCGAGCTCACCCCCCAGGAATGCGATGTGTCGCGCCGCGATGGTGAGCCCCAGGCCAGTACCCCCCTTGGCGAGCCCCTCCTCGGCCTGCTGGAACGGCTCGAAGATCTTCGCGAGTGCCTCGGGGGAGATACCGGGACCGGTGTCGATCACCTCGAAGAGATAGGCATCCCCGGATCGCGAGAGGCGCAGGACTACCTCGCCGGACTCGGTGAACTTCACCGCGTTGCCCAGGAGGTTGATCAACACCTGGCGCACCTTCTTGTGGTCGCCGTGGACCACGACATCCTCCTCCACCCCGTTCTCGACCCGCCAGCCAATCCCCTGCTCCTCGCAGCGCACCCGAAAGATGTCGGCCAATTCCTCGCTCAGCTCCCACAGGGAGAAGTCCCTCTTGTTCAGCTCCATGGCCCCGGCCTCGATCTTGGAGAGATCGAGGATGTCGTTGATCAGATCCATCAGGTGGTTGCCCGCGTTCATGATCGCGTTGACCGCCTGGCGATGGCCGTCGGGGATGGTGGGGTCGTTGCGCATGATCTGCGCATAGCCGAGCACGGCGTTCATCGGGGTACGCAGCTCGTGGGTCATGTTGGCGAGGAACAGTGACTTGGCGCGGTTTGCCGCCTCCGCCTGCTCGATCGCCCGTCGTAAGGCGAGCTCGGCGGACTCTTTTTCCGTCAGATCGCGAATCGTACCGACGAAGACGCGCGCGTTGCCCTGCTTGGTCTCGCCCACCAGGAGCTGCATGGGAAAGATCGAGCCATCCTTCCGCCGCCCCTCGACGATGCGGCCGCTGCCGATGATCCGCCGCTCCCCGGTCTGATAGTAGCGGCGCAGGTAGCCGTCGTGCTCCTCCTGGTAGGGCGACGGCATGAGCATATTGACGTTGCCGCCAACGACCTCGTCCGCGCGATACCCGAAGAGTCGCTCGCACGCCGGGTTGAACTCCTGCACGGTGCCGGCGGCATCGATCAAGATCACGCCATCCGCCGTGGTATCGATCAGGGCGCTCAGATGCGCCGCACGGTCGCGGTCGGTCGCGGCGGTGCGGCAACGGCCCACCAGGATCGTGGCGAGCCACAGCCCGCCCATCGCCAGGCTACGACTCCCGGCTGCCAACCAGTGGCCATCGATCGCGGCCGCAGATGGGTAGCCGATCGCGATGAGGATGGTGCCGAGGATCGCCAGCACGACTGGCGCCTGGTACCACGGCAACCAGAAGGCGGCCGCGATCAGGCCGAGATAGATTACGCCGCCCACCTGCGCGAAAGGCGTGGCCAAGTCGAGGAACAGCCCACTCACCACGATTGCCGCGATCATCAGCCCCGCGGCCGCGGTCCGGCGTGATTCCCGCTGTCGTTCCCGCGTCATCTCCTCGACCTCACGGCGCGTGATGCCCGATGGACTGACCGTGACTCCACTGTAGCGGCCCTGCCACGACCAGGAAACGGCGCCGCGCGCCACCGGCGCGGATCGCCGGTGTAACCGGCTCCTACCTTCGCCCGGAAGATCACGGGCTGTCCCCACCCCCGGTAGGAGCCGAATCCCTTCGGCGACCCCGGCCCAAAGGGCCTGCCATCCAAGGCCCGGGGCGCAGGCGCCACGCGGGCTACGCGGGCGCCCGGGTCAGGCACGACAGCATCTCACCCATGACGGCGTTCATCGCGGCGTATCGCTCCGCCGGTGCGGCGAGGATCTCCGCCTCGCTCTGGACGAACCGCGCCGGCACCAGCTCGCCCCGGCAGTGGCTGGCGATCTCGCGCGCACTGGCCGGCGTGGCCTCCAGATGGCATTGCAGGCCGATGGCCGATGGCCCGAGCTGGAACGCCTGGTGCTCGCACCCGCGGCTGCGCGCCAGGTGCACGGCCCGCGGGGGCAGTTCGAAGGTCTCGCCATGCCAGTGGAACACCTCCAGGGACGGTGGAAAGCGGACGGCCCGCGGATCGGTGGTAGGGACCGCCGTGACCGGAAACCAGCCGATCTCCTTCTCACCGTTGGGGTAGACCCGGGCGCCCATGGCGGCGGCCATGAGCTGCGCGCCGAGACACACGCCAAGGATCGGGATACCCCCCTCCAGCGCCGCGCGGATGAACCGCTTCTCGTCCACCAGCCACGGCAGGGCCGCCTCGTCGTTGACGCTCATCGGCCCACCCATCACCACCAGCAGGTCGAGCGCCGCGGCCTCTGGCAGCGGGTCCGCGGCAAAGAGCCGCGTCCGCGTCACCACCGCCCCGGCGGCCTCCAGCCACGGCGCGATGCTCCCCAACCCCTCGAAGGGGACGTGTTGCAGATAGTGGGCGTGCATGGTTCCGTCATCCTCCATCGCGGGGCCCGGTCATGGTAGCGGATTCCTCCCCGAGGCGCCGCTGGAACGGGGGCACTCAGGAACCGGGACGAGAGCCGTCCCCGACACCCCCGGGTCGGGGAGGCAGTCGGGTCAGCCGCCGGTCACCCGGCGAACGGGTGGCCCCGGCGGCGCTCGTAGGCGCGCAGGTAGAGCTGCTCGTACTCGGCGGCCGAGTGTTCCCAGGAGAAGTCCTGGGCCATGGCGAGCTCCTGCATGGCCCTGATGTGGGCGGGCCGCTGGTACCAGGTTGCGAGGGCCCACCCGACCGTGTCGTGGACGGCGCCGGGGTTGAGGTCGTGGAAGACGAAGCCAGTGCCGCGGCCGCTCAGCTCGTCGTAGTTGTTCACGGTGTCCGCCAGGCCGCCGGTGGCACGGACGATCGGCAAGGTGCCGTAGCGCAGACTGTAGAGCTGGTTGAGCCCGCACGGCTCGTAGCGCGACGGCATGACGAAGAAGTCGCACCCCGCCTCGATGCGGTGGGCGCGGCCGTTGTCGAAGTGCAGCCACGCACGGAACCGGTCTCCGCGGATACTGTCCAGCCAGCGCAGGTACGCCTCCGCGTCGGGGTCGCCGGTCCCGAGGAGGACGAACTGCAGGTCGAGATGGAGCAGCCGTTCCAGGGCCTGGGCGAGGACGTCGACCCCCTTCTGGGAGGTGAGGCGGCCCACCAGGCCGAAGACGGCAACGTCGTCCCGGACCGGGAGCCCTGCCTCCCGCTGCAGGGCGGCCTTGCACGCCGCCTTTCCGGCCATGTCGGGGCGCGAGTAGGGGGCGGCGATGTGGGGATCGGTCGCCGGGTCCCACTCGTGGGCGTCGATGCCGTTGAGGAGCCCGATCAGGTCATCGCCGCGGCCGGCGAGGAGGCCGTCGAGGCCGTAGCCGAACGCCGGGGTCTGGATCTCCTGGGCGTAGGTGGGGCTAACCGTGGACAGGAGGGTCGAGTGGATGATCGCCCCCTTGGTGAGGTTGACGGCACCGAAGTGTTCGAACTCCTCGGGCTTGTAGTGCTCCCAGCCCAGGCCCGTCAGCCACAGGGCGCCGCCGTCGAAGACCCCCTGGTAGGCGAGGTTGTGGATGGTGTAAACGCTCGCCGCACCGTGCAGGGGCTGCGCCCACTCCACGGTGTTGAGGTAGGCGGGGACCAGGGCGGTCTGCCAGTCGTTGGCGTGGATCACATCTGGGATCCACCCCAGGGCCTTACACAGCTCGAGGGCGCCGCGCGAGAGGAAGGTGAACCGCTCCAGGTTGTCGCCGTACGCCTCCTTGGGTGGGCCGTAGAGGAAGGGGCGATCGAAGTAGCCGCGGTGGTCCAGAAAGTAGATCGGCACGCGGCTCCCCGGCAGGGTCCCCATCCGCACGCCGCCGTAGGCCCGGCCGTGGGCCACGGGGACCACCACGGTCCCCTCCAGTACCTCCAGGCTATTCCAGTCGATGCCGGCGTACAGCGGCATCACCACCCGCACGTCGATACCCCGCCCCGCCAGGGCCTTGGGCAAGGCGCCGGCCACGTCCGCGAGGCCTCCGGTCTTGGCGAACGGCGTACACTCCGAGGTGACGAACAGGACTTTCAGCGGCGCAGCCATGGCAATCCGAGGGTCAGGGTCGGCTCAAAGCGCTATCCGCGGTACCGGTTGGACGCGGGGCGGACGACGAGATCAAGGACCGGGCGCGGCACGTACGAGGCCGTCACGGGCTGGCGCCTTCCTGGGTATGGCCGATGGCCGCGCCCCGCACCCTCCTCCTCCACCCTCTCTCCGTTTCACGGAACCGCTCTTACCCACCCTAAGAGCCGCGCCAGCGGCTCAGGTCGCATAAATTCGGTAGTCGATGTCGGGAAAGATGTTGTCCTGGGTTTCGATCGCCGCCAGCGCTGGCTCGTCGAGGTGGCCCGCCGTCACCTCTTCGTAGATCCGGGTGAAGCGAACCAGGTGCTCGTTGGTGCGCCGCTCTGCGTAGCTCACCGTGGTGCCGGTCTTCATGATGAAGGCCCAGTCGCTGCTCTGGGCCAGGAGCAACTCGCGCGCCGCCTGGTTGAGGGCCCGGCGAAGCAACGGATCGGGCTCCGGGAAGCGGCGTGCCATGTCCACCATGCGCTCACCGGCCGCGTGGAGGTGGCGATAGATCCAGGCGTTGGTCTCGTTCAGCCAGTAGTCGTTGTATCCCTTGTGGCCCCAGGACGAGGCGCACGGGGTGGCCACCTGGTTGGTGGGATGGCGGTCGAGGTAGTCGCCGGGGGTGATCGGCTCCACCACGCCCTGATCGAAGTGGAGCTGACGGAAGAGGTCATCGATGAACTGCACCCCCTCGTACCACCAATGGCCGTAGAGCTCGGCGTCGTAGGGCGAGACGAGGATCGGCGGCCGGTCCATGTGGGCCGCCAGCCGCTCCACCTGCTCGGCGCGCTTGCCGCGGAAGTGGGAGGCGTGGAGACCGGCCTTGCCGCGGGCGATCTCCGGATCGTAGACCCACTTGTCGTGCATCTGCTCGTGAGTGATCGCGTGGTACTTCAGGCCGGTGTAGATCCGGTGGCCTTCCGGGTGTATGTACGGCGCGATGTACTCCATGGGCAGATCGAACCCGATGTCGCGGTAGAAGTCGCGATAGTGGGGATCGCCGGGGTAGCCCTCCTTGGCGCTCCACACCTGCTCGGAGGACTCCGTGTCGCGCCCGAAGGCGGCGGTGCCGCTCGGGCAATAGAGCGGGGCGTGGACCCCGTAAACGGGCCGCTGGTCCGCGAACAGGATGGCGTGGGTATCGACGAAGAAGTAGCGGATCGCCGCCTCGCGCAGGAGCTCGTCGACGCCGGGCACGTAGCCGCACTCCCCCAGCCACATCCCGGCCGGTCGTCGATCGAAGTGCCGTTCGTAGAGGTTGGCGGCCACGTGAACCTGGGCGCGCAGGGCGGCCCAGTTGCGGTCCAGGAGAGGGAAGTAGCCATGGGTGGCGGTGGAGGTGATCACCTCCACGCAGCCGCTCTCCTGGAGCAGGCGGAAGGCGTGGACCAGGTTGCCTTCGTGACAGCGCCAGGTATGGCGCAGGGAGAGGAAGCGGTCGTGATACATCTCTGCCAGGCGCCGGTAATACGGCTCGTTGCGGGTGCGCTCCATCTCCTTCTCTGCCAGCTCGATGAGCTGGTCGAGGTGCGCCGCGTACCGCTCTTTGAGCAGGTCGTCGACCAGCATCGTGATCAGCGGAGCCGACAGGGAGACGGTGCAGCGGAACGGCACGCCATCCGAGCGCAGCCCCTCGAACGACTGGACGAGGGGAAGGTAGGTCTCGGTGATGGCCTCGTAGAGCCACCGTTCCTCCATCACGGTCTCGTCCTCCGGATGGCGGACGAACGGCAGGTGGGCGTGAAGTACGAGGGCGAGATAGCCTTTGGCCATGATGGCGCTCCGAAGACAACGGCGAAGCCTACCGAATCGATGTACCGAGTACGAGACCTGTTCCGTCGATGTGATGCAACACAGACAGGTACCCAGGTGGCCGGGAACGACCTCGCCACGGCCGTCACGGTACATCGGCAGGGGCACGGCATGCCGTGCCCCTACGGTGACACGCGGGTTAGCTGCGAGCCTCGCCGGCGCGGACGACCAGTCGAACCGCTACGGGACCGCCGGCCATTGTGGCGGCGCGTTCCCGCCGGGCGGACGGTAATCGCTGGACGCGCCCCAGCCACGATCATCACCTTCCCCCAACCAGCCCTCGCTCGCACCGTGGAAGCCCTCGCTGCCCCCGAGGAAGCGTTGCTCGCTCGCGCCGCCCAGGAAGTTCTCGCTGCCGCCGCGGTAGGTCCACTCCGAGGCCCCGCGGAACTGCCACTCCGACGCACCGGCGTAGCGGTACTCGGAGGCGCCGCGATACTGGAGCTCACTGGCACCGCCGTAGAGGGTCTCGCTCGCCCCGAGGCGGTAGATCTCCGAGGCACCTCCGAGGCGAAGCTCGCTCCCGGCCAGCCAGCGTCGCTCGCTGGCCCCCATCAACTCGGAGCCGCCGCCGAAGCCACCCTGGCCAAACACGGTGCGCTCACCCCAGCTCTCCCAGCCACCGTCGGTCGCCCACGACTTGTGGACCTCCCAGGTGCCCAGGACGCGACCCTCGGCCCAGCCGTGCAGGCCGCGGATCACCACCTGCCACGGGCCAAAGGTGACCCGCTTGCCACCGGCGATGGCGTAGACGGTGACACCGCCGTCGAACCGCTCCTCGACCCGGCCGGGCGCCTCGATCTGCAACGGGAAGGGGCCCGCCTGCCAGCTCGTGCGCGCCATCGGACCGAGCCACTCGAAGCTGCTGCGCTCCTCCACCCACTCGCGTTCCATCACGGTAGTGGTATGCCACCCCTCCTCGTGCCAGGTGATCGCAGAGCCGTGCGGCGCGTCCCCGCCGCCGGTACCGCCGGTGCCGGCCGCATGGAAATGTCCCGCGTGCCCGCCACCGGCTGCGGGAGACCGGCCGGGTCCCGACCCGCCACCGCCGCCATGACTAGCGGGTCCGAACGCCGGCTCCACCTCGCCGCTGATGGGTCGCACGGTGAGCCACGCTACCGGCGTATCGGCGACCGGCTCACGGCGTGGAAAGTCGATGCGGCCGGAGCGGGCGATCTTCACGAAGAACCCCTCGTACGACTTCAAGCCGATCTCGACACAATGGGTCGACGTCGGCTTGCCCACGTGGATGAACCATTGCCGGTCGGAACGCTCCACCTTGTAGTCCGTGTAGCCGTGGGCATTGGTGCCGTCGAAGATGCGACCGGTGACGTCGTAGAGGCGCAGATTGAGCCATGCGCTCTTGCCCCCCTCGCCGAGCCCCTGGCGCGCGGCGTCGATGGCGTCGTCGGTCACCTCCCAGTAGGCGAAGAGCTGATCCGGGTTGATCACCATGGCGGTGATCCGGTTGTAGCCATAACCCCACGGGATGTGCTCCACCTTCGGCTGCTCCACCTTGGGGCCGAGATCGAACTTGGCGCTGGCGATGCGGTCTTCCTCGGTTGGCTGGTCTTCGGTCTGGTCCGCGTCGGAGGCCGCGCCGGCGAGCTTCTTGATGGCCGTGCGGACCGCTGCGGCGAGGTCATCCTTGCGCATGACGGAAAATCCTTTGATCTTCAGTAGCCGCGCCGCGTCCGTGAGCGGGCTCTTATTGTGGGCCATCAGGTCGGCAATCCGCAGGGCACCGAGCCCCGCGGCGCTGGGACGTCCGCCCTCCTTGCCGTTGACGGCGAGAAGGCCGGCCACCTTGGCCAGGATTTCCATGGCGGAGAGTTGCTTTGGAGGAAGCATGCTCGCCTCCCAAAAAAGGGGAACTATAGACAGGGAGGATGGGATGACGCTAGATCAGAACACGGGCCATGACCACAAAAAAAGATAGCCGCCGCAAGGGCTCAACCCCATCCCACACGGCCATCGATCACGACGGATTCGATGACGTATCCGGGTGGGGAGCGCCGTCGGATCCCGCTTCGCCCTCCGCGAGCTCCGCCGCCGCCACCCACAACACCGGCGCCCTGCGTCGCTCCATGCCCGCCTCCCCGGTGACGATCCGGCCGATGTTGCGCGCGTGGTGGGAGATGCGTTGCAGGCAATTGAGCACGTCGATGTGGGGTGCGTGGGTCGCCACGCTCTCGGCGACGGCGCGCTGCACGCGCCGCAGATGAGCGAGGCGCGAGGCCTCCTCCAGGGTCTGAAGCTGGACCTTTTGGGCGACCACGTCGGCGGCGAGCTCTGGATCCTGGGTGGCGAAGCTGTCGATCGCCTGCGCCACGAGCCTGCGGACCATGTCGGTCAGCTTGACGATCTCCCGCTGCCCGTACGGCGTGAATGTCGCCTCGACGTGGCGCAGGTGGTGGACGAGGTGGCCGAAGTCCACCTCGATGACGTCGCCGATGTGCTCTATCTCGTTGATCACGCCCATCGCGTCGAGTGCCTGTGCGGCCTGGCTGCTGCCGAGATCCTCGCCGGAGATAAGACGCAGGTAGTCGGTGATCGCGCGGTTGAGAAAGTCGATCAGGTCGTCTTTGGCCGCAATCTCCCGCATCCCCCGGGTATCGCCGTGAAACAGGGCGCCGGGGATCTTGGCGAGCATCTCGTCGAGGGTGGCGCCCATGCGGCGCGCCTCCTGCCGGACTGCCTGCAACGCCTCGGTCGGGCTGTCCAGGAAGCTCGCGTCGAGGTAGCGCACCCGGAACAGCGGCTCCTCCCTGCGGTCCGGCACGAGCCGGCGCAACATCGCGGCAAAGGGTTCGGCAAGGGGTAAGAAGACCGCCGCCGCCAGCAGGTTGAACAGGGTGTTGGCGTTGGCTACCTGACGCGGCAGGGCCGCGCCCCCGTCCCCACCCAGGCTCATCCAACGCACCGTCGCGGCGAACTGGGGGATGAGCCAGACCAGCACCGTGACCCCGATGACGTTGAACAGGAGGTGCGCCAGGGCAGCACGCATCGCCTCGCGCGACTTGCCGACCGCCGCCACGCCGGCCGTCACGCAGGTACCGACGTTGGCGCCGAAGACCACACCGATGGCCGTCTCGAGCGGCAAGATCCCGTGGGCCGCAATGGCGATGACGATCCCGGTGACGGCGTCCGACGACTGCACGAGCATCGTCACCAGGATCCCCGCCGCGATGGCGACGGCCGGCCTCGAGAGCGACGCGAGCGCGTTGATGAAGGCCGGGTGGGTGCGCAGGGGGTGCATCGCCTCGGTCATCAGCTCCATGCCGAAGAGCAGCAACCCGAAGCCGATCAACAGGGTCCCGAACTGGCGGACCGTCCCCCGCCGCCCCGCCACCCTGAGGGGCACGCCGGCGGCGACGAAGAACAGGCCGACGTGTTGGATCTGGAAGGCGATGATCTGGGTAGTCACGGTGGTGCCGACGTTGGCGCCACAGATCACCCCCACCGCCTGGGCGAGACTCATCACCTCGGCCTGCACGAGGCCGACTACCATCACCGTGGTGACGGAGCTCGACTGGACCACGGCGGTCAGGCCGCCGCCCACCAATGCCCCGAGGTAGGCGTTACGGGTAAGGACGCGCAACCAGGTACGCAGCCGGTCCCCGGCCGCCTTCTGCAGGGCCTTGCTCATCCGTTCCAGGCCGAAGATGAACAGGCCGATGCCGCCGAGGAGGCCGATGGTCAACTGCAGGACCCAGGTGCGGGCGCGGCTGTCGATTTCGAATAACAAGGGGGCGCCAGCCCCATCGGCCCACGCGCCGACGAAGAATCGTCCGGGCTCGCGGCCCAGCACGGCCTGCACCGTGGCCACGCCATCGGTATCGGTGGTCGTGATGAGGGGACCCGGCCAGCCGCCGGATGTCTCGCCGATGGCGGCAAAGCGGACCTCGACATCGGCCATGGGCAGGCCGTGCGCGCCGCTAACGATCACACGCAGCGGGTAATCGAGCGGATGGCCGGCGGTGCCGGTCCGCTGGTCCGGTGCCAGCACGCAGGCCATGCCCCCGGCCCGCATGGCCCGGATCTGGAGGCTCGCCGGTTCCCCCCATGCCGCCGAGAGAAGCGTCAGCGAAACCACCAGAACGAGCAGCCACCCAAGGGGCCGCATAGCACGCCTACCCCGCGTGCGCGGTGCTCACCCCGGCCGCGCGAGTAATGAGGTCAACAGGTGCGCCTGCGGCTCGCGGGGCGAGAATTCGAACTCACGCTTGCCGATGCGCAGCCCGGTGAGCAGGCGCAGACCCGAGCCGTTGACCCGGTAGAACGCCTCCACCTCTTGCCCCGACGGCTGCGACGCCTCGCGCACCACTCGCGCTAAGGCGAATTTGAGATTCCGCAGGTAGGTCTGCAGGTTGTTGTGCTGGCTGAGGGGCGCGAGCATCACCCCCACGTCCTCTGGCTTGAGGCTGGCCAGCGCCGCCAACGCCCGCATGCGCGCATCGTCCACCATCCGTGGGTCGAACGCCTGCCGGACGATGTGGCGGCTCACCTCTGCCGCCACCGTCTCCGGCAGGGCGAGGAAGAAATCCATGGTCTCGCCGTCGTGGGCCAGGAGGCTCACCACCACCATCGGCGCCGACACCAGGCCGGCGGACTGAACACCGAACACGAGCTTCGGCGCCCCCGTTACCCGTTCCCATCGCGCCTCCGCGGCCCATCCACGGGCGGTCGCGAGGATCAGACACGTGGTGATCCCCAAGGAGAGCGCAATCTCCCGCACCGATCTCGGCCGCTGACCGCTCGTTCTCATCCGCCTTCCCGCTCCGACCCGAGGTGCCTATGCTGCAACAGGCGCTGTATTGTCCCCATCGGTGCCATTTGATGCAATCTTGACCCTTATTCACAGGGTGAAACCGCTGATGCCACCTGCCTGTACTTTGCCCACCCGCGACCGGACCTCTGCTACACCCTACCCCAGTCCACCCTACGGAGGAGCCCTTCCATGCCACGCCTGATCGTCCCCGTCTGTCTCACCCTCGCCCTGGCCTTGCCCCTCCCGGCCCTCGCCGACAACCCCGTGCTGGTGATGAAGACCACCGCCGGGACGGTCACCATGGAACTGGACATCGACCAGGCGCCGAAGACTGTGGAGAACTTCCTCGCCTACGTCGACGCGGGCTTCTACGACAACACGCTGTTCCACCGCGTCATCAAGGGCTTCATGATTCAGGGGGGCGGCTTCACCCAGGGCATGAAGCAGAAGGAGACCCGCCCACCGATCGAGAACGAGGCGGACAACGGCCTCAAGAATGACCGTGGCACCATCGCCATGGCGCGCACCAACTTTCCCCACTCCGCCACCGCCCAGTTCTTCGTCAACCTGGTGGACAACACCTTCCTCAACCACACGGCGAAGACCACCCGCGGCTGGGGCTATTGCGTCTTCGGCCGCGTCACCGCGGGCATGGACGTGATGGACGAGATCGCCAAGGTCCCCACCGGCACGCGCTTCGGCACCGGCGACGTCCCGTTAGAGGACGTGACGATCCTGTCGATCCGCCGGCAGGCCCCGCCGAGCACGGAAGGCGACGGCCACTAGCAGGCTGGTCAGAACCCGAGGTTCTTCGTCAGCGCGAGGACGTCGCGGAGGTCGAGGATGCGGTCGCCGGTGAGATCCCCGGCGGCCACTTCGGCTAGCGTTGGAGGATCGCCCAGCCCCGCCACCAGGCGCAGGAGGACGAGGAGGTCGGCGGTGTTGACCAGGCCGTCCGGTGCCCCGCTCGGTGCGACGTCCCCGGTGCCCGCCTGCGGCATGGAAAGTGGATTCAACGGATCGGAACCCGCGGTGACCTCGTCGCCGTCGCCGTAGCTGTCGCTATCGGTGTCGAACAGCAGGGGGTTCGTCCCGTAGACCGAGGTCTCGCTGTCGTCGCTGAGGCCGTCGTCATCGTCGTCCGCGTCGCAGGCATTCCCCACCCCGTCGCCGTCCGTGTCGAGCTGGTCGGCATTGGCGTCGCCCGGGCAATTGTCGCAGGCGTCGCCCATCTGATCGCCGTCGCCGTCGAGCTGGGAGGTGTTCGCCGTGAGGGGACAGTTGTCCAGGTCGTGGATCACGTCGTCGTCGTCGGCGTCGAGGCTGATGCGCCCGGAGCCGTAGAGGTCGTCCTTGCCCGCCGCGCCGAGCTCGACGGTGTCGATCTCCAGTCGGTCCCACAATCCATGGACGGTCAAGGCGGGTGACTGCTCGAGGACCAGGGCGGCGGCCCCGGCCACGTGGGGCGAGGCGGCGGAGGTCCCGGCAAACGAGCCGTAGGTCCAGTTGGCGACGCCGTCCGGAGCGGTGACATCCGGCTTGGTCCGCCCGTCGTTGGTCGGCCCGCGCGAGCTGTAACTGCGCAGACCGTCCGACAGGCTCACCGCGCCCACGGCGAGCACGCCGGCGGCATCCGCCGGCTGGGTCACGCTGCTGCCGGTCGTCTTGTACTCCAGCGAGCCCATGTTGAAGAAGAACATCTCCAGGGGCAGGTTGGTGTCGCTCGTCGCCTTCTTCTTGGTCACCAGGTAATACGTGCCGCTGGCCGGCGCCGTGTAGACCAGATCCTCCACGGGGTACCACTGGGAACCACCCGGCCCCTGCGTATACGTCGACGACGCAACCGGGGTGGCACCCGGATTGAGGTCCGGATCGACGTTGTAGAGGAAGAGGTCGTAGTCGACGCTGGTGGTGGGATAGGCATCCCAGTTCAACAGGACCTCGATCGTGTTGCCGCCACCGGCGGTGAAAGACAGGGCCTCGTCATTGGCCGCGAACTCGTGGCGGGTGTCGTTGTCGGCGTCCGTGAGAGTCGCCTGGTAGTGGGTGCCGGCGTAGTTGCCGGTGGCGTTCACCCACAGGATGCCATTGGCGTAGGCGTCGTTGGCGATGTCATCCACGATCCCCGTGCCGTCGTAGAAGGCGTCGAGGAACCACGCGACCGAGTGGTTGATGACGCGGATCCCGTTGGCGATGCAGTAATCCTTCGCGTTGCCAAGCTCGACCTCGTTGTCGATCTTCAAGAGGTAGAGCTGGGCACCGGGGGCCATGTCGTACACCACCTCCGCCACGCCGGTGCCGTGTTTTTCCGTAGTCTCGATTCCCGTCCCGGTGAAGTCGACCGCGATGGCGCCGGCGGGCAGCTCCCCGGCGGACTGCGCGGCGGACAGGTCGATGAAGCCGAGATCGATGATCGCCACCTTGACGCCCGATCCGTCGAAGCCGGCCACGTGGTAGTCGGCGGCACCGGTGATCCCGACCCCCTGGCTCTCGACCACCGGCCGGGGACGCAACGGCAGCCGCATGCGCACCAGGCCCGGGACTCCTCCGGCCACCGCCGCCAGCCGGTCGAACGGCACGCGCGCCAGCAGGAGGTGGTGATAGCGGCGCCCGACCTCGGCACCGAGGGCGGCCGCACCCGCCTCGTCGACCGACCCTCCCGCGGGGAACTCGAGGACCACCTGCACCCGGTCCCGGTCCACCGACAGCCCCCAACCGCTGGCGAGCGCCGCAACAGCCGCCGTGCCGCCCGTCAGGTACGCCTCCTGGAGGGCCGCGAGTCGTGGCCCCACCCTCTCCAGCCCTGCCGTTGGCGCCGGCGGACCCGCACCCCACGCCGGGGCGTAGAGGCCAAGCACCGCTACCGCGAACCACGCGATCATGGTGCGGCCCATGCAGATCTCGGGGAACTCGGGTTGCACGATACGCGGTTCCTGTGGGTGCATGATGGCCCAGGTCCGCTCCCTGTGCCACTTCCGCCACCCATGCCATCCCACCTGCGCGCCGTCGCTCCTACGTCGATCCTCTCCTATGGCAGTAAACAGCTTTTATGCACCCTTCATGCCAATTCTTAAGTCCTTGATGGAACAACACGCCGCCTCGCACCCCCCATGAGACGGTCTCAATCTGAGACATTGCGAATCACTCTCCGCGTGGCACGCGGTCGGTAGCGTCGCCCCGTCCGGGGACGGAGACGATCGCGATGGCCGTGCCAAGCCGCTGGCACGGGCGAGCCTCTCCGCACGGCGCCCCTGGTCACCCGCTGCGGAAGGTCTTCTTGATGCCGTGGATCTGGAGCTTGTTGTAGAGGGTGCGGCGGTTGATGCCAAGGATGGCGGCGGCCTTGATCTGGTTGCCGTCGCATTGGGTGAGGACCTCGACGAGGTACGCCTTCTCCGCCTCGCCGATGACCTCGGCGAGGGTCGGCATGCGGTCCGCGGCGAGGGACTCCCGGGGCAAGAGCTGGGTCAGGGACGGCCGGCCCGGCGGGATCGGATCGATCTCGTCCGTGTCCGCCAGGACCGCGGCCCGGGTGATGGCGTTCTGGAGCTCGCGGACGTTGCCCGGCCACGGGTGGCTGACCATCCGTGCCAGCGCCCCCTCGGTGAACCGCAGGTGCTGGTTTCCGACCTCGACGCGGGCCGCCGTCAAGAAGTGTTCGGCGAGCAGTGCGATGTCGCCGCGTCGCTCGCGCAGGGGCGGCAGGTGGATCGGGAGGATCTCCAGCCGGTAGTAGAGGTCCTCCCGGAAGTCGCCCGCCGCGATCGCCTCCCGCAGGTCGCGGTGGGTGGCGGCCAGGATGCGCACGTCGACCCGTCGCGGCGTGTGGCTCCCCACGGGGGTGACCTCGCGCTCTTGCAGCACGCGCAGGATCTTCACCTGCAACGTCTGGGCGAGGTCACCGATCTCGTCGAGCAGAAGGGTGCCGCCGTTGGCGGCCGCCAGGACGCCCTCGCGGTCCTCGTCGGCGCCGGTGAAGGCCCCTTTCATGTGGCCGAAGAGCTGGCTCTCCAGCAGGGACTCGGGTACCGCGCCGCAGTTGAGGGCGACAAACGGCCCGCCGGCCCGGCGGCTCGCGCAATGGATCGCCCGCGCGACCAGCTCCTTGCCCGTGCCACTCTCGCCGGTGATCAGCACGGTGCAATCCGCCGCGGCCGCCTTGTCGATGCGGGAGAACAGCGTGCGGATCGCGTCGCTGCTGCCGACGATGCCGTGGGGCGCGTCCTTCTGCTGGAGACGGCGCTTGAGTGCCTCGTTCTCCTCCGCCAGCCGGCGGCGGTCGATGGTCGCCTCCACCGCCGCCAGCAGCTCCTCCTCGGTGAACGGCTTCGGGATGAAGGCCCGCACCCCCTTGGCAAACGCCTCGGCCTCCTGCTGGCTCGATCCGTGGGCGGTCATCATCGCCACGGGCAGGTCCGGGTAGTAGACGGTCACGTGCGCGAGCAGATCCAGGCCGCTCATGCCGGGCATGCGCAGATCGGTCAATACCAGATGGAAGTGGCCGCGCTGCTGGAGCATATGCACCGCGTCCTGCCCGCTCGACGCGACCTGCACCTGATACCCGGCATCCTCCAGCAGGATGCGGCACGCGTGGCGGGCCGAGGCGTCGTCCTCCACCACCAGGATGGCACTCGGCTCCATGCTCATCGGCCCCACGTGGCCACGATCGCGACGCTCTCCGCGGCTCTTATCCAGTGGCAACACACCTCATCCACCGCCCTTCCGCTGCCCGTCTGCACGGCCGGCCGGACCGCCATAGTATCGTTCGGCTCCGCGCGACGGAAAGCGATCATCGCGTCACCATCCGCGGCCTCTCCCTGTTGCACACCGATCCGGGGAGGGCGGGCGTAGGTTTCCTCTTTCCTGTTCACCACGGCGAACACGAGGGACAACCGTCGTACCTGCTTCCTGTCGATTGCGTTCTGCGTGGTGCACACCCTTTGCATCTTGGCGCGAGAAGCGATGTTGGGCGCGTGAGATCCTGCCGCCGGGATCCGATGGCGCCGTTGATGTCCTCTTCCTGGTTTCCTGGGTCCCCGCGCGCCAATGTCTTCACCCCGTCGGGGTGGGGGCTTCGCGTACCGGCAACCGCACGCGGAAGGTCGTCTGCCCTGCCTGGCCGTCGACCAGGGCGAGGGTTCCGCCGTGATCCCGTGCGATGCGGTAGCCGATCGCCAGACCGAGGCCGGTACCTTCCTGCCCCTTGGTGGTGACGAACGGCTCGAACAGGTGGTTGCGGACCGCCTCCGAGATCCCCGGTCCATCGTCGCCCACCTCGATCTCCGCCGCACCCGTCACGGTGTCGTGGCGGGCCCGGATCCACACCTTGCCTTCCGGGCCGGCGGCCTCCACCGCGTTCTCGAGCAGGTTGACCAGGAGACGGGTGATCGCCGTGGCATCCCCCAGCAGGTCCGGCAGGGAGCCATCGACGTGCAGCTCGATCTGTGCCCCGTCACGGGTCCGGCGTAGGGCGTCGCCGATCACTTCGGCGAGGTGTATCGGCCGCGGCTCGGGTTGTTCGCTGCGGGCGAAGGCGAGAAGCCGGCTCACCAGTCCCTGGACGTAGACCGCGGAGTCGAGGACGAGTTGCAACTGCTCGTGCTGGCGGCTTCCCTCGGCGCTCCCCTTGAGAAGCCGCCGGCTCAGGTTGGCGATCGTGGTGGCGGGCGTGGCGAGATCGTGGGCCACCTCCGCCGCGACCTGGCCGATGGCGGTGAGCCGCTCGTGTTGCACCAGTTGCCGCTGGGCGAGCCGGAGGCGGTGGAGCATGTGGTTGAAGGTCCTCGCCAGGGCCCCGATCTCGTCCTCCGCGACCACCGGCAGCGACGCGCTCAGCTCGCCGCTGCGTTCGATGGCCCGCGCGGCCTCGGTCATCACCTCCAGGGGACGCGCCAGGCCGCGCGACAGGAGCGAGGCCACCGCGAGGGAGACGAGCGCCGCGATCACGCCCACCGCCAACATCACCCGGCGCGTCCGCTGGAGGGGGGCGAGGGTGGCGGCCATCGGCTCCGCCACGGCCAGCACCCAGTGGAACCCCTGGAAATCGCGGAAGCCGCCGCTCTCGGCATACCCTGTCACCTCCTGGTGGCCGTCTTGCCCGGTCTCCACACGCCAGGCTCGCCCCCCCTCCAGCGGCGGTAGGTTCCCCACCGTGCCCCGGTCCATCAGCCGGAGCCGGGGGACGTGGCCGAGGCTGATCATCCGTTCCTGGAGATCATCGAGCACCGATGCGATCGCATCGGGATCGACCTCCACCACGAGCACGCCGATCGGCCCCGGGGCGGCGATGGGCGAGCGAATCGGCGCCGCGAAGCGCACCACCGGCGCCGTCTCCCCGGGCGAGAACTCCGCGGACTGATACCAGCGCTCTCCCGCCATCACGGAGATGAACCACGGCGCCGCCGCCTCATTGCCGGTGCGCGGAAACTCCGAGCCATCCGCCACCACGTTCCCCGCGGCATCGAGGCAGTAGAGGGTGGAGTAGACGCCGTATTCCATGCGCAGGCCGCGCAAGGTGCCGGCGATGCGCTTGTCGATGTCGTCGACGAGGATATCCTGCATCACCTCCAAACCGGCCCAGGAGAGGAGATTGCGGTAGCGTTCGAAGAGCAGCCGGTCGAGCTTGTCGAGGGTGCCGACGGCGGCGTCGGCGTGGGCCAGGCCCTCCCTCTCCACCAGTTGCCCCGTTTCGATGCCGTACTCCACCCCCATGAGGCCGATCACCGGCAGCAAGGCGATGACCAGGAGGACACCGGTGAGCTTGCGGCGGATGGTCATGGCGGATCCGGTGTCGGCCCCGATCGCTCGGAGGGGGTGCTGGATACGTCCCCTCGCGGCGGCCCCGTCGACGTCCGGCGCCCATCGGAGCCCCTCACCTTGGTCACCCGCAGGACGCGCAGGTGCGGGTGAGGCTGTCCCGCCGGGAGATAGCCGATCGCCCCGGGCACCCGCGCCACCATCAACGCCACCGCCGAGTAGGAGGCGAGGGCGCGGGGTGGCAGAATCCCCCGGTAGTAGAACTTGTTCCAGTGGTCGACGAGACCGGCACGCCCCTCCGCGAACAGCCAGCGGGTAATGGCCTGGCGCAGCTCGGAGTCCGGCGGCCCGTTGACCGGCACCACGGCCCGGCCGTCGGGCCAGTGGGTGATCTGGCGCAGGAAGATGCGCCGCAATTGCAGGGGCGTGATCTCCGCTCCCGCATGGTCGCGATGGACCACGATCTGGAAGCCGATCTGCGGCGCCTCGCCGAGGAATTCAGCCGGCCCAGCGGCCCATCCACAGGTGTGCGCCGCGACGGCCGCACACACCGCCAGGCGGGCGAGCGAGGGCCACGACGGTGGGCAAAGTCGCGCAAGACGCCGGCGCGGCGATGTGCGCACCCCTGCGCCGGCTGCGGCTTCGGCGTTGCGGGCTGGCCTCACGCGGTGCCTGCGATCAGAAGAACGTCGCCACGGAGGCGAGCACCGCGTTGGATCGCCACTGCTCCTGGCCCCCGTGGCGCACCTGGTACTCCGCCTTGAGGAGCAGGGGCGCGATCGGCCGATAGGCAATCCCTACCACCCCCACGCGCGAGGCCCGGTCATTTCTCGGAAGCCGCAGCCACTCGTAGCGCACCACGGGCGAGAACCGCTGGCCGAAGGTATATGCCGCCTCGACGAACATCCCCTCGGGCGCTCCGGCCGGCCCATCGCCGACGGCGCGACTCACCAACCCCTCGCCGATGAGCTGGAAGGCGCCCGGCCGCCACTGGAAGTCCAGGCCGAGGTTCTGCTCGTGTGAGTCGTCGTAGCGATCGTCGGCATCGTCGTAGAGCGAGGCCCCGAGCTGGATGCCGCCCCGGGGCCGTATTGCCACGCGGGCGCCGATCGCCTTGCGTAGATTACCGTCCACACTGTCGGGCTGCTCGCCATTGCCATTCGACAGGTGCAACCGGTAATCGACCTCCCAGTCCGCGGGGAAGAAGGTCCCCTGCAACAGCACGCCCGTCAGGGTCTCGGGAAACACGAGCTGTACCACCAGCGGGCGGGAGGTGGTGAAGTGCAGCGGATCGGCGTGGTTCACATTCCAATCCCCGAACGGCGTGAGGAACTTGCCGAACCGCACCTGCGCCCAGTCCGTCGGGTGGTAGTCGACCAGGGCGCGCTCCACCTTCACCCGCCCCAGGTCCTCGTCGTCACCGGTCTCCGGGTTGGTCACGCGCACGCCGTTGGCGAACTCGATCTCGGCGAACACGCTCACCCGGTCGGTGAGGGGCGAGTTGAAGTAGACCGCGAACTCCTCCTGGTCGAAGCTATCGACCTCCCCCTCGACCCGCCGGTACGCGACCACCGCATAGCCGCGCAGGGAGGCGCCGGCCGCCTGCGCCGCCTCCATGGGCAGCCAGCGATCGCCCCCGAGATCGGCGTCACCGATCAGGCTCGGACCGGGCGCGGCTCCGGATGCATCGGTCGCGCCCGGCGCCCTGCGGCCCTCCGCCTCCGCCAGACGCCGCGACAACTCCTCGAGGCGCTGCGCCTGCTCCGCGACCTGCCGCTTCAGGGCCTCGATCTCCGCCGCGAGGTGATCGTCGCCGCCATAGGCCGGGACGTGAGCCAGCAACAAGGGGACGAACAGCAGGAACCATCGCATGACAGAGCCTCGGTATTCGGGGCGCCGGCCATCACGCCCCTGCCATTCTTTCCCGCGCCGATCGGATTGCAAAGGAGCGAGTCACGCACCGGCAGGATGGCCGCGGAATCCACGGGCACAGAGCCACGAATCGTCGCTCGGTCGGCCGCGCTCCGGCGGAGGCCCAAATGGCGCGGCAGGCCGTTTGTGGAACGCGGGAACCCAGGAAGCCAGGAGAACATCCCTTCGGGAATCTCTTCCTGGTTTCCTGGGTTCCCGCGTGAATCGACCCCCGGTCTACCGCCGACGAGGATCCAGCGTCGCGTCTATCGGTTCCGATCCGGCACCGCTATTCGTAGGTGCGAGCTCATTCGCACGACCTCCGATGGTCGGGAACCGCGTGTCGGCCGAATGAATTCGGCCCTACCACTTGGCTGCCCGGTGCCGCGCGGCCTTCAACGAATGGACGCGATCCCCGCTGAGCGTGGCCGGCCTAGTGGCAGCCGCACTCCTCGCCTTCCCATCCCTCGCGGCCCTCGCGGACCAGCCACGGCACCATGCACAGCGCCGCCACCGGGTCTGCCCACCACCACCCGGCCGCGGCATTCATCACCAGCCCGATCAGGAGGCACAGGGAGAGGTAGGAACAGGCGAGGGTCTCCTTGGCCTCGGCCGCGAGGGCGCGGCTGCCGATCTCGCGGGCGGCACGCAGCTTTCCCCACGAGACCAGGGGCATGACGACCAGGGACGCGCACGCGAGCGCGATGCCGACGGCGCTCTCCGCAGGGGGGAGTCGCCGCCACAGGGACCAGCCAGCCTCGGCCACGACATACGCGGCGAGGAGGAAGAACGTGGCACCCACGAAGCGATGCACGATCCGCTCGCGGCCCTCGATCTGTTCGGCATCGATCGCGTGTCGTTCCGCCGCCAGGTGCCAGAGCAACACGGTCGCCGCCGCGCACTCGATGAGGCTATCGAGGCCGAAGCCGACTAGGGCGATGCTCCGCGCCCGGTCTCCGGCCCACAGGGCCACGCCCGCCTCGATGACGTTGTAGGCGAGGGTCGCGCCGACCAGCCACAGGCCGATGCGCCGCCAGTCGCGTGCGGGTATGGTGGAGGTCGCTGGCTGGGGCTCGATCTCGGGAAGCGAGTGCATCGTCGGGGGGTCTTGTCGCCGGTTGACGCCCGACGAAGCCATTTTGAAACTCGCACACAGGTCGTAATAAGGGAAGCGCCTGAACGGTCCCGACGAATGTGAAGTCCCGTGCTACAAGGCCACCCTCGTGGCCGGCCTCAGGGCGCCGCTACCGTCGGACGAGGTCCTGCGCGAGCCCAATTGGCGTCGATGATCTCTCGATCCGTTACAATGGCCATTCCAAGTAACGCCTCATCCCGATTGGGGCACTCACCAGAGTGACATCGAGGACCCGGAGGCTCGCGCCTCGGCCGGCGCTCCGTGGCCTTGGTGAGGATTCGTTTTCGCAGTGCTTTCTAGCGCGACGGTCGATCAACTGTCGGCCGCCTCCGGAGGCGTCGGTGGAGCGCAATGTCGACCAGATCACCCAGGCCATCGAGGCGGCCGCGGCCGCGGAGAAATGCCACACCTGCGCATGCTTTCACGACGCGGTCGCCAGCCTGGTCACCTCCGAGCTCGTCGCCCCCCTCGCCAAGCCCTTGAAGGAGGCCCGTCTCGCCCTGGGGGCGCGCGAGTCCGAGTGCAAGGGGTGCGAGGTATGCTGGCCGGCGGACGCCCTGAATATCGCGGCGGCGCTCGGCCACCTGCCGGCCGGCGTCGGGTGCAAGATGGTCGTGGTGGAGCGCCGCGGTGCCTGGCCCCGCCTCCCGGGCGACTACCGCGTCCTGCGCCACGCCGCGCCGGTCGCCGTCTGTACCCTCCACAGCCGCCCGCTGGTCGACAAGATCGCCGCGGTGGCCCCGCCGGGGCTCGCCATCGTCGGCTCCTTGCAGACCGAGAACCTCGGCATCGAGCACCTCGTCGAGAACGTCGTCGCCAATCCCCACCTCCGTTTCGTCCTGGTGTGCGGCAGGGACACCTCCGCCGCGGTCGGCCATCTGCCGGGCCAGGCCCTGGTCGCGTTGGCACAACAGGGCCTGAATGCCGGTGGCCGTATCCGCGGCGCCCGAGGCACCCGCCCGGTGTTGAGCAACATCGAGCGCACGGTCGTGGATCACTTTCGCGAGCAGATCGAGGTGGTCGACCATCGAGGCGCCACCGACCCCGGTGGGATCGCCGGGGTCGTCGCGGATCTCACGGCGCGCAATCCCGGATCGCTCGCGATCGTGCCCCCCCTCCAGCGCAACGCCCGTACGGTGATCGCAGAGCCCTCACGGGAGTTCGTCCTCGACCCTGCGGGCTACGTGGTGATCTACCCGGACGCCATCCGCCGGCTGCTGATCGCCGAGCACTACAAGACGAACGGGGTGCTCGACGTCGTGATCGAAGGCAGCAACGCGGTGGAGGTCATGGCGACCCTCTTGCGCGAGCGCCTCGTCACGCGCCTCGACCACACCGCCTACCTGAGCCGCGAGCTCACCCGCGCCGAGCACGCCCTGCACAAGGGCGGCCGCTACGTCCAGGATCGCGCCCCGGGCGCCTGATCCCCATCCATGGGTCGCACGTCGCCGGCATCCCCACCATGGATCTGGCACGTTCACAGGAGATCGATCGAGACGCGGCCGCCGAGTTGTAGGGCCGAATTCATTCGGCCGACATCGGATCCCTGAACCTTCCGGGGGTGTGCGAATGAATTCGCACCGACGGCAATGGGCGCCGTCGGCTCACCACGAATGGGGCGGGCGCAAGCCTCCGCTACGACCGGCCCCCAGCGTGGCGACGTAGGGGCACGGCATACCGCGCCCGTCCGGGCGCTAGGCGATGCCGGCCGCTCCCCCGTTACCCACGGGTACGGCCGTCAACAGCGAGAGCACGGGTTCACCTCCACGGTGACGTGCGATAGCTCGGTGATGTCGGCGAGCAGGTCCTTGTAGTGGGCCGGCGCCTTGGGGTGGTCGGTCACCACCGAGATCACCGCGGCGGCGTGGCTCGCACTCACCGGCCAGACGTGGAGGTCGGCAACGCGATTGTCCGCATCCGCCTCGATGGCCTCACGCACCCCGACGGTCACCGCGGGCGGCACACCGCTGTCGAGGAGGATCCGTGAGGTATCTCGGAGCAGGTGGAGCGACCAGCGGGTGATGACGATGGACCCGACGATGCCAGAGAACGCGTCCATCCACACCCAGCCGAGGAGCTTGCCCAGGGCGAGGGCAACGATCGCCAGCACCGAGGTCAGGGCATCCGCCAGGACATGCAGGTAGGCGGCCCGCAGGTTGTGGTCGTAGTGGTGGATGTGAGGGTGATCCTCTTCGTGCGGATGCGCGGGATCGTGGTCATGGCTGTGGCCCCCATGGAGCATGAGGGCGCTCACCAGGTTGACCGCCAGCCCCACCGCCGCCACGGCGATCGCCTCGTTGAACCGGATCGCCTGCGGCGAGATCAGCCGCTGCACCGACTCTGCCGCCATCAATAGCGCCACGATCGCCAGGGCCACCGCGCTGGCAAACCCGCCGAGGACGCCGACCTTGCCGGTGCCGAAGCTGTAGCGCGGGTCGCCGGCGTGCTGGCGGGCGTAGCGGTAGGCGAAGGCGGTGATCCCGAGGGCCGCCGCGTGGGTCCCCATGTGCCAGCCGTCCGCCAGCAAGGCCATGGAGCCATACGCGGCCCCGGCGCCGATCTCGATCACCATCATGGTGACCGTGAGGAGGATCACCCGATGGGTGCTGCGCTCCCCATGGCCCCCGTCGTCCAGGTGAAAATCGTGGTCGTGCAACCACTCGTCCATGGGATGATCGTGCATGCCTGCTCCAAAAAATGACCTGACAGATGGGGCCAGACTACCGGCCCGCCCCCAACAATGCCCCGCGCAAGGGTAACTCCGCACGGCGCTCCACGACCTGGCCTATCTTTTCGTCGTCCAACCGCCCAGGACGCAGAGGATTATCTCCATGGGCTGGGTGGCTGTGCCCATTCCGGTGCGCATGGGGGCCACCCGTAGGGCCGGTGTCAACCGACCGATGCCGTTGTCAGCGGGTCTTGGCATCCGGCGGGCTGAAGCCCGCCCTGCATACAATGCTGTTGGCGGCCCCAATCGCCATCTCCGCGGGTCCGCGCCGGGTTTACGGGTAAAACACCGCGAGCCACACCGATGGCTGGCCGGGGTCGGTCCACTCCACCCGATGGCGCACATGGGCCGGGATCATCAGGGCATCCCCGGGCGCCAGGCTCACCACCCGGTCCCCCTCTGCGAACCGCAACCGCGCCGCCCCGGCGAGCAATGCCACCCACTCGTGCTCCGGCTGGTCATACCAGAACCCCGCCGGCGACGCCTGCCCCCACGACACGATGCGCTCCACCCGCACCCTCTCCCCTCGCGCCAGGATGTCGACCAGCTCCTCCTCCATCCGCGCTGGAATGTCGTGCATGAGGTTCATGGGGGGCTGATGGATCGCGCTTCAGCGCGGGTGCGACGCACCCGGCCGTTCACGTCGTCGCCGCGCGCATGGCGCCGACGGCGGTGCGTGATCCGGCGCCGTTGCCCTCGTCGTCCGTCCGGTGGACCAGGCGGTCCAGGCCGGCGTCCCGGAGCACTTGGTCCACCAGCCGCCAGATCGGTTTCGGCTCATCGAGCCGCAAGGCCGCATCCGCCAGCGCCGCCATCTGTGGGAAGCTCACGCTGCGGATCGCCCACTTGACCCGCGGCAGGGCCGCGGCATTGATGCTCAGGCCGTCGTATCCCATCCCCAGCAGGAGCAGGGCACAGCCGGGGTCGCAGGCCATCTCCCCGCACACGGTGACCGGCTTGCCGGCCCGGCGACACGCGTCGACCACCTGCCGCAGCGCGCGCAGCACCGCCGGGTGCAGGGGATCCAGGCGCTTCGATACCTGTGGGTTGCCGCGGTCGATGGCCAGCAGGTACTGGGAGAGGTCGTTGGTGCCGACGGACAGGAAGTCCACCCGCCGCGCCAGCTCCTCCGCCTGGTAGACCGCGGAGGGGACCTCCACCATGATGCCGACCGGGGGCCGGGTAGACGCCACCCCGTCCTCGACGAGCTGCTGGTGGGCCTGCTCGATGAAGGCGCGCGCCTGCTCGACGTCGGCGATCCCGGTGATCATGGGCAGGAGGAGGCGCAGGTTCCCAATTCCGACGTCCGCCCGCAGAGCGGCCCGGAGCTGGGTGAGGAAGATCTCCGGGTGGTCCAGGGTGAGGCGGATGCCGCGCCATCCCAGGGCCGGGTTCTGCTCGACGATGGGCAGGTACGGCAAGGGCTTGTCAGCCCCAACGTCCAGGGTGCGCAGATTCACCGGCAGCGGTGCCACCGCCTCCAGCACCTGCCGGTAGACCTTCACCTGCTCCCGCTCGCTGGGGAATCGGTCGTAGGCCATGAACGCCACCTCCGACCGGAACAGGCCGATGCCGGCCGAGCCCGAGGCGACCATCGACGGCGTGTCGGCGACGAGGCCGGCGTTGGTATAGAGGGCGACCACCACGCCGTCGGTGGTGGTGGACGGCAGGTTGCGCAGGGACTTCAGGTGTTCCGCGAGGACCCGCTCCTCGTCGATCAGGCGCTCGGCCTCATGCCGTAACGGGACGCTGGGCGAGACGTAGACCAGGCCACGGTGACCGTTGACCACGAGCTCCCGGCCGTCCCATTGCTCCAGGTGTGGCGCCACCACCCCCATCACTGCCGGGATGCCGAGGGCCCGCGCGAGGATCGCCGCGTGCGACAGCCCGGAGCCCTCCGCGGAGATGATGCCCCGCAGGCGCTCCCGGGGAACGAGCCCCAGATCGATGGTGCTGAGCTGCCGGCCGATCAGGATCGCGTCTGCCGGGTACTCGACGGTGGTGCCGGACTGCCCTTGCAGGTGCAAGAGGATGCGATCGCCGAGGTGGCGGATATCCGCCCCCCGTTCCCGCAGGTAAGGGTCCTGCATGTCATCGAAGCGCCGCGTGTGGCGTTCGATGGTCTGGCGCAAGGCCCCCGGGGCCCAGTTCCCCTGGTGGATGCGCTCCACCGTGGCCTCCACGATCTGCGGGCTGTCCAGGATCAAGGCGTAGGTATCGAATAGCGCCCGGTCCATCGGCGACAGGGTTTGATCCACGTCCTGCCGGAGCCGCCGGACCTCCCGCTGCACGTGGTCTACGGCGTCGCGGAAACGTTGCTCCTCGCGGGCCGCGTTCACCGCCGGCCGATCCGGGACGGCGCGCAGGTCCGCCGGCGGATAGATCACCACCCCGGTGCCCACGGCGATCCCCGGCGCCCCAGCCAGCCCGTCAAACCGTCCAACCTGCGGGCTGGCCGGCCCGCACAGGGTACACAGGTCCCCGCTCGCTCGGGCGTACGCGATCGCCCCGCCGAGCTGCGCGGCCAGCGTGGTGAGGAAGGCGGCATCGGCATCCTCGAAGCGCCGCACGGTCCGTTGCCGCACGACCAATACCCCGAGCACGGTGCCCCGATGGGTGATGGGCACCCCGAGGAAACCGTGAAAGCGCCCGGCGCCGGCCTGCTGGACAAACCCCTTGTCCAGCTCCTCCGAGACGTCGTCCAGGTTCACCGCCGTGGTGCTCTCCGCGACCATGCCGATCAGCCCCGTGCCGAAACCGATCTGGACCTGCCCGACCACCTCCGGGGCGAGGCCATTCGTGGCCACGATCACATGCCGCTGGCTGTCGTGATACGTGAAGTAAATGGTGCAAACGTCTGCACTCATGACTTCACGTGTGCGATTCACCACGAAGCGCAGGGCGGTCTCGATGTCCGGCGCGGCATTCACCTCGCGAATCAGTCGGGTGAGGGACTCCAGCTTGGAAAGATCACCTGAGGTATCGGTGGCCATCGCGAGTTCCTTCACGGGGGGGGGTGAGCGGCGACATCGTGTCCTTACCCGTGTCTCTCACCGCGGATCATGGCCGGGTCACCGTGGGCCGCAGCCCCGGCACCCCAGCGCAACCAAGCGTAGCGGGTTATCGAGGACTCGGCTGCGCCCACGGCCAGGGCGTAGGAACGGGTGCGAGCCCGCAGCGGATCGGCAGGACGAGATGCGGCGCTCTCTCCGATGGGCCTGGCGCCGATCTGTAGGGCCGGTTTCAACCGGCCGACGCCGTGCGCTCCGGGGGCCTTCGCGTCCGGCGGGCTGAAGCCCCCCCGACGGATGGTGCGATCTCCTGCGCCGATCGCCATTTCTGTTGATCCTCACAGCGGACTCACGGTGAGCGATGCCGGCCAGCCTCGACCTTAGCAGTCTGTCGGACTTCGCGGTTCTCGAGCGTAAGATACGGCCATGAGCCACTTCGTGGAAGCGAACCGAGACCAGCCCTTTTTGTTGCCGCCGGATCTGCGGGAGTGGGTCCCCGAGGATGACT
>Ga0326597_10000069_pt1 | contig 175285 bp, 126 predicted proteins | sample RVTome_12_FD_203789 | JGI IMG/M metagenome (GOLD analysis project Ga0326597, IMG submission 203789) | Soil microbial communities from uranium-contaminated site in the Upper Colorado River Basin, Wyoming, United States - RVT100D185 | ecosystem: Environmental > Terrestrial > Soil > Contaminated... | reverse complement strand
GGCCCCGCCGGAGAGGAACACGGGGTCGACCAGGCCACGAGCACCCGCTGGCAACAGCCATAACCACATCACCACGGCTCCCAAGGAGTGATTCCGTCCAAATGCTCAGTTTTTCCGCAACCTGCTAAACGTCGAAACCACCGCGGCTCGGCGCCGGGGTGTGTTCCGCGGGTAAACCCGCGGCTCGGCGCCTGCGGCGACACGCCCTGAAGGGCGATCCGTCAATCTGGGAACGAATGGAGGGGGGACGCTGCAGTGCTCAACGTGCTTGAATCGCATGGAGTGCCCGGACACAGACGCATGCTGCCGGGACTCGTCCCCTCGCAGGCATCCCGCTATCCCGCTGCCGTTGCACGCCGCACGCTGCACGCCGCACGCTCCACGCCGCACGCCGCACGCCCCACGCTGCACGCCGCACGCCGCACGCTGCACGCCATACGTTGCACGCCGCACGTTTCACGTTTCACGTTTCACGGTGCACGTTGCCCGCCGCCCGCTGCCCGTTGCACGCCGCGCGTTGCCCGCCACTCCATGTGATCTGCGTCACAATGTGAGCTACGGCACTACCCACCGACGGTCCAAACGCGGATCTTAACATCTAACCGGGGTTGGGCGTCGGACACCCAGAAGCGACAAACCAACCCATGGGCATCAAACACTGGAGGTTCTGACCATGACTCGTTTGGCACGCGCCGCCGCCCTGTTGACCGGCACAGTGCTGGCGGCAGGCTGTAGCGACGCGCTCACCAACCCGACCGGCGAGGCGCTCGAGGAACAAGTCACCCTCGACGCGCTGACGTACGCAGGCACGGCGACGGTCGATGACATCCAGTTGATGCTCTCGGAAGGAGCATTGTTGGGCGGCCCCGCCGGGATCGAGGGCCAGCACGACTTCTCGGTCTCGCGGTCCATCACGTTCTATGATGAGAACGGCGACGAGATGGACCAGTTCGACCCGCTCCTCACGGCATCGGTGCACATCGTGTCTTCGGTCAGCGGGACCCGATCGCGCTCGAGCGACCGCGGCAGTATCGAGGTCACCGTGAACCGTGACCGCGACGTGACCATCTCCGGCTTGTTGGGGGAAGAGACGGAGCGCCAATGGGACGGAACCGGCAGCGCATCGGAGAACCGGGTGCTGACCACGGACGCCAACGGTACACGCGAGTACGACATGTCGGAGAGCGTGACGATCGACGCCGTCGTGATCCCGGTGCCGCGCGGCAACGGGTATCCCCTGTCCGGCACGATCACCCGCACGCTCACGCTCACGCGATCGAACGGGGAGGAGACGTTCACCCGCGAGCGCACGGTCAGCGTGACCTTCAACGGTACGCGTTATGTGACGATCACGATCAACGGCGAGGCGTTCACGCTGGATCTGGAGACGCGCGAGATCGTCGAAGGGTAGGCCGGCGGGCGCCGGGACCAGGTTCTTACTTCCAGGGGCGGCTCCGGGCAACCGGGCCGCCCCTTGGCGTGCGGGCGCGTCGCGCGATCATGCTCGCAGGTGATCCGGCCGCCACTCCTTCACGAGTTGCTTGATCTCGTCGGCGCGCTCGATCCGCTCGTCGAGCACCTTGCGCGCGAGCGCCGGCAGCTCGCCGTCGCTCGCGAACCGGAGTCCGATGAGCTGCCGCACACTGAATTCGCCGATCCGCGCCTGGAGGTCGTCCGGCAACAGGCGCGACATGCGCGACCGTTCCTCGAGGCGGATCACGCGATTCTGAACGGTCAGAGCAAACGACCGCGCGTAGAAGCCCACGGTCGCCATGCCGAACGCGGCCAGCGCGCTCGTGATCGTGGCGAACGATGGTTCCCGGAGCGCGACCAGCGCCGCGTACGCGAAGTACACCATCAGCAACGGCAATCCCACGAAGTGATACCACGGTACCCACCGGCGGTGGCTAACGTACGTCTGGGACGCCGCGTTCATAGGGCTCCTCTCTGCGGTCGAACGTGGGCTGCCCGCCGCGGTCAGCGTCGCTTGGCGCGCTTGCGATGGGCCACGGCGATGGCTCGATCCATCCATGGGCCGAGGAGATCGACGTCGTCGAGCACGTCGGCGGGAACGGCGTAGTACTGCATCGCCGTGGTGTCCGGTCCGAAGGGGCGAAACGGCTCCATGCCGGCCGTGGTATAGTCGGACCGGTTGGAGCCGTCCACTTTGAAGTACAGCACGTCGGCGGCGATGAGCGCGAAGAACGCGCTCTCCACATAGATCCCGATACCGCCGAACATCGGCCGGAGCGTGACGGGCCGCACGCGACCGAGCTGCTCGGCGACGTACTCGCGAAAGCTGTTGCTTACCGGCATCGATGCGGCGCGTTCATGACGTCAGCGCGACCCCCCTGGGGCGACCGGCTGGGTCCACGCCATTTCCATCTCTCCCGCGCGATACGGATTGGCCTTCGGCTTGGACGACGTCACCTTGGCGCGCACGTACAGCTCGTCACCGCGAAAGCGGTAGGTCGCGCTCGGGCCGGCGGTGCTTTGCAGGACCTCGCCGAAACGCGCATCGTAGCGGCGTCGCACGGCGTCGCCATCGCCCGCGGCGTCGAGCGGCCGCGGTGACGGCACGCCGTGGCGCGTACCGACGAACTCGATGCGATACTCCACCCCGCGTTCCGGGCGAACGTGGACACGCAAGAACTCCGCGGTCCGCACGACGTCGTCGAGCACGACGCCGTTCGTCGCATAAAAATCACCGGCCTCCATGGCGCGGATGACGGCGTCCGCCGAGAGCGTGGCGGCGCGCACCATGACCCAGCCGCGGCCGGGATTGGCCTGCGTGGCATGCGACACCCGGTACGCATGGGCATCGTCGACCGCGAGTCCGAACATCAGGTCGTCGCCATGCCGCAGCCGCTCGGTCAACACGATATCCCACATCCGCTCCGTCCCCGGACGATCGCCGTCCCCCTCGTTGTGAACGGCGGGATGGCCGTTGTACACCTCGAAGAATCGCTCGCCCCGTAGCGGGATGATGTCCTCGACGGTCACCGCCCACCCGAAGTTGGGGTGGTTCAGGTGCGGAAACATCGCCTGGCCCGTCGTCTCCCGCTGAGCGAGCACCGCGTCCACGTTCCGCTGTATCACGTCGCGCACGCTCGTCCCACCCTGCGGCGGCACGAGCTCCCGGACATTGGTCGCGTTGAGATGCACCGGCTTCTGCTGGAACGCGTCGGTGATCTCTTCGCTCTGGATCACCAGGAAGCGACCGGGTACCTCGAGCAACGAGCGGTATTCCTCGAACGTTCGCAGGCGCACGTACAGCGTGTCATCCAGGGTGCGGCGCTGCACCCACGACTCGCCGAACCGGCGGACATACGCGGCGAGGGCCACCTCGGCGTCGTCCCACGGCGCGCCGATCCGCACCCACCGCTCCCCTTCCGCCAGTTGATTGTGATCGGACAGCGCGACGAAGTCGTAGCCGTGCTGCTGGTACCAATCGACGACCATTTCCGGGAAGTCGTCGCCGTCGCTCCACAAGGAATGGGTGTGGAGATTGCCCTTCAACCACCGGCTCGCTGGAGCGGCACAGCCGTTCGCGAAGAGCACCACTCCCGCCGCACACGCGAGACCCCGCCAAGCATGGGGCCTCACGCGCGCGGCGGGTGGCGCCTGCGCGGCATGACCGTGACCCCGGGCCGGCCACGCCAGGCCGCCGATCCGGCACGCTCGGACTTACATCCCACCACGGCTCCACGGCGGAACGACCTCGTTGGACCGCGCGTAGGCGATGGCCTGCCCGAGGTGTTCATGGAGATGCGTGACCGCCAGGATCCACAACGCCTGACCCGTCATGGTGCGTCCGAACAAGCGCACCTCGCGGTCCGCGGACTTCGCTCCCGCCGCGCTCATCGCCTCCTTCAAGTGCCCGAACGACACTTGCAGCGCCGCGATGATCTCGTCGCGGCTCAGGGCGCGCTGCTCGAACGCCTGGGCCGTGGCGTAGTCGCTCGTGACCCCCGTGGAGGCCGGCGCGGCGATCCCGTCGAACGTCGGCAAGAGATAGTTGTCGGCCGCCACGTGCAGGAACACCTCACCGACCGACCGGACGCCCTCCATCGGCCGCCAGTCATACGTCGCGGCGGGCATCTCGTTGGCGAGGCCCACCAGCTTGCGCTCGACCTGTGCCACGTCGGCCAGCAGGTCCTGCATGGCCGCATTCGACATCTGGGCCGCCATCGGCCGGCTCAACAGGATGAGGCCGGCCGCGGCCGCGCGCAAAATCAATCCACTCGTTCGCATGGTATCCACTCCGGGAGGTTAGGGAATAGGCTGGGGTGCGGGAGCACTGGTGATGATAGCAGGTATGCCGTGCGCTCGCACGAGTTCGTTGAATCCGTCCAACTCCACGCCAAGGAGCCGCGACAGAATCGACCGGTGTCGCGTCCACTGGGCCGTGAGATCCTGGTAGAGCCGTCGCGCGCCCTCGGTGACGCCACCCTCCTCGAACAGGAGGGAACTGCGCAGGTAGGTGTAGTGGAAATCCAAGCGGGCCGGGAAGTTGATGACCGTCTGGCCGTCGACGGTGCGCTTCTGCACCAGGGAATCCTCGAGTATTTCGATCTTCACCACCAGGCTGTCGCCCGCCGCCGCCAGCTCCGCGCCACCCGTCAGCTCCCCCGCCCGCGCCGTCAGGCCCCGCACCTGGTCCCGCACGCCGCGCAGCTCGACCACGCCCCGATGCATGGCCGACAGCTCCGCATCGAGCGCGTCGAGGAAGTCGGCCTGCGCCTGGAAACCCGCCGCGTCGGCGCTCACCCGCGGATCCGCACGCACCTCGAGCGCGACCGAACGCTCCGTGTCCGCGCGACGCACACGCGCCGTATACCTGCCGGGCACCACCCGCCGCCCTTGGAGCGTGCCGAACACGTACTGCCCCGACACATTGTCCACCCGCTCCAACTGAAGATTCCACGTGAGCCGGTTGTGTCCCGCCTTCAGCCGCAGGACGTCCAGCGAGTCGCTGTCGCGCGAGGATGAGTACCGGCGGAGGACCTGGTCCGCCGCGTCCAGTATCTCGAGCGTCACCGGCGCCGAATCGGCCATCGCGGCCAGGTACACGTCGATCACCGCCCCGTTTGGCGGATTCGCTCCCACGTTCGTTCCGCCGCCGAAGCCGCCGCCCAGGCCTCCCGCGACCCGATACGCCGGGCGGGGCGAGAAGACATGCAGCTCAGCCGACTCGATGGCGCGATCCGCCTGCTGCAAGGGCGACAAGTCGTCGAGAATCCAGAACGACCGGCCCTGCGTCGCCGCCACGAGATCGTTGTGGACGGGGTGCACGATCAGGTCCGTGATGGGCGTGATCGGGAGATTGAGTTGCAGCGACTGCCAATGGGCTCCGTCGTCCCACGACACGTACGCGCCGAGTTCCGTTCCCGCGTACAGCAACCCCCGCCGCTTCGGATCCTCGCGCACGACGCGCACGTGGGCCTCGGGAGCGATACCCTCCACGACCCGGCGCCAGGTCCGCCCATAGTCGGCCGTCTTGTACACGTGCGGCGTGAAGTCGTTGAACTTGTAGCGCGTGTAGGCGACGTACGCGGCCGCGGGATCGTGCGGCGAGGCGTCGATCGCGTTGACCATCCCTTCGGCCAGGTTGCGGGGTGTCACATCGATCCACGTGGCCCCGCCGTCGCGTGTCACGTGGACGAGCCCGTCGTCGCTGCCCACCCAGAGCACCTGCGGATCCCGCGGGGATTCCGCCACGTACATAATCGTATTGTAGATCTCACCGCCCGCCCCCTCGTTGGTGATCGGCCCGCCGCCGTAGCCCTGCTTGGCGTCGTCGTCGCGGGTCAGGTCGGGGCTGATTTCGGTCCAGCTGTGACCGCCGTCGCGCGAGGCGAGCAGCACGTTGCCGGCATGATACAGCACGCGCGGATCGTGGCGCGACACGAGGATCGGCGCGTTCCAGTTGAACCGGTACGTCATCTCACGCGCCGCCATCGCCGCCGGCAGCTGCGGATACGCCATGACGTTGCGGCCCGTGCCCGTGCGTGAATCCCACGCCTCGATCTGCCCCATGTAGCACCCGCCGTAGTTCACGGTTGGCGCATCGGGATCGAAGGCGATGTAGGCGCTCTCGCACCCCGCCACGGGATACCAGTCCTTCCACCCGATGCCGCCGGGGGCGGCACTCGCGATGGCCACCGACGTGTTGTCCTGCTGGCCGCCGTAGACGTAGTACGGAAAACGGTTGTCCACGTTCACCCGGTAGAACTGGGCGGTCGGTTGGTTCTCCTGGGTCGACCAGGACGCACCACCGTTCAGCGACACATTGGCGCCGCCATCGTTGGCGTTGATCAGGTAGTCGCTGTCGGTGGGATTGATCCACAGATCGTGGTTGTCGCCGTGGGGCACGGCGACCGTGTGAAACGTGCGACCGCCGTCGACCGACTTCATGGCGGGGGCGCCCAGCACCCATACCACGTCGGCATTCCGGGGGTCCGCGTACACCTCGATATAGTACCACGCCCGGTGCCGGATGTCCCAGGATTCGTTGATCAGCTTCCAGCTCGCGCCGCCGTCCTCCGAACGATACAGACCGCCTTGCGGATCCGCCTCCACCAGCGCGTACACCCGATCCGAATTCGCGGCGACCGACACGCTCGTCTTGCCGATCGGTGACGGGAACCCCTGCTCCAGCTTCACCCACGTGTCCCCGCCGTCGGTGGACTTCCAGATTCCGCTGCCCGGCCCGCCGCTGCGCACTTCCCATGGCCGGCGCAGGTGATCCCAGAATGCCGCGTAGAGAATGCGCGGGTTGCCGGGATCCATCGAGAGGTCGCTGGCGCCAGCGGTCGCATTGACGTAGAGCAGCTTCGCCCACGTCACTCCACCGTCGGTGGATCGATAGATCCCGCGCTCCTCCGACGGGCCGTACGGCGCTCCCTGGGCGGCCACGTAGACGCGATCGGGGTCGCCCGGGTGCACGTGGATCCGGGAGATGGCCCGCGTGTCCCGCAGTCCCAGATGGGTCCACGCACGGCCCGCGTCCGTCGATCGATACATCCCGTCGCCGTGCGACGTCATCACGCCGCGCACGGCGTGTTCGCCCATTCCCACGTAGACCACGTTCGGATCGGACGGTGCGACGGCGATCGCTCCCACCGAGGCGGTGCCGAACGTGCTGTCCGACACGTTCCGCCACGATCCGCCCGCATCCGCGGTCTTCCATACCCCGCTCCCGACACCACCGAAGTAGTACGTGAGCGGGTCGGACGCGACGCCCGCGACGGCCACCGCGCGTCCGCCACGGAACGGTCCGATGTTGCGCCACCGCATGTCCTGGAACAGCGCGGGATTCGTTTGCGCCCGCACGACCACGGGCACGGCGGCGAGGACAAGGACGAGCGCGGCGCGGCAAGACCGGGACATCGGCATGGAAGTGGAGTCCGCCAGAGGTGGAGTGGAGCCCGAATCGATGCGAGTGAACGGGGCAAAGATGCGTCGGCGGGCGGCGGGCCGGCTAGGGCGCCGCGCTATCTTGGATCTGGTGCGTGAACGCTGGATTTCCGCGTATGCGGCGGGAGCGGTGCTGGGTATCGCCGTCCTGGGGGTCGGCGGCCGCTTGGCTATGGCGACGATCCAGGTCGCCCAGGGCGCCCCGCCGGGATTCGATCTTGCCGGTACGGTCCAGGTCCTCGTGCCCGGCCTGGCCGTCGGTCCGGCGGCGGGACTGTGGTATGCGCTCTTGCTGCCGTGGATCGGGAAGCACGCGACGGCGCTCCGCGGCATCATCTTCGGAACGTGCCACGGTGCGTTTTGGGTGGCGGTCTACTTCGCCCGGCCGGCAGGTCCCGTCGAACTGTCGGCCGCACCTGTGTTCGGGTCCATCCTATTCGGGACGCTCCTCATCCTGTTCGGCGTCGCCGTGGCCTGGCTGGAAGCGCGCTGGCACCCGCGACTCGCGACGCTCGCAATGCCCGTGGGCGCCCGCGCGTTCCTGTGGCTGCTGGGCGCCGCCGGATTCGGTTTCACCTTCTGGGTCCTCGTGCAACGCTGAACCCGCGGGGCGCGCGGCGCCGCGTGACGCGCCTCCGGCAGCGCGGTCTATCCCAGGGAACGGAACCAGCCCCACAGCCCCGATCGTGACGGGCTCTGCTCCAGCGCATCGAGGAACGCACCCATCCCGGGAAACCGCTGACCGCGCTCCTTGGCGAGGGCGCGGACGATCACCCGACTCAGGCGCGCAGGAACCTCGGGCCGCAGCTCGTGCGCCAGCGGGGGCGGGGCGGTCGCGTGCAGCGCCATCATCTCGGGAATCGACGCGGCCTCGAACGGCGTCCTCCCGGTGAGCGCTTCGAAGACCGTACAGGCCAAGGCATACTGATCGACGCGCTCGTCGAGCGTGCTCAATCCCGCCACCTGTTCGGGGCTCATGTAGGCCGGCGTGCCCACGACGTGCCCCGTTTGCGTGAGCTTATCCTGGGCCGATGCCAACGCGCGCGCCAGGCCGAAGTCGGTCACGAGCGCCCGTCCATCCACCAGCAGTACGTTGTCCGGCTTGACGTCGCGGTGGATGACGCCGCGGCGGTGCGCGTAGTCGAGCGCGCGGCCGATATCCAGCGCCACAGTTATCGCTTCGCCGACCGCGAGCGGCCCAGCGGCGATGCGGTCGCGCAACGAGGCGCCTTCGACGAACGGCATCGTGTAGAACAGCCGCCCGGCGGCTTCACCCGAGTCATAGAGCGGGACGATCTGGGGGTGGGCGAACCGAGCGACGGTCTGCACTTCACGCTCGAACCGTTTCACCCCCACGATCGACGTGAGGTCTTCACGCAGGACCTTGAGCGCCACCGGGCGGTCGCGCCGGAGGTCGTGCGCGAGGAACACCGTGGACATGCCACCGTGACCGATCGGGAGGTCGATGCGATAGCGATCGTCTATGGCGTCCGCGAGATCCTGCCAATCTGGTGCGATAGTCATTCGTCCCGACCTGGGGGATTCCGCGCCCTCCCTTCCTCATCCCCCCTTCCCGCAACGCGCGTCGTCCGTTGCCTAGCTCGACGTCTCTCCTGACAGATCCGTGGTCTCCACCCAGGCCATCACGACGTCCCCGCACTGCGTGCGGAGCTCGTCCGTGACGGCGACATCACCCCCGGCCAGCGGCTCCAGCAGCGGCCGCAGCGCCTCCACCAGCCGGCGACGGTCGGTTTCGGCATGCGCGGGCCAGTGACGCGCCACCAGGTACTGCACCCGGTAGGTCGGCAGCATGTCCAGCAGCACGTACGCCTCCGGCAGCTTCCGTCCCAGGACCCGATCGCTCAGAATCCGCCGGGCCCCCACCACCTCGGTGACGAACGCCGTCCGCTCACACCCCTCACACTTGATCTGCCACACCGGCCCGACCGTGCCGCCCGCGGCCGCGGGCGAGCCCATCTCCAACCGCTCCCCGCAATTCGGACACTCCGGAAGCTCTCGCCCCTCGCGCATGGCCGCGTGGATCAGCGACATCTGCTCGCGGCTGAACGTGATCGGCGTGTGGCGGTCGTGCAATGGGCGCTCGTTCACGTCAGCTCCAGTCGTGGGCCACCACGCAGGTCGTCAATCGCTCCCCACCATGGACATGGCCATTGTCGCTCACCCCGTAATACTGTGCGCGTACTTCGAATGCACCAGACCCTGCTCGGCGAACCGCGCCAGCCTGAACAGCGACGGGTCGAGCGTCATGGGCGACGCCCGGGTGATGAGTTCCGCCATCATGAGACCCACCGCGGGGCCCAGCTTATAGCCGTGGCCGCTGAATCCGGTACACAAGAAGTGCCCGCTGCCCGCGGGAACCTCGTCGATGATCGGGTGCCAATCCGGCGTCACCGCGTACAGGCTGGCATAGCCGCTCGCGTACTCCACGTTCTCCCATCCCCGGCAGCGATGCAGCGTCCGCTCGGCGACGTACTCCACGAAGGGCTCATCGACGTGGGTCGCGAAGTCATCCGGATCCACGATCTCCTCGGCCTCCGCGGGATCGATCCGCCCGACCAACGTGAGGCCGCCCACTTCGGCGCGCAGGTAGATGCCCTGAACGAAATCCATCACCACCGGATGCTCGGTTTCGTCGCCCGGCCGCCGGAACACCGCCACCTGTATCCGCGGTGACGCGACCGGAATGGTCAGGCCCGCCATCGCCGCGACCCTTCCTCCCCACGGTCCGGCGCAATTCACGACCACCTGGGCATCGATGTCGCCGGCCGGGGTGCGCACGCCCGCCACCCGATCGCCCGCAAAGCGAATCCCCGACACGGCCGTGCCGAGTTGGAAGCGGGCTCCATGCCGCCGCGCCGCATCCGCGTACGCCGTCACCGTGAGGTGAGGGTCCGCGTAGCCGCTTTCCTCCTCCCAAGACGCCGCGACCACGTCCTCCAGGTAGGCGGCGGGCAGGACTTCACGAACTTCCTCGACGGCCAGCAGCCGGGCCGCGATTCCGAGGCGCTGGTGCATGGCCACGTTGGTCGCCAGGCTGGCGCGATCCGTCTCGGGGGCCAGGGCCACCCACCCCGTGCGGTGGAACTGACAGTCTCCACCCACCGCCTCATCGAAATGCTGAAACACCCGGAGACTGTACAGCGCCATACGGGTCGTGATTTCATGCGAGTAGTGCGTGCGGATGATGGCGGACGACAGCCCCGTGCCTCCGCTCCCGATGCCCGTCTTCTCCAGGACCAGTACGTCCACGCCACGTCGCGACAACTCGAAGGCGGTCGTGCATCCCATGATGCCCGCCCCGACCACCACCACGTCCGCCGTCGCGCTCACCGCGCCACCTCCCTCGATTCCCACGTAATCTCCCCAGCCTCGGTCAGCCGTACCTCGGAAGCCTCCGTCAGGGCTTCCCAATCGCGCGGGTCGATCCGCACCATCGGGATCGCCTCGCCGTACAGCGCTTCCGCCACGACCCCGGCGAGGGCGATGAAGGTATCGGCCTGCGTGAGCACGATGCCCGCCGGGGCCGTCCCGCGCCGGATGGCCTCGAGCAGCACCGCCGAGGTGGTGCTGGAGCCTCGTGACGCGGGAATCATGAGGATCTTCCCTCGCATCAGGGTGCCCGACAGCGGATGCCGGCGGTCGATGATCTCCCCCGTCTCGGGATCGTAACCGCCCCAAAACGACAGCGGCTCCGTCGACGCGACCAACTCCCCACCTGCCGACCCCGCCACCAGGGTGCGCCCGCGGATCATTCGCTCCATGGCCCCTCGTCCCGCACGACGCGTCCCGCGACCGCGGATTCGACGCAGTCGGCGAGGCTCCCGAAGGCCACGCCGCGGCGTAGCAGTCCAGGGGAATAATACGCGTACTTGGCGGAGTTGGTCATGAGGGTGCGCACGGAATCCGGAAGCATGGGCGACGTAAGAATGCACGTATCCACCGTGATCTCGCCGCCGAACCGGTCGAGCGGCGCGAGCAGGCCGGCGCTCTCGGCCATCGCGCGCACCCCCCGGCTCGTGGTGACCAGCAACCGTGTTCGCCGGTGACGCGCACGACCGTCGAGCAGCAGCGCGAGTCGCCGGAACTCATCGAACGAGAAATGCGGGCTGCCGAGCACGACCATGTCGAGCGTCTCGCCCGTCTCCGAACTCAAGTCGGCTCGCGCACGCCGAAGCTGTTCGAGCGAGACCATGACCGTCTCGTCGGCCGCGACTCCATGCAGCGCCCGGTCGAGTGTCGGCGCTTCCGGCGTCACGCCGACGATGTGGAACAGCGCGACGGCCCCGGAGGACGCCATGGCCGCGCCGAGCGCCTTGAGGTCGTCTTCCGTCGGCGCGGAGCTGACGCCGATCAGCACCGGGACGCCGCCATGCACGACGCTTCCGATCAAGTGGCCCAGCACCGGGAAGAAATCCGATCGCTCCTGGAGCGCCACCGGCAGTCGCGACAGATCGAACACCGTGGTGCCGCGCCGCGGGGCGTCGAGGTGCAGGCCCACGGCGGGCACCCGCCCGACCACGGCCGCGCAGATATCGAGCATGTCGGGATAGCGCTCGGTCCGCGCGCCGAGCACGGAGTTGGCGAACACGATGGCGTTGGACTCCCCCCAGGCAATCTGTTCGCCGAACGCGGGGCGGCGCTCGACCTGATATGGCGCGCAGGTCCATGTCGGCCGGCAGCCCATGGTCTCGAGGGCCGCCATTTGCCGGCGTGACCGTTCCGCCCATTCGGACGGTACGGCCCAGCGCCGCCAGCCGCCCTCGTCGACACCGCCGACGTTGCACGTGGTCGGCACGACGACAGTCGCCCCCCCGTCGGCAAGCCGCTCCATGAAGGCGAGCGTCGCGTCGCCCATGTAGAGGGCGCTGTCGATGTGCGCGCCGCTGATAAGAATCAGCGACCGGGCGTCCTGGACCGCGGCCATGCGCACCACCACACGCATGGCCAACTGCACCCCCGGACCACGTGCCCCGTCGAGGAGCGCGGCGTCGGCGTCGGTGAGCGTCAGCGCAGCCACCGCTCACCGGTGTGCGTCACGGCTTCCGCGGCGCCTCGACCGGGTCGCCGACCGGGGGTCGCACGCCCAGCATGTTGAGCCGGGCGTTGAGCCCCGGCATCCGGTCGGTGATGAAGACATTCAGCTCCGCGAACAACCCCGGCGCCTGCTCCCACGCCTGCTCGAGGGCCCAGAGCTGATCGGACGTGGGGCGGGCGTGATACCCCTCGATACCGAACATGCTGCCGCCCGACGCACGGTTCATCCGCTGCCGGAGCTGATTCAGTTCCTCCCGCAAGGTCTTCACGTCGGCGACGACGTCGTCCGGTGCGTCGTCCTGCTGCTCGAGCAGTTCCTGGACACTCTCCAACTGGTCATCCAGCCGCTGTAGCGCACGTCGCGCCTCGTAGACGGGCTTCGCCAGCGCATACAGCTGCATCAAGGCGTCTTGACGCGCCATCAGGTCGGCCTGCGAAATGTCCACCCGCGGATCGAGCCGCACGCGGAGCGATGTCTCCATCGTGCGACCGCGGGCCGTCAAGCGCACCGTGTACGTGCCCGGCAAGACCCTGGGTCCGCGCGGGGTGCCGAAGAACCCGCCGCCGGAGCCGGGCTCAGGCTCGTAAGGCGGCTCGTGGCGCAAGTCCCACATCACCTGCTGCAAACCCGGCTCGGCCGGACCGTCGAGCTCCCGGATCGTCTCGCCACCCGACGAGAGGATGGTGATGCGCACGGACGCATCGGCCTCTCCCCCGTCGCTCGCGCCGCCGGCGCCCAGGACGTACGCGATCTTCGCCCCCTGGGGAGGATTCTCCGCCTGCCACACGCCCGGCGTCCACTCCTGCGGGGAGTACAGGTTGTAGATCGTGGCGGCGCGCGTCGGGAACAGATGCGCGTCGGACGCCAACGCGCTCGCCGACAGCGCCTCGAGCGCGGTGATGTCGTCCATGATCCAGATCCCACGACCGTGCGTCCCGATGATGAGATCGTTGTCCCGCGGATGCACCTTGATATCGTCGACGGGAACCGTGGGAAGCGTACCGCGGAGTTGCACCCACTGTTCACCGCGATCGATCGACACCCACACCCCGTGCTCGTTCCCGACGAACAGGAGATTCGCGTTGCGGGGATGTTCGTGGATCACGTTGATCGACGAGCCGTCGGGCAAGCCCCGTGCGATGGGACGCCAGCGGCGACCGAAGTCCGTGCTCACAAACACGTAGGGGCGGAAATCGTCATTGCGGTGCCCGTCGAACGTGGCGTACACCGTTCCGGCATCGAAGCGGGACGCCACCAGGCGGCTCACGTAGGTGCGTTCCGGCACGCCCCGGAGGTTCGCCGTCAGGTCGGTCCACGTCCCGCCACCGTCGCGCGTGCCCTGCACGTTGCCGTCATCCGTGCCCACGTAGAGCACGGCGGCATCCAGCGGCGACTCCGTCAGCGCCGTGATGTTCCCATAGGACGAGATGCCGTCGTTCTTCGAGAGCAACCGGTCACGCAACGGCCGGCCCATGATCTCGAGGTCGTTCCGATCGATCGCCTTGGTGAGATCCGGACTCGCTTCCGCCCACGTCCATCCGCGATCGCGCGACCGCATGAGATGGTTCCCCCCCAGGTAGATCGTCTGCGGATCGTGCTCCGACATGACGACGGGGGCGTCCCAGTTGAACCGATAGCTCGACACCTCGACCTCGCCCTCTCCTCCGGCCGTGGTCGGGCGCCGTTGGGGGCGAAGCGAGATACCCTCCATGGTCCGGAGGTTGCGGAGGCCGATGAACCCGCCCTGCGATTCGAAATACACGACCGTGTGATCGTTCGGATCCATCAGGGTGAAGAATCCGTCGCCGCCCCCGATGTTGTACCAATCCTTGGTGCGAATGCCCGATGTCGACCTCGTGTCGCTCGGCGCGCACCACGAGCCGTTGTCCTGGAGGCCGCCGCACACGTAGTAGGGATCCCGCATGTCGAAGCCGACCTCGTAGAACTGCGCCACCGGCAGGTTGCGGAGTTGGCGCCAGTGTTCTCCGCGATCCCACGAGACCGACACGCCGCCGTCGCCGCCGATCACCATGTGGTTGGAATTGGCGGGGTCGATCCAGATCGCATGGTGATCCAGGTGCACCTCCCCTCGTCCGCCCGGGGGGCCCGACGCGTCACGGGTGAACGTCTTGCCGCCGTCCGACGAGCGATACATGCTCGACCCGCCGGTGTAGATCCGCTCGGGATCGCTCGGGTCGACGCGAATCTGCGAGTAGTACATCGGGCGGTTGTTGGTCTCGCTCAAGAACTCCCACGTGTCTCCACGGTCGGCCGTGCGATACACGCCCTGGCCTTCGAGCGCTTCGACGATGGCGTACACGATGTTGCCGTCCCGCCGATACGCGTCCAGACCGATGCGTCCCTTGTCGCCTTCGGGGAGTCCGCGCGTGAGTTCCCGCCAGGTGTCACCACCATCCATGGTCCGGTAGATTCCGCTGCCCCGACCGCCGCCGTTGAACCCGAAGCCCGTGCGCCGGCGCTGGTACATCGCGGCGAACAACGTGTTGGGATCCTGCTGGTCCATCACCAGATCGATGGCGCCGGTGTGCTCGTCGACGAACAGCACGCGATCCCAGGTCTTGCCGCCGTCACGCGTGCGGTACACACCCCGCTCGGGATTCGCTCCCCAGAGATGCCCGACCGCTGCGACAAAGGCCACGTCCGGATTGTCGTGGTGCACCACGATTCGGGCGATGTGATGGGTGTTCTCGAGCCCGAGGTGTTCCCAGCTGCGCCCCGCGTCGAGCGAGCGAAACACGCCCATGCCCCACGGGGAGCTCTGCCGGTTCTGCGGCTCACCGGTCCCGACCCACACCACGTTCGGGTTCGACGGCGCCACCGTGACGTCCCCGATCGACGACGTGGGCTGGTCATCGAACAACGGCTCGAACGTGATGCCGTGGTTCTCGGTCTTCCACAGCCCTCCCGTCGCGGTTCCCACGTAGAAGATGGACGGGTTCGACTCCACGACCGCCAGGTCGGCGATTCGGCCCCCCATGATGGTCGGGCCGATCTCGCGCCATTCCATGGCGTCGAGGACGGTTGCGAGATTCTGTTGTGCGGCGAGCGGCGCCGCAACGACACCGAGGAGTCCGGCCAACGCCAGCCGGCAGAGCGCATGCTTCATGGGTCGATTCCCGGTCGAAGGCGACAGAGGGTGGCGCGTCAACAAATGAACAGGTCCAAGGTACCGCCGGTACGAGACGTTTCAAGCCGCCCGACGGTGGCCGCCGCTCCAGCGACGATCCAAGCCGTTGGCGCGCGTGGCGGCGTGCGCCCAACCACATACGGATGTCGACTGCCACTGAAGCGCGTCGATCGACGAAGACCCGCGCCCCAGGTCGCCTCGCCATAGGATCTGAGGAACGGGCCCCTCGTCCGCATGCGCCAAGGGCGAGGGATTCTCCCGGCTGGCCGGTTGTCGACGCGGCGGACAGATTAGGTGCGTACGCGCGCTCCATCACCACGTTTGGCACGCGCGTCGCGCTACGTCTCGAGAGACAGGCGAACGACGCTGATGCGAATCTGCCCCAGCTGTGGCCTCGAGTTGCCCGACGATACGCGCTTCTGTCCCAAGGACGGCGCGATTCTGCATCCGGAGACCGAGGGAGATGACCTCGCAGGCCGCGTGATCGCAGAACGCTATCACGTGCTCGAGAAGCTGGGCGAGGGCGGCATGGGGGCTGTGTACCTGGCCGAACATGTGCGAATGGGTCTCAAGGTGGCGATCAAGGTGATCACCCCTGCCATGGCCAACGAGCCGGAGGTGGTCGCCCGCTTCCATCGCGAGGCCCGAAACGCGGCAAGCATCAAGCACCCGAACGTGTGCACCGTGTTCGATTTTGGCGAGACGCCGGACGGGCTTGTCTATCTGGCGATGGAGTACCTCGAGGGCGAGACCCTGGCGGAGGCACTGCGACGCGAGGGGGCCTTCGCTCCGCGCCGGGCCGCCGGCGTGCTGATGCAGTGCGCCGACGCGCTCCAGGCGGCCCACGACCTCGACATCGTGCATCGGGACTTCAAGCCGGAGAATGTGATGCTGACCCCGGCGCGCGACGGCGCCGACCTCGTCACAGTGCTGGACTTCGGCATCGCCAAGGCGGCGGCCGGCGAAGGTGCGAAGACCCTCACGCGACCGGGTTACATCATTGGGACGCCGGACTACATGAGCCCGGAGCAGGCCGCGGCCGGGGAGCCCGACGCCCGCAGCGACATCTATGCCCTGGGTCTGGTCCTCTTCCGCATGCTCACCGGCCGCCTGCCGTTTCACGCAACGACGCCACAGGAGAGTTTGGTCAAGCGGCTCACCGACGAGCCGCTGCGGCTCGATCAGGTCACTCCGGGGGCCGGCTTCCCTCCGCAGGTGCAGGCCGTACTGGACCGCGCCCTGGCGCGCAAGCGCGAGGGACGCTACGAGAGCGTAATGGAGTTCGCGCGTGAGGCCGGGGCGGAACTGCGAGCCTTGCCGGAGTCGGCGGGCGGCGTCCCAACCGGAGGCGCGACCCGGCTCGTCGAATCCGCGGGGGCTCCCGAGCGGGCCACGCCCGAGACTCCTCAGCCGCGCGCGCGTCGGCGCCGTGCGCCCAGTCGCAAGCGCCTGGCCGTGATGCTGGTGGCCACCGCGGGCGGCGTCGCCGCCGCGCTGGCGCTTGGGGTCGCCCTCTTCACGGGCCCGCCCGGCGAAGAACGAGCGCCAGCCGCTGGTGATTCCGCCGCGGCGAGCGAGGCTGCCGCCGCCGGGCGGCAAGCGAAGGACCCGGAGGCGCGGCCATCGCCCGCACCGGACGCAGAGTTGGGGCAGATCGAGGCGCTCATAGCGCAGGGTCGGCCACGCACGGCGTTGGAGCGCCTGGACATGCTACGACCCCACCGGACCGGCGACCTTCGGGTCGAGGAGTTGATCGCAAGCGCCGTGATGGCGGACGTCGAAGCTCGGGTCACGAGCGCCGATTTCGAGGGAGCGCTCGCGGAACTTCGCAGGCAGATCGAGATCCGTCCATATCTCGAGACGCTCGCACCCGCGCTCGATTCACTCGCGCTCCGCTACCTGGCGTACGCCGTGAAACGCCATCCCAACCCCGACGCCATCGCGGTTCACTTCGGGCTCGCGCGTGCCAACGCCGCTCAGCTGGAGACCCGCTACCGGGCCGCCGTCCTGATGGTCGGAGGTCGCCAGGAGGGTCTGCAGAATACCGGCTTCGATGCGTTGAGCGACATCCTGCGGGAAGACCCGGCCTTCCGTGAGCGGATCATGGGCCACGTGCGCGAGAATCTCGCGGTCGGCTGGGCATCGAGTGGGGCGTTGTCATTGGCGAAGACCACCTTCTATGACGACCTGAGGTCCGAGTTGCTGCGCCGCCTCGACGACGAGAGTGACACGGTGCGGCTGAACGCGTACCTCGCGCTCCGTGATGAGGACCGCAGGGGACGGGATTTGCTGTCATATCATCTCCGGAACGTTCGCGCTTCGCACAAGTACGTGAGGGACGCGAATCAGCGGTCCGCCGTCCTTGGACCCTCCTGGGAGAACAGCATCGACTATTTCTACGGCCTGGCGGAGCCGACCCGCGTGAGCCAAGCGCTCGCGGCGCTCCGAGCGGCACGGGACAGTTTGGCCTCTGCCCCGGGGGAGTGGGAACGACGTCTTCAAGGCCACGTCGACACGGCGGTCGCCCGGCTGGAGGCTGGCGTCGTGGCCATCCCGTTTAGCGGCCTCCCGTGGAGAGGCGGAATCGTGGACAGCGTCCCCGCGCGATACGCCTACGAGTTCATCTGGACTTGGTGGGACGTCGGGGCGGAGGGTGCGGAGGACTTTCGGCAGCGGGCATCCGTCGTGCTGGAGCTCGACGGCCAGCCGGTGGCGGACCGGAGCCGCCTCGGTGCTGTGGCGCCCGGTTACGCGCGAGACTGTGGGCACGGTGCCCGGCTCCCGTGTCGCCAGCGCGTCGTCTGGCGCTACCGGCAGACTCCGCTCGCGCCCGGCAGCCATCGTTGGACGCTGCGCGTGGCCTACGACGATCGCGTCGAGCCGGTGGTTCCCGTGACGTGGGAATATGCCGGTGTCATTGTCGTGACCGAGGCAACCGTCATCAGGTCCGACTGGCGGTGGCCGGATGAGTACTGACGAAGGCGCGCGAGACGCGGCGTTGTTCGCGGCGTACATCGGCCCGGCATGGGACAGTTACCACCGGGATCGCTTCGGACCGTCGCCAGCGGCCACGGCCCAATCCAGTGGAACTGGGCGGCCGCACTGGTGTCATTTGGGGGCGAGCTACCGGAGGCTGGGCGGGACGACACCATGTACGTCGCCTTTCCATTCCTCGTGACGTTTCTCGCGGTACTCTATGCGGGCGCCGAGATCGCATGGGGCTGGGCGCTGTGGCTGTCGGACTTCACGGTAGTCATCCTGCTGGGCATCATGCAGGGCGCACTGGGAACGCGATTCGTCCTGCTTCCCTACTCGTCGAGCACTGGGCGCCGGTACGCCTGGGAGGGACGCTCGGACGGTCGCTTCCGCGCGCCGAGCAGGCACCACACGATCGATATCACGTAGAGCGCCACGCCCGTGGCGAAGATCGCCCGGCCGATCTCCTGATCGCGCGCGTACAGTCCAAATCGATCCAACAGGTAGACCCAGTCATGCTCGCCACCGCCGACGAGCGACAGCTCCTGGGCTCGAGCATCCCGAACGTAGACGGAGATGTTCCAGAGATTCTGCGCAACCCACCAGAGCATCACGCCGGCCGCGTGGTGCTCGCTGCGTCGTACGAAGTAGGCAAGGAACGCGAGCGGGATGAGAAGCTGCAACAGGGTACCACCCGCGAACTGCATGAACTCGCCGAACAGTCCAAACACGAGGTGCCCCGCCTCGTGGATGGCCAGATCGACGTTGTCGAGCAGGCGGTACACCGTCGGGTCTCGGAGGGTGATGAACCCGTATACCGCCAAGCCGATCGTCACGGCGAGTCGCGATCGCGGTCCGAAGCGCAGCGATCCCTGCGTCATGGCTGCGCACCGACTGGGGGCGCGCCACCGAGCCGCGGGCGGGCCGATCGTGTTCTGCCTGCGATAGCGTCCTCCCTTGTTGTGGGAGGCGAACCCACCACCTACTGACCCCGGTACATGACCCGCCCCCCAACGATGGTGTACACCACCTTGGTCGTGGGAATCTCATCCTCCGGGATCGTCAGGATGTCTTTCGACAGCACCGTAATGTCCGCTAGTTTCCCCGGCCGAAGGGACCCTTTGACGTCTTCCTCAAACGCCGCGTACGCGCCGTTGATCGTATAGCTGCGGAGCGCGTCTATCCGCGACAGCCGCTGCTCCGGGTAGAACACGGTTCCGTCCTTGGTCTTGCGCGACACGGTGGCGTAGTAACTCGCGATAGGATTCACGTCCTCGACCGGTGCATCCGTCCCGTTGGACACGACCGCGCCGGATTCCAGGAGACTCTCCCACACGTACGCCCCCTCGCGCGCGCGCTGCCCGCCAAGTCGAGGTTCGACCCAGGGAGCGTCGGACGTGGCGTGGATCCCTTGCATGGCGGCGATCACGCCGAGCGCGGCAAAGCGCGGAACGTCATCGGGGTGCAGGTGCTGCGCGTGTTCGATCCGCCACCGCAGATCGGTCTTGTCCGGATTCGCGCGGAACGTTCTCTCGAAGATGTCCAGTGTTTCGCGATTCCCCCGATCACCGATCGCATGCACGTTGAGTTGGAATCCGTGCAGCGCGGCGAGCCGGGCCGTCTCCGTGACACTCTCGATCGTCGACGTGTTGAGCCCGCGCGAGTCGGGCTTATCGCTGTACGGCTCGAGCAGCCATGCGCCGTGGGACCCAAGGGCTCCGTCGATCGAACGCTTGATGGACCGCACCGTCAGGTGGTTGTTCCCGTACCCGATGAGTCGATAGCTCTCGAGGCGCGCGGCCAGCTGGTCGTTGGACGCGCGAATCATCACGTACAGGCGGACGCCGACGTTCCCTTCGTCGGCCATCGTCTTGAGGAGGTCGATGGTCTCGAATCCCGACCCGGCATCCTGAAAACTCGTGACGCCCTTCGAGAGCGATTCCTCGACCGCCAGCTCGATGATGTGACGCGGGTCCGGTGGAGGCGCATTGGCGGTCGCGAGTTCCGTCGCCAGCCCGAGCAAGCCCTGCGCGGTCTCCCGAAACGCACCGGTCGGATTGCCGTCCGCATCCCGCACGATCTCACCGCCACGCGGATTCAGCGTGTTCCTGGTGATGCCCGACATCTCCATCGCCTTGGCGTTCGCGAACGCGGCGTGGCCGCTGGCATGCCGGAGAATCACGGGGTTGTTGGGCGACACGGCGCTCAACGTGTGGTGTGTCGGCAGGCCCTCGATGTTCCCCGGCGGCGGACGGTCCCACTTCTCCTGGTGCCAACCCCGGCCCGCAATCAAGGAGCCGGCCGGGCGGTCGCCGACGGCGGCCTCGACCATGGAAACCACCTCGTCCCAGTTTGCCACGTGCATGAGGTCGAGTTGCAGCTTGGCGGTACCCACGCCCGTGAAATGTCCGTGGCTCTCGATGAATCCGGGAATGGCGAGCTTACCGTCCAGATCGATGACCTGCGTCTCGCGCCCGATGTAGGCGGCGATGTCCCGATCGCTCCCCACTGCCAGGATCGTGTCGCCCAGGATCGCGACGGCCTCGGCTTCGGGCAGGTCGGCATCGACCGTCACGATCTTGCCGTTCCTCAACACCAGGTCGGCGGCGACATCCGGTTCCGAAGCACATCCGATCGCGGTCACCGCGACAAACGGGAGCACCATCGTGCGCCGTGCGAGCATTGCGACGTGCATGAACGCTCCTGAAGAGTTCAACGCCATTGAGCAAAGATGGTCAGGCGGGTCACCGGACGCGAGGTCGGACGCCCCGGTCCTCCCGCTCATAAGGACGGTGCCGAGGGTCGCGAAGACATCCATGCTCCACGCCACCACCATCGCCAGGACGATCGTGAGGAAACCAGACCCGCCTCAAGGTTTCCTTGGTAACGCGATCGGCGCCCCCGGCGCCGGGCGGACCCCTTCGGCGTCGAGCATCCGATTGAAGGCCGGGATCCGCTGTTCGATGAGTACGTTGAGCCGGGCAATCAGATCCGGCACCGTCCGCCATAGGTCGTCGATCTGCCAGCGCTGGTCGGCCGTGGGCAGGACCGTCGCCCCGTCCATCGCGTCGATCAACCGCAGCGACCGCGTCCGACGCCCCAACTCGCGCCGTACCTCCCCGAGCTCCGTCTGCAGGGTGTCCAGCAGGGCCGCGACAGCCTCAGACGCTTTGGGTTGGTCGCCGATCAGCTTCTTCGCATCACCGAGTTGCCTGGTGAGTTGGTCCGCCCGACCGCTCGCGGCCCGGAGCGGCTTGGCGAGCGTAGACACGCTGAGGATCGCCTGCTGCCGCGCCAGCCGGTCTGCATCGGAGATGGCGCGGCGCGGTTCCGGACGTACCTCGATCGACGTCTCACCGACGAGATCCTCTCCGCCGAATCGCGCCGTGTAGGTGCCCGGCAGCACTCGCGGACCGCTCGGCGTTCCCCCGAATCCGCCACCCAGTCCCGGGGTGCTGGGCGGCGCATCATAGCGGAAGTCCCACAGCACCTCGTGAAAGCCCGCCCCGCCGGGCCCCGTCAACGTGCGGATCGGCTCACCCATGGCATCCACGACCTGGATCTCGACCGAATCCGCACGACTCGTGTCCGCGGCGGCGGGCACGAGGTGGTAGCGAATCCGCGCCGCCACCGGCGGGTTGCCCGCCGCGTACGTCGCACCGGGGAACGGCCAGTCGCCCTGCAGCGACCACATGATCGCCGGCTGCACCGGCAGCAGGGCGTTGCCGAGTGACTGGGCCTGGTCGCTCATGCGCTCGAACGGCGTTAGGTCATGCAGTATCCAGACGCTCCGTCCGTGGGTGCCGAGCACCAGGTCGTTGTCACGCGGGTGGATCTGGATATCGTCGACCGGAACCGTCGGAAGGTTGTTCTTGAGTCGCACCCACCGCTCTCCCCGATCGACCGACACGTACGCGCCCACTTCGTTGCCCACAAACAGGAGATTCGGACTGCGGTGATGTTCGACGATCACGTTCACTGACGCGCCGTCCGGCAGCCTCGTCGTGATCCGCCGCCACCGCCGCCCGTAGTCCTCGCTTACGAACACATGGGCGGCATAGTCGTCGTTGCGATGACCGTCAAACGTCGCGTACACGCGTCCTTCCGCGTGGCGCGACGCCACGAGCCTGCTCGCGTACGTCCGCTCGGGCACACCCGCGATGTGGCCCACCACGTTCTCCCAGGTTGCACCGCCATCGCGGGTCACCTGCACGTTGCCATCGTCGGTGCCCACGTACAGCACGTGTGGCGTTAACGGTGACTCCGCGATCGTCGTGATGTTCCCGTAGCTGGAAATGCCGTCGTTGGGCGACATCATCGCCTCGGACCCCACGACCCCCATGATCGAGAGCGCGGTTCGGTCGATCTGCTTGGTCAGATCGGGGCCGACCTCCTCCCAGGTGTGGCCACGATCGGGCGTGCGCATCAGATGGTTGGCGCCCAGATACACCGTCGCCGGATCGTGATGGGAGATGAGGATCGGCGAGTTCCAATTGAACCGATAGGTCTTGCTCGTATCCCCGCCCGCCCGCGGTTCCGGGATCGGCCGCAATGAGATCTTCTCGCCGGTTACGACGTCGTATCGTCCGACGTTGCCTCCCTGGGACTCCGTGTAGACGATCGTGTGGTCGGTCGGATCGATCACGTTGTAGAAGCCGTCCCCGCCCCACACCTCGTACCAATCCTGGTTGCGGATGCCGTGGATGTTCAGCGTCCGGCTGGGACCGCACCAGTTGTCGTTGTCCTGCAATCCGCCGCACACGTAATAGGGGTCGCGCATGTCGAGACCGATCTGGTAAAACTGACCGATGGGCAGGTTGTCGAACATGCGCCATGACTCGGCCCCGTCCCGGCTCGCCGCGACCCCACCGTCGCTTCCCAGGATCACGTGATCGGGGTCGCTCGGATCGATCCACAGGGCGTGATGGTCCACGTGAATCCGCTCGGCGGCGTCGTTGCGGAACGTCTTGCCGCCGTCGTCGGATACCGACAGGCTGGTCCCCAGCACGTAGATCCGATCCGGGTTGGTCGGGTCGATACGTACCTGGCTGTAATACATGGGACGCGGGTTGGTCGTGCTCATGCGCTCCCACGTCGCGCCGCGATCGGTGGAGCGGAAGAGTCCACCCTTGCTCGAGCCTGAACTGCCTCCGCCGAATCCGGCGCCTGGCGCCCTCGCATCCGCCTCGACGAGCGCATACACGAGGTTCCCGTCGCCGCGGTACACGTCGATCCCGATCCGCCCCTTGTCGCCCTCCGGCAGACCGTCGGTGAGCTCCGTCCAGGTTGCGCCCCCGTCAAGCGAGCGGTAGAGCCCGCTCCCGGGTCCGCCCCCGTTGAACCCCCACCCCGTCCGCTGCCGCTGATACATCGCGGCGTACAGGGTGCGTGGATCTCCCGGGTCCATCGCGAGGTCGATCGCGCCCGTGGATTCGTCCACGAACAGGACCTGGTCCCAGGTCTTCCCGCCGTCCGTGGTCCGATACACCCCGCGTTCCGGATTCGGGCCCCACAAGTGACCAACGGCCGCCACATAGACGACGTCGGGGTCACGCGGATGGATGACGATGCGACCGATGTGGCGGGTTTCCTCCATACCCATGTGCTGCCACGTGCGTCCGGCATCGAGTGACTTGTACACACCGTTGCCCCAGGGGGACGACTGCCGGTTCTGGGGCTCCCCGGTTCCCACCCACACCACATTGGGGTTCGAGGGTGCGAGCGTGACGTCACCGATGGACGAGGTCGCCTGGTCGTCGAAGATCGACTCCCAGACGGTGCCGTCGCTCTCCGTCTTCCACAGGCCCCCGCTCGCCGTCCCGACGTAGAATACCTGCGGGTGGGATTCCACGACGGCCAAGTCGGCGATGCGACCCCCCATGATGGCGGGACCGATGGATCGGAACTCGAGATCCGCGACCGCCGCCGCGGGATCGATTTGTGACTGGAGGACAGACGGGACCGTCAGCAGCAATGCGCCGGCTGCGTACACGAACCGCATAGGAGAGTCCTGGTTGGAGACGGTGGTATCGCGAGACAGTGAAGATGTAGGCTCGATCACCGCCGCGTCGAGGGGCGCGAACGCCCGCGGGGCGGCGGGCATCGCCCTCCGCCCCGCGTCACGTGCCCTTGGACTGGTCTAGTCGAGCACGGGCTTGGGTCCGAGAACGTCTTCGATCGACAGAACCTCCACCGCGCCGAGGTTGAGTGCGCGGATGCCGGCTTCGACCTTCGCGCGATCGCCGACGACGACGATGAGCATGTTGTCGGGATCGATGTACTGGCGTGCCACTCGCATCACGTCGCGCGGGCTCACCGCGAGAATGCGGTCCACATACTGGCTGAGGTAGTCCTCTGGCAGGTCGTAGACGTAGAGGTCATCCAAGGCCCCGGCGATGGACCCCACCGACTGGAATTGACCGGGGTAGCGCAGCGCGACGTAGTTCTTGCCGCGCTGGAGTTCGTCGTCCGCGATCGGCTCGCGAATGCCCCGGAACTCGTTGAAGAACTCACGGAGCGCCTTGTCGGTGGCGTCGGTTTGCACCGCGGATGACGCCTGGAACGGTCCCGGAAGCAGATCGTACGAGAAGCCGGAACCTGCCCCGTAGGAGTATCCGTTGCGCTCGCGGAGATTGTCGTTGAGTCGGGATGTGAATGACCCACCGAGGATCGTATTCATGACTTGGAGCGCATAGTAGTCGTCGGTCTTCCTCGTCACGCCGATCCGGCCGATGACGATCTCGCTTTGCGCGGCCCCCGGCTTGTCCACCAGGAGGATGCGGCGACCGCGCACCTGCTGCGCTTGCGGCCAGCGCGGCGCCGGGATGCGGCCGGGCTCCCACGACCCGAAGGCCCGCTCGAGCCGCTCCTGAATGGCGGCCGGGGTCACGTCACCCACCACCACGACGAACGCGTTGTTCGGCCGCACGTACGCGCGGTGGAACACCCGAAGATCCTCGACGGTGACCGCGCGGATCGACGCTTCCGTGCCCAGGGACGAAAACCCGTAGGGATGCGTCGTGCCGTAGAGCGCCTTATTGAACAACACGTCGGCGACAGCGGAGGGTTCGTCATGCCACTGGAGCAGCTGGGTGAGTCTGCTGGTGCGCTTGCGCTCCAGCTCGTCGGCCGGAAACGTCGGACGGAGCGCGACGTCGGCCATCAACGGCAGCGCATCGCTGAGTCTGGACGCGGGAGTGAACAGCGAGACCATCATCGTATGCGTTCCTGCACGCACACTCAGCCTCACCCCGAGAAAGTCGATCGCGTCGGCCAGCGCCAACGCGTCGCGCTCGCCGGCACCTTCGTCCATCATGTCGGCAACCAGCGACGCAAGGCCCATCCGGTCGGCGGCTTCGTTCCCGGCGCCCGCCTCCACGACCAGGTTGACCTGCACCACGGGCACCTGATGCTTTTCAAGCAGCATCACCCGCAAGCCGTTCGAGAGCGTGAACTCCTGCGCCGCCGGAAGCCGCAGCCGCGGCGGCGGGCCGAGCTCGGGTGGTCCACCGCGATCCGGCTGCTGAGCGAGCATCGGGCTCGCGGCCGTCAACGCCGCCGCGATACCGAGGAAGGAAAGACCGGTTCTCATGGTGCGCTACTCCTCACTCGCGAGCTTCTTGGTTGCCGCAAGGTCCGTGCGGCCCTCGGGCACGACGCTCAACACCAGCCGGCCGTTGTCGCGGAGCGTCGATCGCACGACCGCCCTGACGTCGCTCCGTGACAACGCTTTGTATCGCGCCAGATCCTCGTTGAAGTAGTCGGGGTTTCCCGTCCGGAAGTAGTAACCGTTCAACCGATCGGCCAGTCCGAGCAGCGACTCCGAACCCCCCAAGAAGCCGGCTTCGTACTGGTTCAAGGCCCGCTGGACCTCGCGATCGCTGGGTCCCTCCGCCTTCAACAGATCGAGTTCCTCCTGAATGACCGTCTCGATCTCGTTGAGATCGTGCCCGGCACGCGCCGTCGATACGATGCAGAACTGTGATGAGACCTCGCCCGATCCCTGAAACGCGGAGACGTCCTGGGCGATCTCCATGTCGTACACGAGTCGCTTGTACAGCCGCGAAGTCTTCCCGCCGGCAAGCGTGTTGGCCGCGATGTCCAGTTCCGCATCGCCCGGCTGATAGATCGGCGCGGAGAGCCAGCACATGTACAGGCGCGGCAGCTGCACGCGGTCTTCCATCACCACGCGCTTCTCCTCGGCCAGAAACGCCGGCGGGGCCGGTACCGGCCCGACGGCCGGGCCGGCATCCACGTCGCCGAACCAGTACTGAAGCCGCTCCTTCAGAATCGCCGGATCGAAATCACCAACGATCGCGAGGCTTGCGTTGCCGGGCGCGTACCAGGTTCGGTGAAAGTCGAGCACGTCCTCGAAGCTGGCCGCCGAGAGGTCTTCCATCGAGCCGATCACGGGCCAGCTGTATGGGTGATCGGGTGGGTAGAGGTGCTCGTTGATGGCCAGGAACGCCTTCCCATACGGCCGGTTGTCCACGCGGAAGCGGCGTTCGTTCTTCACCACGTCGCGCTGGCCGTCGACCTTCTCGGGCGACATCGCATCGAGCAGGTAGCCCATCCGGTCGGACTCGAGGAACAACGCCAGGTCGAGCGCGTTGCTCGGCACGAGCTCGTAGTAGTTGGTGCGGTCTTCGGTCGTCGAGCCGTTGTTCACCCCACCCGCCGCCTCCAGCCACTGATCGAACTTCCCTTCCGCCACGTGACCCGAGCCCTCGAACATGATGTGCTCAAAGAGATGCGCGAAGCCGGTGCGACCGGGCTTCTCGCGCGCCGAGCCCGCGTGGTACCACACGTTCACTGCGACCATCGGGATCGTCGTATCCCGCTGGAGGATGACATTGAGGCCGTTGGGCAGCGTCACCTGCTCGTAATCGACATCGAGCCGGACATCCTGCGCGCGCAAGCCGGTGGCACCGAGCACGACCAGCACCACGGCTGACAACACCCGTTTCATCTGCACCCCACTAGAATGAAGTCGCTGAGCATCTTCACCTGACGTACGCCGCACGGCGTTACCTACATCGTCCCAAACGGGTCTTCGAGCGACGGGCTCTGGGGCGTGAATAGTTCGGCACCATCCTCCGTGATCACCATGTCGTCCTCGAGGCGCACCCCGAACTCGCCGGGAAGGTAGATGCCGGGCTCGTCACTGAACGTCATGCCGGGTGCCAGCGGCAGCGTGTTGCCACGCACCAGGTACGGCCACTCGTGACCGTCCATCCCGATTCCGTGTCCGACGCGGTGCGTGAAGTACTTGTAATCGGGCCCGTAGCCGGCATCGGTGATCACCTTGCGTGCCGCCGCGTCCACGGCCTGGCACGGAACGCCCGGCCGTGCGGCACGCAGCGCCACGGTCTGGGCCCGGAGTTCGATCTCGAACACGCGTTTCATTTTGTCCGTCGGGATACCGAGGACGAACGTGCGGCTGATGTCGGACCGATAGCCTTCGACGCTCCCGCCGCCGTCAATGAGCAGTATGGTACCCTCGCGAATCACCTGCGGCGTCACCGAGCCGTGCGGCAGGGCGGCATACGGTCCGGTCTGCACTCCCGCCCCACCGGGAAAGCCGAGCTTGGTGTGCGCCTCGGCGACCAGCCGCGCGAAGTCGTTCTGCGTCATGCCCTCGTCGAGCGCACGGTAGGCCGCCTCGTACGCCTGGAGCGTGACCTCTGACGCGAGTCGCATGAGCGCCAGTTCATGCTCGTCCTTCACTCCCCGGCACCCCGCGGTTACCTGTGTCGCGCTGGCGAGCGTGAGCCCTGGCGCCGCAGCCGCCACTCCATCGCTGAAGACGAAGCGCACCGTCTCCTCGATGCCGAGCGTTCCGGCGCCGAGACCTCGCGCCCGCATGCCATCCGCCACCAGACGGTACGGGCTCTCATCCTCCTGCCAGGTCATCACGTCGGCGCCGGAATCTGCCAGGGGCCCCTCCGCGATCTGCTCGCGGGCTCGCTCCTCCTCGAACGCCGGGGTGACCAGGAACGGTGCGCCGCGGACCGGAAGGACCAAGGCCAACAACCGCTCGCTGAGACCCCACTGCATGTTGGTGTAGTAGACGAGGGACGTTCCCCCGGTCAGCATGATCCCGTCGAGGCCGCGCTCGGTCATGAGGGCCCGCGCCCGCTCGATGCGCCCCATCCGTTCGGCGTTCGAGATCGGCACCGCCTCGCGCTGGCGCGAACGGAGTGCCGCGACCGACGGTGGCAGGGCCGCCGACGGCGGGGTGCCCTTGGCAACGGTAGGATGCACCGCGGGCGCCGCGGCGGCGGCGATCGACGTACCAAGGAACTGGCGACGAGAGAGCATGGTCGGAGGCGTCAGGTATTGGGCGTGAAGGGAACCGATCAAAGATACCCTCACGACGGAGCGCCGCCACTACGGCGAGCAGGCTTCACTCGCCACACCGATCACCTTACGTTCACGCGTCCATCGTCAACTCGGGGTTGACCCGCATGAGTTTCGAATTCCTACCCATCTGGGCCGTTGCCGTTCTGGTGTTCTCGCTTCGCATCCTCGACGTGTCGCTGGGTACCATGCGTACGATCTCGGTGGTTCGGGGACACGTCGGGCTGGCGATGATGCTCGGGTTCGTGGAGGTCTCCATCTGGGTGATCGCCGTAACGCAGGTAGTGGCGGGCATCGCCGAGCATCCCCTCCTCGTCATCGCATACGCCGGCGGCTTCGCCTCGGGGAGTGCGGTGGGGATTACGCTCGAACGCAAGCTCGCGCTGGGGTCGGTCGTCGTGCGCGTCGTGTCCCACCTGCCACGAAGCGACCTCGAGGCGGTGATCGGCCCCCTCGCCACCGATATCGCCGCCTTTCGCGGCGAAGCCGCTGGCGGAGACCGCACACTGCTGTACGCCTCGTGCAAACGCCGAGACCTGCCGCGTTTGATTGAGAAGGTACGCGCCGCCGATGACGACGTGTTCTACGTCGTGGAGCGGTTCTCGCAGATGGGAACCGCGGTTCCCCTGCCCCATCCGACCGGGTGGCGGGCGGTGTTCAAGATGAAATAGCAGGAGGGGTGCGGAGTGCAGCGGGCAGCGTGCAGCGGGCAGCGGGCAGCGTGCAGCGGGCAGCGTGCAGGGTGCGGGGTGTTCTTAGCGCCTGTCTCGCTCCCCCATCAGCTCCCGCAGCTCCGCAAACCAGTTCACGACCACGGTAATGCCCTGGAGCGTCCCCGAATCGGGCGCGGCGATGAAGATGAACTGGCTGCCGTCTGGATGGACGTCGTACTGAGCGTGCCATGACCCGCTGGCGAACCTCCTCCCGTCAAACACCAATCGACGGTCTGTCACCGCCAGGGCCGGGTCGGTGCGAAGGCTCGCGACCATCACCTGTCTATCCGGCAGTCGGTAGTAGATCTCCCGCCCGCCGGACGACCACACCGGGGAGAATCCACCGCTGCGCGAGATCTGCGTCTTTCCCGAGGGAACCGGGAATGACGTGACGTACACCTCCGCACCTCCTGATTCGTTGGACACATAGGCGACCCAGCGTTCATCCGGGGAAAGCCGCGCGCCATGCTCATTCCACGCGTTGCGGAGAAAGGGAGCGGCAATGGAGTCACCGGGAATCACCACGAGTAAGTCACGGCCGCTCTCGTCGGCGTTGTCGCGCACCAGTAGCGTGCCGTCCCGCGTGACCGCCTCGGCATACTGGTCCCCGGGCGCCGTGTACAGCACCTCGGGGCCACCGCTTCCATCCGCACGCCGTCGTACGACGTCCGACCCTTGCGATTCCTCGGAGTTATGGCTGTACACGATCCACTCGCCGCGTGCATCCCACAGTGGATAGCGGTTGACGCCCCCCTCCGTGGACAGCAGCGTCAGCGTCGCTGCCGCACGGTCGTATACACGGATCTCGACGGCGTCGGTTGCCTCCACCTCGACGGCGATACGCCGGCCATCCGGAGAGAACCTCGGGCTCCCATAACCACCAGCCGGGACTTGGAGCGGCTCTTCTTGGCGCGACGCGTCGACGAGCGTCGGAACCTCGGCCGCCCGCTCGCCCTGGAGATACACCACCGTACCGGCGTCGGAGGCCGCCCATTGCGTGGCGCCACCAGAAAAGACCTGTACACCCTCCAGCAAGGCCGTGGGCTGCCCGGTTGCTCGCCGAGCAGCGACGTCGAACGGCACCGCAAACACGCTTCCGGACCCGTGACCGTAGACGATATGCCCGGTGTTGACGTACTGGGGGAACACCCCTTCGTCCACGATGACCTCGATCGCACCCGTGTTGACGGTCATCATCACGATCCGCGCGGCGTTCAGCGAGGGGAAGTCCGTCACCAACACGGCACGTCCATCCGGCAGGAAGTGCGGCCAGATTAGTTGGCCGACCAGGGAATCGGCGGGCGCCACTGTCCGGACGTCACCGCCGGTTCCCGGCACGATCCCGAGCCTGTCGGACCCCATCGTAAACACGATGTCACCGCTCTCGCCCCAGTGGATGCCGGCCCCACCGCCGTACACGCCCCGCGCCACCGTGAGGGCGGCCCCTCCGCTGGTGCGCACTCGCTTGATGTCGCTCCCCTTCGTGAACGCCAGCCACTCACCGTCCGGCGAGAACGTCGGGTCCCGCCCATCCTCGGTATCGGGGATGGGGTGCACCTCGAGATCCGCCGCTCGCCGGAGCAACAGCTGCTGCTGACCTTCCACCGAGCCGACATAGACGATTTGGGACCCGTCTGGCGACACGGTGAGGAGCCTGCCACCGGTGCTGCTCCCGACCGGGTACTCTCCCGTGAGGACGAGGAAGCGCGCGGCGCGCCCAGGCGCCGGCGGTTCCGAGCGTAACAACCCGAACGCCGCCAGCCCCGCGAGCGCCACGGTGGCCGCGGGCCATGCCATGCGACGCCACAGCGGCTGTTCAGCCACCGCCACGCCCGATGCCGGGCCGGCGCTCGTCACTGCCGTGGGCGTCACGAAGTTGGGGTTGCTGAGCGCGGACGCGAAGTCCGCCGCCGACCGAAACCGATCGGCCGGCATCTTGGATAGTGCCTTCCCGATCGCCGCCCCCACGTGCGCGGGCACCGTGTCGCGGAGGGCCGTCACCGGGGGCGCCTTTTCGGTAATGACCTTGGCCACGATGGCCTGTGCGGTACTACCCGTGTACGGCGGGTCGCCGGTCAGCATCTCGTAGAGCACGGCGCCCAGCGAGTACACGTCGCTTCGCGCGTCGAGCTCCCGGTCGCCCATCGCCTGCTCCGGGCTCATATAGTGCGGGGTTCCGATCGAAAGCCCCGTCTCCGTGAGCCTGGTGCCGCTCGCCTGGCTCACCGCGAGCGCGATACCGAAGTCCGCGACCAGCGCTTGTCCGTCGTGCATCAGGATGTTCTCGGGCTTGATGTCGCGATGGATCACCCCCTGGCGATGCGCATAGTCCAGTGCCGCGGCTATCGACTTGGTGATCTCCAGCGCTTCCTCGATGCCGAGCTGCTTCTCGCGCTTCAACAAGTCGCGCAGTGCTTCGCCCTCGATGTACGGCATCACGTAGAATAGAAAACCGTCAGCATCGCCGGAATCGTGAAGCGGCAGGATGTGCGGGTGCTGCAAGTTGGCGGTGACCTTGATCTCTTGCAGAAACCGCTCGGCGCCGATCACGGCCGCCAGTTCCGGGCGCAGCACCTTGAACGCGACCTTGCGATCGTGCTTCACATCCTGCGCCAGGAAGACCGTTGCCATGCCGCCTTGCCCGAGCTCGCGTTCGAGCAGGTAGCGCTCGGCCAAGGCATTGGTGATGCGGGCGGCGGTGTCACTCATGGGAGGCTCCAGGGGATGCGGACTTCGGGAAGAAGATGGCTGAGACCGGGGAATTCCGCGAGGGCACGGGGAGGATTGACCGGTGACCATGGTTTGCCGATTCTACGTGCCATGACTTGCCCCACGTGTCATCAGGAGGTCGACCCCGATCACCGCTTTTGCAGCGGGTGCGGTCGGCCGCTGCTGGGCCCGCGCGCGGCCAAAGTCTCGGCGATTCTCACCGACGACTTCGATATCGACGCGCTGAGCAAACTGCAGCGCGAGAAGCAGCGCCTGACCAAGGAACTCAAACAGATCCTCGATCACGCCGGCCAGACGGGTGAAGTTACCACCGCCGATCAGGCCCGCTATCAGGAGTTGCGCGGCAAGTGGGGCCAGCTCACCGGTGAGATTTCCAACCACATGGACTACCTCGAGGCGCGGAGGGAATACGAGCGGCGTCACGCCAACCGGCGGCATCGGGACCGGCGGCGCCAGCACAGCGCCATTGACTTTCCCGAGCGCCGCAAGGGCGATCGACGGGACAACGCGCGGCGCAGCGGCGAGGACCGGCGCTACCCGTTCGACTGACGTGGTTCGGGTGCACCGCGACGCTGATGCACAACGGCCCCGGTGCTTCCACCGGGGCCGTTGGGCTGTCTCCAGAGCGATCGAGATGCGAACTACTTCCGCTCGATCGTGATCCTCTTGAAGATCCTGAAGCCGGGCCACTCGGTGTTGCCCTGGGCGCCCTTCCCCATCTGAAGTGCGAGATAGAAGCCCACGATCTCCGAGCCGCCAAGCGCAGGACTAGGGAAGTCCTGATCGTCGCTCCCCCCGAGCGAGTGGGCGAATTCATAGACCGTCGACAAGGTCTCTATCTGACGGACGACACGATTATTACCACCAGGTGTGAGATTCTGGACTTGGTCCTTCTTACCGCACTCCGACTGCTTGCTCCCCTTGCAGTCGTCCGCCACGTGCCAATCCTCCAACTGCCACACCCCGTTCTTGTCCCTGAAGATGTTCCATATGTCGTCGTCCAGGAGAGGCACCGCAGCAAACGGATCCGTGACCTCGACGTTGTCACCGTCCACGAATACGAAGCGCAACGAGTTTTGCAGCTCCTCAGTCGCAGGCACGGACAGCGCGAAGTACACGTTGTAGCAATCCGCTGTCCAATACAGGGTCCCTGTCGCACCGGTCGCACCCGAGAGATTGATCGGGATCTCGGTACCGTCACCGTACGCTGCATCAACGCCCTCGGTCTCAAGCACGCCGCGCTTGTCGGTGCACGCCGTGGCTTCAAAGGTCAGATGCGGCTTGCCGAGAAGGACGATTCCGTCGTCATCAGGAGTGACATAGTGCTTGGCAAACGGTCCGCCATCCCCAGTGAGCCCGATGCCATACCCGTGGGCGTCGAGGGCATGCGGGATCCCGGGGCTCCCGAGCTTCCACGTGGCCGTCGCGATGCCGTCCGCGCCGGTCAGCGCCGGCACCGTGCTAACGACGGTTCCATCACCACCAGAGATGTCGAAGGAAACCCTCGCTCCCTGGACCGGCACGAGATCGGAGATGGGATCACAGCCTTCGGATAAACCGTCACAAGGATCGGTCACGTTGTTCGTGAGCTTCACCTGCACGGCGACCTCTTCGCCCGAGTACCCTGAGTACACGCCAAGTGGCTGCACTTTTTCCATCTGGGCAGGCATGGCCCACACGAAGGGGCTCAAAGTACCTGACGTGCCGCCAAACCCGCGGTTGACAGCGTAAGCGGGCTTCGGCGCGGTCGACGGCAGTACCGCCGTGCGCAGCGCCCGCCAGCCGGCACTTGCGAACTGCCCCAGCCACGACTGCGGCGCCGCACTGGCGCTCAGCAAGGCGGTGCAGTCAACATCGATCGAACTGAACGTGTTCGGCAGCGCCTCGATGGTGCCGTCGCTCAACTCATGATGCAGTTGGAGCCTGTGGAATTTCTCGTGATTCAGCACGCCGCCGTCTTTTAGCCGGTCGAGCGCGGGCCCCGTGCTCACGCACGCCGCCACGATGACCGGCGGGTCATAGACGGTTCCGGCAGGATCCGACGTCTCGACCACGAGACACCCCGGATACTGCGGGAGCGCCAGCCGTTCGAGGAACACTGGGTTCGCGTCGTCGGCAGCAAAGTTGCACTCAGCGCCGCGGGTCACGGAGAAGAACGTCTCGTTATTGACCGCCCCGCCATCGATCGTGAACGCGCAGGTCCCGTCCGGGCATTCCGCCGTGCCGCCCGAACCAGCATCGAAGAACGCCTCCGTGCAGGCACCAACGTCACTGCCCTCGCCGCACCCTAATGCGCCGCTCTCGATTCGGAACGTGATCGGCAGGTTGCTGCCGTTCTTGAACGTGTAGATAGGCGTCTGATTCGTCGAGCGGTTGTCTTCGTTGGTGTCCGTGGGCTTCACGTCCCTATAGCCCATCAGGGCCCAACCGAGCGTGTCGTTCACCAAAGCACGCGAGTTCACGCAGATGCGATAGACACCGCCGGACGCAAGGTTCGATTGTCCGGTCTGCCACCCAGCGCTATACGTTTCCAGATCCGTGTTGACCGCGACCTGACTCCCCGCAAACGAGATGACAGTTCCCACCGCCCCAACGTACGCGCCGCAAGACGCCACACCGACACCATCATCGGCGAATGGTCCGAAAACGTCTATGCGTGGCCGAAGATTCGGGTTGAACGTTCCGTCGAAGAACGGCGCCGGGACGAGCGGGGGAAGGAAGTAAAACCCATCAGTGCCACCCTCGTGCGCGCCATCCGAAACCGCGAAGTCTGGCGGCAGCAGACGTGGCTCGCTCATGTCCTGACACGCCGTGACGGCGAATACTCCGAGGATCGAGGATACAACAAGTCGCTTCTTCATCCCGCCAGCCTTTCCAAAAAAAATTACTCCCGATTCCTTCGCGGATATGCGAGCGCCCAGGAGGGGGCATCGACATTCTATGTTGGCTTGCGCCTTAAAGGTGGACTGCCAACATCAGCAGGTCAAGCAAGGGGCGAGCCAAGTGAAGGAGCGCGTAAGTCGATGCCGCGCAACGAGGAATCCTGATCTCACTGGTATGATTGAGTCGTGCAGAGGTGCCAGGGGTGTGGCGCACGCGCAACACTGTGATCTGGCCTCACAAAGCCAGCTCGATCTCCTGGAACGCGGACGCTTATCGGCCAAGGAGCGTAAGCTCGCTCCAGCGCGGCTGTCTGGCGAGCTCCTGCCACCACCACACGTTGCCTTGAGACTCGACGAACCGATGGTGCGGGTTCGCCACGATGTAGCGTTTGAGGATCTCGATCGCCTCGTCGTTGTCCCCCGCGACGTGCCGGGCGTAGGCCTCCACGGTTCGTATCTCCCACTCGGGATCGATCTCCGGATCGGCCGCCGCCTCGCGCACGCGGTCCAGCACGCGATCGGCGCTGTCCGCCAACCCGGCCTTCCCGACGATCCCTCCGTACAGCGTCATGGCTTGCAAGCGGACGGTCGTGTCGGCAGACGCCGTGGGCAACGAACCGATCCCATCGATCAGCGTGGCCGCCCGCGCCACATCCGGGGCCGGTGCGCCGGGAACCACCATCAGCCACAGCTGACAGAGCTTGAAGCGCACGTCGTCCGGGAACCGAGTGAAGCCCTCCGTGCACCAGCGGCGCGCGGTGGTCGCCTGTTGCAAGTCGATCGCCCCCCAAAAGGCTCGGTCGATCAGGTCGCTCGTCCCGCGGAGATACGGATCGCGCTCGAGGCCGGCCTGGGCCGCGGCCATGGCCAGCGGGACCTCGTCGATCTCAGGCTCGTAATACACGACGCTGAGCGTGACGTACGCGGACGCGAGCGTGGGGTCGAGCGAGGTCGCCTGCTCCAGATCGGCGCGCGCCGCCGCGATCAACGCGGGTCGCTGCGACATGTCGGGCGTGACGGTGGGATTCGCCAGCACATGTTTGAGAGTTCCGCGCAACTCCAGCGCTTTGGCGTTGCGATTGTCGAGTGTCACGGCGCGTTCGGCGTGGCCGATCGCCTCCTGGATCACCACGGCGAGGTCGCCGCCGAGATATCGCGCCCGCTCCAGCGCGGTCCAACCGCGCGCGACGATCGGATCGCCCCATCGGGGATCGGCGCGCTCGGCAAGCTGAAACAGGGAATCGGCGCTGTTCAGCGCGCGGGCGACCCCGTCGTGGTCGTCGGCCGCCCGCCGCTCGGCCGCTTCCTGTCGGCTGCGTTCGCCCCGGCGATACGCCACGTACGCGTCGTTGCTGCGCGTTCCCAAGCGGCTTGCCCGCAGCGCCACGTTACGCCCGATGCGTGCCCGAAGCGACGTCGTCACCCCGGCGGCGACGGAATCGCGCGCGGAGATGATCTGATCGGCGCCCACCGTGAAGCTCTCGAGATTCCCGACGTTGTCACCGGTGTTGCCATCCACGAGCCGGGTCGAGATGAGCACGTTCCCGCCGGAGCGCGACTCGAGCTGGCCCACGACCAGGGTGCCCGCCCCCAGCGCCCGCGCCACCGAGTCACGACTCGCGCGGGTATCCCGGAACCTCGCGGCGCCGCTGGCCGACACCACGCTCACGTCCGCGCGATCCAGCTCGTCGATCAACGCCTCGGTCAACCCATCGGCGATCGGTCCGAGCGATCCGTCGCTCGAGAGGTCCTCGAAGTACAGCACCGCCACGCGTTCGGGATCGAGTTGATCGCCAAGTACGCTGCCGCCGCCAGGGCCGAATACCGCCCAGGCGCCGAGCGCGATCCCCGCCACGGCGACGACGCCAACCACGGACACAAGGGCCCTGCGCCACGCCGACGCCGGCTCCGCGAGCTGCCCGGCCATCATGCGCGAGGTACGTCCACCCGCGGCCATCATGCCCGACTGCCGCATCGCCGCCGACGGCCGGCGATGCATCGCGGTGTGCACGTCCACCATGTCGAGCGCCTCGGCCATCTCCATGCCCGTCTGATAGCGATCCGCCGGAGTCTTCGCCATGGACGTCATGATGACGTCCTCTAACTCGTCCGGAATCGCCTCACGCATGATCGTGGGCGCCGGCACGGTGTCCATGGCGTGTCGCGCCATGATCGCCATCGGGGTCGGCCCGGTGAACGGCACCTGCCCGATGAGCATCTCGTAGAGCACGCATCCCAGGCTGTAGAGGTCACTCCGTCCGTCGACGTTCTCCCCGGAGGCCTGCTCCGGACTCATGTACGCCGGCGTACCCACCGCCATGCCCGTCTGCGTGATCTTCTCTCCACCCGCCGCATCCATCGCGCGGGCGATGCCGAAGTCCGCCACCACCGCGTGGCCGCCGGTCATCATGATGTTGTCGGGCTTGATGTCGCGATGAACGAGGCCCAGGCTGTGGGCGTATCCGAGTGCCTCCGCCACCTCCTTGCAGATCAATACCGCGTCCTTGATGGGCAGCTGCTTGTCGCGCTCGATACGGTCGCCCAGTGACTCGCCTTCGACGAACGGCATGACGTAGTACAGCTTGCCGTCGGCCTCGCCCGAGTCGTAGAGCGGGAGAATGTGCGGATGCTGTAGCTTGGCGGTGATCTGCACTTCGCGCAGGAACCGATCGGCGCCCAGCGACTGCGCCAGGTCCGGCAGAATCACCTTGATGGCGACGTAGCGGTCGTGCTTGAGATCGCGGGCCAGGTACACGGTGGCCATGCCACCCTGCCCCAGCTCCCGCTCGACATCGTATGTGTCCGCAAGGGCGGCGCGCAGCTCTCGGAGCTGCTCCTCCGCGTATTCGTCTATTTCGGGCTGGTCAGTCATCGCTCAGCGTATAACAATAGAGGCACACCCGAGAGGGAGCCAGCAACGGACGTTCAGCGGCGGCGCCCGGCATCCGCCAGCACCGCCCGCGCCGCGAGCCGACCGGGGGCTCCGGTGACCCCTCCGGCCGGATGCGTACCCGCCCCACAAAGGTACAGTCCTTCGACGGGCGTGCGATGTCGCGCCCAGCCACCGACAGGTCGCATGAAGAACAGCTGGTCGAGGGCCGGCTGCCCATGGTACAGGTCGCCCCGGGGCAGCCCGAACGCCTGCTCGAGGTCCGGCGGCACCAGCACCTCCGATGCGATCACGGCCTCAGCGACACCGGGCGCGACCCGCTCCAACACACGTACCACTGCCTCGAGCAACCGACCCTTGGCCTCGGCCGTCCACGACGCGTCCCTGAGCGCGTAGGGCGCCCATTGCACCATGGCGGACACGACGTGCCTGCCCTCCGGCGCGCACGACGGGTCGCGGATGGTCGGAACGGTCCACTCGATCATCGGGTCGGCAGCGGCGGCGCCGTGCTTGGCGTCATCGTGTGCCCGCTCCAGGAAACGCAGGCTGGGCGCGTGAATCACCAACCCAGCGAGCAGCTCCCGGTGCGCCGGCACTCGCAGAGGCAGTTGCTCCAGAGCCAGATGCACCTTGGCCGTGACTCCGCGGCAGCGGATATGACGCACGGATCGCACGAAGTCGGGATCGAGCACGGCGGGATCCACGAGTCGCAGCATGGTCGATTGCGGATCGACGTTCGACACGACACGCGCCGCCGGCACCTCTTCGCCGTCCCAAAGCGTTACCCCCATCACCCGTCCGCCGGCCACCCGCACTCGCGCGACGCGCGCCGCGGTGCGCACGGTGACCCCCGCGGCGATCGCCGCCGCCTGGAGCGCCTCGACAAGGCGACCGACACCGCCGCGCGGGAACGCGACCGGTCGGATCCCGTCGCCGCCGTGGTGCGCGAACAACGGCAGCGCCGTGCCCTGTGCCATCGGGCCCTGGTCGATCCCGACGAGTGCGCCTGCCGCGACCAGACCCTTCACCAGATCGCTCTCCAGCCAGTCGTCGGCCAGATCCGCCACGGGCAACGGCAGAACGCGGAGCAGTTCGCCCATGTCCCGCTTGCCCAGCCGGCGCCATCCCAACCCAAGTCCGATCAGCGACGGGAGGTCGGCGACCGCTGGGTCGGGAAGCTCCGGCATCACCATGTCGCGGAGCCGGCCCACCACCGCGGCCGTCTTCCGCACCCACTGGACGAACGCCGGCCACTGCTGCACGTCACCACGGCCAAAGCGCCCAAGGGCGTCGCCTGCCTTGCGCGGATCGCGCCAAATCGGCACGAGTTCGCCGTCGGCGGCGAGCGCCGCGAGCGGAGGGTCGGGGGCGGTCGACCACTCGAGCCCGTGCCGGGGAAGATCGAGGTCGGCGATCACCCCCGGGTGGAACCAGCCGAGGCTGTGGGGGCCGGCGTCCACTCTGAATCCGGGGGCGAACTCGCGCGTGCTTGCGGCCCCACCGACCGTCGCGTTGGCCTCGAGCACGAGCACGTTCATGCCGCCGCGGGCGAGATACGCGGCGGTGACGAGGCCGTTGTGCCCGCCACCGATGACGATCGCGTCCCACCGGCGGTCGGTCATGCCTTCCCGAGCACGCGCAGCGCGGCGAGGCGACCCGGCTGGCCCGTGATCCCACCCCCCGGGTGGGTGCCGGAGCCGCACTGATACAGGTTCGCGATCGGTGTCCGGTATTGCGCCCACGCCGGCGCCGGCCGCAGGAAAAAGAGCTGGCTGAGGGTCAACTCGCCGTGAAAGATGTTGCCCTCGGTGAGGCCGATCTCCCGCTCCATGTCCGCGGGCGTCCATACCTGGCGGTGCAGGATGCGGTCCTCGAGATCCGGCGCGTACTGGGCGAGCGTGCGTACCACCGTGTCGCCGAAGGCCTCCCGTGCCGCGTCATCCCAGCCGCCCTCGCGATTGTAGGGAGCGTACTGCACGAACAGCGACATGACGTGTCGACCCGGGGGCGCCATAGTCGGATCGATCATCGAAGGGAAGATGCCGTCCATGTACGGCGCTCGGCTGAACGCGCCGTATTTGGCGTCGTCGTACGCACGCTCGAGGTACTCCACCGACGGACTCACCGACACCGCACCGCGCAGGTGCTCGTGGGTATCGGGCAGGCTGGTGAACGTCGGGAGTCCCGAGAGCGCGAGGTTGACCTTGCCGGACGAGCCGCGGATACGGAATCGACGAATCGACGACACGAAGTCCTCGGGGAGTTGGCGCGGGTCGACTAACCCGAGAAACGTGCGCTTCGGGTCGAGCGACGACAACACGACATCCGCGCGGAGCTCGTCACCATTCTCGAGCACCACGCCGGACGCACGGCCGTGATGCAGCAGCACACGCTCGACGCCCGTTCCCGTCCGGATCTCCGCCCCGTGAGCGCGGGCGGCGGCCGCGATCGCCTCGCTCACGCCCCCGGTCCCTCCCCGCTGGAACCCCCACGCCCGGAACACCCCGTCGATCTCCCCCATGTAATGATGCAGCAGGACGTAGGCGGTCCCCGGCGAGCGTGGCCCCATGAACGTGCCGATGATCCCACTCGCCGACATGGTTGCCTTCAGCGCCTCGGTCTCGAACCACTCGTCGAGATAATCCGCGGCCGCCATCGTCATGAGCTTAAAGAGCGCGAAGGTCTTGCGCGCGCCGAGGCTCCGGCCGTGACGGCCCAGCTTGAGCATCGCGCCGAGGTCGCGGATCGAGAGTGAGGTCGGGTCGGGCGGGATCATCGCCAGGATCGGTCTGACCGCGACCGCGAGCTCGAACATCAACGTGCCGAAATCGTCGTAGGCGTCCGCGTCGCGCAGCGAGTGCCGCGCGAGCTCGCGTCTCGTCAAATCGTGGTCTCCCCATCGCACGAGGTGGTCACCATCGGGCAACGGCGTGAACGTGCTCTCGAGCGGCAGGATCTCGAGGCCGTAACGCGGCAGGTCGAGGTCGCGGATGATCTCCGGGCGCAGGAGGCTCACGACGTAGGAACAGGCGGAATACTTGAAGCCCGGGAACGGCTCCTCGGTCACGGCAGCGCCGCCGAGGATGTCACGCCGTTCGAGCACCACGACGGACCGTCCCGCCCGGGCCAGGTAAGCTGCGGCCACGAGGCCGTTGTGCCCGCCCCCGATGACCACCGCGTCGTACCGGCTGGACGAGGTCATACGCGCTTGCGCTCCGGATCGAAGAAGGGCAGCGCGACCACGCGCGCGGCGGCCCGGCGGCGCCGGTGCTCGACCGTGACCTCGATCTCCAGCTCGGTCCCGAGCCGCGCGACCCGCGACTCCAAGTGCGCCAGGGCGATTGACTGCTTCAAGAGCGGCGAGAAACACCCGCTCGTGGCGTAGCCGACTTGCGAGCCATGGTCATAAACGGGGACACTGGTGCGCCACGCCACAGGCGAGACCTGGGGCGGCAAGGCGAACTCCGCGAACGCCCGCTCGAGCGATTCCCACTCGACGGCGAGTCCGTGGAGCTGCCACGCCGGTTCGCGCGCGGCTTCGGCCCGCAGGGCCTCGCATCCCACGAAGTACGGCTTGTCGAGCGCCACGGTCCATCCCAGCCCCAATTCGAGCGGCGACGACTTCCGCGACTCGATCACTGCCTTGCGCGCGGGCACGTAGTCCACGTCCAGGAGGATTAGTCCTGCCTCCACCCGCGCCATGTCGAGCGCGAGGATCCCCGCGGGGATCACTCCGTAGGATTCCCCGCGCGCCAGCACCGCATCCCAGAGTCGCACGGCGTCGGCCGCATCCACCCAGAGTTCGTATCCCAAATCCCCTGTGTATCCGGTGCGCGAGATCGTCGCGGCGATGCCGGCCACCGTGCCGTTCGTCAAACGGAAGAACCGCAACCCGTCAAGGTCCGCATCCGTGATGCCCGCCAGGACCGCCCGGGCGGCCGGGCCCTGGATCGCGAGGGCCGCGATGCGGGCCGACACATCCGCAATCGCGACGTCGAGGCCGATGGCGTTGTCCTGCAGCCATCGCATGTTGGGCTCCGCGGCGGTGAGGCGAAAGTGCTGCTCGGCCAGTCGCTGCAGCGTCCCATCGTCCAGCACCTTGCCCCGGGCGTCGCACCACGGGGTGTACAACACCTGGCCCACCGCGCACCGGGTGACGTCGCGGGTCACCACGCGGTCGAGCAGGCGCGCGGCATCGGGCCCTTGCACGTCGTACTTGTAGAGCGGGGAAACGTCGATCACCGCGGCGGCACTGCGGATCGCGTGATACTCGCGCTCGTGCGTCAGCTCGTATCCGCTCGCGACGATATGACCCGCCCACCGCCGCCACTGTTGCGCCCGATTCAACGCGGACGTGCGCTCGTGAAACGGCGTGCCCGGAAGCGTCACGTCGGTCATATGGTGAGCGTGCTGGTGTACTCGATTATCGGCACCATCGTGTTCCTCTCGGCCCTGGACCGGCGGACGATTGACGACGACCATCCGCGGAGCAACGATACCCACCGACCCGGCCCACCGACAGGTGGTAACTCGGTGTCTTCAATGTAGATTACCCCCGCCTTCATAAGTCGAATCTCACCGGGGAGCGGTCCATCCATGACGAAGCCGTTTGACATGCGTGTGGTGCAGCGCGGTGCCCGTCTCAGGCGGTCACCCTTCTTCGACGCGACACTGCGGGCGGGGTGTTGGGGCTACACGGTCTACAACCACATGTTCTTGCCGATCGGCTACGCCGACCTCGAAGAAGAGTACTGGCGCTTGCTCAATGACGTGACCATGTGGGACGTGAGTGTCGAACGGCAAGTCGAGATCACCGGACCGGACGCGTTCGCTTTCACCAACTTGCTGACGCCTCGTGATCTCACGAAGTGTCGAGTCGGCCAGGGCAAGTACGTCATCATCACGGCGGAGGACGGCGGGATCATCAACGACCCGGTGCTGCTGCGCCTGGGCGACAACCATTTCTGGCTGGCGCTCGCGGACAGCGACGTGCTGCTCTGGGCTAAGGGGGTTGCCTACCAGTCCGGCATGGACGTGGACATCAAGGAGCCGGACGTGTCGCCGATGCAGGTCCAGGGCCCCAAGTCGAAAGAGGTGGTCGCATCCTTGTTTGGCGACGCGGTGCTGGACCTCCATTACTACTACTTCCTGGAGACGCAGCTGGACGGCATCCCCGTCATCGTGACCCGGACCGGTTGGAGTGGTGAGGTTGGGTTCGAGATCTATCTACGGGACGGGTCCAAAGGCGAGGCGCTGTGGAACCGTGTGACGGAGGCGGGCACGCCGTACAACATCGCGCCCACGGGACCCTCGGACATCCGTCGGATCGAGGCCGGGATCCTGAACTACGGGATCGACATAACCCTCGACAATCACCCCTATGAGGTGGGGCTCGGTTGGCTCGTCGACCTGGAGCAGGGAGCCGACTTCATCGGCAAGGAGGCGCTCCGCCAGTTGGCCCAGCAGGAACCGACGCGCCAGCTCGTGGGCGTCGAGATCGCAGGAGACCGCTTGGCGTTCAACTACGCGCGCTGGCCGGTCGCCGCCGGGGGCGAGGACGTTGGCGCCATCACGTCGGCGGTGTACTCACCGCGCCTCGAGCGCAACATCGGCTATGCCATGGTCCCTGTGGCCCACGCCGCACTGGGCTCGTCGTTGACCGTCACAACCCCGGACGGGGCGCGCGAGGCCACCGTGGTGCCGAAGCCGTTCGTCGACCCCACGAAGGAGACGCCGAAGTCCTGATGTCGTTCCTCGGGAACGTACGTGCGATCCTGACGCTCGGCCGTGGCACGATGGGGAAGTTGCCCACCCTGGCGGAGACACCGCACCCGTTCGCGCTGTTCGACGACTGGATGCGGGCGGCGACGCGGGCCGGGATCTTCCTGCCTGAAGCGATGACGCTCGCCACCGCGACCAAGGACGGCGTGCCGTCGGCGCGTATGATGCTGCTCAAGGGAGTGGATGCGCGCGGGTTCCGGTTCTTCACGAACTACGACAGCCGGAAAGGCGGTGAGCTCGATGACAATCCGCGCGCGGCGATCGTGCTGCACTGGGCGGTGCTCGAGCGCCAGGTGCGGGTGGAAGGCACGGTGGAACGGTTGGGTCACGACGAGTCGTTGGCATACTTCCGCTCGCGACCCCGCGGGGCGCAGATCGGTGCGTGGGCGTCGGACCAGAGTCGCTCGCTGCAGGATCGCGCGGAACTGGAGCGGCACGTCGCCGCCCGCGAACGGGAGTTCGCGGACGGCGAGGTACCGCTCCCGCCGTATTGGGGTGGGTTCGTCCTGAGGCCCCAGTGCATCGAGTTCTGGCAAGGCCGTCTCAACCGGCTGCACGACCGCCTGCGGTACGACCGCGACGGGGACGCGTGGCGCGTGACGCGGCTGTATCCTTAGCGGAGGCGACCGAACGCGGGCGCGCACGCAGGTTTTCCCGCCCGACGTCCACCGCCCCAAACGCCCACTATGGAATCCTATCAGATCTACAACCTGGTCGAAGCGCTCATCGTCATGTTTGGCGTGCTCGGCGTGTCGGGCATCGGTGCATGGGTGCTGGTGAAGCGGCGGCGCCACAGCGAGCTCCAGGCGGCGGACCCGGCCCTGCTGTCCGTCCTGGAGCAGCTGCGGGCGAGCGTGGACGGTATGCGAGAAGACGTAGCCGACATGGCCGATCGCCTGGAGTTCACGGAGCGCGCCATGGCGCAGCTCGCGGAGCAAAAGAATCGGGGCCAGCTGCCGGGCGTCTGATCCGGCGGTGTGGTAACGTACGACGCCCCGCGCATCTTCGGATGCGCGGGGCGTCGTACTTGCAGGAACCCGTCCCAGCCTACGGTTTGTCCTTCGGCAGCGGGCGTGCCCGATACTTCTCGTACAACTCCAGATGCCGGTTCCCAACACCCACATCGACCCCGTCGATGATGACGTGGCGCACGGTGGTGCGGATCTCCAGCGGATCCCCGTCGGTCACGACGAGATTGGCCCGCTTGCCCACCTCGATCGTGCCCAGTTCGTCCCCCACACCAAGGATCTCCGCCGGGTAGCGAGTGATGGCCTTGAGCGCCTCCTCGTGAGGAAGGCCATACCCGACTGCCATGCCGATCTCGTAGGGCAGGGTTCGCGAGTCGGAGGAGCTGAACGTCGACAACGCGAACGTGATCCCCGCCGCATGCACCCTCGCCGGCAACGAGTACGCGTCGTCGTACCGGCGGTCCGAACCCGGCATGGCCTGGGTGGCGCCGAGAATCACGGGAATATTCTTCTCGGCGAGCAGGTCGAACACCTTGTCGATCTCGCTGCCCCCTCCTCCACCGAACCCGCCGCCGCCGCTGTTCAAGAGCACGATGCGAACCTGCTGTTCGTCCGCAAACGCCACGGCGTCGCGAATTGCCTGCTGACTGGTGGCGCTCACCAGGAACGGGATCTCGCCCCCGAGCACGCGCGCAACAGCCTCCAACCGAAGATCGCGACGGACCGGGTCCCCGGCGTCGCGTGCCCGCGCGTACTGTCGGGCCGCATCGAGCCACGCGACGATGTCGCGTTTGGCCTCCTCGTACTGCTCCTGCACCTGGCGGAATGATCGCTGCTGCGCGGCGAACCCGCCGAAGCCAAACCCGCCACCGCGCATCGTGGGCCAGCTCAACATCACGCCCACGGACGGCCGAATCAGCATCTCCTCTACCGTCCACCCCGCGAGGTTCATCAGCGATCCCTGACCACCCATGCCACCACCCGCCGAGGAGGGCGTGGCCACGGCATGCGTGACACCGTTCGCCCGCGCCACAGGGATGTGCTCGCTAGCCGGATGAACCGCGGTGGCCCCCAGCAGGTGCGGATTGAACTCGCCCAACTCACGCTGATCGTTGGTCACGTCCACCGCCCCCACCTCCGTGAGACCGAGATCGGTCGAGGCGTCGAAGAACCCGGGATAGACCTCGAGGCCCGCGCCGTCGATCACTCGCGCACCGGCGGGAACGGTCACATCGGTCCCGACGGCCGTGATCCGACCGTCCTGGATTACGACGGTGCCCCTCTCGATGGCCGGACCCGCCAGCGTCACGATCTTGACGTTACGAATGGCCAGCGCCGGGCGCTCCTGCGCCGGCGCCGGGAGGGCCCAGCACGCAACGAGAGCCGTGCCCACCAGTACCGATATACGATTCCGCATTAGCGCACCTCCTCTGCATCATCGGTGGTCACCCGGGTACCCCGCTGCTGCGGACGGTAACGCTCGAGCAGTTTCTGTTTCTCAGCTTCCAGCTCTTGCTGCACCTGTTGATCGTGCTCGCGATCGAAATACAGCTTGCCGTCGATGTACGTCTGCTGCACGACCCCGAACGTGCTGAGCGGGTGGCCCTGGAAGATCACCAAGTCCGCGTCCTTGCCGACCTCGATGGACCCCACGCGGTCGGACACGCCCAGTTGGATGGCGGGGTTGAGCGTGACCAGCTTCAGTGCCTCCGTTTCACTGAGCCCGCCCCACTTCATTGTCTTGGCGGCCTCCTGGTTGAGGTGGCGCATTTCCTCGCCGCTATCCGAGTTGATCGACGTGACCACACCACGCTGGGTCATGAGCGCGGCGTTGTAGGGAATCGCGTCGTACGCCTCGACCTTATACGCCCACCAGTCCGAGAATGTGGACGCCCCCGCGCCGTGCGCGGCGATCTCGTCGGCCACCTTGTACCCCTCCAGCACGTGCTGGAACGTGGCGATGCGGAAGTTGAACTCCTCCGCCACTCGCAAGAGCTGGAGGATCTCGTCCGCCCGATACGAGTGGGCGTGTACGAGGCGGTCACCGGCGAGCACCTGGGCCAGCGCCTCCAGCTTCAGGTCGCGACGCGGGGGCACGGCGTTGCGATCACGCCGGCGCCGCACCTCGTAGTCGGACCAGCTCTTCTGATACTCCTGCGCATCCAGGAACGCCTGCCGAACGACGTCCTGGACGCCCATCCGGCTGTTGGGATATCGATCGGGGTTCCGGTCGCGCTTCACATTCTCGCCCAGCGCGAACTTGATGCCCGGCGGCGCCCCGTCGAACAGCAGCCCGTCGGCATTCTCTCCCCAGCGCGCCTTGATCACGGCGTTTTTCCCACCGATCGGATTCGCCGACCCATGAAGGACGTTGGCACTCGTCACGCCGCCGGCCGCCGCCAGGTAGATCCCCCGGTCAGTCGGGTCCAGCACGTCCTCGATCCCCACCATGGCCGAAACCGCAACAGCGCCTTCGTTGATCGCGTCCGCGGCGATGTGGGAGTGCGCGTCGATGATGCCTGGAGTGACGAACTTGCCGGTGGCGTCCACGACCTGTGCTCCGCGCGGCGCCGTAAGGTTCCGTCCGATCTCCGCGATCTTGCCGTCGCGGATCAGCACGTCGGCATTCTCCAGCGTGCCGCTGGTCACGGTCATGACCGTCGCATGTTGAATCAGCACGATGGCCGCATCGCTCACCGGTCCGCGATCCCGTGTCATCTCGACCGGGGCCGTGAACGCCAGCTCCTCGCCGGCCGCACCGCGCCCACCGCGTGCGGCAGCTCCACGACCGCCCGCGTCCTCGCTCTCATCGGCCTCATCGACGGATGCGGTCGTCGCGGACCCCACGTCGAACTTGCGACCGTCCACGAACACCATCCGCGTCTTCGTGTCCTCGCCAAACAGGTCGCCGTCGGTCACGACGAGATTGGCGATCTTGCCCGGTTCGACACTCCCCAACCGGTCGGCAACACCGAAAATCTGAGCTGGCGCCAGCGTCACCGCGCGCACCGCGGCGTCGGGCGACAACCCAAGGCGCATCGCGCGGCGGACATTCGCCGCGAACCCCGAGGGGTCGGCCTCCGACGAGTACATGGCGAATGCGACCCCCGCCGACTCGAGTGCCGCAGGTGTCGTGGGCGCGCGGTCCCAGAATCGCAGGGTCTCCAGTGGAATGTCCGCGTCCGGATCCGCCTCGCGCGCCCGTCGTGGCCAGTCGATGTTGACCAGAGTCGGGACGCCCGCGGCCGCGAGGTCCGCGGCGGCGGCGAATCCCTCGTGCACCCCGTACACGACCGCGCGCGTCTTCGTCTCCGCGGCGATCGCGATCGCACGGCGAATCTCACGCTCCCGAACCCCGGGCATCAGCACCGGCCACTGCGCGGCGAGCACGCGCCGGAGCGGCTCCAAGGCCCTGTCGTACCCAGGCCGTTCCTTGCCGCGTGGATCGGAATCGTAGGCCGACCACACGAGGTCGTAATGCGCGGCATCGAAGAACACCTGCTTGATGTAGGCGATGCCCCCCATGAGCGATTGGGGGTAGCCTGGGAATCCGGGCGCCTGCAGGTTGATGCGCATGGCCACGGGCGTGCGCACCACCATGTCATTCGGGCGCTCCCCGGCGAGGTTCACCCAGGCCGCCTGGCCGGCGATGTAGCCCCGCTCCGGCGTCGCCACCACGGACGTGAATCCCGCCGAGCGCCACTTCTCGATCGCATCATCCCCGGCATTCAGCTCGTCCCCGGCATTCACCCACGAGAACGTCCCAGGCCGATCCTCCGGCCCCCAGGAATAGTCCGCTGGATCGGCTCCCGCTGCGCCCTGACCGCCGCCACCACCTTGGCCGAAACCACCGGCGCCGCCGCGGGGCACCTTGAGCGTGGCAGGCAGTGCGACTGTGGACATGGAATTGACGAGGCCGGGGTACACCGTCAAGCCACTCGCGTCGATGACCCACGCGTCTGCGGGAACCTGTACCGACGCGCCGACGGTCGCGATCAGCCCGTCCTTGATGACGACCGTGCCGTTCTCGATCGTGCGGCCCGAGACCGTGACGATGCGGGCGTTGGTGATGGCATAGTGCCCCGGCGGCGTCGGTGTCTGGAGCACGGTGCTCTGGGCACCCGCCGTGGACACGCCGGGCACGACCGCCATGATCGCCAGCGCGCTCGCCTTTCCGAACCTGACTAGTAGTGACATGGTGAACTTTCCCAGTGAAATGATGGCAACGAGAAACGTTAGTCTCCGGTACGGGGGTCTGCCAGTTGTGTCGATCGCGGAGTGTACGCCGGAACGGACCCTCCTCCAGCCAGCGTTCCCCCACGTCTACCGCTTGCTCTCGCGCACCCTCTCGACGACCATATCGCCCATCGCATCGGTCGCGATGCCGCTGCGCGCATCCGCCGTCTTGACCTTCCCGCTCTGCAGCAGATCGGTCACTGCCTGCTCGACGCGGGCGGCGGCACCCGGCTCGCCCAGATAATCGAGCATCATGGCCACCGCCAGGATGGAGCCCAGTGGGCACGCGACGTTTTTCCCGGTGTATTTCGGCGCCGAGCCATGGATCGGCTCGAACATGGACGTCTTTCCGGGGTGGATGTTCCCGGACGCCGCTATGCCCATGCCACCCTGCAGCATCGCTCCGAGATCGGTGATGATGTCACCGAAGAGGTTCGTAGTGACGATCACGTCGAACCACTCCGGGTTCTTGATCATCCACATGCACGTCGCGTCGACGTACGCATGGTCCTGCGCGATGGCTGGGTAGTCCGCCGCCACGCTCGCGTAGGCCCGCGTCCAGATGTCGTGCGGCCGGATGGCGTTGGCTTTGTCCACCAGGGTCACCCGCGACTCGTGATCGGGGCCGCGGGCCGCCGCCCGCCGCTGGGCGACCTCGAACGCATACCGGACAGCGCGCTCACACCCTTTCCACGTGTACACGCCGTTCACGAGGGCGACTTCATCGGGCGTTCCCTTCTTGAGGTGCCCCCCGATTTGGGAGTACATCCCCTCTGTGTTCTCGCGCACGACGACGAAGTCCAGATCTTCGAGCCGCTTGCCCTTGAGGGGACACAGATGTTCCGCGTACAGCTTGATGGGCCGGAGATTCACGTATAGGTCGAGCCCGAACCTGAGCCCGAGGATCACCGATCGCTCGACGAGGCCGGGCTCAACGTCGGGGTGACCGATCGCGCCGAGCAGCACGGCATCCAGCCCGCGCCACTCGTCGATCACCCGATCCGGCACCAGTTCCTTCGTTGTGAGATAGTGCTCACCACTGTAGGGATACTCGACGAACTCGTATGTGAACTCTTCGTCGGCGGCGACCGCCTCGAGGACCTTCGTCCCTTCCCTCAGTACCTCCGGCCCGATGCCATCCCCTGGGATCACCCCGATGGTGTAGTGCGCCATGGCCGCTCCGTTCAGGAATCAAGAGAACTGGAAGCTAGCCACCCGACCCCTGCGCGGTCACGGGTGCGTCGCGGGCCAGCCAATCAGGTAGGTGAGCCGGCCGGCGGGCCCCGGGAGCGCTCCGCTTCCCACTTCCCACGAGTACCCAACCGGTGCCGACTCACGCGCCAGCCGGCCCAGTTCGTCCGGCGTGTACGCTCGAAGCTGCGACACGAGCCCGTCCCAGAAACAAATGAGCGGGACGAGTGGCACGAGGTACGTAAACAACAAGCGGCGCCACGTGCATGGGCGGATCATCGGGGTGGCGACCCAAACGAAGATCGGGGTCAGGAACATGGCGAACACCATCGCCCACCGCCGCTCGGGAATCTCCATGACAACGATGGGATCCCCCGCCGCGACGGCGTCGCGCAGGACTGCCCGGGCATCGTCCGGGGCAAAGTGATGAAAGGCGTTGAAGAGCGTGCGGACCCCCCGCAAGTCCGGCGGCACCGCGCGTGCGTCGACCGGTGAGCACCGGTAGGTCAGGACGGACCCACCTTGCACACGCTCCGCGACTCGATGGCGGTGCGGGAACTTGTCCGTCATCGTGATGGACACCCGTTTCCCCCTGGCGGCCAACGCTTCACTGAGTTGCCGGGTCGGCCCGCCGCTCCCGGAACAGAGATCGACGACGGTCCGCCGGTCCGTCGCGTCGCAAACGCGCTCCAGGATCGGCACCATCGGTTCGTAGAGTGGCAGTCGATCCTGGACGAACTGCAGATAGTCCGTGGCCAGATCTCGCAGGGTGGCCGGGAGCCAAGCCAGGTCCTCGAGCTCGAAGAGATGGAGGCGCTGGACGGCTCACTCCTCCAGATGTACCTGCAGTGACGCCGTGTAGACGTGATCCCCAAGTTCCGAGTCGTCGTCGTTGGACGCGTTCGCCGCGGCATGTACCGCTATCGCGGCAGGACAGCGCGGAGGATCCCAGGTCAGATCCCATTGGAACGCACCGGCCGCTGTGTCGGCCGTCGCGGCGGACGAGTGCTGTGCGAATTGGATGCCGGCCGCGTCGGTAACGATCTCCACTCGCTCATGGTCGGGTGTGAGTATACGCCCCGCCTGCCGGCCCCGAGCCGGACCGTCGGCCCACCGCACCGCGAGCTGGAAACCTCCACGTCGCGTTCCCGGACGTTCAAGGCGCACGGTGACCGCGAGGCGTTCCCCGCAGGTCGCGCGGTCCCACCCCAGAATCGTGAGTGAGCCACCGTCGGCGTTCACCGGTGCGCCCGCGTGACACGCCTGGCAGGTCGGCTCCCCGAACCCGCCCGTGTGACCGGGTGGCGGGCCCGCCGCCGATCGAGGCCTTCCGGCTACACCGGCCAGTGCAACGATCCCGATCACGGAGACGCGCACCAGCTCCGACGACGCGCTTGTCAATCAGACGGCATGGGGATCAGTGCACCGCTCGAGGGAACGCTGACCCTCCCGATCGTATTGGCATCAGCCCCGAACCATATCGTCCCGGAGGCACCGTCGTACATCATGTGCCGAACGGTGCCCGGCCCGCTCTCGAGTTCGGTCAGCGACACCACCTGTTGCGCCTCGCTGTCGAACCCCACGAGCCGGACCGGAGTCGCACGCGGGCCTTCGAAGAACCACAGGCGGTCCGCGTCGTCCACCGTCATCGCATACGGTCGCGACCCCTCACCCCCGGGCGTGAGCCACTCGTTCACGACTCCACTGGCGGGGTCATAGCGTCCGAGCCTACCACCGGCGTAGTCGACATACCAAACGGCGCCGTCCGTCGTCACGGCCAGGCGTCGCGGTCTCGCGGCGGCCCGAGGCAGTTCGATCTCGCGCATCTCCATGGTGACCGGATCGACCGTGGCCAGTTTGTTGGTTCCGAACAGCGCGACCCATGGAGCCCGGCCTGCAGCGTCCATCACGATGCCATAGGGGCGTGCTCCGCGCGTGGGCACCTCGATGATTCGGATGTTCCCCGAGGACACGGTGAGTTTGCCCACGACGTTCGCTTGCTGCGCCGTGAACCAGATATCTCCATTGCGGTCCCAGATCAACGTATGCGGATCCCGAACCGCCGGGTCCGGCATGGGATACCGCGTGATCTCCCCCGACTCCGGGTCGAGCTTCCCAATGTGGGAATCGCGGTTACCGGCGTACCACACCATCCCGTTCGCGTCGATGATCAGGTTGTGCGGGTGCGTTCCCGGCGCCAGTTCATAGCGCCGGAACACCCCTGTTTGAGGGTCGAGGGACCCGATGTAGTTCCCTTGCTGGCCGCAGAAAAACACCCGACCGTCGGGGTGGACGTAGGGATCGCGCGGGCGCGTTCCCTCACGCGAGGTCCCCGGGACCTCATCATGGAGCATCCCGCCGGCATCCATACGAAAGGGAACCACCCATTCGGTGACGGGGGCCGGCGTTTGCGCCACGGCCACTGCAGGGATCGCTACGAGCGCCAGGGATAGGGCGCGGTACATGGGAACCTCCGGGAGGGGGAACGGTGCTGGATGAGGAAATTGGCGCTCGGACCGGCGCAACGCCAGCCACCCCGATCCCCAGCCACTCCGATCTCCATCTGTCCAACCGGGAACCGCCACCTATCTTTAGGACGGTCACGACCGGGATCCATCATGAGCCCGCATGAACTGCCGCCGGAACAGCGTAAGACCGCGGGCAACATCGTTGCCGCGATCATGGAGGAGGCCGCGGAAAAGGCCGCGGCGCAGGCCGCCGCCAAGCAGGTCAAGGGGAAGCGCCACAGTACGATCGTCTTCATTCTGCTCCCCATCCTGATCGCGCTGGTGTCGTGGAACGTGGTCCGCACGATGAATCCGTCCGAACCGTTCGACTCCGAAGACCTGAGCGACGGAGCGCGGATGGCGGTGTACCTCGCGGCGGACGCGGTCATCGCGTATCGCGACTCGACCGGGACGCTTCCACGAGGCCTCTCGGTCGTGGGCCTGGGTGACTTGCCCGTGACGTACGAGGTGGAGGCGAGCGGGTTCACCGTATCCACGTCGGTGAGCGGTCGGGTGGTCAGCTACCGGTCGGGCCAGGATCTCAGAGCGTTCGTCGGTGACTTGGCCCTCCCGCGGGGCACCCGCTGATGACGCGACGCGGGTTCACGTTTATCGAGATCCTGATCGTCATGATCATCATCGGCATCCTCGCGACGATCATGATTCCGAGCCTGGGCCAGCTGCGGCGTCGCGCCGAGTCCGCCAGGGTCATTGGCGACATCGAGGCCGTGGAGAAAGCCCTTCTGACCCGGTATGTCGACTTCGACGACTTCCCCGCGTCCACGCCGTGGGGGGTGCTCCCCGACGGCCTCGGGGGGTATTTGGTCACCGGGTTCTCGTTCGACTCCGACCTGGCCTCGTACCGCTGGTGGAACACCGACGCGTTCGTTGGCCTCGAAGTACGACCCACCAACCAGGAGCTCATTGAGATCCTGTTGCGTTACTACACTGGCCAAACCCTCCCGGGGCCTGATGGCACCGGGACGAGCGTGGTCTTCATCTTCGACGAGTAGGCGAGCGGTCGCATCGCTCCGCCGCCACACCTCATGCCCTCCGAACCCACCGTATGCGTATCACGGCGTGCGGCCGGTCGCTGGCAGCGTGGACACCCGTGGATTTACGCCTCCGACGTCGTCGGGCGCGGGCCGGCGTCGCCCGGCATCGTCGACGTCGAGCAGCGCAACGGCATGCCGCTCGGCGTGGCCCTGTGGAGCCCGCAGTCCCAGATCCGGCTACGACGGCTGGACGATCCCGGCGTCACGATCGACGACGCGTGGTGGACACGCCGTATCCGCACCGCGGCCGGCCGCCGCGAAGCGCTGGCCGGTAACCCCACCGCGTTTCGTCTGGTGCATGGAGAAGCTGATGGGCTGCCGTCATTGATCGTTGATCGCTACGGTGACGTCCTCGTTGCGCAGCTCCTCTCCGCCGGCCTCGAGTCGCAGCGACCCAGCGTGCTCCACGCACTCATCGAGCTGTTCACGCCCCGCGGGATTCTGCTGCGCAACGATGCGACGGTTCGACAGCATGAGGGTCTCGCAGAGAGTATCGAACCGGTCCATGGCGAGGTACCCGACGAGGTCGAGGTGCGGGAGGGCGTCGTGCGATACCTGGTCTCGCCGCGGCACGGTCAGAAGACAGGAGCGTTCCTCGACCAGCGCGTGAATCGCCTGCTCATGGGCGAGCGGGCGAGCGGAAGCGCTCTCGACGTGTTCACATACCAGGGACACTTCGCGCTGCACATGGCGCGGCAGGCCACCGCAGTCCTCGGCATCGACCGGAGCGGCCCGGCACTCGGCATGGCGCGGCGGAACGCGACGCTGAACGATATGTACCACGTCGCGTGGCGTGAAGCCAACGCGTTCGACGAACTGCGTCGGCTCGAGACGGAGGGCGCGAGGTTCGACACGATCGTGGTGGATCCCCCGGCGTTCGTGAAGTCCCGCGCCGCCCTGGGTGACGGCATGCGCGGTTACCAGGAGATCAACTTGCGGGCGATGCGACTGCTGGCCACAGGTGGCTCCTTGCTCACCTGCTCGTGCTCGTATCACGTCGACCTGGCCACCTTCGTGGGGGTGCTCCGGAGCGCCGCGGAAGACAGCGGGCGCCGGATCGCACTGGAGCGTGCGGTTGGGCAGGCGGAGGACCATCCCGAGGTGCTCACCATCCCCGAATCCGGCTATCTCAAAGGCGCATTGCTCCGCGCCGTCGACTGACGTCGGCGCCGCTCAGTGATGCGCGTCGCTCGAGGTGGACGCCCGCGGATCGTGAGAGTCATCCAAGAACACGAGCATCGATCGCCGTTCGACCGCATTCGCCAGCGCCTCGACCACCGCCGGATCGAGTTTCGTGCCCGCCAGTTTCCGGATCCGCGCAATGGCGTCGGTCTGGGTCATCGTCTGTTGATAGGGACGAGAGGTGGTGATGGCGTCGTACACTTCCGCGGCCGCGACGATACGCGCCCCCATGGGAATCGCGTCCCCCTTCAGCCCACGCGGATACCCTGATCCGTCGAAGTTCTCGTGGTGCGCGTGCACGAACTCCGTCACCGACCCGAGGTGCGTGAGTGGCGACAGGATGCGGAATCCGATTTCCACCTGCTTGCGGATATGCTGCTTCTCTTCCGGAGTGAGCGCGCCCTTCTTTTGCAGGACGGCGTCCGAGACACCGATCTTGCCGATGTCGTGCAGCCGCCCGGCGGCCCGGACCGCCTCGACCTCGTCATCGCTCATGGCCAATTCGGCGGCAATCGTCGCGGCCAACTCGGCCACCCGCGCGGAATGACCCACGAAATCGGGATGCTTCGCCTCCAAGACGTTGATCAACGCTCCGAGCGTGGCGACGTTGACTTGCTGGAGCTTTTGGCGCTCGCGTTCGAGCTCATGTGTTCGCTTCACGAGTTCCTGCTTGAGCCACGCCGAGATTTCCGCCTGCTGGAGTCCCGACGCGCGCAGCCGCACCCCGCGTTCGACCGCCGCGAGGAGCTCCTCGAGTTGGAGCGGTTTGGTGAGATAGTCGAATGCGCCGTGCTGCAGACAGAACGCCGCGGTCGTCGAGTCGCTCGGGTGGCTGACCACTATGACGGTCGTTTCCGGGTCTGCCTCCAACACCTCACGCACCAATCCGGGACCTTCGATATTCGGCAGGCCGATGTCCAAAACCGCCACCGGATACCCGCCGTCCAACACAGCCGCGACGAGCTCCATCGGGGTCCCGACCATGGTGGTCCCGATGCCTCGCTCCGCCATGTACGCCGCCACCTGGTCGCGGATATTGTACTGGATCAGCGCCACGAGTCGTTGGCCGGACAGAACATCGTTCACGCGTGCGTCTCCCTGATGAGCCGAGTGCCCATAAGATGCCATTCTCGCCGAGTTTGCGCGACCCCGCGCGGTGCCCTTGCGAGGCCCAGGAGTGGCCGAAGTCGTCCACCGATCTCGCGCTTGAACGCCCGCGCGCTTCTAGGTACGATCGCTGGAACGCCTCTCACCATACACCGAGCGAACCGATGGTGTTTCTCGCGCTTTCAGCCAGCCTCCTGACCACACTGCTCTCCGGTCGCCCGGCCCAGTCTGCCGCGCCCCCGGTGATCGCCGACATCCGCTACGAGCTCACGTTCAACCGAGCCACGGCTGCACGGCGCGAAGTTCACGTGGCGATGCGCTTCCGCGCCAACGACGATCGGCCGATCGCGCTCTCGCTCCCGGCGTGGACACCGGGATCCTATGAGCTGGGCAACTTTGCCCGGTGGGTGCTGGACTTCCGCGCCTCGTCGAACGATCGCGCGCTCGAGTGGGACAAGATCGACTTCGACACGTGGCGGGTGCGCCCCGCGGGAGCACGGTCCATCACGGTGTCGTTTTCGCTGCGGGCCGACACGCTGGACAATGGAATCGCGTGGTCGGCGGAGGACTTCCTCCTGCTCAACGGGACCGCGGCCTTTCTCTATCCAGAGGGCTCCGATCTGGGGTTCTCGGCCTCCGTGGTCGTGCACACCGAGCCCGACTGGAAGGTGGCCACCGGCATGACCAGCGGCGGCGCACTCCACCGATTCGCGGCATCCGACTACCACGAGCTGGTGGACATGCCGTTCTTCGTGGGCGCGATGGATGTCGACAGCACGGCCATCGACGGCCACTGGTATCGCCTGGCCTCGTACCCCGCCGGCGCGATGACCGGAGAGGGACGCGACGCGTGGTGGCGGCAGTTGGGGCAGATGGTGCCCGCGCTCGTGGACGTGTACCGCGACATCCCGTGGGAGACCTATACCACGCTGCTCATCTTCGACGCCGGATTCCCGGGCGGGGCTGCGCTCGAGCACGCGAACTCGCACGTGGGCATCTACCACCCGGCGTTCATCGGTAACCCGATCCTCGCGTCCATCACGGCGCACGAGATCATCCATGCGTGGAACGTCAAGCGACTGCGTCCGGCCGAGCTTGTGCCGTACGACTACAGCCGGCCACAGCCGACCACCCTGCTGTGGGTGAGCGAAGGCCTCACGGATTACTATGCCGACCTGGCACTGATCCGCGGCGGGATCGTTCCACCGTTGCTGTTTGGTCGGTTCGTCGCGGACAAGGTCAATCAAGTGATGGCAGCCCCGCCCGTGGCACTCGAGGATGCATCGCTCAACACCTGGATCTCGCCGATCGAGGTGGATCAGTACATCTACTACCCCAAGGGTTCGCTGGTCGGGCTGCTCCTCGACATCCTGATTCGCGACGCCTCGGACAACCGCGCCGGGCTCGACGACGTGATGCGCTCGCTGTACGAGCAGACCTACAAGGCGGGCCGAGGCTTCACCACCGAGGATTTCTGGGCCGCCGCCAGTGCGGCCGCCGATGGCCGGGATTTCACGGCCTTCGCGGCGCGCTACGTGGACGGACGCGACCCGCTGCCTTGGGCGGAGACCCTGCCACTGGCCGGCCTGATCTTCCAGGCAGATACCGCCCGGATCGCAGTCATCGGCATCTCGTCCAGCCCCGACGAACACGGCATCCGCGTGATCGACGTGCTGCCGGGTGGGATGGCCGACTCGGCCGGGGTCACGCCAGGTGATTACCTGGTGCAGGTCGGTGAACTGCTCGTCACGGGCAACGATTTCGACATTCGTTTCAGAAATCGCTACGCGAATTCGCTGCCGGGCACCCCGCTCAAACTCGCCGTGCGCCGCGGAGAGGCCGTGATCCCGCTCGAGGGTCCGCTCACGTTCTCCTCTGTAGTCACCTACAATGTCCAGACAGACCGAGGGGCGGGTCCCAAGGCGCAGCGCATTCGCGACGGCATCCTGCGAGGTGTGACCGGCAACTGAGGGGGCTTGTTTCTGGATCGCGGATCGGCACGGAAACCGCGATGCGGTCTCTATGAGGCGGCGACGACGGTGTTCTTGCCGCCCTGCTTGGCCTTCGCAAGCGCATCCTCCGCACTGGCCAATAGGTCCTCGAACCGATTCTCGCGCGTGGGCAACATCGAGGCCACACCGACACTCGTGGTGAACCGGGCGTCTCCGCCGTCGGGCATCGCCATCGAGAGCTCGGCGATCGCTCGGCGCAGCGTTTCACCCACCGCCGTGGCGGCCTCCAGATCCAGCCCACCGTCCAGCATGATGGCGAACGCATCGCCGCCGTATCGCGCGATCAGGTCACCACTCCGGCGGACCCTGTCCTGCAACAGAATCGCGAACTGCCGCAGGCAGCGGTCGCCCTGATCGTAACCGTGTACGCGGTTGAACTCGCGGAAATCGTCTCCATCGACAATCAGAACGGCCAACGGGGTCTTGAGGCGGACGGCCCGGCTCCACTCGGTGCGGAGCCGATCTTCGAACATCTGCCGCGTGGCCACCCCGGTCACGGTATCCACACGGTGCTCGCGGCGTTTCCACTCCGTCACGTCACGCGCGACGGCGTAGAGCAAACCGGTCCCCGGTTCGGGGTAGGAGGTCCAGTGCAGGTCCTTGTACGTGCCGTCCTTGCAGCGATAGCGATTCTCGAACGAGATCGTCGGGCGCCCGCCGTGTAACTGCCCGACCTCGGCAACGGTTTCGGAACGGTCTTCCGGATGGATCAGATCGCTGAACGGACGCGCGAGCAACTCCTCGGCCGTCCAACCGAGCGTTCGGGTGAACGCCGGGTTCACCCGCTTGAAGTAGCCATCGACGCCCGCGATACACAGCATGTCGAGCGCGTACGTGAAGAACCGGTCGAGGTCGAACATCTCGTATTCCCCCGAGACGGCGGCGACCACCGACACGCCGCAGGCGTGACAGTAGTTGGCATCGTCCGGAAGCCGGGTCCGGCATCGCGCGCATGGAGTCACAACACCTCCCAAAACACGTCAGACGGGCTCCTCCTCAAATGTCCCCCGGCGGCCCGGGCTCGCAGGGTCGATCAGGGCCGCTTTCTGGAAAGATCGCGGAAATAGGCCTCCACGAGGCGGCGGTAGCGCGACGGCACCTCTTCCGAACCCGTCGCCGCCAGCTCCCCGTCCTGCCGGAGCAGATCGCGTCGCAAGCGGAACTCGAGCTCCTTGAGACCGGGGATCACGGCGTCGCGCAACTGCGCGAGACCCTGCGGCGATCCCAACCCCGTGCGTTCGACCGACCGCAGCTTGGCGAGCAGGTCTTCGAGCCCACCGACGTCCACCCCTCCCTGCTGCAATTCGCGCCGCAGATCCTGCAGGGCTTCGCGCCGCGCGGTGATCTCGCGACTGAACCGCCGCGCCTGATCCGGGGTCGCGTCGCCCCCACCATCCGCACCCTGCCCCTGTTGGCCTTGCTGCCCCTGTTGGCCTTGCTGCCCCTCCTGCCCCTCCTGCCCCTGCTGGCCTTGTGGCCCTTGTTCGAGTCGGTCCCGCATCGACTCGAGTCCACCGACGACGTCGCGTAGGCGCTCGAGGGCTTGTGCGACGCGTTGCCCGGGGGCCTCGCCGATCGCTCCGAGCGCACGCTCCAGCTGTTCCTGCACGCGTTCCACGTCGTCCGTGATCGACCGCTCGAAATTGTTCGCGTACTCGTCCGACCCCGACTGCACGACTCCCTGCGAATACAGGATCTTGTCGGCCATGCGTCCGGCCCGCATGCCCCGCGCAGTCTCGCGCAATTCGCGGGATGCTTCGGGTTGTTCCCCCGCGCCTTCACGTCCCAATCGCTCCGCATCCTCCTCAAGTTGTCGTACGTCGTCCGCCATCTGTCGCTTCCGCTCGAGCAGTCGGTCCAGCGCCTCGCGATCGCGGCCACTCGCTCCCAACCGGCGCACGGTCGCGGCCACGTCCCGCTGCGATTCTGAGAGACGTTCGGCCCGCCGGACCGCGTCTTCCACTTCACGCCGGAATTGTTCCGTTTCGCTCTGCTGCAATCTGCGTTGCGCCTCGCGCAGGCCGTCCAGCGCCGTCCGCCCTTGCGCTTCTCCGCTCGACCGCGCCTGCGCGGCGGCGCGACGCATCGCGTCAGCGGCCTCCCGCAGGCGGCGCGCCGTCTCCTCGAGCTCAGGACGAGACTGTTCGCGCGCCAACCGCTGCAGCTGCCGGGACAGTTCCTCGGTTTCGTCCGCGAGCTGTCGCTGGCCCCGGCCGGTCGCCCCACCACCCTGACTCGACGCCTGCGCGCGCATGCGCTCGTTCTCCTGCTGCTGCCGTCGCGCCAGATCACGCAGTCGCTCCATGGCCTCATCCAGCTCCGCGGTCCCCTCCTGCTGCCGGCCGCGATCGACGCTCTCATACTGATTGCGCAGTCGCTCCATTTCGAGATCGAAGAGGTCCGCGAGATCCTCGGCCTCGGCGCTCTGTTCGCCCCCGCCCCCCCCACCACCACCGCCGCGCTGCCGCGTCACCTCGCGGTCCCGATACGCCGCCTCGGCCCGCTGCAGATACCGGAGCGCGCGTTCCTCTGACGGGAGGGCCTCCGTTGGCTCCGCCGTCCCCAGGTGCCGCTCCGCCACCTGCATGGCATCCAGGGCCTCGGGAAGCGCCGCCATCACACTGGCAAGCGAGGAATCGATCTGCACGACGCCGCGCGACCGCATACGCTCCAGCAACGTCCCCACTTCCTCACGCAACCGGCCCTGCGCCAGAGTCAGCGTGGCCAGATGCTCCCCGATCTCCCGCTCCGCATAGAAAGCCGAATCACGCAAGAGATTGAACGTCCCCGCTACGATCTGGCGCTGTCGCGCGGAGAGTTCCCCAACGTCGCCGCCTCCCTGCCCGTCCCCGCCAGGCGGCGCCTGGGCCGCGGCCTGCCGAAACCGTCGATCGAACGGGCGGATCTCGAGGAAGTAGATGTCCGTCGACGCCTGCTGCCCTCCTCCCACGCTGCGCGCGTCCCGGGCACGGGCATGGTATGCCACCACGTCACCGGGTTCGAGATTCCACTCCTCGAGGAAGAAGGTGTACCCGCCGGAGAAGTCTCGGCGACGCCCCTGGGACACCAGCGCGACGGTGTCCTCGCGTGCGCCGTTCACGCGAAAGACCAACTCGACACGCTCCAAACCAAAGTCGTCCTCTGCCTCGATTTCCGTGAACACCTCGTCGATCGACGTGACCTGCAGGTCCCGGCCGGGCGCGCGGAATCGCACGAGCGGCGGCAGATCCTCGAGCACGTCGATGAGGTACTCCGGAGAGCCGCTCACCACTGTTCCATCGAGCGCCTGCAGTTCCACGCGATAGTGGCCGGGCACGCGTATCGCCAAGGAGCCCGTCACTTCGGTTCCCGAGCGCGGTTCGAGCGCGACCGTGTCGCGCCCGGTCACGATCAGCGTGCCGCCGACCACGGGCACAGTGGTGGTGATGGCCAGGTCCACCCTCGTGCCCGCCACGACGGCAATGTCACCCGCGTCTTCCACGACCCGCACGTCAAGGCCCGTATACGCCGGGAAGTGGTACTCGTGCACCATCGCGGCGACATACGGGAGATCCTTCACCGTGATGGCGAACACGGGCGATCGCACACCCGACGTCTCGACGTAGTAGGTCGCATCCCGCTCGACCGCGAACACGACGAACTCGAACGCGCCGGACGTGTCGCTGGCCGCCATCGGCCATCGCTCCCACGCACCGCCCGCTTCACGCTGCACCAAGAGCACGGCATCGCCCGTGAAGTTGACGGTCTGGGCCGCGATCTCGACATCGGAACCGCGCGGAATCACCACGTCGCCGGGAGTGACCTGGAGCGCGTACGGAGTCGCCGCCCCATCCACCAGCCACGGCGTGAGCAGGAACGGAGCGCCATTTCGCACGAAGCCGGGTGACAGCGCCACGAGTAGCATTCCCGCGACCGCCGCGCCGGCCAGCCATCCGGACGAACGCCGGATGGCCGGTGCTTCGATTCGGCGCCCGTTTTCGATGGCCGCGCACCGCGCCACCGCCCGCTCGACCACCCGGCGCACCATGGCCGCGGACCGCCCATCATCGATGTCGCCGGCCTCCCCGAACTCCACCGCACTCGAGACGTGCCCCTGGAGGGACGGCTCGTGCTCCTCGATGTAGAGTGCCACCTGTGCGTCGGTGACGCGCCGGCGGAAGGGGAGTACGAGATAGCGGAGCACGGCCAGTGCCACTCCACCGTACAGCACCCAGCGGATCACCGCGATCCCCGTCGCGGAGAACCGGACGTGATCCACCATGAACGCCGACACCAGGAACGCGACGAGTCCAACGCCGGCCACGATCGCGAGCCCCCGCAGCGCTACTCGCAATCGCCAGCGCGCGCGCACGCCGCGAATCACGTGCATGAGAGCGCCGCGATCAGAGCGGGGAACTACGATGCGGCCGAACAGTCCCGGCATCCTGGATACCTCCGTCAGCGAGCCACGCGGCCAGCCCGTCGGGCCAAGCCACCTTCGACTATGGAGAGAACGAGCACCGTCAGCAAGAGATACCACCACAGACCCTGCCGCCGTTCCTTCTCCGCCGGCGTCAGCGCCGCCGCGAGTTCCCCCCGGCGCTCCGCACCCGGGTCGATCGGGGCCATCCCGGATGCGATCTCCTCAGGATCCCCACGCCGCAGATCCGACTCCCGTGGATCGGCGTTCACCGCGATCGCCCGTGCGTCAACGCGTCCGCCGAGGGATCGCAGCGTGTACACCCCGGGCTCATCGAGGATCAACGCGTCGGGGCCCCCGTCGCTCAAACGAGTTCTCCGGCCGTCGGGCCGTTCGAGCACCGGCTCTCCTTCGATCGCCGCTAGGTCCGCACCACCCAGCACACTCCCGGCGACGCGCCACGCCGGCTCCGGCTGATACCGCGCCAGGTAGCGGATGGTCTCATGCACGAACGGGAGAAACACCGGCTTGATCGGGAGGTCGTTCCACTCGTTTGCCAGTCCCGCTGTCCACGCCACCACGCGTCCCGCACCAACCGGTCTCTCCGACAACGCCACCGACCCGTCGTCGAATCGCGCGAGCACGACCGCATCCTCCGGTACGTCGTGGACCCGGTAGCGGAAGAATCGGGCCGACGAAAAGTCACCGCTCCGTGGCTCGGCGAACGGCGCGAACAACGGATGATCGTAATGCAGGATGCTCATGGTCCCACCGGCCGCCGCCACGCGATCCACCAACGACCCCGGTCGGGACCCGGCGAGCGCCACCCCTTCGGCCGACCACGACTCCGCTCCGTGCCGTCGCCCGAATACGACCCACAGGCCGCCACCCCCTTGCGCGAACGTTGCGAGCGCGCGTCCGAGCGCACCGCCCGGATACGGCACGTCGTTCAGCACGACGACCTCGGCGTCTCCGATCGGCGCCGCGCTCGCGCGCGCGATCGGCAGCGACGTGACCTCGAACGGCGGATCCTCGGCCAGCGCTAAGGCCCGATCCAGGTACAGCCCGTCCTCACCCGCCTGCGGATCGCCGAGCACCAGCACGGCGATCGGGTCCACCGGCTCCAGCACGAACCGGAGCGCGTCATCCGCCGGATAGGCGTCGGCCGCCACACGCACCGCGCCCACCATGGTCCGCCCGGGCGGCACGTCCGCGGTCAACGTGACCGGTCGGGTCTCGCCGGCCGGCAACGCCACCCGCTGGGTCGCCACCACAGCGCCATCCAAGACCAGCTCGACGCTGGCGGGCGTCGTTACGGCCGGTCCACGGTTGGACAGACGAGCCGTCGCGGTCACACGATCCCGGGCATTCGAGGAAACGCGATCCAGCTCCACCACATCGACACTCACGTTTGCCGGTTCGGTGCCGTCGCTCACGTCCACAACGGTGACGATCGCCCCGGCCGGCAGGCGATCTTCATCCGGCTGGGGCGCGCCGATCTCCTGGAAGTCGGAAATCACCACCACCTCACGCACCGGAAACTCCGACGGGTCGAGCATGTCACGCGCTAGCCGCACCGCCGGACCGGCGCTGGTGCGTCCCCCCCCCGGCCGCAGCATCGCCGCGGCGGACCGAAGCGTCCCCACGTCGTTGGTTCGCTCCGTGAGCGCGACCGCGCGCTCCGCGTACGCGATCAGCGTCGCCCGATCGGCCTCACCCAAACCCGCCGCGACATCGGCGACCGCGTCCGTCGCGCGGCTCCAGCGGTCGCCGACACTCATGCTCAATGACCGATCCAGCAGGATCACGACATCCCGCGCGGATCCAAGCACCGAGATCCCGAGGGATCCGCGATCGAGCAGCGGCCGGCTGAACGCCGCGGCGAGCAGCGCGAGCGCGAGGACGCGCAGCACGAACAGCCCCCAGTGACGAATACGCTGCTTCTTGGTCGTGCGAAACGGGATGCGGCGCAAGAACATGAGCGAGGGGAATCGGACGGGCTCCCGTCGCTCCCGATGCGTGAGGTGGACGTAGATCGGAACGGCGATAGCGGCCAAGCCCGCGAGAAAGAGCGGTGCCAGCAACGAGAGCCCCATCAGCGCACCCGGCTGAGCCAGGAACGACGCGACAGGTAGTGCAGGAGTGCGTGATCCAGCGGCTGGGACACGTCGATGAAGTAGTAGTCGATCCCCGCCGGTCCCAGCGTATCGGCCAACGCTCGGCGATGCAGCGCCACGAGACGCCGATACTCAGCGCGCAGCTCCGCCGGCACCACGGGGATGCGCTCGTGCGTCTCGAGATCCTCGAATTGCGCCGCCTCGTCGAACGGCAGATCGATCTCTGACGGGTCCAGAAGATGGAACGCGATCACGTCGCACTGCTTGTTCCGCAAGTACCCCAGCGCATGCTGGGTCACCTCGGGCGGTTCGTAGAAGTCCGAGATGAGCACCACGATGCTGCGGCGGCGCAGGCTCTCGGCCACCTTGCGCAGCGGTCGGTCGAGCCCCCCCCGCCGATCCCGCGGAACGATGCGATCGATCGTGTGCAACACCATGTCGAGGTGCTTCGCCGAGGGGGGAACGATCTCCACCAGGTCCTCGTCGAACGTCACGATCCCGACGCGATCGCGCTGTCGGCGAGAGAAATACGCAAGGCAGGCGGCGAGGTACCGGCCGTAGTCCAGTTTCGTCACGGCTCCGCTGCCGTAGTCCATGGAGCGGGAGACGTCGAACACGAGACTGAAGTTCGCGTTCGTGTCGGCTTCGAACTCCTTCACATACAACCGATCGGTGCGCCCGAACACCCGCCAATCGATTCGGCGGATGTCGTCACCCGGCATGTAGGCGCGGTGTTCGGCGAAGTCGAGCGAGAACCCGAGATAGGGCGCATGGTGGAGCCCGCTGATGAAGCCATCGACCACCGTCCTGGCGAGCAACTCCAGATTGGAGATGCGCGCCAGGACCGCGGGGTCGAGAAACCGGGCCGTCGTCACAGGCCCGACGACGGGGTGGGCACGGACGCGAGGAGCTGGTCGATGAGCGTGTCCGTCGCGATCCCCTCGGACTCCGCGTGGAAATTCTTGAGGAGTCGGTGCCGCAGCACGGGATGCGCGAGCGTGCGTACATCGTCGAACGTTATGTGATACCGCCCCTCCACGAGCGCTCGGGCCTTGGCACCCAGAATCAGGTATTGCGCCGCCCGGACGCTGGCACCGTACGACAACCACTTATTCACGAATTCCGGCGCCGCCGGACCCGGACGGGACGCGCGCACCAGCGCCAGCGCATAGCGCAGGACCGCGTCGGACACCGGCACGCGCCGGACCAACGCCTGGAATGCGACCATGTCGGCCCCCGTCACGGCCGAGGCGAGCTTGGCGTCCTGGACGGCCGTGGTGCGGCGAACCACATCGAGTTCCTCGTCTTCCGGCGAATACCCGATCACGATGTTGAACATGAACCGGTCCAGTTGCGCCTCGGGGAGCGGATAGGTTCCCTCGAGTTCGATCGGGTTCTGCGTGGCGAACACGAAGAACGGTTCGTCCAGCGTGTACGTACGGCCCTGCACCGTGACCCGATGCTCTTGCATGGCCTCCAGCAGCGCCGCCTGCGTCTTGGGCGGGGTGCGGTTGATCTCGTCCGCCAGAACGATATTGGCGAAGATCGGGCCCCGCATGAACACCATATGGCGCTGACCGGTGGCGGGATCCTCCTGCACCAGATCCGTCCCGGTGATGTCCGAGGGCATCAGGTCCGGCGTGAACTGGATGCGCGAGTATGTCAGATCGAGCGCGTCCGCCACCGTGTGAATCAGCAGCGTCTTGGCAAGCCCGGGCACACCGACGATGAGACTGTTGCCACCCACGAACAACGACAGGAGCACTTCGTCCACCACCGCCCGCTGGCCGACGATGATCTTGCCCAACTCGGTCAGGATCTGCCGCCGGCCGTCCCGCAACTTGTCGGCCAGCGCGATGTCGTCCGTGTGCTCCAAGGCCACTTCGTTCGTCTTCGTCATGCGCTCCCCGGCTAGTGGGTCATGGCGTACACGATGTAGTTGATCCCCAGCTTGTACGCCTGATTGGTGAGGTCGATTGGGATGAACCCGGTATCCGACCACTCCCACGACTCCCCGATGTCGGCATCGTAGTTGATGATCATGAGGAGGCGTTTGGTCGGATCGTTGTCCTCGAACACACCGTGGAATTGCGACGGTCTCCCGCTGTACGGATGCCGGATGCCCTCGAACGTGTCGATGTCGTAAAACGAATGGAAGATCGGATGGCTGGGGTCCAGCCGCACGATCTGATGTTCGGGAAGCAGGCGCCGCACCTGCTCAGCGAAGTTGTACCAATCGCCACCCTCGAAGTCGTCGAAGATGAGAAATCCACCCTTGAGCACGTACGCGCGGAGGTTGACCATCTCGGATTCCGACATGGTCCAGTGCCCGGGTTCCGACAGGTAGGCCACCGGGTACTTGAACAGCTCGGGATCGTCGGCCGCGAGAATGTTGCTGCCGTCGCGCCGCGGCACGACCGTGGTGAGTTCCTCGAGAATCGTCGTCAGGTGGCGCTCGGCCCGCGGATAGTCATGATCCCACCACAGATTGCGCCGGCGGAACCCCGACGACAACGGGTCGTACCGCAGCCGCACGAAGACGAACCGCCCGTCGTACGGAACGTTGAACTGTTCGAAGTTGCCGTCGTCCGGAAAGCCCTCGCCCCGACCGAACCGCTGCGCCTCAGCGGGTGATGGAATCGCGACGACCGCGAGCAGGCCGGCCACGAGGTAGATCACTCGCATCCGGTGTCGCGTCCCAGGGGTTCCCTGCGGCAGACGAGTTCCCGCGGGTCTCCCCGGTTGCTGCCGTACCGGCGGACTCGCGATCCGGACAACTTCCTCCTGGGACAGGACACTAGACGCCTCCTTCGTGAATCGCCAGCAGGAGCTCCTGCGCTTCGACATAGTCGGGCGCAATCTCGAGCGCGCGCAACACCGCGCGCCTCGCCTCACCGGCGTGGCCGGCGCGATGGTGCGCGAGGGCCAGCCGATACAACGCGTCAGCGCGGTCGACCGGGTCGAGCGCGACGATCGCCGCCCGCGGAGGGACCTCGCGATCCCACGCACCGATCCCCCGGGCCAGATCCGCCGTGACGCGGTGGATCGATGGATCGAGGGGCTCGATGTAAACGATCTGTTCGAAAGCGTCGATCGCGCCCACCGTGTCGCCACGCTCGACGCGAAGGTCACCGAGCGCGCGCCACGCGTCCAGGTCCCCGGCGTTACGCGCCACGAGTGCCTCGAGCGCTTCCCCAGTCCGGTCGAGACGCCCCAGACGCCGATAAGCTCGCGCGAGTTCCGCGTAGGCGTTCCCGGGCCCCGCGTACTCAGGCAGCAACGCGCGTGCGCGCTCCAAGTACGGTAACGCCCGTCCCACCGATCCCTCTTCCATGAGCATACGGCCCGCGACGACCTGGCGTTGGAAGCTGTTGGCGTGGCGCTGCGCCAAGCGCTCGGCGTCCGCCGATGTTGCGGGTGGATCCTCGTCTCCCGCATCCAGGGCGGCGATGGTCGTACCGAACCGCTGCCGCACGTACTCGTCGAACGCGTCGTCGAGGGCCTCCCCCGACTCGCCCAGCACGGTGCGGAGCGCCGCCTCGCTCTTCAGGCCGTCCCGATACGCGTGGAGTAGCGCCACCAGCGCCTCCGGGCCGTGCTGGTCGGCAATGTACTCGCACACGAGCGACGCCAGCTCGTAGGAGAACATGACCTCCATCGGGAAACGCGGACGGACGAACCCCTCGTTGAGCTCGCTCACGGCCCGCAACCGTCCCTCGTGATAGGCCGCGAGAAACTCCGGTGTCAGGCGGTTGCCCCAGCCCGGGCGTGCCTGACGCTCTTCCCACACCGCCAGCCCTTCGGTGAACCAGCGTGGCACTCGGTGTCGCGTCAACCCCAAGTGGAACGTGTGGGCAATCTCATGCCACAGGGTCGACGCCCAATGAAATTCTCCGACCTCGCGCGCCGACGGCGAATCGATGGCGAGAACCGGTCCGAAGCTCACGCCCAGCGCACCGAGCCCCACCAGTCCCACCGTGCGCACCGAGAAATCGGCATGGTCGGGATACACCTCGATGCGCACCGGGGTCTCCGGCCGGAACGCATATCGATCGGCTAGGCGATCATACGCTTGCTCGGCAAGCCGGGCGACCAGGGGTCCCATGAGCGCACTCTCACTCGGATCCACGACCACGAGGAATCTCCGACTCCGCTGTTCGTCGTACCGCACGAGCGTGTCCAGCAGATCCAACGTGTTCTTGGTCCACACGTCGTACGGGTCGCCGGCGAAGGCGCGCTCGAGGTCGGCTCGACCTTCGGTGATCAGGCCGAGTCGCAGACGATTGGCCCCGAGGAGCGCCCAACCCCGCCAGCTCAGCGAATCGAGTTCCGTGGCGCGACGCGCGAACTGTTCGGCTTCGCGGTACAGCCGGTTGCGAGCACTGACCGTCGCGAGCGTCTCGTACAAACCCGCGTACTGTGGATTCGACCGGAGGACGTCGCGCTCACGCGCCACGAACGCCGCGGAGTCGCCTCGCAGATACGCGACGGCCGCCGCCAGCGTCAGGCCCTCGAGCAACACAGGATTCGCCGAGAGCGCGTGGTCCACCGCCTCGGCCGCTCCTTCATACTCTTCGGCCTCCAGGTGTCGTTCCGCGAGAAACAGATGCGCCGGCGCATATCGCGGATTTATCTCAAGCGCCTCCTCCGCCCGCTCGACTCCACCGGGCTCACCGGCGGACTGGAGGAGCCGGGCCATACCCACGAGCGCCGCGGGGTGACGCGGATTGCGCGCCAGCACGGTCTCGAACGACGTACGCGCCTCCGACCCCTGCGACTTGGCAAGAAAGAGCTGCCCCAACATCAGTTCCGCTTCCGTGTCCCGCGGATCAGCCCGCGTCGCCTCGTTGAGTGCCCGGACGGCATCCTGCAGCAACTCCCACCGGCTTCGCCCGAGGTATGCGAGCGCCTGACCGACCGCCTGGAGATCCCTGGGCAACAACCGACCGGCGGCCCGGTTGTAGGTGTCGATGAAGCCGTCGAAGCGCTCCAGGGCGGCGGCAACGTCGCCCCGGCGCCAGTCGAGTTCGGCAAGGCGCAATCGAGCGGTCAGGCTGTCCGACCCGGCCAGCGCATCCCGATAACGATGGGCCGCGACGTCGAGCCGGCCGAGTTCGCGCGCCGCGTCTCCCGCGAGCACGCCCAACTCGGGACGGTCCGCGCGATCGGCTTCCGCGAGGACGGTCTCGTAGTCGCCCACCATGGTGAGCGCCGTGAGCAGCGCGCGCTGAGCGGCTGGCGCACTCGGCGCACCGCGCAGCTCGCGCCGCGCCATCCGAATGGCGTCGTCGTACCGCCCTGAACGCAGCGCCGTCCACGCATCGTCCTGCGTGCGCGGCGGCGCGACCAGCGCGATCAGCACCAAGGCCCCAAGGACCCGCTTCACCCTCCACCTGCTTCGCGCTCGCGGATCGCGCGGCCGGTGCGTGCCAGTTCCAGGAGGATGCGTTCGAGGCCCGCTTCGTACGCCTCCGTGTCGAGGTTTGCCCGCAGGGCGCGCAGCTCGTCGAGCTCGCGCCGCAGCCGCTCGCGCCTGGCGTAGAGGCCGGCGAGTACGGAGTCCGTCACGGCGGCCGGCCCCCGGCCGGGCGCTAGGCCCAGCGCAACGCGCGCGGCCAGACGCCCGTCCGCGTTCGGCGCCGACGGGTCATTCGAGGCCACGCCGTCGCCGTTGTCGTCCAGCAGCGCATGTTCGGTCAGGAGCCGGTTCTCACGCTCGTAGGCGCGTTCGACTTCCGCGCGAGCGTAGTGGAAGGCCTCGAGCATCGAGATGCGGTCGTCCTTGTCGGCGTCCGCGCCATCCTCGGTCAGCGCACGCACAAAGTGTTCGGCGAACAGCACTTCGTTGCGCTCGTACACCGATCGCGTCGCCGTGACGACCACCCGATTCGGGTGCGAGAGCGGGGCGAGGAACCCGCCGCTGGCGCTCGCCAGGGCTGCCACCACCACCTGTTGCGACGGGAACCGTGCCAGCCAGCTCGCGACATCGCTGGCCGTGGCGTCCGGTCCCGGGATGTTCAACCGTGCCTCACCACCCACCCCGCTGCCGTGCCCGATGAACACCACGAACACCTGCGCATCGGCCTCGACGCGACGTGCAAGGTCCGCGAGGACGAGATCGATGTTGTCCTTCGTCGAACGCGCCTGGGCACCATCCCGATCGGGGGCTTCGGTCAGAAGCATGACGTGACTTTCGGGGAACGCATATCGCTCCGTGGCGACGCGCACGAGGCGAGTCGCTTGGGAACTGAACGCCGCCTGGTAGCGCGCCTCGCCGCCAATGCCACCGATCACGACGAGGTACTGCTGTGCGTCCGCGGGCGCCACGCTCACGACGCCCGCAAGCACCAGCCAGGTCGCACCGTGGCGCACACCGCTCACGCGAGGCCTCGCGCCCTCCGGAAGGTCCACTCCACACCCAAACACCCGACGAGCAGCACGAACAGGAACGGCATGTCCCAGAGATCACGCTCCTCGACAACCGTCGCTCCGCGCTCCGTAATGCTCACGTCTTCCGGCAACGCCGAGACGCGATCCGCCGTGTAAAACCGCCCGCCCGTCTGCTCCGCGACCTGCTCGAGCAGGTGGCGCCGCATCGTCGCCCCGAAGTACTCGCGCTGCAGATCGGCGGCCTCGAAGTGCACCACCCGTTCCCCCATCGTGGCCCCGCCGCGCTCGGCCACGATGCGCGCCTCGTACCGTCCCGTCTCGCCCGGCCGATAGGTCGCGTGGTACTGTCCGTCGCGCGCGACCGTCCACTCGAGCGGAAGCTCGTCGACGCGCCCGGAAGGCGTCGTCACCGTCGCCGACACCACCGCGCCGTTCACGTACACGAATCCCGAATCGGTCACCTCTGCCAGCAAGTCGATCTCGGCGCCGGGCTCCACGCGGTCCGGCCAAGCCGTGGCCGTCACCGGGGAGGGAACGTCGGTCACGAGCCACCGCAGCAATTGCCGCCACAACGTCTCGTGCCGGCGGTCGTCAAGCGCGATGTCGCCGTGCATTCGCCAAAGCCAGGAGTCCTGCACGGCGAACACCGCCGAACGACCGCGGCCATAGCGCTGAACCGCCATCACCACGAGATCGCGCCCCCCCGACGTCACGCGACCGGACAAGAGCGACGTCGCTCCAGGCTTGAGGTCGTGAAGGCGATGAAAGGTCGTGAGCGACGGTAGACCGACCCAGGCATCGTCCCCCGCCGTCGAGTCGTCGGCCAGTTGCAGCGCCGCGTGGAGCCGGCCGCCGGGCGTGCGCTCGATACGAATCTCGAGCGGTTCCGCAGGCTCCGTCTCCGCCGACCCATCGAAGACCACCGGGAGCGCCTCGGCGATCGCCGTTCGCGCATAGCCTCCGGCGTCGAGCGCGCTCCGTCCACCCAACACCAACAGCCCCCCACCGCGTCGCTCCACGAATTCCGCGATCATCCGCAGCTGATCGCGCGTGAAGAAGCTCGCCTCGACGCTTCCCAGGACGAGCCCGTCGAACTGAAACAACACCTCCCGCTCCGTCGGAAAGCCGGCTAAGAGCTCGGTGGAGTCCTCGACGCCGATGCGATAGAACTTGTCCTTTGCCGTCCGCTGGAGGATCACCAGACGCAGGAACGGGTCGTCATCGAGCGCGCGCCGCAGGAACGTGATTTCCGGTCGTGGCTCCCCGTCGAAGACCAGGATGCGAGGGCGGTCGTCACGAACGGTGAGCAGCAACTCGGTCCGGTTGTTCTCGCTGAGAACTTCGTCTTCCTGCTCCGCGACCGACACCCGAAGCTTCCGTACCCCGGGGTCGCGGGGCGTGAAGCGGACGGTCGTGGTGGTGACGTCACTCGTGCGACTCAACTCGAGATCGCGCTGCGCCAGAATTTGGCGTTCGTCCTCGACGATCACCGTGACCGTGCGGCCGCGGTAGCCGGCGTGTTGCAGCGACACCTCGGCAGCGACGCTGGAAGCAACCAGCACCTCGCGCGGCGCGGCGACGCGGGCAACTTCGAGGTCACGGGGGAACTGCTCCGCTCCGATCCCAACGGGGTAGACCGGGATCCCCGAAGCCGCGAGCTCGCGTACGGCGTCGTCCACGACCCCCTGTCCGTTATCGGCCCCATCCGTGAGCACGACCAGACCGGCGAGCGGGACCCCGGCCAGTTCACGCGCCGCCTGCGTCAACGCGGCCCCGAGTTCGGTCCGCGTACCCGACTGTTGTAGCTCGGCGAGGCTTCCCAGGCGCCGCGCCCCGTCGGCAAACCGGAACGTGCGCAGCTTGAACCGTTCCTGCAGCGCCGGCAGCAGCAAGCCGTTCTCCGGATCAAGAAGCTCCGCCGCAACGGCAGCGCGGGTTCGCCCCGACGCGTCCCCAATGCCCATGCTGCGCGAGTCGTCGACGAGCACGCCGAGGAAGTTTTGCTGCGGAACCACCGTCGAGAGGCGCAGCACCGGGCGATGCAGCGCCACCACCACCCCGAGGATCACCGTTACGCGGAGGCCCATGAGCACACCCCGCTCCCAGCGCGCGAGCTCACCGGCCCTGATATATCCGGCGATCGCCCACGCCACGGCGATCCCCCCCAACGCCCAGAGAACGGCAGGCGCGAACGGCGGATCGAGCGCCACGGTGCCCTGTGCGAAGACCGACGGGCGGTACTTGAACAGCGTCTCGAAGATCGATTCGAGCATCCGTGAGCCTGGTCGCGGTGGAGCCGCGGCGGTGTCGCCGCGACGGATCTTAGGATACTGGAAGGTGCCGCCGAAGGTTCCTCATCGCCAGCGCACGCAGGGCCCGATCCGCCGCTCCCTTGCGAACCCGTCGGCCGGTCAGCACCTTCGCGCGACACGCTCTGAGAATCACGGACACCCAGGGACGGATTCCGCGCTCATGCCTCTGCACACCGCTCGCGCATGCCTCCACGGTTTCACCGCCGCGGTCATCCTCGTTGCCGCGACCCCGTCGCGGGCGCAGCAGCCGGCTTCCAGGGCACCCGCCATCGTTCCGCAACCGGCCCGGATGGTCGTCGGCACCGGGACTTGGCGACTGACCGCAGGCACGGTCATCACGGCCGACACCAACGACCGCGCCACGGCCGACGCGGCGGAATTCGCCGCCGGGCTGCTCGGCCGGCTCACGGGTCGCGCAATCCCGGTGGCGGCGTCGGCCGTCGGCCCGCAGGCGATCCGCCTCGAGCGGGAGGATGACGCGACGCTGGGGCGGGAGGGGTACCGCCTCGCGGTCGCATCCGACGGCGTGGTCGTGCGGGGCAGCCCGGCCGGGATCTTCTACGGCATCCAGTCACTCGCCCAAATGGTGGCGCAGGAACTCGACGGCACCGAAGCAACGCTACCCACGGTCGACATCACCGACGCACCGCGTTTCCCCTATCGCGGCATGCACCTCGACGTGGGCCGACACCTGTTCCCGGCCGCGTTCATCAAACGGTACATCGACCTGCTCGCCGCCTTCAAGATGAACACGTTTCACTGGCATCTCACCGAGGATCAAGGATGGCGGATCGAGATCACTCGCTACCCGCGGCTCACGCAAGTCGGCGCCTGGCGCGACGAGACGATCCTCGAGAAGAATTTCGACCCGTACGTCGGCGACGGTGAGCGGTACGGTGGGTTCTACACCCAGGACGAGATCCGCGAGATCGTCGCCTACGCCGCCGATCGGCACGTGACGATCATCCCCGAAATCGAGCTGCCGGGTCATTCCCTGGCGGCGCTCGCCGCGTATCCCGAATACGCCTGCACCGCGGGACCGTTTGCAGTCGGTACGATGTGGGGGGTGTACGAGGACATCTACTGCCCGACGGAAGCCACGTTCGAGTTCCTCCAGAACGTGCTCCTCGAGGTGATGGACCTGTTCCCCGGCACCTACATCCACATCGGGGGCGACGAGGCCCCCAAGGCCCGGTGGGAGACGAGTGCCGCGGCGCAGGACGTCATCCGCAGGGAGGGGTTGACCGACGAACACGAGCTCCAGAGTTACTTCATCCGCCGGATCGAACGATTCCTGAACGATCATGGAAGACGACTGATCGGTTGGGACGAGATCCTCGAGGGCGGATTGGCACCCGAGGCCACGGTGATGTCGTGGCGCGGCATGGCGGGGGGCATCGCCGCGGCCCAGGAGGGTCACGACGTGATCATGACCCCCACCAGTCACGTCTACTTCGACTACTACCAGGGAGACCCGGAGCATGAACCCCTGGCTATCGGAGGGTTCACGCCACTCGAGACCGTGTACGCGTTCGAGCCCATTCCCGACGAACTCACCGCGGAGCAGGCGCACCACGTGATCGGCGCACAGGGCAACGTGTGGACGGAGTACATGAAGACCGCGGATCACGTCGAGTACATGGTTTTCCCACGGTTGCTGGCGCTGGCCGAGGTCGTGTGGTCGCCGCGTGAGCGGCGTTCCTGGAGCGGGTTCACAAACCGTCTTGGTTCCGCCTTGCGGTACCTCGATCGCTTCGGCGTGAACTACCGTCTTCCGGACGTCACCGGACTCGAACGGGATGGGCTGACGCTCGATGCGACGGTCTCGGTGGAGTTGGGCACACCGATCGCAGGGGCGATGATCCACTACACGCTGGACGGGTCCGAACCCACAACGACGTCGCCACGGTACACTGGCCCCATCGAGCTTCCCGTCACGGCACAAGGCACCTTCGTGACCGCCCGGGCCGTGCTTGCCGATGGCCGCATGAGTGCACCGCGCGCCGCGCGGTATCGCCGCGCCCGCCTGCGAGCACCCGTTGCCCTCACGCCGGAGCGCACCGCTCCGGGCGTGACCTATCGTTACTTCGAGGAACGAGTGCGCTCCGTCGCCGATCTGGAAGCGGCCACGCCGGTGACACGTGGGGTCACGGATGCCGTCGGGCTCCTCGGAATCGAGCGGACCGAGCACTTCGGGATCGTCTTCGACGGGCTGGTACACGTAGAAATGTCGGGTATCTACGAGTTCATTCTGCGGTCCGACGATGGCAGCCGTCTATGGATCGGTAGCGAACTCGTAGTGGATCATGACGGTTTGCACGGCACCTCAGAGCGATCGGGCATGGTGGCACTGGAGCGGGGGTATCACCCCATCCGTGTTGCCTACTTTCAAGCGGGGGGCGGAGCGTCGCTGGAGGTGCGGGTGCGGCGAGCGTCCGATGGTGACGGTGGTGTCGCGCCTCGCCTCAGCCGTCGCCTGCCCTAGCCCTTAAGCCGGCGTCGACGTCTCACGCGTCGTCGCTCACCTACGGGCGCCGCTACGGAGGCCTCGGCGAGCCGTGCCGGAGCGTCGGGAGGCCGTGCCGAACCTTCGGGGAGCCGTGCCCCGATTGCGATCTCATGTGCCAGGCCCATGCTCGGCACCCGCAGCCTAAGGGAATAGCGCGGCGAGGGATTAGGCTGCGAGGGATTAGACTGCAAGGGATTATGCGGCGAGGGATTAGGTAGCAAGCATCCCGTCTCGACGCGCACGTCCGGAGCTCGTAAGCACCGGCGTGACAACGCGCTGCTACCCAATTCGCGGAGCCACAAGCTCTTTACAGGGTGGGATTATTACCGCATCGTGACGTATGCCCCGCAAGTCCATTATCTGTTAGGCGGAGATGCAGCCCTTTCCGAGGGCCTGCAAAATGGAGGCTCCATGAACTCGCGAAAGAGGATGGCAGGAGTTGGCGTCTCTCATGCTGCCGTTGCGCTCTGTCTCCTGACCACGGGCGCTGCAGCGCAAGGCGTCCGGCGACAAGCGACCGTCGTGGAGATTCTCGGCCTGCGTCACTGGACGCGGCAGATGGTGGAAGACTCCGTAGCCCGGTACCAGCCTGGCGTGTCGCTCTCGGACCACTCCTGCGCAGTCATCCTCCGCGACTCGGTCGGGTTTGCCAATGCTGCAGTCCTCAACTTCGGTTTGCGCGACACCAGCTGGACCGTCCTGACGGTGCTCGAGCCGGACTTAAGGGCCAACGTGCGACTCCCGATCTATACGGACCGCCAGCCCAAGCCCGAGCGATGGCACGACCTGTTCATCATTCTGGAGCAAGACCCGCACGCGCTTGAGCCGCTCCAGCATGCGGAAGTGCTGGTTGGCGGTGCGGACGCGATGTGGGGTACGCCGGTTGGACCAGCTGCCCGGGCGCTTCGCGATGCGCTGCGAAGGCACGGCTCGGCGGAGGACTGGCGCCTTTCGCAAACCACGATCCTCACGGATTCCAGCATAGCCAACCGCACGGTCGCCGCGCTCGTGCTGAGCAACTTCGCCTCGCGCGATTCGGCCTACCATCTCTTGGCCCATGGGACCCGGACCTACGACAACGGCGGGTCGGCGGCCCAGCTGGTGCTCACCGCTCTCACCCGCGGCGCGGCACGCGCGGTCAATTGGCGGTCAGCGACCGAAGCCTTAGACGCGCTGGTTGGTGGCACCAATCTCTTCGCATACACGGCGGTGCTGGACGCCCTCGTCGCCACGCAAGTGGATCGTGGGCTGGGCCGCGAGCTTGCGCGTCGGCACGCGGACCTCCTGCTCGAACACGTCAGCGCTAGGAATCCCTTCTCCCCTCCGCCAGCGCAGCGGTTCCTCACGTATTTAGCCGGCCGCGATCTCGGTCGGGATACGGTCGCGTGGCGGCGATGGCTCGAGAGCCCCTGATCGCCGCGTTGCTGACGTCACCCTCCCGCCTAACAGAGTTTGCAGCTGACAAGCGAGGCTGCGGAAGCGGCTTCGCCGCTTTGGTTATAATTCGCTTGCAGCTGAAACTTGACCGTTATGCCGCACCGGTCGGGGTTTGCTAGTGTACGTATGACATGCTAGACTCATACGTACGCTGACTCGTGAGTCTCCTATGCCCGCTGCAACGAAGCCGCCGTCCCGACCCAGCCGCAAAGGCAAGGTCCGCAAGGAATTCTGGCTTGATCCCCGGACGCTGCGACGGGCCCAGACCCTCCTGGGTACCGATACGGAGCGAGAGACCGTGGAGTTGGCCCTGGATTTGGTGGCGTTTCGTCAGGAGTTGCTAGAGGGCACCCGGGCCATTCGTGGCCTCCAGTTCGACGCCGTCGACTGAGTGCGGAAGTACGTCCTCGACACCAACTGTTACGTTGACGCGGCCCGAGATCCAGGCCGGCTCGCGGCCCTCGGTGAGTTCACGACGTGGGCGGTCCCCCACCTCCATCTGAGCACCGTCGTCGCCGCCGAGCTCCGTGCCGGAATCCGGACGTCTCGGGAGCGAACGGCCCTGGAGCAGACCGTCTTGGGGCCCTTTGTCCGCCGTGGCCGAGTGATTACTCCGAGCGGGGCAGCCTGGGATGCGCTCGGACTTACCCTAGCCACGCTGCGCTCTGCGACGGGCCTTGATCCCACCTTCGCGAAACGCTCCTTTGCCTTCGACGTGCTGCTCGCCTACTCCGCCCGGGAGGCCGGCGCGGTCGTCGTCACGACGAACGGCCGCGACATGGAGCGCATTCGTACGGTCTTCAGGTTCGAGTTCGTGCCACCCTATCCCGACCGCCCCTGAGGGTTGGGCTGGGGTGCGGCATAACACGCGCTTACACGCCGACGGGCGCTGTTCGCTGCAAAGGAACCGTTGATTTGCGCGCCCACCCTCATCGCTGCACGTTTGAACCTCGCGCTGCCCGTTTGCCACGTCGCCCGCGGGTGAAGCGCAATCGTTATGCGGCGAAGTAGCGAGGGTACTTCGTGGCATCCAATATCGACATCGTAGCCGTCGACAACTCCGGATCCTATTGCGTTAGGAAGCTCAAGACGACGGGCCGGGGTGCAGTCGTGCAGGTTCTCGATGCCGCGGGCAATACAGGTGACCACCGGACGTGGCACCAGACAGGCTACGTACATGACCGAACGACGAATCCTCCCTCCACGACCTCGACCGGCCAGATCCCCCGTCCCACGGAAGCCGTGTGCGAGTGTTGGACCAGGGAAGACCTCAAGGCTGGTAAGCTAACGCGATTCAAGAGGCACGAAAACGCTACCGAGCAGTTCCGTATCGACCTGCGCAGCGATTCAGGTACCCGCCGGTTTGAAGCGTGGTATGTCGCCCCCGAGCGCCAAGCGGAACTCCTTGAATCACTACGGGCTCAAGCAGCTCCGGGTACTCTCCAGCTTCGCCAAGATGAAGACCTCGGCCGAATCAGGATTCTCGCATCCTTCGAGCCGCGATCATTCGCCGCAGGAGCAGTCCGCCCGCCGCGCTGAACTTGTAGATCTTCGACGTGTTTGCGTCGACCGTCCACACATTGCCGGCAGGGTCGATGCGAATCCCGTGCGGCATCGTGAACAGACCCTTGCCCCGGGACCGCAGCACGCGCCCGTTGGGATCGAGGACGACCACGGGGTCGCCATCGGCCGCACGGTTCAAACGGTACGTCTCATATCATGCTCCTGGTCCAGGATGCCCGCGGGGTGCCTGCGCACGTCCTTCGATCGCCCTCGCCACTCCCACAAATTCCCGGGGTGATCAAGGCGCTGGTTAACCCGACCTCACGAAAGCGCAGAGCCTCCTCGCCAAATCCCGCAAACAGCACCCCACGTCCGGCTCGAAGAAGCCGCGTCTGGTCCATCGAGGTCGACACTGATGCTCGTTCCTTCTCTCCACCGCTACCAGGTGTTACCCATCCTCCCGGTGTACTCTGTTGCCTATCTTCCGGCTGCTCACTCGCGGAACTAGCCATGCCCCAGCGCCACGCACCGCACCTCGCCGTGATAGTCACGCTCGACCCGGGCGCGGAACGCCGCCTCCGCCGGGCCGGGACAACAGGCGGCGCCACGGCGCTGCGCGAGGACCGCGGGTAGGCCGGTGAAAATCTCCCTCGTCGTTCTCGCCGCCGGGCTGGGTACGCGCTTCCAAGGCGACAAGGTGCTCGCCGACGTCGGCCCGGACGGCGAGGCGCTACTCGACTACTCGCTCTACGACGCATTCCGCTGCGGCGCGACCAATGCTGTGCTCGTGATACGACAAGCACAAGCCGCGACCGTCCGACAACACCTCGACCGCATCGTGGGCGACCGTCTTCCCATCACGCTCGTATTCCAGGACGCGACACCACTGCCAGCAGGACGCGTCAAGCCATGGGGGACCGGTCATGCCACCCTCGTCGCCGGCGCAACCGTGGGCGGCGGATGTGTGGTGATCAACGGGGATGACTTCTACGGACGGCGGGCCATCGCCGCGGCTGTCCAGCACCTGCAGGCGACCGCGGATCGCATGCCGCGAGAGCATGCGTTGATCGGCTTTCGTCTGGACCAGACCGCGATGTCGGCAGTCGGTGGCGTGTCTCGCGCGGTGCTGACGGTCGACGAAGATGGCGGGTTTCGCGACGTCACCGAGATCCGCGATATCGTGCGCGGCGCCGATGGGTTCCGCGGACGCGCGGAAGACGGCGCCGAACGCGTTCTTTCGGGCAGCGAACTGGTGTCGATGAATCTCTGGGCCCTGCATCGCGACATCTTCCCCGGGCTCGAGCAAGCGTTTCGCCGGTTTCTCGCCGACTCACCGGCAGCCGACAGTGAATTCCTGCTCGCGCCGGGCGTGCGGGAGGCGGTCAGTCTCACCTCCGGTCGCGTTCGCATAATCGAGGGCGAGGGCGGCGGCATTGGGATTACCTGGCCACAGGACGGGCCAGCGGCGACGATCGCGCTCCAGGAGTTGGCGGCGGACGGCGAGTACCCCACGCCGCTCCGCCAGGGGTTCCGCGCCCTCGTGCGCCCGTGACCTCCTGGCGGGCGCCCGCCGCATCCTCTATGCTTGACCCCCTCGCACCCCACCCCAGGGACCACCAATGCAACTGACTGGCATCGACTGGCTCGTCGTCGGCGTGTATGGGATCGTCGTGGTGCTTGCCGGCCTCGTGTTCGCACGACGGGCCGGAAGCGGTACCGACGAATACTTCCTCTCGGGCCGATCGCTTCCCTGGTGGCTGCTTGGCACGTCGATGGTGGCGACGACCTTCTCGACCGACACGCCCAACCTCGTCACCGACCTGGTGCGAACCGGGGGCGTGAGTCAGAACTGGGTGTGGTGGGCGTTTCTCATCACGGGCATGTGCACCGTGTTCTTCTACGCCCGCCTGTGGCGGCGCTCGGGGGTCTTCACGGACATCGGCTTTTACGAGCTGCGCTACGCCGGCAAGCCGGCCGCGTTCTTGCGCGGGTTTCGTGCGTTGTATCTCGGCGTCTTCTTCAACGTCATGATCATGGCGACGGTGACCCTCGCCGCGATGAAGATCGCCGGCGTACTGCTCGGCGTGGGGAAGTACACGACGGTACTCGTGGCCGGCTCGCTCACCGTCCTCTACTCCGCCACCGCCGGCCTCTGGGGAGTGGTGGTCACGGACCTGCTCTTGTTCGTCGTAGCGATGGCGGGTTCCGTCGCGGCCGCGCTTGTTTCGCTCAATCACCCCGACGTAGGCGGTCTCGGCGGCCTTGTGGCGCACCCGGCGGTGCAGGGCAAGCTGGCGCTTCTCCCCGACTTTTCCGATTGGCGGACGGCGGCCGCCGTATTCATCATCCCCGTTGCCGTGCAGTGGTGGAGCATCTGGTATCCCGGTGCGGAGCCCGGCGGCGGCGGGTACGTGGCGCAGCGGATGTTGGCGGCACGTGACGAACGGCAGGCCATGCGGGCGACGTTGTGGTTCAACATCGCCCACTACGCGCTCCGCCCCTGGCCCTGGATCATCGTCGCGCTGTGCTCGCTTGTCGTCTTCCCCGATTTGACCGCGCTACAGGAGCGGTTCCCGCAGGTGGACCCCTCGATCGTACGGGACGACCTCGCGTACTCCGCCATGCTCGTGTTCCTCCCCCACGGCATCCTGGGGTTGGTCGTGGCCTCGCTGGCGGCTGCTTATATGTCCACGATCAGCACCCATCTCAACTGGGGGGCGTCGTACATCGTCGACGACTGCTATCGTCGGTTCATCGCACCGGATCGCGACGATCGGCATTACGTGCTGGTCGCGAGACTGGCAACCGTCGGTTTGATCGTCGTCTCCTCCTTGGTGGCGTTGCAGTTCGAAAGCGCATTCCAGGCGTTCCAGATTCTGCTGCAGATCGGGGCAGGCACCGGTCTCATCTTTCTCCTGAGGTGGTTCTGGTGGCGGATCAACGCCTGGAGCGAGATCTCGGCCATGATCGTCTCGTTTCTCGTGGCCGTGTACTTCCAGTTTGTCCACACCCGGATGGGATTCGCGGCGTGGACCGGCTCGACCCAGCTGGTCGCCGGCGTGTTGGTGACCACCGCCGTGTGGGTCACCGTAACACTGCTCACGGCGCCCGTTCCCCGAGCCACCTTGCAGGCGTTCTACGATCGGATCAAACCGTTCAGCGGGGGATGGCGCGCGGCGGTGGCCGTAACCCCAGGCCCGAACGAGGGAGCGGGGATCACCACGGGCCTGCTGTGCTGGTTGCTCGGATGCAGCGCCGTCTACGGGGCGCTCTTCGGAACGGGGATGGCGATCTACGGCAACGCGGCTGGCGCGGCGATCGGCACGGTCGTGGCCGGCCTATCCGCCTGGGGACTGTTTCGACTCCTCCCGCGCGTGGACATCATCTGATTCCAGGGAGTGGGCGGTCACTCCCGGGCATGGCTTCACCGCAAACGCGAGGTCGGCCATGTCATGGCTGCGGCTTCTGGGGCCGTAGAAGTTGCGCGCCAGCGTGCGGAGCAGGTTGTCCTCGGCACCGTCATCGCAGAGCATGATCACGCAGCCGCCGAGACCGGCACCCGTGAGCCGGGCGCCGCGCGCGCCCGCCCCTCGCGCCAGCACGACCAGGGCGTCCAGCTCGGTGGTGCTGACATCGTAGTCGTCACGCAGGCTGGCGTGTGAAGCGTCCATGAGCGCTCCAAACGCGGCCAGGTCAGCCGCCCGCATGGCTGCCTCGGCGTCACGCACCCTCCCGGCTTCGGTGATCACGTGGCGGAACCGGGCGAACAAGACCGGCTCCATGACGGAGCCTGCCACATCGAGAAGATGGGTGGTGGGGTGGCCGGAGCCCAGTTGGGCGTACGAGAGCCCGGGCGTGCCAAGGGCGTCGCATACGATCTCGAGCGCCCGGGCGCACTCGCCGGTTCGGCGATTGTAGACACGCTGGGCGGCGCCGGATTTCTCCGCTCTGGTCAGGCTGTGCGCCACGACGAATCGCCAGTCGTCGGGCACCGGAACGTGCGTGAGCCGCACAGGGTCGAAGTCGACGCGCGCGGCGCTATTCACTTCGGCCCCGAGCACGATGGCCTGATCCATCCCGCCCCCGTGGGTGCCAACGTAGCGTTCGCCTTCCGCCAACAATCCCGCGAGCTCCGCGCGATCGGCGTGCACCTCGTTGAGCGCGAGGAGCGCCCACGCCACGGCCACGACGAGCGCGGAGGACGAACTGAGACCGGCGGCCACCGGGATCGTGGACTCGATGAGCGCGTCCATGCCCGCGTGCACGCCGTAGCACTCCGCCACCACTTGGGCCGCCGCCTTGACATAGTTGCCCCAATCGCCGGAAGCATACGGTTCGATATGCTCTCCCAGCGTGAACTCCCGCGGGCCGAACTCCGACATCGCGGCCACCGCGCGTACCGTGCGATCGCGGCGGCGGCGGCACACGATCCGGATCTCGCGCTGGATCGCCATCGGAAACACGGCAAGACCGTTGTAATCGATGTGCTCACCGATGAGGTTGACGCGTCCCGGGGCGCGCACGCGCAGCGTCGGTGACACTCCGTACAAATCGCGGAACGCCACGAGTACGTCACGGGGTTCCAACGCGTGGTCGGTCACGCGACGCTACCGGCGATCCGACGCCGACAGTCGGAGCGGAACGCCATCCAGCCTCCAGGAGCTATCGAGGGCGACGCCGAGGTGCACAAGCGCGGTGGCCGCCACGTCCACGATCCCCGGGCTGGGTTCGATCGAACCGACACGAACGCCCGGCCCGCTGGCGAGCACGAAGATCGTCTGCTCGAGGGCTGAATTTCCGCCGTGTCCGCCGTCGTCGCGCCGTCCATGATCGGTGCTCATCAGGATCAGCCAGTCCTCGCCGGCGTAGGTGGGCCTGCTCCGCACGGCATTCAGCAACGTCCCCACCTGCCGGTCGGCGGTTTCGATCGCCATGCGGTACGCTGGGTCGAGCGACGACGTTTCGTGCCCTACCACGTCAATGTTGCCGAGGTAGACGAACGCGGCGTCTACCTCGCCCGTGGCCAGGTAGTCGGCCGCCAGTTCCGCCGAGATCGAATCCGCGGGACCGTATCCGATCACGTCGCCGTCCACCAGCGCGATCGAGTCGATCGCGCCACTCAGAAGCGGTCCGTTGGAGGCGGTGCTCGCGAGCGGGGGCCAGTCCACCACCGCGTAGGTGCGGAAGGTCGGATCGACCTGCTCGAGTCGGGTGAGGAAGTCGGGGTACGCACCGTACGCGTTGCCGGCGAAGTCGTTGCCGAGCACACCGTGCTTCTCGGGCCAGACCCCGATGAGCATACTCGACCACCCGGGACCGCTGACCGTCGGTCGCCCCGTGTGGGCGGTCATGCTCAGCGCTCCCGTCGCCACCAGCGCGTCGATGTTGGGCGTCGTGGCCTCCACGAGCTTGTCGACCCGGACGCCATCCAATCCGATCAGCAGGACCTTGGGCGCACGTGCCGGGGACGCGCAGCCACCCACCAGCACGAGCGCCAGTATCGTCGCGAGCCGCATCGCTAGAACTCGTCCGACAGCCCGAACGTGGGGCGCCGGTTCGCCCATCGCCCCGCCGTGAAGTCGGGGAACGACACCGGATGGTTCCCCAATGCAATCGACTGCTCGGAGAGCGCGCTGATGGCGCTCCAGGTCGCGGCGTCGTACACATCGAGTGGCGGCGGCACCTGACGTTTGACGGACTCGACGAACCCGTTCATCACGAAGAAGTCCATGCCACCGTGACCGGCCCCCGAAGCGTCCGGGCCGAAGCGACGCCAGAGTACGTGATCGAATTCGTCCTGGTACGAGCGAAACGGTTCCCATGAGTGGGCTTCGGGACTGCGACCTTCGAGGTAGATGGAGTGGAGGTCGTCCATCCAGATCCCATTCGTGCCCTGCACCCGAAAGTTGAGCGAGTACGGCCGGGGGAGATTCGTATCGTGCATGATGACGACGGTCTCGCCCCGCGAGCACGTCAGCACCGTGGTCACGATGTCGCCGAGCTTGAACTCCACCTGGGCATTCGGATGATCCGGACCGCCGTGCTTCACGATATGGTGATGCAGGCCGCGCGTCTTCGTCGCGGTGGCCGTGAGCGTGGCGAACCGGTTGCCGCGATTGATGTCGAGGAAGTTGGCGACCGGGCCGATCCCGTGGGTGGGGTACACGTCGCCGTTGCGTGTCACGGAATGCTGCGTGCGCCACCGGGCCGGCCCACGCGCCGTCGCGCCGAATTCCACACCCGGCCGGAACTTGAACCCATAGCGCAGATCGTGCTGGTAGCCGCACTGCGCGTGGATGAGCTCGCCGAACAGACCCTCGCGCACGAGGTTGAGCACCGCCATCACGTCGCGCCGGTAGCACACGTTCTCCATCATCATGCACGGCACGCCGGTCTCCTCGGAGGTCGCGACCAGCTCCCGGCACTCTTCGAGGGTCACGGCGGCAGGAACCTCCACGGCCGCCCACTTGCCCGCGCGCATCGCCGCGATGGCCATCGGCGTGTGCCACTCCCAGGGCGTGGCGATGAGCACCGCGTCGAGATCGTCGCGATCCATCATCCGACGGAAATCCTCCTCGCCCCGGTCGTACACGCCGTAGCCCCGAACCCCCGCATCGTCGAGGCGCTTGCGGCCGCGGGCGATCGCCTCCGGATCGATGTCGCAGATCGCCCGCACTTGCACGTCGCTGCGTCTCAGCATCAGGCTGATCGTGCCGGTACCGCGGTCGCCGATCCCAATGAGACCCATGCGCACGACCCGGTCGTCCTGCCCACGCAACACGTTGGGAAACGTGGTCACCCCTGCCGCCATGGTGGCACCCGCGGCAATGAACCCTCTACGACTTACCTCATGCATTGACCACTCCTTCATCGGTCTCGTTTCAGCATCAGAGAGCAGGCATCACGCATCACGTTTCACGTCTCACGTCTCACGTCTCACGTTTCACGTCTCACGTCTCACGTCTCACGTCTCACGTCTCACGTCTCACGTCTCACCAAATATCCCCCACGGTGAAGCCTTCGGGAAACGGGTCGGTCCCGTCGAGCACGAACTGGCTCCGCCCCGTGATCCATCCCTGTCCCGACAGCGACGTGCGAATCGCCGGTCGCCCCCCAACCGTGGTCTCCGCGAGCACCTCCCCGGTGAAGACCGTCCCGAGGATCCCTTCGTGGCGAAATTCCTCCGCCACCGCGAGCTGCCCCCGCGCGTGGAGCACGGCCATCTTGGCGCAGGTCCCCGTACCGCAGGGCGAGCGGTCCAGCGCACCACCCCAGGTCGCGGGTCGCTTCCAGTCTACGGTTCCGGTCGACACGACGACCGCGTTCCGGCAATCGACACCGGGCGTCGCGCTGCGCCCCGACAATTGGGCGATGGACACGCCCCGGATGTCCGGATTTTCCGGATGGACCGCCTCCAGTTGCTCGAACGCCGCCTGCCGGAGCAATTCTCCAATCCGAACGATGTCGCGCCCTTCGTCCGGCAGCAGACGCAAACCGAAACGCGCCGCGTCGGCGATCACGTGGAACATGCCACCGTACGCCACGTCGACCTGCACCGCGCCAAGCGTCGGGACATCGAGGGTCGCGCCCAGGTGCACCGCAAACGCCGGCACGTTGTCGAACGTGACCCGCGTGACCTTGCCGCCGTGCACGTCGGCCCGCACCGGCAGCAGGCCCGCCGGCGTCTCGATCGTCAAATGAGTTACCGGCTCCTCGGCCGGCACCACTCCCGTCTCCAGCAGCACCGTCACAACACATATCGTGTTGCTTCCCGACATCGCCGGATACTCGGATTGCTCCAGGATGATGAACCCGGCATCGGCGTCAGGGTGTGTAGGAGGGAGCAGTACGTTGCAGCAGAGTGCCGGATACCCCCTCGGCTCACGCAGCATCCGCAGGCGCAGGTAATCGAGGTGGCGCGCGAAGAACTGCTTCTTCTCGAACATCGTCGCGCCCCGCACGTCGGGTATGCCACCGACAATCACACGCCCGGGCTCACCCGCCGCGTGTACTTCGACGGCGGTAATCACGGCAGCAGTATCCATGCGACCTCATCCGATAGTGCTCGGCTCCCTTGACCCCATTCCACGTGGCGACCACCCTTGTCTCTCCAGTAGGAGGGCGGCACCGAACTTATCCCGCCGTCCCGACGTCGACCATACGCGGAGGCACCATGCGCCTGATCACTACCCTGATGCTCTCTGGCGCCATGGCCGTTCGGCCAGGCGCCGTCCAGGCTCAGGATCCGCTTCGCGGATTCGACCGGTACGTCGCGGAGGCAGTCCGCACCTGGGAAGCGCCCGGCCTGGCCATCGGCGTCGTCAAGAGTGGTGAGGTGGTGTTCGCCAAGGGCTATGGCGTGCTCGAACTGGGGAAGGCGGCACCGGTCACCACGCGCACAATGTTCGCCAATGCCTCGACGACCAAGGCCTTCAACGCCCTGGCCATTGCCATGCTCGTGGATGACGGACTGCTGGACTGGGACGATCGTGTCGCGGATCACCTGCCGCATTTCGCCATGTCAGACCCCTACGTGACGAGCGAGGTGCGCGTGCGGGACCTCCTGTCGCATCGGGTCGGGTTTGGCGATCCGCAATACCTGTGGTACGGCAAGGACGACACGCTCGACGAAATGCTGCGCCGGCTGCAACATGTCGAGCCGCGCTCCAGCTTCCGGTCACGCTATGCCTACAACAACATCGCCGTCGCGGCCGCCGGAACGATCGCCGGCCGGGTTTCGGGTGCCGGATGGGATGCGCTGGTCCACGACCGGATTCTGGCGCCGCTGGGCATGACGTCGACCGTCACCCGCGCCAGGGACCTGCCCGCCAGCGCCGAGATCGCCGTCACGCACGGCAGGGTGAATGGACAGGTCGTGCCTATCAGGGTGTGGGGTCTGGTCGATTCCATACCCGCGGCGGGGTCGATGTACTCCAACGTCGATGACATGACCAAGTGGATCAGGTTCCTGCTCGATGAGGGACGGGTCGCCGATGACACACTCGTGAGCCGGGCGTCGTTCGACGAGCTATTCCAGCCGCAGACGATTATCCGGCCCGGCCAGTCCTACCCGACGGAATCACGCACCCGCCCGCACTTCGTCGCCTACGGGCTCGGATGGTTCCTCCAGGACTACCGGGGGCACAAGATCGCATTTCACACGGGCAGCATTGACGGCACGGTCGCGATCGTTGGACTCCTCCCGGCGTTGGAGTTGGGCGTTGTCGTGTTCGCCAATCGCGACCATGTGGAGGTGCGCCATGCGCTCATGCTTCAGGTGTTCGATCGGTTCATCGGCGCGCCGGTCCGTGACTGGAATGCCGAGCTCACGGTGCTCTACGACAGCCTGGCGGCCGAGTCTCGCTCGACGATGGATCGGCTGCGCGAATCGCGCATCGAGGGAACGGAACCGCGCCTCGCCCTCGACGCCTATGCCGGGGACTACCGCGACTCGCTGTACGGACGGGTGACCGTGTCTGTCGAGGACGGTCACCTCGTGTTGCGCGCGTCCGACTATCTCACCGCCGACCTCCAGCACTTTCAGTTCGACACGTTCGAAGCCCGGTGGCGCCACCGCTGGCTAGGCTCAGATCCGGTAACGTTCGCGTTCGGCGGCGGCGGAACCGTTACGGGACTGCGTATCGGAGAAGAAGGCGGGGAACGGTATAGGAGAGTCGAGCGCGAGGACAAGTAGGGTCCCGGACCCCGGAGAGCTCTCGATGCCCACGGCGCTCCGCGCACAGCGTACCGCACCGTTTACTACGGATTGACCGTAACGACTCTCGCCCCATCACCCGTAGTGAGGAACAGTCCGTTGGACGCGCTCACAGTCGTCGTTCCCGGAAGGATCGGGCGGAAGGCCACGCCCCCGGCAGCCACCGAAGAACCGGAGAAGTAGGTCCCCACCGCAATGTCAACCGAGACCGTCCCCGCGCCATCGGGTTCGGCCGAGGTCACTAACAGACCAACCGTCGAGTCACTGCTGACGACGGTGAACGTCAGTGGACCAGCGAGGGCGGCGCTTGCATTCTGGAACTGTTGCAACGTCGTGCCCTGTGCGTTCGGAATACCAACGGTCACCTGGAACACGTCATCGACGGCAGTCGTATCGGTGGACGTGACAAGACCATCAATACGCAGCGCTGGCTGCACAATCGTGGCACTCGTCGATCCATCGGTGAATCCGTTGGCGCGAGCCGATATCGACACGGTACCGGTAGCCCCTAACACACCCTGCACGTAGTAGCCAAAGCTCGTGAACCCGTTGGCCAAGGAGATGATAATCGAGTCCGTGCCAGGCGTCGTCGAATTGGGCGACACCAGTGCCACCGAGGGATTCGAGCTCTTGATAACGATGTCAACGCCACCGTGCTGCGTCGCGCCGAGGCTCCCACTCGCATTCAATTGGAGCCCCGCCCCAACCGTCACGGCGTTGAGCGTGATCCCCGGGGTCGTAACCGTGACCGTCCGCGCGTTGGTCTCCGGCAGGACGCCGGGAATCGTCGCGCTGACAGTGGCGCTTCCCGCGGTCAAGGGATCCACCGCCACCCCACCCGCGGCCACCGACGTTGGCGACCGGTATTGCTGTGGCGGCACCTTCGCTTCGACACTATCCCCGGCGGTGATCGTGCTGGTGACGAATTGCAGAACGCTCGGATTGCTGTTTCTAAACGTCGCCACCAGCGTGTCCCCACCGGCGCGAACGGTCTGGAACTGGTACAGCGACGTCCGGTTCACCTGCATCGCGCCCAGCTCCACGTAGATCGCCGCATCCGGCGACAGCGTCGTCGTGCTGGTCGGCACTCCCGTCAACCGGATCCCCGCCGCGGTCACCGTGTGGAACACCGTGTCCGTCACGAAGCCGGCGGCGCTCACCTCCACCCCAAACGTCGTATCGGCCGACGCCGCGACGCCCTCCACCCCCTGCACGTAGTAGCCGAAGCTCGTCGAGCCATCGCTCAAGAAGATGCTGTCGAGATCCACACCTGGCGTCGTGACGTTCGGCGAAAGCAACCCAAGCGCCGGGTCCAGGCTCCGTCGATACACCCAAACCCCACCATGGTTCGAGGCTCCCAACGAGCCGCTCGTGTTGATCTGCAATCCCGCGCCCACCCGCGCGGTGCCCAGACTGATCGTCGGCGCCGAGATCGTGGTGGTGCGCGCGTTGGTTTCCGGCAGCACCCCCGGAATCGTCGCCGTCGTCACCACCGTCCCCCCCGCGATCGGATCGAACGCCGCGCCACCGACTCCCACCGACGTCGGCGAGCGGTAATTCAACGGCGCCACCGGCACCACCACCGTGCCACCGGTGTCCACGCTCGTCTTCAACCGCGCGATCGCCGAGTCGCCGACCTGCAGCGTCGCCACCAGCGTGTCCCCACCGGCGCGAACGGTCTGGAACTGGTAGAGCGACGTGCGATTCACCTGCATCGCGCCCAGCTCCACGTAGATCGCCGCATCCGGCGACAGCGTCGTCGTGCTTGTCGGCACCCCTGTCAACCGGACCCCCGCCGCGGTCACTTGGTGGAACACCGTGTCCGTCACAAACCCGGCCGCACTCACCTCCACCCCAAACGTCGTATCGGCAGAAGCCGCGACGCCTTCCACACCCTGCACGTAGTAGCCGAAGCTCGTCGAGCCATCATTCAGGTGAAGCAACACCGAGTCCGTCCCCGGTGTCGTCGCGTTCGGCGAGATCAGGCCCAGGGTCGGATCCAGGTTCCGGAACACCACGTCCACCCCACCATGGTTCGAGGCTCCCAACGAGCCGCTCGTGTTGATCTGCAATCCCGCGCCCACCCGCGCGGTACCCAGGTTGATCGTCGGCGCCGAGATCGTGGTGGTGCGCGCGTTGGTTTCCGGCAGCACCCCCGGAATCGTCGCCGTTGTCACCACCGTCCCCCCCGCGATCGGATCGAACGCCGCGCCACCGGCTCCCACCGACGTCGGCGACCGATAGTTCCCGGGCAGCACCGGCACCACGACGGTGCCGCCCGAATCCGTGCTCGTCTTCACCTGCGCGATCGCCGAGTCGCTCAGCTGCAGCGTCGCCACCAGCGTGTCCCCACCGGCGCGAACGCTCTGGAACTGGTACAGCGACGTCCGATTCGTCTGCATCGCGCCCAGCTCCACGTAGATCACCGCATCCGGCGACAGCGTCGTCGTGCTGGACGGCACCCCCGTCAACCGGACCCCCGCCGCGGTCACTTGGTGGAACACCGTGTCCGTTATGAAGCCTGTGGCGCTCACCTCCACACCAAACGTCGTATCGGCAGAAGCCGCGACGCCCTCCACCCCCTGCACGTAGTAGCCGAAAGTCGTCGAGCCGTTGATCAGGAAGACCGCCACCGAGTCCGTCCCCGGCGTCGTCGTGTTCGGCGAGATCAGGCCCAGGGTCGGATCCAGGCTCCGGACCACGACGTTCACCCCACCGTGGTTCGACGCCCCCAGCGACCCGCTCGTGTTGATCTGTAACCCCGCGCCCACCCGCACAGTACCCAGGCTGATGGGAGGCGCAGGATCGACCCTGACATAGACCGAGTCAGGGTCGATATTCGGCGAGGTGGCGACCATGTACGTGAAGCACGTGGTCGCCGTCGATCCACCCCACGCCATCTGACTGGTTGTATCGATGAGACCGGCGGGAATCGTGACTGGAGAGGTCGCGACCGCGCATCCAGGATCGCGGGCCACCAACGTCACCGGAATGCCCCCGGCCGGTGCAGGGATCGGTGCCCCGCTGCTCTCCAGACGCACAGTGAGCGTGGCTCCGAACGTCTCGTTGATAAAGACCGTCGTGTTCGGCAGGATGTTGAGATTCGCCGTGGTCGCGACCGACGATTGGGCACTGCCGTAGTCCTCGGTGGTGCCCGTGATCGTCGCCGTACCGGGGGCTACACCGGAAAGCGTCGCGTTGGTCGTTTGGGAGCCCTCGGCAATCGTCACAGTGGGCGTTAACACCGATACGGCAGCGGAGTTGTCACTGATGAGGGTGACCGCCACGCCGCCGACGGGCGCGGGAGAAGATATCTGCACGGGCAGAGACGCCGTCCCGCCAAACGGCACGTTGAGCGACGCCGGCAGCGCCAGCACCTGCACGGAGACCACGACCGGCAGCACGCCGTCGGTGTATCCGCTCGCCGTCGCCCGCACGGTGTCGACGCCGCCGGTGAGTCCGGCGAGCCAGATCGTCCCCGACGTCCCAGCCGAATCGATGAAGACCGTTCCGTCCCCTGCCACCGCGATGCGGGAGGTGTTGTCGTTCGTCACCGTCACCGTGACGCCGCCCGCCGGGGCCGGAGCCGTAAGCGTCACGTCGAGCAGCACCGAATCGCCGAGCGGAATCCTCGTCGCGCCGACGAGCGAGAGCAGGATGCTCGGGTTCTGGAAGACCGCCGTCGCGCTGAACACGGCCGGCGTAAGGTCAGTCACGGTGGCAGTCGCGGTCTGCTCGATCGCGTTCGTCCCGAGTGTCCACGTGTTTTGCGTCTGGCCGCTCGCGTTCGTTTGCGTCGACGATGACGTGAGCGTCCCCTGGAACGCGGTCCAGTCGACCGTGACGCTTGGCACCGGATTCCCGCCGTTGTCACGCACCTCGATCACGAGGGGATTCGGGAGTATCGTTCCGGCGTCAGCCGTCTGGCTGTCACCCGAGACCACCATGATCGTGTCTGGGGCGCCGACGGTTCCCGTCGCCGAGAAGAGAACGGACGACAGTCCGCGTGAAGTCGCTTGTAACGAGTTGCCCCCCGCCGTGGGACCCAGAACCCAGCTACCCACATCCGCCAGCCCGACCGAGTCGGTGAGCGCCGTGTCTACCCCCGGAACGCCGCCACCCGTTACGACGTTGAACGCGACCGGGACACCGGCCACCACCGCTCCGGCCGTGTCGCGGACCTCCACGCCAGGCGCAACGGCGACGGCGGTGCCGACCGTCGCGCTCTGCCCGTTGCCCTGGGCGACAATCATCGTCCACGCACCGTTCACCCCGGTTCCCACCGCCGTGAACGTGACGGGGCTGAGCGAGTCCACGGAGACGGCCAGGAGGTTCGTGTCGGCCAGCGCACCAAGCGTCCAGCTTCCCAGCGTTGCCAGTCCCATGCTATCGGTGGTGGAGCTCTGGGGCGTGATGACCAGCGAGCCGCCTCCGCGCGTGATGGTCCAATTGACCGTAGCGCCCGCGACCGGGGTCCCCGCGGCATCCTCGACCAGCACCTTCGGCGCCGTCGAAACCGTCGACCCCGCGAGCGCTGTCTGTCCGTCGCCCTCCACAATGACGATCGCGCCCGGACCGGCCCCGCCGGTCGCCGTCGCGATGAAGGTCGCCGTGTCCCCCGGCAACACTGGGGTTGTGGCCTCGACCTCTTGGCTCCCCACCACCTGACCCAACGTCCACTGGACGCTAGCCCTACCGGCCTGATCGGTGCTCACCGTGTCCTGCGACAGCACGCCCCCACCGCTGGCCACCCTGAACACGACCGGCACTCCGGGCACTCCGAGGCCGTCACTCGCGAGGACGCGTGCCACGATCGGGCTACCGAGAAGCGCACCGGCGGCGCCTGTTTGTCCTGAGCCCGACTCGGCCAGAAGGTTCGTCGGCTGGGGCGCCACCGTGAGCGTGACCGTGTCGGCGGGCCCCGTGAGGAGTGTGGCGACGATCCCGACCGTGCCGCGTTGCGTTCCCGTAAGCACTCGTCCCGAGTCGGGGCGCACGACCGCCGCACGTTGGGGGTTCGTCGACGACCACGCGATCGGCGTACCCAGGATGGGACTGCCGCCGGCGTCCCTCGCCTCCGCCAGGAACACCACCGTCGCGGCGGGCAGTACGGTGGTATCCGGGGTCGTGATGACCACACCCGCGGCGTCCGACCCGACCCCCGTGTAGCTCAGGCTGACAGCCACGGTCGGCGGATTGGAGCTGGTTGTGGATGGCGAGACGGACACCGGGCCGCCGGTGAACGCTGTGTCGCCCGCCGCATCCAACAATACGATGGTGAGTTGGAACACCTCGTTGGTCTGCACCACGACGACGGTGAGGTTCAGATCGACCGTGGAGTCGGTCGGCGAGATGCTCACGGTCGTATCGAGCGCCACGGTGCCGTCGGACCGTGTCAGTCGGACGTTGGCCTGACTGACGGGGACGATGATCGCAGCAGGACTCGCGAAGGACGGCGCGACGGCGAAGTACGCCGGCACGGCAGCGGGGCCGGTGGACTGGTCGAGGCATGCGAAGGCCACGATCGTGGCACCCACCAGCATGGCAGCCCACCGGCGTCGGGCGCGCACCGGCACCGTCCAGGTCATCCGCCGCAGCTCCGCGCTTCCGGGGCGGCACGCGCCAGGAGCGTACGCACCTCCACGCTACTCGCTGGCCTCACACGGCCGGCCATGCTTGAAGGCGGACCTGAGAGCGTCACGGCCGTCGACCACCGGACTCGCTACCGCCGACGCGCGGCAGTTGAGATGATACACCGCTCACGGGAAGGGATCTCCGCACCGGCGCCCCTGCGAGCGGAGCCGGCCGCGGTGCGGGGGCGGCGCCAGCCCAGGAAAGCGCGTTTTCCCACAGCCGGTAGAAGTCTCCGGAGAACCCCCCATAGTACGGGTAGCCGGGGTATACGGACACCGATACCAATCTCTGCCCGCCAGTCTCGATGCGGTAGCCGATGAGCGGGACGCCGTCGGACCAGGCAGCGAGCACGGTCGTCCCCTCCTTGGCGGCCACCCCCCCATGGTAGGAGCTCACGTAGAGCGCTGTCACCCCGGCGGTAAGCGGATGTGCCACGACCGACGTCACGTCGAGACTGTCCGCATTGTATTCAGACCCGCCAATGGTCTGGAACGGATCCAACGCGTCGAGCTCGCCCCACCCAACGCCATTGTAGCCCGCCTCCGGCTGCTCCTGCCAATAGAACGTGCCGATCACCACGTTCCCACCGGACGCCACATAGGCGGCCACCGTATCTCCCACGTTCACCGCATTCGAGAAAATCCCGTCCTCATAGAGCAATACCGTGGTGAACTGTTGCAAGAATGCCAGCGTCGGGACGGCGCTGTACACGGTCAACGTGTCGAAGGTCAGCCCCGGCATGTATACGCTGAACGAGTCGAGGGTCGCCGCGTTACACGCGTCGCAATTCGAAACGATTAGCACGTTCCCGGACTGCTGTTGAATGAATGGGAATACGGTGTCCGCCTGGCCCGTGAGCAGAGTCGCGATGATCTCGGCCTGGCCGACCTGCTCACCCGCCACCACCAGTCCCCGATCCGGCCGCGGCACCTGCGCGTATTGATTCCCCGACGTCCAAACGATGGGGGTGCCCGGAATCTCCGCTCCGGAGGAATCGAGCACGACGGCTTCGAACAGCACCGAATCACCCGGGGCGATCACCGCATACGATGTCGTGATCTCCACCGACGCCGCGCCGGCCCCTTGGCCCACGTACCGAAACGACGCATCGATGACGGGGGCCGTGCCCGGATTCATCGACGGCGTGACCGCGAGCGGTCCGGCCGTGAACACTTGGGCACCCGTCGTATCCCGCAACGTGATCGTGAGCTGGAACACCTCGTTGGTCTGCACCACGACGACGGTGAGGTTCAGATCAACGGTGGAGTCGGCGGGCGAGATGCTCACGGTGGTATCGAGCGCCACCGTACCACTGGATCGCGTCAAGCGGACATTCGCTGCGCCCAGCGGGACGATGCTCGCGGTTGCACTCGCAAACGAGGGCGCAACTGTAAGGTACGCCGGCACGGCCGCGGGGCCGCTGGGCTCGTCGAGGCACGACAGCGCGACCGCCGCGGCGCCCACCAGCGCCGCAGCCCACCCTCGTCGAGCCCGCGCCCGCGCCGGCCAGGTCACGCGAGTGACCACGCGTAAGAACCGCCGCATGTTGCGTCCCCCCTACGGCGTCAATTCGCCATGGAGCGCTAGCCTGAACCCTCGAAAACCTACTTTGGTGTCGGCGCGCTTGACGAACCCCGACATCCCGCCGCCCTGCAGCACCACCGCGAAGCTGCGACTCGCAGTGAAACGAATGTCCGTGCCGAACCGCAGCGACTCACCGGACAGCAGCAGCTTCGACTGCGTTATGTCTCGCGCCTGCGCCGACAGCCGGAACTCCACACGCGGCCCAACCGTCACGCTGCGGCCGAGGCGAAACTCGTACCTCGCTCCCGTCGCAATGAGGTTGCCACGCGGGAGAATGGGTGCGCCGAGCGCCGTTTCTTCGCGGAACGGCGTCCCCCGGAACACGTCGAACCCGTACAACGTCAGCGTGCCGGCGCCGAGTCCCTGGTTGAGCGACGCGTAGCCGATGATACGGTTACCAACACCGTTCATGACGTCGCCGCCGAAGTGATCCTTCTGGCGGTGGGTCCAGATTCCCGCAACGCGCACATACGTCCGCCGTCCGAGCGGCCCTTCCAGGCCACCGCGCAGGCGGAAATCGGCGCCCGGCCGCAGTTTGTCCGTTGTGGACGCCAGGGCCTCGTACGGCAACCAGTTGCGGTACGTCGCACCGACGCCCAGGGCCCATCGGCCGAGCGGAATCGCCCCGGCAAACCCCCCTCCGACGTTGCCACCTGTGCCGAGATTAGCCGCTGCGAAACCGATAAGGTCACTCGAGAGCGCGCCGAGCACCGCCAGTTCTTCCTGCTCGACACGCTGGACCCCCGTGGGCAGCGTTCCGTTGGCGAACATCACCAGCCGCCCGGGAATCACGTTGACCGCCAAGCGGGTCTCCGTGTCGAGCAGCCCCGAGATGCTCTGATCGTCGAGTTGATTCGGCAGCGCCGACGTGAGACGGACGTTCACCCACCCGGACGAAAGGGTGAAATCGGCTATCCGCCCGAGCGGCACCGTCACACCGACCGGCACGGTGAACTCCTGCACCTTCGAAAAGGCCAGTCCGTCGTTGAACGTGTAGGACTCGAAGAACACCGCCGTCCGCGCCCGGATGCCGGTCTGGGCGCCCAGGGCGCCGGGAGCGAGCGCCGCGATCATGGCCGCCAGCGCGGTCAGGCGCCGGGCGGTCATGGTAGTCTGAACACGATGCGAATCGTGCCCGTGACGGTGGGTGGCGGCGCCTGCGACGTTACGGTTGGCGGTGCCTGCGAGGCGACGGTGTTCGAGGCCTCCGTCGAGGTCGCGTCGCCCGCGGTTGCGGCGGCCGTCTGTTCCGACGCCGTCGCCGCCACGTCCGCAAGTGAAGACGACACGGCGTCGCTCACGGCTTCTTCGCTGCCGGCGGCAGGCTCGTCAACTGTCGCGTCCGACACCGTGGTGACGTCGCCGGCTGACGCCTGCTGCACCGCCGGCGTCGCCGCGGCCGCCTGATACTGGCTGCGGGCCTGCTGGAACTGGGGATCGGCCTGTACCGCCTGCTGATACAGCGCCGCCGCTCCGACGAAGTCTCCGGCATCCTCGGCTGCCAGCCCCTGCGAGTACGCGAGAAATGCGGTGAGATTCTGCGTGCCGTTCTCGAGGATCAATTGGCGCTCGGCCTCGGAAAGCTGGTAGCCAAGCCGTGTCGCGAGATCCAACGCGACCGCCTTCTCCAGCCGCATCAGATCGTTGAGCCTGCCCTGTTGTGCGCCAGCCGACACAACCTGTCCGTCCGCCTGTACCACCGCCGCCGAGAGTTGGACGTCAGCGTCCGGCGGGATGGCCGCCACACCTTGCACCAACCGGCCCGCTTGCAGCATGCGCCCCATGCGTACGGCCGTTCCGGCATCCACGCGGTCCGACTGCGACAAGGCCATTTCGTCGAACAGCGCCTGCACTTGCAGGCGTTCCACCATGCGGAACCGCTGCAACAGTGCCAGATCGGCGGTCAAGAGTTCCGCCAACCCGCGCGAGAGCGGCTGGTACTGTTCCTCGCCAACGATCTCCAGCGGCAGCACTGCCAACGTCTGAGGATCGCCCGGTTGGAGGTCCGCCTCTCTCCCCATCGCCTCCTGTGCGCGCGCCGTCGCCCGCGTGCGTACGGCTCCCAGCCGCCGTGCACTCACGGAGGCCGATCCCCGTCCCTCCGGGCGGCTGGCCAGGAACGTGTCGTATGTGGTGATGGCCGCATCGTAGTCTCCATCCTGCTCGAAGCATTGGCCGATCACCAGCGGTGCGAGCGCGCTCTCGGGACGTCGTCGGCCCCCAGCCGCCGCCACCACGCGCGCGGAATCGCATTGCCCGGCGGCGTACAGCGCCGCCCCGTATCGGAGCAGCACGTCAGCGTTCGAAGGGTTCTGAGACAGCCGCGCCTCGAGGTCGGGAATCTCGGCGGGCGACACGGCCGCCGAGCCTCCCGCGCACGCAGCGGCTCCAACGACGAGCAACGCCGCGAACCCGAGACGCAGGAGGCGCGTTCGTAGACGATCAGAAGGCAGTACAACCATAGCGAAGGCTCCGGCGAGACGTCACGTTCGGTACGAATCGTTCGAGTGGCGAGTACCTGCGAAGTTGCCCTCCGTTTCAGGGGGCGTCAAGAGCCTGGCAACTCGTCAGCTGTCCGCGCTGCGGCAACGTCGGACCTCTCACACCGCCGCAATTCCTGAGCCGCCGCCCGCGCGCCGCCCGGCGCCAGCAAAGTCCCCACCGGCGCGGCAACGGGGCCATCCCCATTGCGCGCAGCCGCAGCGGTTGATGGACGCGGACCACAGTGGCACAGGAACCCTTGAATGTGGGAACGGTGCGGCGTCTGCAGGCCGAACGATGAAACCGGTGCGCGGTGCCCCGCTACTTCGAGGACTCCGTGCCCGTCAGAGACCGCCACAGATCCCTGACGTGATGCGCCCGTAGATCGTGGACGCTTTCCCACAGCTCCGTCTCGCTCAACGCGCAGAAGATCTCGGCCGTCGCCGGAGCGGTGGCGACGTCGCCCTCCCCGAACAGGAGGCGAGCACGCCATGTTCCGTCCTCGGCGCGTCGCACCACGATTCGCACGACGATTTCGTCGCCCGCAATGCGGAGCGACGGCAAGTCGTACGTCGTGGGTTCCGATGGGTCAGTCGCGCCGTAGCGGACGGCATTCCCAGACATGGACGAGTGGCCTTGCTGGTTTGCGCAAATATAATGGTGCCTGTGACTTACGCAATGTCAAACGCGAGGGTCTGCGGACCTTGGCCCGCTCACATCGGATGCACAGGAATCGGTGTGAACGTCACCACGAACAGCACGACCGCGGCCAGTCCATACGGCCAGCGGCTTCGGGGCAACGGCCGATGCGCATCGAGCACGTTCGGGTGTGCGAGTTGCCCGCGACCCATCAGGAGAATGACGACCGCCCAGAGCCACCACCACCACTGGCCCGGCTGTGTGCCGAGCACGAGCAGCCCCATCCATGCGAGGATACCCACCACCCGCTGAAACCTGCCGACCAGCGCATACACGATATGCCCGCCGTCCAACTGCCCCAGCGGCAGCAGGTTGAGCATCGTGACGAACAAACCCAACCATCCGGCGAACGCCAGCGGGTGCAGCAACACGGTCGCGTCACCGAAGAACCAGACACGCATCCACTCGAGGAGCGGCGAATCGCCGATGAAGAGACGCGTGCCGGCGACCGCCACGAACTGTTTGGAGGGCCCAACCGCCATGGCGACCTCCGAGTGCATGAGCCCAACGACCAGCGCGACGACGGCGACCACGAACCCCGCCCAGGGTCCGGCGGCTCCCACGTCGAGGAGTTGGCGACGATCGACGATGGGGCTCCGCAAGCGGATGAACGCGCCAAACGTGCCGACGAAGTTCATGAAGGGAGGCGCCGGAAGAAAATAGGGCGGCGACGCGTCGATTCCGTAGCGGCGGGCCACGAGGTAGTGTCCCGTTTCGTGCGCGAGCAGAATCGCCATCAGGGCCATGGCGAAATTGAGCCCGGGTCTCAGCGTCCACAGGTCCTTGGCCAGCTGCGCCAGCACGACGCCCGCCCCCTCCACGCGCAGCGTAAAGGGAGAAATCAGCGCCACTTCCGACCCCGCGAGCAGCGCCCCTCCCATCCAGACCGTCACGAACGTCAGCACGAACAGCGCGGCGTGGAGCCACCAGCGTTCGCGTCGGGGCTTCTCGAGCGCCCGGATCAGCACGAGATGGCCCTCGGCCTCTTGCGACCAGTAGCGCACGCCGGGCCACTCGCGCATGGCCTGCTGGAACTCGGGGGTCTCCCGTTGTGCCGGATCCACGACGGCGTCGACGATCTCACGATCGCGGACGACGATGCGCCGCCACCACAGGAGGAACGGCATCAGAGAATCCATGTGACCCCTTGACGGAAGTCCAAGCCGGCCATTAAGATTGCGCGAGTTACACCACCAGCAGATACCCCCACAACCACTCCCCGATTCGACTACCGGTTGGCCCAGCTCCTTGGGCTCGTACCGACCACCCCCGAAGTGACACCCACCGTTTGATGGAGCCGTTCTAATCCGTGGATATCGCCGAACTGAAGCAGAAATCGGTCACCGAACTGCATGACATGGCCGAAGGGTTGAACATCACCAGCTACTCGGGCCTCCGCAAGCAAGACCTCATCTTCAAGATCGAGCAGTCGCTGCTGGACGGTGAGACCGTGCTGCGGGGCGAGGGTGTACTGGAGATTCTCCCCGAGGGCTACGGGTTCCTACGATCGACGGACTGGAACTACCTGTACGGACCGGATGACATCTATGTCAGCCCGAGCCAGATCAAACGGTTCGATCTCCGCACGGGAGACACGATCCAAGGGCAGGTGCGACCTCCAAAGGACGGTGAGCGCTACCTGGCCCTGCTGAAGGTGGAGCAAGTCAACTTCACCGAGCCGGACCAGGCCAAGCACCGAATTGCGTTCGACAACCTCCGACCGCGCTATCCGGACAGGCGCATCCACCTGGAGCGCAAGGACGGCGACCTGCCGATGCGGGTGATGGATCTCCTCACTCCAGTGGGATTCGGCCAGCGAGGCCTGATCACCTCGCCGCCGAAGGCGGGGAAGACGATACTCCTCCAAAAGGTCGCCAACTCCATCTCGGAGAATCATCCCGAGGCCACGCTCATCGTGCTCCTCATCGACGAGCGCCCCGAAGAGGTGACCGACATGGAGGAGAACGTGCTCGGTGCCGAGGTGGTCTCGTCGACCTTCGACGAACCCGCCGATCGACACGTTCAGGTCGCCGACATGGTGATCGAGAAAGCTCGGCGGCTGGTCGAACATGGCCGCGACGTGATCATCCTGTTGGATTCCATCACTCGCCTCGCGCGCGCACACAACGTGGTGATCCCGCATTCGGGCAAGATTCTGTCCGGCGGCGTTGATGCCAACGCGCTCCAGAAACCCAAGCGGTTCTTTGGAGCCGCGCGCAATATCGAGGGTGGCGGCTCGCTCACGATCATCGCCACGGCGCTCATCGAAACGGGCAGCAGGATGGACGAAGTAATCTTCGAGGAATTCAAGGGTACGGGCAACATGGAGCTCATCCTGGATCGCCGGATTGCGGATCGACGCGTTTATCCGGCCATCGACGTCAATCGCAGTTCGACGCGAAAGGAAGAGTTGCTGCTCGGCAAGGAAGAGCTCAACAAGGTGTACCTTCTGCGGAACTTCCTTGCGGACATGCCGACGGTCGAGGCGATCGAGTTCTTGCTCGAGCGGATGAAGCGTACCAAGACGAACAAGGAGTTCTTCGCGACGATGCAGGAGGGATGACGGGGAGCGGCACCGTCCCGACCCTGCCACGCGACGGCCCGCTCCTTGCCATCGACATCGGCGAACGGCGGATCGGCCTCGCGCTCTCGGACCCCGACCAGCGGCTCGCCCATCCGCTGGCCACACTCGAGCGGCGAGCGGGCCAGCGGTTCCCCATGCAACGGCTTCGTCATCACCTCGACGCGGCACAGCCCGTCGGCATCGTCGTCGGGCTTCCGTTGACGCCCGAGGGCCGCGAGGACGCGGCCGCCCTCGAGGCACGTGACGTCGGGACACTCATCACCACCAAGACGGGCCTGCCGGTGGAATACGTCGACGAGCGGTTCACCAGCGCCCGCGCGCATGGGGCGATCCGGGAGCTCGGAGGCAAGACCCGCGGGCGCAAGGGCGAGGTGGATCGGTTGGCCGCCACAGTGCTGCTCCAGCACTATCTCGATCGGGTTTCGGGATGAACCCGCGCACCGCACCCCACGTCCTCCTCATCGGTCTCGGGGCACTCGTGGGCGCGTGTGTCGCGCAGCCGGAAGGCCCATCGGAGATGGTGACGATCCCCCGGGGCGCCACCCTTGCCACCGTGATCGACTCGCTGCAGGCCCGCGGGATCATCGTCAAACCCCGGTTCTTCCGTTTCTACGCGCGCGTCACGGGGCAAGCCCGGCGGATCCAAGCGGGCACCTACAGTCTCCCGAGTCGATCCACAGTGCGCCGGGTGCTGGCCGTGCTGGTCGCGGGCCGACCGGCAGAGGTGCGCCTTGTGGTGCCGGAGGGCCTTTGGCTCGAGGAAGTGGCTTCCGTCGTGGAGCGCCAGTTGGGAATCCCGGCCGAGAGCCTGATGGTCGCGGCGCGGGATAGCATGCTCATCGCACACGTCGGCGCACCGGCCGCCACGCTGGAGGGATACCTCTATCCGAGCACGTATCTCGTACGCAGGGACGCGCGCGCCGGCGACGTGGTGCGCCAGATGGTCGAGGAGTTCGAACGGCAGTGGCGGCCCGAATGGAACGCGCGGCTCGACAGCCTGGGTTTCGCCCGACATCAACTCGTGACGTTGGCTTCGATCATCGAGGGCGAGGTGCGGGACCCGCGCGACCGGCGGTACGTGTCGTCGGTGTACCACAATCGCCTGAAACGGGGAATGCGGCTCCAGGCCGACCCCACGGTGGCTTACGGTCTGCACGCGCGCCGGCGCCTCTTCGAGCGTGACCTGTTCGTCCGCTCACCGTACAACACCTACGCGATCGACGGCCTGCCGCCCGGGCCGATCGGTGCACCGAGCGCCGCGAGCATGGAGGCGGCGCTCTATCCTGCGAAGACGGACTTCCTGTATTTCGTGGCGCGAGTCGACGGGCTGCATGTGTTTTCCCGTACGTACGCCGAGCACCTCGACGCCATCCGCGATATCCGTTCTCCCTAGCCCAGCGCCGCGTCGATCTGCCTGCGCATCGTTGCCGCGGCACGCTCGATCCCGCCCGATCCGAAAATCGCCTCGATCACGGCCACCCCTTGCGCTCCGGCATCCAGCACGGCGGTGACGTTGTCCGCCGTGATGCCTCCGATGGCAATCACCGGCGTCGCAGGTGGCGCCATCACGCGCAGGATCGAGAGCCCCTCGACACCGATCGGTCGTCCGGCGTCCGGCTTGGTCCCGGTGCCGTAGATCGCTCCAATGCTCCAGTAATCGGGCGTCACGATCCGTGCCCGCTCCGCCTCGGCGTCCGTTCCGACCGACAGGCCGACGAGCAACGCATCGCCGAACGCGGCACGCACGGCGTCGACCGGAAGATCCTCCTGCCCCACATGCACGCCCGATGCGCCGGCGGCAGCCGCCACATCGGCTCGATCGTTGACGAAGAGGGGGACGTGCACGGATTCCCGGATCGCGACGGCGTGACGGAGCAGAGCGCCCGCCCCCATGCCTTTGACGCGGAGTTGCACCGCCGTGGCCCCACCGGCCTCGGCGGCACGGCATGCATCGACGAGCCGCTCCGGCGCGACTTGCGGGGGCCCGGCGATGGCAACCAAGCGGAGTGCCGACGTGAGCATCCTTGCACACTCCTCGAGAGAAACCCGCGGTCGCGTCGCCGCGCCGCGCCGCGCCGCGCGTTCACACCGCGAATCGTGGCCGAGCGGCGCGCGCGAGGCAAGTGAGGGCCAAGTTGACAGCTGACCCCGACGACCGCGAGGTTGGAGGCATGTCCGCTGGCGGGACGGCGCGCGACCGCAACATTCAAGTCCGTCGAGTGCTTGCCGGCCTCCTCGTTGCCAACGTTGGTGTCGTGGGGGCCAAGTTTGTTATTGGCCTCGGCTCGGGATCGCTGTCCGTACTGGGCGATGCCGTGCACTCCTCCGTGGATGCGATGAACAACGTGCTCGGTCTGGCCATTATTGCCGTCGCCACACGCGGGCCCGACGAAGATCACCCGTACGGGCACCAGAAGTTCGAGACGCTGGGCGCGCTCGCGATCGTCATGTTCCTCTCCGTCAGCGGCTTCGAGATCGTCAAGGGCGCCGTCCAACGCCTCGCCGCCGGTCCCACGCCGCTCACCATCACGCCGCTGCAGTTCGGGCTGCTGCTGGGCACGCTCGGCGTCAACGCAATCGTGGCCTGGTACGAGAATCGCAGAGGACACGAGTTGCACAGCGAGATTCTCCTGGCCGACGCGGCGCATACGCGGGCCGACGTGTTCGTTACGGTCGGCGTGGTGCTGGGCGTTCTCGCCGCCCGTGCCGGGTGGCCGTGGGCCGATCCGGTCGTCGCCCTAGGCGTGGCGGCGCTGATCGTGTGGCTCGCCTACGGCATCCTCGCGCGATCGATTCCAGTCCTGGTGGACGAGCAGGCCGTACCCGCCGGACAGATTCAGTCGGTGGCCGAGGCCATTGGCGGCGTTGCCCGAGCCTATGACATCCGTTCGCGGGGACCGGCCGCGCACCGGTTCGCCGAGCTCACGATCGCAGTCGAAGGCACCGCAACGGTCGCGGATGCCCATGCTGTTGCCGACGCCGTCGAGGCGTCCGTCCGAGACGCGCTGGAGCTCCACGAGGTCGTCGTGCACGTGGAGCCATGCTGAGGGACCCCGCACCTCGTCCCGCCCGGCGGCGACCACCGCAGCGATCACTGCGACAGGAGTACGAGGAGTTCATTCTGCAGCGCATCGAGGACTTCAAGGATCAGCTCAGTCGTGACCAGCTCCTCGGGATCGCGGATGAGGCAGTCCGCGAGCTCGAGGTCGACCCCGCCGAGCAGCTCGTGCTCACCGAAGTCGTGATGCTGGAGCACGTCGATCGAGCCATCATGCGCCGCCTCAACCTTCCAGCGTTTCGGCGGTGGCGAGCGCGTCACGTGCGCCTGCGGCACGCGCAGCGTGAGCCGACGCACTGGGGACTGTCTGGGTCATCACCGCTCACAGCCTTTGGCCCGTGGGAGGAGGTGGATGGCATCGCGCTGGTCGTGGGCGCGCGCGCGATTCCCGCGTCGCTGTATTTCGCGGCGTACGAATGGACGGTCGTGTTCATGGAACGTGAGGGCCACGCGGTGGAGGCTGCCGAAGCCCGCGCCGCGGCGGAGGCGCTGGCTGCTAACTACGAGGGATGCGTGGTCGTCCCTGGAAGCGGATGGTTTCCGGAACTGCAGGCTGCGCTGGTCGTGGTCGACCCGGTGTGTCTCATCGGGCTCGAGCTGGACGCCGTCGATGCGTTCTTCACCCATCTCGAAGCCAGCACGGTACCCCACGGCGTGCATTGCATCTTGCCCGTGGACGGCGACGACGAGATCGTGCTGCTCGAGACGGAGAACTTCCGCGCTCGCTATGCGGGATGGAAACAGGACTCCATGCCCCACCGCGCCGAATGGCTGGTGGCGGAGAAGTCCTAGTCGCGGGCGAGGTTACACGGCGTCCGAAAGCGCCGTGAACTGGAAGTCGCGAACCACGAGGGGCGGAACCGCGACCGCGGCGCCGAGGCCGCCGGACTCCGAAGCGACGACCCTGACGGGTGCCCCCGCCGCGTCCACGCTGCCCAGCATGCGGATGACGCTTTCATTGAATCGCAGGTTCTTCACCGGGCGGGTCACCCGACCGCGCTCGATGAGAAAGACCCCATCGCGGGTGAGCCCGGTGTAGAGCAGCGAACGCGCGTCCACGCTCCGGATGTACCAGAACCGCGTGACGAGCAGCCCCCGTTCCACACCCGTGACGAGATCGTCGGTGGACCCGCTCCCGCCGGCATCCAAGAGGAGGCTGTTGCCGGCCGGAATGGGCTGGCGCGCGGTGCGATCCGCCCATGCCCGACTGCGGGACAGCGTCGTCAGCACGCCGTCTTCCACCCAGGTCGTCCGCGCCAAGGGCTGGCCGTCATCGGTGAACGGCTGCGTGCGAAGCAACGGCGATCCCGGATCCGAGACCAACGAGATCCCGCTCGCCGTGACGTGCTCGCCGCGCTTGGTGCCTCCCCCCGGCCGCGCAAAGAACGAGCGGCCCTCCTCAGCGGCGCGCTCATCCATGGCGAACCCGAGCAACTGCAGGAGGCTCCCGGCGGCGGTGGGCTCCAGCACCACGGTATAGGCGCCGGGCTCGACGGCGGTCGCGCCGGCACTGCGGGTTGCCTTGTCGACGGCGCGCTCCACAAGGTCATCGGGGCTCCGCATCCGCGCCCAGTCGGCGCCCGTATCGCCCGCCCAACCGGACCCGTCGCCAGCCCGCGTGCGCACCGTGGTCGTGAGCGATGCCAGTGTCGAACGGTGGTACGCGAAGAGCCCGATGGTGTTGGCCACCGCAACCGAGCTTGCGCGCCGAGCGAGAAACCCACTGCTGACCAATCCACCGCCACTCGCCCGCGCGATCATCGTCCGCACGGATGCCGCCCGTGCAGCCGGATCCAAACCGGCCGTCGCCTCAAACCACGCTTCGACCTCGTGGTACCGCTGCTGCTCCAACAGCTCTTGCAACTCCGGATCCACCGGGAGCACCTCGGCCATTGCACGAGCGCGCTCGCCGGCGCTGACGAGCGTCTGGTCGTCGAACGCGTTGAACTCCACCGAGGCCTCGCGGCCTTCGACACGGACGCTCAGGGTCGCGGTCACATCCGTGGCGTCACCACTGGTCGTGATTTCATTCGCCGCGAACCGCGTGTACCCATCGGCCGACGAGCGCAGTTGGACAATGGCCTCCGCCGCTCCGCTTCGATCGAGGATGCGGTTCGCTAACTCCCGCGCGTCGTCCTCGGATAGCACGGTTGCGGAGACCTGGCTCAACTCGCTCCTCCCGTGTTGATCACGCGAACATTGCGGAACCGGGCCGGCGGGCATCCATGACTCACGGCGTTGGCCTGGGCCGGCTGTCCTTTGGCATCCCCGAACGTCCCGCCCAGCTCGTACGACGCCGCACCACCCAGCATGTCCATCGAGTTCCAGAATTCGGGTGTCCGCCCCTGATACGCCACGTCCTTGAGCATGCCCACGAGTTTGCCGTCGCGGACTTCGATGAACACCTGACCGCCGAACTGGAAGTTGTAGCGCTGCTGATCGATGCTGTAGGAGCCCCGCCCGGCAATAAGAATGCCTTTCTCGGTGGCCGCCACCAGGTCGTCCAACGTGTGGCCCTCCTCCCCGGGGAGCAGGGACACGTTCGGCATCCGTTGAAACGGCACGGAGTTCCACGACTGCGCGAACGCGCAGCCATGGGAGCGCGAGATGCCGGTGTGCTCGCTGATCAACCCCGCCTGCTCGCGGGTGGTCTGATAATCGACGAACACACCCGCCTTGACGAGCGGCCAGCTGTCCGCCGCTACTCCCTCGTCATCCCACCCGACCGTGGCAAGCGCTCCCTGCTGCGTGCGGTCGGCCTGCACATTCATGATCTCCGGTCCGTAGCGGAAGGTGTTCAGGACGTCCGCCGGCGGGGCCAGGAACGTGGTGCCAGCGTAGTTCGCCTCATACCCAAGGGCTCGATCCAACTCCGTCGCGTGTCCAATCGACTCGTGAATCGTGAGGAACAGGTTGCTGGGGTGGAGAATCACGTCGTAGAGGTCGGGCTCGACCGGCCTCGCGGATAGCTTTTCGACGGCTTGTTCTCCCCACACCAACGCGCGCTCTTCGAGGTTGGCGGCGCGCACGTACTCGTACCCTAGGCCGAGCGGCGCGATCTCGCCGGAGGCGCGCGACTGAAAGTCGGCGTTGTCGCGCGCCACGGCCGTCACGGTCATCTGGGGATAGCTGCGATAGACCGTCTGCTCGATCACGCTCCCCTCCGTGGAGGCGAACGTCGACTCCTTGCGCACGAAGCGCATGGAGGACGACGCAAAGCGGACGCCGCTCACGCCGAGCGCAACGGCGTTCGCGCCGAGCAGCAATCCTACCTTCTCGTCCAGCGAGACGTCGAAGGGGTCCTCACGAACGGGACTGACCCAGCGGTTGTCCGGGAAGGCCCGAACGGGAGCCAGCTCGACCGGCCGGCGGACGGACTGCCGATTGGCGCGGGCCTGGTCCACCGCCTGCTGCGCCAGCCGCCGAACCTCCTCCATGGTCACGACGCGGGACGCCGCGAATCCCCAAGCGCCGTTGACCAATACGCGGATGCCACACCCCAACGACTCCGCGTCGCTGAGCCCGGTTACGCGATCGTCGCGCGTGGACATCGCCTGCTCTCGGCGCCGTACCACGCGCACATCCGCGTAGGACGCCCCTGCGGTTCGGGCGGCATCGAGCCCGATCATGGCAAGCATCCGGAATTGCGAATCGGGCGACTGCGCCGCCCGCGGGTCCGGTTCGATCCCGCGGACGTGTACGGGAACCGCGGCGAGCGCCGCGACCGCCGCCGACGAGCCGTGGACGAAGTCCCGCCGCGACACGGACGCCAGCCGCGGTGGCCTTGGGTCGGTTGACACCGTGCGAATATAGCCTCGGCTCCTGAGGAAGAGGGACCCACACCATCCACCCTTGCCCGACTCTCCACGCACCCGCAAGTTACCCGCCCGCTTGATACCGTCCACTGCGCAAAGAGATCCGGAGGTTCGATGGACCTCGAACTGCACAATCGAACGGCATTGGTGTGTGGCTCGAGTCGAGGGTTGGGCTTGGCGGCCGTCGAGGCATTGGCCGCGGAAGGGTGTGCCGTGGCAATGAACGGAAGAGATGCGGATCAGCTCCACCGAGCGGTCGAGTCGGTCCGCAATCGCGCCTCTGGTACGACCATTGTCGGCCTCCCCGCCGACGTGACCCAGCCGGACCAGGCGGCGGGGCTCGTGAGACGCGCGGTGGAGGCGCTCGGTTCCGTCGACATCCTGTTCACCAACGCCGCGGGGCCGCCGGCAACCAGCTTTGCAGACGCGGCGTCGGACGCGTGGCAGACTGCTCTGGAGTCGAACCTCCTCTCGGCGATCCACTTGTGCCGCGCCGCCGTGCCGGCGATGCGGGCGCGCGGGTGGGGCCGGGTCATCATGCTCAGCAGCATCGCGGCGAAACAGCCGCTCGGGAACCTGATCCTCTCGACGACGGCTCGCGCCGGACTGACCGGCTTCGCGAAGTGTCTGGCGGACGAGGTCGCGCGGGACGGGGTGACGGTCAACGTGGTGTGCCCGGGCTACATGCGAACCGAACGCGTCGACGAGATCGTCGACCGACTGGCGCGGCAGCAAGACCGACCCCGGTCCGAGATCCGCGAGCACCTCATGGCAGACATTCCGATGGGACGTATCGGCGATCCGGCGGAGTTCGGTTCGCTCGTCGCCTTCCTGGCGTCGTCGCGCGCCGCATACATCACGGGAACATCTTTGCAGATTGATGGCGGGATGGCGCGGGCGGTAAACTGATGCATGGCCTCGAGGCTTCCGTGCCCATCGTCCTAACCTCTGCCGCCCAACCGGCCATTCGATGCGCGCAATAGTCAAGACCCGACCGGGCGCGGGCCTGGAGGTCACGGACGCACCGGAGCCGGGGTGCGGCCCGCGCGACGTGCTGATCCGTGTCCGTCACGCGGGCGTCTGCGGCACCGATCTCCACATCGCGGAGTGGGACGAATGGGCCCGGGGACGCATCAAGCCGCCGGTCGTCCTCGGGCACGAGTTCGCGGGCGAGATCGTCCAGATCGGCTCCGACGTCGACGAGGCCTTCGCCGTGGGCCAGCTCGTCACAGCCGAGGGACACATCGTCTGTGGCCACTGCCGTCCGTGCCGCACCGGGAACGGACACATCTGCCAGCGCACGCAGATCATCGGCGTCGATCGCGACGGGGCGTTTACGGACCTCATCGCGATGCCGTCCATCAACGTCATGCCCCTCGGCGAGATCCCGACCACGCTTGGCGCGATCATGGATCCGCTCGGGAACGCCTTCCACACCGTGCTGACTGGGGGCGACGTCGCGGGGGCGGCCGTACTCGTGCTTGGTTGCGGGCCGATCGGGTGTTTTGCCGTGGGTATCGCCGTTGCCGCCGGCGCCAGCCGCGTCATCGCCACGGATATCAACGCGACGCGCCGCAGTTTGGCCACGACGATGGGCGCCCATGTGGTGCTCGACCCCGGTGCGAGCGATGTGGTGGCGCGCGTGCGCGAGGAAACGGACGGGGACGGCGCGGACCTGGTATGTGAGATGTCGGGGCATCCATCGGCCATCCAGCAGGCGTTTCGCGCCGCCCGGCTGGGCGGGCGCGTGAATCTCCTCGGTCTGCCGCGAGGTGAAGTCCCAGTCAGACTGTCCGAAGACGTGATCTTCCGCGGGTTGAGCGTGTACGGCGTGGTTGGCCGCCGTATGTACGAGACCTGGCACCAGATGCGCACGTTCCTGAGCTCGGGGCTCCTCGATCCGACCCCGGTCGTGACGCACGTGTTCGGGCTGGAGGACATCGCTGGGGCACTCGAGGCCATCCGCTCCGGCGAGGCCGGCAAAGTGATCTTGACCATCGGAGGGGAGTGATGCGGGGCACGCTGAACGATCGCCTCATTCGCGAGCTGGAGCAGTTCAAACGGGACGGCGTCTACAAGCGCTTGAATCACCTGGACTCGCCCCAGGCAAGCCGGGTCCAGATGGAGGGGCGAGGCGAGGTCATCATCCTCTCCAGCAACAACTACCTCGGCCTGTCGGCGATCCCGGAGATCACGGAGGCGGGCAAGCGGGCGCTCGACCGATTCGGCGCCGGCACCGCAAGCGTCCGGTTCATCTGCGGGACGTTCACCATCCACCGCGAACTCGAACAAGCCTTGGCGGATTTCGTGGGCACCGAGGCGTCACTCAGTTACGTGTCGTGCTGGAACGCGAACGAGGGCTTATGCGCCACTCTGCTGGGGCCCGACGACGCGGTGATCTCCGACGAGCTGAATCACGCGTCGATCATCGACGCCATCCGCCTCGCCAAGTCGATTTCCAAGTGCCGAGCTTCCGTCTACAAGCATTCGGATATGGACGATTTGCGGGCTCAGCTCACGGTCCTCCAAGACGCACGCACGCGCCTGATCTTCACCGATGGGGTGTTCTCGATGGAGGGAGACGTCGCCAAGCTGGCGGACATCCTCGAACTTGCGCGCGCGCACGACGCCGTCGTGGCGGTGGACGATTCGCATGCCACGGGCGTGCTTGGCGCGACGGGACGCGGAACCGCGGAGCACGCCGGCGTGCTTGGCCATGTCGACATCGTCACGTCGACGCTGGGCAAGGCGCTCGGGGGCGCCGCCGGCGGGTTCACGGCCTCCTCCTCCGCGCTGTGCGACTACCTGACGCAACGCTCCCGCCCCCAGTTGTTCTCGAACGCCCTCCCGTGTACCGTTGCCGGGAGCGCACTGGCCGCCGTGCGATACGTCAAAGCGCACCCCGACCGGGTGACAACCCTGCACGAGAACGCGCGGTACTTCCGCGGGCGCCTCGTGGAACTCGGCTTCAAGCCGCTCGAGGGCGACACACCCATTATCCCGGTGATCCTCGGCGAGACGTCGAAGGCCATTGAGATGAGCAACTTGCTACTCGACGAAGGGGTGTTCGTCACCGGGTTCGGGTACCCGGTGGTGCCGCAGGGGCAGGCGCGCGTACGCTGTCAGGTTTCCGCTGGGCACACGCGCGACGATTTGGATCAGGCGCTCGAGGCGTTCCAGAAAGTCGGGCAGCAGTTGGGGTTGATTTGACCACGGTGACGGACCGCCGTCGACAGGCAATGGGGGGACACCTGAGCACGGGCGAATCTTCTTCACGGGCACGACGAGACTCATGGACCTGCTGACCGATCTCGCGGGATTCGTCGTCGAGCAGGAAGCTGAGTGGTCCGAGTCCTTCAGCGGGGTGCCGGTCCGCCATCGCTATCGGGTGCTCGACCTTGACGGAACGTATCTCGCCACGGCCGAAGAGCTCCCAGGCTCGGAGGTCGCCCGCACGATTCTCAAGGGATACCGGCCGTTCACCATCGCGGTGTGGGACGCGCAACGGCGCAAGGTGCTCGAGATCAAGCGGCCGCTGCGCCTCCACTGGGCCGAGACGCGGGTGCGGGACGCCCGGCTACGGCCCGCCGGACGCATCGTCCTCAAACGCTCGGTCACCCACCGGCGGTATGCCGTGCAGGACCGTGAAGGCAACGAATTGGGCGTGTTGCAGGGCCCCCTCGTCCGGACCTACCGTTTCGAGATTCTCCGCAACGGCCTGCCGTTCGGTACGCTGTATCGCGCCGAGCGCCAAGCGTCGGATAAGCGGTCTGCCGACAACAGCGGCTTTGGCGCGACGTTTCACGGCGATTTTCCCGCCACGACCAAGGCGCTGTTTCTCGCCGCCGGCTTTCTGGTCGACTTCGTGCATTTCGAGCGCCAACCCTGGTGAAGACGAGACAACTCGGCCTCCCTATCTGCACGGCGCTGGTTGTTGGCAACATGATCGGGTCCGGCGTGTTCCTGCTGCCGGCGTCGCTCGCCTCGTTCGGCGGCATCAGCATCGTCGGGTGGCTCGTGAGCGCCGGCGGGGCACTCGCACTGGCGGCCGTGTTCGCCGCCCTCGCGCGCTCGACAGCCCGGACTGGGGGGCCCTACGTCTACGCGCGGGAAGCGTTCGGCGATCTCGGCGGGTTTCTGGTAGCCTGGGCCTATTGGATCTCCATCTGGACCACGAACGCCGCCCTCGCGGTCGCGTTCACCAGCTACCTCACGGCGTTCTGGCCGGCGATCGGGTCGACGCCGCCACTCGCGGCAGGCATCGCGCTCACCGCCATCTGGGGACTCACGGCCGTCAACGTGTCCGGAGTGCGCTCCGCCGGTTTGGTGCAGTTGGTCACGACGGTGCTAAAGCTGCTTCCGCTCCTGGCGATCGCCACCGTCGGACTCCTGTGGTTCGATCACTCGCACTTCATTCCGTTCAATGCGAGCGGCCAAGGCGCACTGCCTGCCGTGGGAGCGACGGTAACGCTCACCCTCTGGGCGTTCCTCGGACTGGAATCGGGCACGGTGCCCGCGGAGAACGTGAAGAACCCGGAGAAGACGATTCCGCGCGCGACGCTGCTCGGCACGCTGATTGCCGCCACAGTCTACGTGCTGGGCACAGTAGCAGTGATGGGTATCATCGCGCCGTCCGGCCTCACCGATTCCACCGCGCCGTTCGCCGACGCCGCCCGGATGATCTGGGGATCGTGGGGAGGCTACCTCATAGCACTCGGCGCCGTGGTTTCCTGTTTCGGCGCGCTCAATGGGTGGATCCTGCTCGCGGGCCAGATTCCCTTTGCCGCCGCGCGCGACGGCCTCCTGCCGGCACCGCTGGCTCGGATGTCGAGGCGGGGGACGCCCCGGACGGGCCTGTTGTTCTCGAGCGCGGTGACCACCACGCTGACCCTAATGAACTACACGCGGGGCCTCGTGCAGGCGTTCACCTTCCTCATCCTCCTGGCCACGATGGCGACCCTCATTCCTTATGTGCTGTCGAGCCTCGCCGCCGTGGCGATCGCCCTGCGCAACCGTGCGCTCGCACGGGCGGGGGCCATGGGCGCGTTGGTGGTGGCGGCATTGGCGTTCCTGTACTCGATGGTGGCGATCATCGGCGCGGGGCACGAAGCGGTCTACTGGGGGTTCGTACTGCTCATGAGCGGGCTGCCGATCTACGTGGCCATGACCTGGCGGAAGTCACCGACGGGCTAGCGCCCCCCCGCGGCGTATCCACACGCAACGAACGCCGGCTCCGCTCCGCGATCGACGCGCAGCATCGTGTTCCGCGGGATCGCACGCCACCCCGCTTCGGTCGTCAGCCGTTCGGAGGCCACGACCACGGCCTCACCATGTTCGTGCCGGCGCCGACCTCGCGGGCTGGCGTGCGCCGGCGCGTACAGCGGACCGCGAAACACATAGAGCGTTTCAGGTTCTCGATCGGTCTCGCTCGTGAAGCGTGAGGCCACGACAGCGTCGCCATCGGAGAGCGCGACATTGAGCGAACTGGCCGCCCCGCCACCATGCTCGGCGACCAGCGCCACCACGCGGCGGATGGATCGGTCGAGCACTTCCGCGAGTTGTTCGCTTCCGCCGTCGGTCGTCGTGCGCTTCAGGAGCTCATCGATGACCACGGCAAAGAAATGCTCGGTGTCCGTCGAGCCGAATACGTTGCCAAAGGCCTCATCGCAAACGGATTCCAACAGTCTGCGTCGGACCCGTCGAAAGTTCCCGATGTCGCCGTTGTGCATCAGCAGATAGCGGCCGTACCGGAACGGGTGACAATTCGCCTCGTTCACACCGCTCGTGTCACTCGCCGCCCGCACGTGAGCGAGAATGCACGAACTCGAGATGAGCCGAGCGATATTGTGGAGGTTGCGGTTGTTCCACGCAGGCGTGATGGACCGAAACACCGCCGGTTCGTCGGCGATGTCCGGCTGGTACCACCCGACTCCGAAGCCGTCGCCATTGAGTGGCTCATCACGTTCATCCGAATGCACGCTCTGTCTGATAAGGGAGTGACTTGGCTCGGTGAGCAGGGCCGCGAGCCGAATGGGAGGACCGAGGTACAGCGTGAAGCGGCACATGGGATAGGATGCGTTGGGCGCTGGCCGTTGGAGGTGAGGTATCGGGTGGGAATCTATCTGCACCGCGCGCCGCGTGCCCTACAGCCCCACCCATCGCTGATCCCGATGAGGGTCGTCGCTACGGGTTTTCGACGCTTCCAGCAAGCTCCACGAGCATGGCCGCGTACATCTGGAGGTTGAGGAGAAACTGGTCGCGCGTGATGAACTCGTGCTCGCTGTGGCCCGAGTAAGGCTCGCCTGGCATCGCCGGCCCGAAGTTCACGCCGTTGGGCAGGAGTCGGGCATGCGTGCCACCGCCGATCGAGACCGGACCCGCGTCCTGGATACCCGTATAGGCCCGGAACACCGCGAGGAGTGTCGGAATATGCGGCGCGTCCTCCAGGTAGTGGGGATCGCCGATCGTCGTGTTGACGTCGACCGTCACCCGCGCGGCGTCCGACCACGCAGACACCGCTCGCCGGATCGACCCCTCCACCTCCACCGCACTGCGACCGACCGGCCGCCGGATGTTGATGCCCGCCACCAGCACGCCGTCCTGCCACCCGAGGGTCGTCAATGACAGCGTGAGCGGGCCCATGAAATCGTCCTGATACGCCAGATCACCAAACCGATCGGCATAGTCACCGGTTCCGACCAAGTCATTGATCAACCGCATGAGGCCAACGACCTGGTTCGGGGGCCACCGCTGCGCATCCAGAACACCGGCCAAGTGTGTGATCGCGTTCATTCCGTCCCACGGCGTCGACGAGTGGGCGGCCACGCCCGCGGCGGCGATGAGCAGCGTGTCGCCGCGCACTCGGAACGCGTACGATACGGCCGTATCCGCGTCGGCGGCGGCGCGTAACCCCGCCTCCACCTCCGGCGTGGGACGGACGATCCGGGCCTCGGCGTCCCCCGGGATCTGCGACAGGAACTGCCCACCCGTGAAGGACACGAGCCCAGGGCCGCCTTCGCCCGGCGCCCGTGCGCTCGCCGCCTCTCCGGCCCGCGACGACAGGAAGATCGCGCCCCAACCTTTCTCCGCCGTGACTACCGGATAGTCGGAGTCGAGGGCGACGTTCAGATCCGGTGCGTCCCACTCGGCCAGGAACTCCTGAAACGGCGCCCAGTCGGACTCCTCCGTATACGACACGACCAGTTCGATTCTCCGCCGCAGCGGGACACCGCGATCCGCCAGCGCCCGCATCGCGTACATCGCGAGCGCGATCGAGCCTTTGTCGTCCTCCGCTCCCCGTCCGAGGAGCAGACCGGGCTCGCTCTCGGTGTCCAGCGAGAAAGGATCGCGGGCCCACTTGGTGGGGTCGGCCGGCTGCACGTCGCCGTGCGTCACGATGCCGAGCCGATCGCGGGCGTCGCCGAGCCCGATGACGACCACCGCACCGTGATCCGCGAAATCGAGGCCGAACGCTTCCGCATGGTCGCGCAGGTAGGACGTCATCGCCGTGACCGCCGGAGACCGAGGATCGAATGGCACATCGGTCGCGACCGTGCGAAACCCGACGAGTGCACCAAGCGCGCCGATCGCCGAGTCACCGTAGGCGTCGACGGCGTACGCCGCCGTTTCCCGCGCGAGTGTCGAGACCTCGGGCACTGCTTCTGGTCTGGACACGCAGGATGCGATCAGCAGCATGCCGGCCAGTGCCGTTACACGTATGGCGTGCACTCGCAACTCCTCGGGCTTCTCGTGACGCGTGCGGCGCCGCTAGTCTTTCAACGTTCGCTCGAACAGCTTGAGAATCCGCGTGTACTCGTCCGTCCAGCTGCTCGCCAGCTGGAAGCTATGCCGTTCGGCGGGATACACCGCCAACTCCCAGTTCTCCTTGCCCAGTTCGATCAACCGCTGCGTCAGGCGAACGATGTCGTAGAACAGCACGTTGTCGTCCACCATGCCGTGTGCCATCAGCAGGTGACCCTGGAGCCCCTCGGCGTGGTAGATCGGCGAGGATCGGACGTATGCCTCCTTGTCGTCCTGCGGCTCGTTCAGAATGCCCGACGTATAGGGGTGATTGTAGTGCGCCCAGTCGGTGACCGAGCGCAGCGCCGCCCCGGCCTGGAACGTACCCGGACTGGTGAACATGGCCATCAGGGTGATGAATCCGCCGTAGCTCCCACCGTAGATGCCGATGCGATCCGGGTCGACACCCAGCTCGTCCACGAGCCACTTGGCCGCGTCCACCTGGTCGCTCAGATCTTTGCCACCCATGTGGCGGTAGATCGCCGTGCGCCAGTCACGCCCATACCCTTCGCTGCCGCGATAGTCCAGTGCCAGCACCGTGTATCCACGCTCGGCGAGGACGTGATGGAACATGTATTCGCGGTAGTAGCTCGACCACCAATTATGGACGTTCTGGAGGTATCCCGCTCCGTGGACGAAGATCACGGCGGGTCGCCGCCCCATCGGAGCCACGTCGCCGCGCGGACGATGTAGTCGCGCCGGGACCATCGCACCGTCGGACGCCGGCACCATGACCAGCTCGGGCCTGCGCCACGCGAAGGTCCGGAATTCTTCAGTCGTGCTCTCGGTGATTTGCCGCATGGGCCGACCCGGCCCGTTCTCCTGGATGTACAGCTCCGGGGGATCGTTCGACTCCGAGTGCGTCATCGCCAACCAGCGGCCGTCCGGCGAGACGGATACGTCCTGCCGACCTGGCTGCGTCGTGAGCTGCGTGAGCGAACCGCCCTCGGCCGGCATGCTGTAGGCGTGCACGTCGGCCGGCCCTTCGCGGTTGGTGGTGAGGTACCACGTCGCTCCGTCGCGCGAGAGTGTCGCCGCGTGCACTTCCCAATTCCCCGACGTCAGCGCGCGGGGCTCACCATCCTCGGCTCCCACCGTCCAGAGATGGATCCACCCCGAGCGCTCCGAGGCGAAGTAGATCGTCTCGCCGTCCGGCATAAACCCGGCAGTGCCGTTGAAGCCCGGCCCGGGAAACCCGAGCCACGCCGGATCGCGATCATGGATAATCGTTCGCTCTTCCAGCGACGGGAGATCCACAACAACCAAGTATCGGTGCTCCCGGTCGTGCGTCTCCACGCGAACCAGCGCGTGAGCGGATGTGGACGCGATGTCGTCGAGTTGAATCGACTTCTTCCCTTCACCGACACTGTCGGCGACCCACGTCGCCTTCCCCGTCACGAGCTCGACGACCGCCACACGACTGGTCGACTGCTCGTCGCCCACCTTCTCCCGACCTTCATAGAGATGCACGTACCCGTCGTTCGTGATCCACACCGGCATCTGCGATTCCTTGGCACCGCGCGCCGGAGTCGTAACCGTCACCAGCGCAAATCGGCCATCCGGTGTGACCACGGGCGAGGCGAACTTACCCTGGCCGACGTAAAAGGGCTCCGGCTCCGTCGTGTCGCGTTGCGCACTGCGGTTCCACGGCTGCCCTCGGTACTCATCGCTGTCGATAAACTCGAACAGCGCTTTCTGCTGCTCCACGAGAAACGCCCGCTGGCCCTCAGCGCTCTCCTCACGCGGGGCGTCCCCAGTGCGGATATCGGTCAACTGGCGGATGGTGCCGGCTTCGAGATCGATGGCCATGATGTTGCTGCCCTCACGGAAGTACACGGACCGCTGGTCCGCCGACCACCGGGGACTCGACTCGCTGCCACGCGTGTCGAAGAGCCGCCGCTTCGCCCCACGCTCCCACAGCCAGATGTCCCCACCGATGGCATAGAGCGCCCGACGCCCGGCGCGGTCCCATTGCGCATCCCCGGCGAGTATCGTATCCGCATCCGCATCGGGAAACCGTTCGAAGCGCCCGTTACGCGGGTCGACGCGGTAGATGATGCGAGTCGTGTCCACGCCAGGCTGCTGCCAACGCATGAACACATATCGGCTGTCGGGCGACCAATCGAAGCTCCCGCCCCCGAATCCCCCGCGTAGGCCCGACGGCGCGGTACCCACGAGATCCGGACCGCGCATGATATTCTTGACCGACAGCTCGAATTCCTGCGCGCGCGCTGCCGATCCGAGCACGCTCGCCGCGAGGACGCACGCACCCACCCGCTTCACGTACCGCATAGTTCATGACTCCGATAGCTGTTGACGAGAAGAAGAGAAGATAGTCGACTGGGCCAGCTCATCGGCGCGCGCGCGTCCGCTATTCCTCGAGCAATTGGACGTTGATCGAGGCGAGTTCGTCCTCGAACCACGCGATGAGACGGCCGACGAACTTCTCGGCAAGGTAGAACAGGTCCTTCGGCTCCTTGGGCACCACCCGCGCCACCAGCACACCCTTCGCGTGTGCCACGTCGATGTGTCCCTTAGACTGTACGTGACGCAGCCTGGTGTGCTTCTTGTCAACCCAGTACCACGTCGCCGCCTCGTGAATCACTTTGGAACGCAACAGCTTGAAGGCGTCACTTCCCTCGCGCGGGGTGGCTTGGATCACGATCACGTCGTCTCCTCGAAGGTCTCCTCTCTAGTATCGCGCCGCGGCACGATCCGAGCCAGCGGCAAGTTCCATGGTCCGCACAGGAACGCAACGCTTGCGGGCCTGGCCACCCGCGTGCAAACTGGTGACGTGATCGCGAACCGGCTTTCGTCTGTGCTCGCGGCCCCGGTGCTGATCTCCGGGACGGCCACGGCGCAGGCGGCGCCATCCATCGTCGTAGGTGACTGGTCCGCCTGGATCGCCGGGTCGCAGTGGGATCTCTATCTCGAACCCAGCCACCAGTACACGATCCTCCACATCGGTGCGTCGGGCGATACGCTGGTTCTGAGCATGGGACGCTGGTCCGTGAAGGAAGGCGCGTTCTGCATCGAGCCACGCGGGCGCGACGCTTTGTGCGGCACGCTCACGATACAGTCCGCCACAGACCCACTGAAGACCGAGTGGCGGTTCGCCGATCGGCACACGAGCTTCGCCTGGACTGCGTATCGCCGCGGCTATGCGCCGTGGGACAACGCGGCACCGGCGCGCAGACATGACATTTACGTCCTGAGCGACGTGGCCAGGCCTCCGCGCTTTCTCGGATGTAGCGCGCCGCTCGTGCTTCCCCAGGGCGTCGAGGGTCCCGTGCCGGTCGTCGCCAGAGTCACGGTCGAGCAGGACAGCTCGGTCTCGAACATCGAGATTGTGGAACCCACCCCGGCAGCGGCGCACCACGCCGCGCGCGAGGCCGCGCGCGGCGTGGTCGCGTCGTGTCGCATTGCGCCGGGAGAGCTGGCGAACGGTGCGGCCGTGCGCGTGCGCATCGAGTTTCCGTTCACGTTCCCGAAACAGTCGATGAGAAGCGAGCCGACCATGTCCAGCGCTACCCGACCACCCCGTGAGTAGCGAGCCTCAGGACCGCATCGACGCGCTCGAGCAGCGGCTCACGGTGCTCGAGGGCCACGTGCGTAGAATCCTGCGCCGGCTGGACACTAAGGGTGGCGCGGACGGAGTCCGCGCCACGCCGAGCGCCCAGCCGGCTGGTGGACCGGCGGCGCCCGCGGCCCGACCCACATCCCCCGCGACGCGGGCGGAGCCACCGCGGGCGTCGCCGGTCACAGGGATGAGCGGTCCCTCGACTTCTGGCGGTGCAGCGGCGGTGAGGGCAAAGGCGGCGTCGCGCGATCGGCCGGCGAGGGGCGCCGACTATTGGATCGCGCGGGTCGGTATCGGTCTGCTCCTGTTCGGCGTGGCGTTTCTGTTCAAGTACGCCGTGGACAAGGGATGGCTCACGCCTGCGATCCGCGTGGGCTTCGGCTTCGCCCTCGGCGCGGTGCTTTGTGTGGTCGGGTTCCGCGTGCCCCGAACCCAACGCTGGATCGCCCCACTGATGATCGGCGGCGGCGTGGCAACGCTGTACGTGACCGGCTACGCGGCCCACGAGGTATTCGCACTGGTGTCGTATGCCGTCGCCCTGACGTACATGACGCTGGTGACGGCGTTGGCCTACGTCTCCGCGGTCCGCGTGCGGGAGGTAACGCTCGCGATCCTGGCAACCGCCGCAGGTCTCGCGACACCGTTCGTGATCACGAGTGACGCAGGCACCGTGCTCGGGGCCGTCACCTACGAGTCGGCCATCGTGATCGGCGCGGTGGCAATCGTGTGGGTGACGGGATGGACACCGCTGCTGTGGGCCGCCGCCGTGGGCGGTTGGGCGTCGCTCGGTTCGGTGCTCAACGTGGTCGGCGACGTGCCCGCCGCCGATCGCCCGACGATGCAGGTGGGAATCGCCGTCACGTGGCTTGCCACGTGGGCGGGACCCTTGGTGCGCAGGTTCCTGCGGTCCTCCGACGCGGCACACGCCGACGTCGGTCCGCTGTTGCTGCCCACCAGCCTCGTCGCTTACGGAATGACCATGGCCGTGTGGTCTCCATCGGACACCGCGAACGGGATGCTCGCGCTGGGTGGGAGCCTGCTGTTTTCGGCAGTGTGGTTCGTCGCGCGCCCCCGGCTCGATGAGCGCCTGACGTCGTTGCATGCCATTGCCGCCGCCGTCTTCGCGGCCCTCGCGATCCAATTCCTCATGGGCGCGCACACCCGCACGGTGACGTGGGCCTTGGAGGGAACGTTGCTCCTGTATGCGAGCGGTCGGCTGAGCGATCGCCGCATGCGCTTCACCGCCAACGCGGTGTGGTTCGTCGTCGCGATGTCATTCGTGATCCGCCTGGCCGCCGAGCCCCCCACCAGCGGAGAGCTGCACTGGGTCGCGCTCGCCGATCTGGCGGTCGTCGCGCTCGCGATCGCCTCGGCGCGGTTGAGCGCGGGAGTCGGACGGGACGCCTACGACATCGCCGCCGCGTACGGGCTGGGCGCCCTGGTTGCGAGGGAGTTGACAATCGTCGAAGCCGGAAGCGCCCTCACTATCGCAGCCTGGGGCCTGATCGCCGGCCTGCTTCATCGGACGGGACGAACGCTGGGTCGGTTGAATCTCCACAGGGCCGGTCATGCGGCCTCGGTGATGACGGGCATTGCGTTCGCCGTGCGACTGGGCTCCCCTGCCGCCGGCACACCTTTGATCGGGGTCGAGAGCGTGGCGTTGTTGGGGGCGCTGCTGCTCGTCGGTCACGGCGCCATGCAGTTGTCCGACCCGTCCGAGAAACTGGGGTACGGCGGCATCCTCCACGTCGGCGTGCTGGGATGGTTTTGGTACGAGCTGGTGCAACTGCCGGTCGGCCACGCCTGGGTGAGTCTCGCCTGGGGAGCGTATGGCGTCGCATTGCTCGTTCTCGGGCTCCGGCGGAGGCTGGCACCCTTGCGCACCGCGGCGTTCGTGACGCTCGGAATGCTCGTCGGCAAGCTGTTCCTGGTCGACCTGCGGGCGGTCGATCCGTTCTGGAGGATCGTGTTGTTCTTGGGGTTCGGGGGGCTTTTCTTGGCGCTCGCCTACTACTTCCGCTCCCTTTGGGGCACACCAGTTGACGCGGGCGCCGCAGATCAAGGAGAATAGACATCAGTGGATTCTGGTCGTAAACTTTCGATGGCGACACTGACCGCAGGAGCGAAGGCCGCATGGCGTTTTACCGCTGCACGATCTGCCTTGAGGATGGGACCGACATCGCCGCAGACGTGATGGTTTCCATCGAGGAGACCATTGGGGCCGGTGCGCCCCGGTGGCACGGCACCATCACCATCAAGCACATGACGAAGCTCGATGCGGGCCAGAAGTACCGGATCGTCCTGCCTGATGGGCGCGTCGGTGATTTCGTGGTGCGGCGGAACACCTACGCGGGTGGTGAGGACCGCGCCGTGGCCATCAACGGACTCAGTCCCTTCGTGCCGATGGAGCGCTAGCGGCGCCCCCGGCGCCGCCCGCCCCCGCGCGGACCGAGTCCGCGACCGCGTTTCGGCTCTTCGCTCGTCACGACCGGCTGCGCAGGCGCCACCCTGGGCTCGAAACCCGGCACGACTTCCCGCTTCATCACCCGACCGATCAGCTTCTCGATGTCGCGCATCATGAGCCACTCATCCGGTGACATGAGCGTGAGACCGAGACCCTCGGCACCGGCCCGCGCCGTCCGGCCCACCCGATGCACGTACACCTCGGGATCGTTCGGCACGTCATAGTTCACCACCATCACAATATCATCGACGTCGATGCCCCGAGCCGCGACGTCCGTGGCAACCAGCACGCGCGTGCGCCCGTCCTTGAATCGGGCCAGTGCCTCGGTACGCACGTCCTGCGTCTTCCCACCGTGCAGGGCAATCACATCGTGCCCATCCAACTCCAACCGATGCGCGAGCCGTTCCGTGCCGAACTTCGTGCGGGCGAAGATCAGCGTGCGGCCCTTTGGCAACGCGTGCAACATGTGGGAGAGCAACTCCGCTTTCCGCGACCGGTCCGCGGCCACGAGAATGTGCTGCACCCCGGAGGCGACCTCGGCGCGCCGGCCGATGTCCACGGCCACATGGCCTTCCATCGCGCGGCGCGCCAGATGGTCGACGTCGCGCGAGATCGTCGCGGAAAACAGCATCGTCTGACGAGCCACTGGCACCGTGTCGATGATCTTGTGCACGTCGGGCGCGAACCCCATGTCCAGCATGCGGTCCGCTTCGTCGAGCACGAGCACTTCGAGCTTGCTGCTATCCACGTGCCCCCGACCGATATGATCCAGCAATCGCCCCGGCGTCGCCACCACCACATCCACCCCCGTGCGGAGCGCCCGGGTCTGCGCGCCCATCTGCACACCGCCATAGACCGCCGTGAACTTGAGATCGGTGTAGCGGCCGTACGTGCGCGCACTCTGCAACACTTGCTCCGCCAACTCGCGCGTCGGCACGAGCACCAGCGCCCGAAGTTGACCGCCGGTTCCGGGCACCAATCGTTGAATGATCGGCAGCATGAACGCCGCGGTCTTGCCCGTTCCCGTTTGCGCCGATCCCACCAGGTCCTTCCCCGCGAGCCCCAAAGGAATGGCCTCGCGCTGAATCGACGTCGGGATCTCGTATCCTTCTTTGGCCAGGGCTTTCAACAGGTAAGGTTCGAGGCCGAGGTCGTCGAACCTCACCACCTCCTCGGCGATCGCACCTGTCGTTGTCGTCTCTTCCATGTTCCTCACTGCTTCGGTGTCACCCGCGCGACGGCGTGCCGCGTTCGGGACGAGGCGCTTGCAACAGTGTGCTCGGTTTCAGGGAAGTGCGAGAACGGTGGGACCTTGTCTGACACACCTGCGCGGACCGCCCGGAGGCGGCCCGGAGAACCACTGCGCGCAACATCCTGCGTCGTGGCGCAACCTAGCGAGGCAAGGCACGAACCGCCAGGAACCGGCGCCCTTCGACGGACCCGCGGTCTCGGCAGCGCAGGTGACCAGCGGGCTTCGATGCCGGCTGCGGGAGCGTCGAGCCCGCCGGTACGGGAGCGACCTGAGTTTGCCCGCCCGCCCGCGGCCGCCCGCCAGGCCCCTTCCCCCCAATGCAGCGCCGGGTCCGGGCCAGCATCGTATCGCCACGATGGGGCGCTGACATGGGCTACGGGAGCGGCCGGCGCTCACGCCAAGCCGTCGCACCACCTGACCGCGAGTCCCGGTCACACGCAGGCCCCCGGGGCAATCCGCCTCACGGAAGGGTCCCCGGCGGCGGGGACACATAGCTAGGTTCCTTGAAACCAGCGACCGCAAAACCCGAGGAGTGGCACTCGTGACCAGCAAGACCCCCGCACGCATGCTCCGACGCCGTGCCATCCTGATCGTCGTCTTTGCCGGCGTGCTCATTGGTGCGCTGGTCGCTGTCCCCCTGATCGTCCAACTCCTCGCGGACTGGTACTGGTTCTCAGCCATCGGGTTCGCGTCGGTCTTCCTCACCGCGCTCAAGACCAAGCTGGGCCTGGGGTTGATGGTAGGACTCGCCGCGGGCGTGTTCTTCTGGCTCAACCTCCGGTTCGCCCAGCGCGGCGTGGCACCGAATCTCGTGATCGCGGGAATCCGAGGCGGCGCGCCCCAGGTCGACCTCTCCGGCCTGCTCAGGCGCCTGGCAGTCCCGGCGTCCGCATTCCTCGGCATCCTGACGGGCTTGGCGGCGGCCGACCAGTGGCTTGTCGTCCAGTCCTTCAGACACCGAACACCCTTCGGCGAGGTGGATCCGCTCTTTGGCAAGGATGTCGCCTACTACGTGTTCACCCTGCCGGCGCTTTCCTTCATCATCAGCATGGCGATCGGACTTCTGGTGGTCGCCCTGCTCATGACGGGGGCTCTGTACCTGATACGGCGCGATATCGTCACGCACCACCGTCGCGTGGCAATCGCGCCGGCGGCGGCCGGCCACCTCGGGATTCTGCTCATCTGCCTCTTCGTCGCCGGGGCGGTCAACGTGTTCCTGGTGCGCGTGCCCTCGATGGTGTTTTCGACCACGGGTCCGCTCTTTGGCGCCAGCTACACCGACCTGGCCGTACGCGTCCCGCTGTTGCGCGCCCTTGGCATCGCGGCACTCGTCGGCGCCGGCGTCATCGCCTGGGGCATACGCGCCCGTTCGCTGTTGCGCAGTTTCGTCACCGCCACCGCATTGTATGTCGGGGTCGCGGTCATCGGCGTGTTATTGGCGCAGACCGTGCAGTCCCTCGTCGTGAAACCGAACGAACTGGTGAAAGAAACGCCGCAGCTGGAGCATCACATCAGGGCAACAAGGACGGCATGGGGCCTCGAGGACGTCGCGGTGCGCGACCTGAGCGGCGAGGCCCCCCTATCGCTCGCGGATATCCAGGCCAACGGAGGCACGCTCAGGAACGTGCGGCTGTGGGATCGCGAACCGTTGCTGCAAACGTTCCGCCAGCTCCAGGAGATCCGCACCTACTACGACTTTCGGGCCGTCGACGACGACCGCTATTGGATCGACGGGGAGTACCGGCAGGTCTTGCTGTCGCCCCGAGAGCTGAACTCGGCATCGCTCCCCACGCGGAACTTCATCAACGAACGCCTGACGTACACACACGGCATGGGACTCACCTTGAGCCCCGTCAATCAAGTGACCCCGCAGGGGCTACCCGTACTCTTCGTGAAGGACCTGCCGCCGTCGTCGGACGTGTCGCTCTCGATCACCCGGCCCGAGATCTACTACGGGGAGATTTCCAGCGACTACGTGTTCGTCAATACGCGACAGCGCGAGTTCGATTATCCACTCGGCGACACCAACGCGGTGACTGTGTACGAGGGCAAAGGCGGCGTGCCGGTCAACTCGCTGCTGCGCAAACTGGTGTTGAGCGTGCGGTTTCGCTCGCTGGACATTCTGATCACGCCGCTCATCACAACCGAGAGCCGCGTGCTCTACCACCGCCCGATCGGCGAGCGGGCGCGCAGGGCCCTGCCGTTCCTGTCGTGGGACCGCGACCCATATCTGACGATCACCGCCGACGGCCGGCTGAAGTGGATCCTCGATGCGTACACCACCACCGGCATGTATCCGTACTCCTTGCCGGCCTCCGGGCGCACGAACTACATGCGCAACAGCGTCAAGGTCGTTATCGACGCGTACGACGGCGACGTCCGCGCATACATCGCCGACGCGGACGACCCGCTCATCCAGACCTACGCCAAGATCTTCCCCGACGTGTTCGAGCCGATCGACGCCATGCCCGCCGACGTGCGGGCGCATGTCCGCTATCCGTCCGACTTGTTCCAGATTCAGACGAACCTGTACACGACCTATCACATGGACGAGCCCGAGGTCTTCTACGCCCGGGAGGACCAGTGGCAGATTCCCAGTAGTTCGGACAATCCCGGGTCATCCGACCCGTTTCTCCGCCACATCATCATGCGACTGCCCGGCGAACCCACCGAGGAGTACATCGTCATGACGCCGTTCACGCCCCGACAAAAGGACAACCTGGCGGCGTGGATGATCGCGCGGAATGACGGCGCACATTACGGGCAGCTCATGGTGTACCGCTTCCCCCGCCAGAGCTTGGTGTTCGGGCCGAGCCAGGTGGTCAATCGCATCAATCAAGACACCGAGATTTCGCGGCAGATCTCGCTCTGGGATCAACGGGGTTCGGAGGTCATCCGCGGCAATCTGCTGGTGATACCGATCAAGGAGTCACTCCTGTTCGTGCAGGCGCTCTACCTGCGGGCGCAGGGCGGGCGCATTCCCGAGCTCAAGCGCGTCATCGTCGCCTATCAGGATCAAGTCGTTATGGAGGAAACGCTCGGTGCGGCCTTGACCCGGATGTTCGGCGGTGTGGTATCCGACGAGCGGGGGTCTGTTGCGGCGGCGGCGCCAACCGCGGCAGCCACCGGGGTAGGCCTGGACCAGCAGGTCGCCGAACTGGTCCGCGAGGCCTCTCGCCGCTACGAGGAAGCCATTGCCGCGCAGCAGCGCGGCGACTGGACCACGTACGGCGAGCAGATGCGCCGGGTGCGCGAACTCCTGCAGCGTCTTCAGGAGCTCGTGGGGGGATAGCCGCCGATTCGGCAACAGCCCCGAAGCGTCGAAGGCTTGCGAACGGGTGTGATATCGCTCGCCATGGGCGGGCGAGACCTTGCACCATCCAGCGATGCGCTGTAGCGTCTCGTCTGATCGCTGTTGGACCGTGTGCCCGGAACCCGGCACGAAGTGCAGCTTCAACGCAGGAGCAGAAAATGCGCCACCCCCTCCCCCTCATGACGGCTGCCATGCTGTTCATGGCCTGCCAATCAGCACCCCCGCCCGAAAGCGAAGCCCCCGCGGTGCCCGCCGGACCCGAGCCCGGCACGCCGGAATGGACGCTGCAGAACGCCATGTCGGCGGCGCCACCTTCCATCAGCGCCAGCGCGACGATCATGGCGTGGCCGGCGACCGAGGGCGGCGAGATGACGCAGGTTCGCGCCGGCACCAACGGCTGGACGTGCATGCCCGACATGCCCGGCACCCCCGATAACGACCCGATGTGTGTCGATGCAACATGGTTGGCGTTGTTCCAGGCCTGGCAGGGGCGTCAGCCCTTCACGCCGACCGCCACAGGGATCGCGTATATGCTCCAGGGCGGCTCAGGCGCCAGCGACACGGACCCCTACAAGATGGAGCCCGATCCGGGCCAATCGTGGCTCGTCGATCCGCCCCACCTCATGCTCATTTTGCCGAACGTGGGCGGGCAGGGACTCCCGACGGAGCGCTCGAGTGGTGGCCCCTACGTCATGTGGCATGGCACGCCGTACGCACACGTGATGGTGCCGATCCGGTAGGCGGCAAGACAACGGCGGGGGCCGGCGAGCCGCGGGGCCTTCGCCGGCCTCGGCCCTCCGCTCCAACCGAAACCGCCCGCGTGACCCTTAGGGCGCGCTCGATTGGGATTCCTCGGGGCGGGCCATCCAGCCGTCGAACAGCTCGATGATCCGGTCTCCGTACTGGGCCCACTCCTCGTTGTGCGTCACCTGAATGACCGTGGTCCCCTCATCGTTCAATCGCTTGAGTAGATCCATGATCATCCGCCCCTGACTCGAGTGGAGACTCCCGGTGGGCTCATCGGCAAGAATCAACTTTGGGTTTCCAATCACGGCTCGCGCCACCGCGACGAGCTGTTGTTGTCCGCCGGAGAGCTGACTCGGAAACAGATCCTTCTTGCCCACGATGCTGAAGCGGTCCAGCATGTCCGCCACAAGCCCCTGGCGTTCCTTTTTCTTCACGTCGCGATAGGACAAGGGCAAGTCGAGGTTCTCGGCGACCGTGAGATCGTCTATGAGGTGGTACTGCTGAAACACGAACCCCACGTACTGTTTGCCGAGTTCGGCTCGGCGCCTGAGCTTCAGCGCGTGTACCGGTTCACCCAAGAAGCGGTACTGACCTTCCCACTGCGCATCGAGCATGCCGAGGATCGCCAGCAGGGTGGACTTCCCCGCCCCCGAGGGTCCCATGATCGTGAGGAACTCGCCTTCGGCGACGTCCAGGTCGATCTGGCGTAGTACCCACACGCGGCTGTTGCCGGCGGGGTACGACCTCTCCACACCGCGTAACTCGATCATTGGATTGGCGTCGATGAGACGACCATCGGTCGCTCAGTGGCCGACGTCGAAGCCGTGCGTCTTCAGCTCTTTGGCCTTGCCACCGGCTTCGTCCCGCACCACCTGTCCGTCGAACAAGTGCACGGCCCGATCCGCGTGCTCGGCATAGCGCGGATCGTGGGTGACCATGCAGATCGTCGCACCTTCGTTGTGCAGCTCGTCGAGCAACCCCATCACCGCTTCACCGTTCTTGGAGTCGAGGTTCCCCGTCGGCTCGTCAGCCAGGAGGATCGCCGGCTTGCCGGCAATCGCCCGGGCAACCGCCACACGCTGCTGCTGACCGCCCGACAGCTGGGACGGGTAGTGTTTGGTGCGATGGGCCATTCCAACGCGCTCGAGCGCCTCCTGTACCCGCTGCCGACGCTCGGCAGCCGGCATCTTGCGGTAAGTCAACGGCAACTCGACGTTCTCGTACACGGTCAGATCGCCGATCAGATTGAACGCCTGGAAAATGAATCCGATCTGGCGATTGCGTACGTAGGCGCGCTGGCTGGGGGTCAACTTCGCCACGGCCTCACCCGCCAGCGTGTAGTTCCCGTCGGACGGCGTATCGAGCAGCCCGATGATCGACAGGAGTGTGGTCTTTCCACACCCTGACGGACCGGCGATCGCGACGTAGTCGCCTTCTTTGATCTCGAGATGAACGTCCGAAAGCGCGTGCGTTTCGACCTCGTCCGTGTAGAACACCTTCTTCAAGCCCTCGAGCTTGATGAGCGTGCCGTTACCGTTGCCGTTCGTTGCCATACTGCACTCCTGAGTGTAGGCGAACCATCATCTCGCTTCATGCTTCCCCAAGCGCGGCGTACCGGGAGGGGGAAAGGAGGAAGCGGGTGCTCAGCGAATTCGTACCCTCTCGTACCGGTCCCACTGTGACATATCCGTCAAGATCACCACATCACCCACCACCAGCCCCTCGAGAATCTGAATCGTGTTCACCGATGCACGACCGAGACGGACGCGTACCCGTTCCGCGGCTCCTCCATCCACGAGCTTGAACAGCCCGACCGTGGTCTCGGCCTGTCCGTACGCCGGTCGCCCCACGAACACGACATCGGTGAGCCGCTCGATCTCGATCGTCCCATCCACCGCCAAGTCGGGACGCGAGCCCGGTGGGAGCTCGCCGTCCAGTCTAATATCGACGGACACCGCGCCGGCCTCCACCGCCGGGTCAATGCGTGCCACATGACCAAGTATCGTGTCACGCCGAGTATCGACGTACACCAACTGGCCGAGCGCGACGTCCCGCGCTTGCCCCTGCGGCACCCGCAGGACGGCTTTGAGCCGCTCGGGATTGACCACGCGCGCCAGGGTCTGACCCGGCAGCACATACTGTCCTTCCTCGAGGGCCATGTCCTGCAAGACGCCTCGCATCCCGGCCTTTACCTTCATCGAGTTGATGCGGTCATTCTGGAACTGGACGATGTTGCGCAGCCGCACGACTTGCCCCTCCTGCACGTCGAGCTGGGGCTGGATGGAGTTGGTTACCACTTCGAGCCTCGCCTGCTCCAGTCCGTACCGTGTTTCCATCTCTTCGGCACGTTCGATCGCCGTCTGCGCCTCGGACTCCGCCATGAGGTTGCGCTGGACGAGATCATGCGCCGCCGCCGCCTGCCGCTGGGCGTCGAGGTACTGAGCACGCGTCGTCGCCACCACGCCCGCTTGATTCAACCGCTGGTTCTCCAGGGTTGACCGCAACGTCACGAGCTGCTGCTCGGCCGCCGACAGCTGTCGCTCCGACTCGAGCAGCTCCAACTGGACGTCGGGATTGCTCATCTCGAGCAGGATCGTGTTCTCGTCCACCACGGTCCCGGGCTCAACCAGTTTGCGCTCCACACGACCCGCCGTAATCGCCGGCACGAACCGGATTTGCTCAGGCACCAGGTTTCCTGGGGCACGTACCTGCCGCACCATCGTCCCCCGCTCGACCGTGTCCACCAGCACGAGGGACCGGTTGACGGTGGGGGCCGCGGGTTCGAGTGAGCCGATCGCCATGGTCACAATCACGAGCGCACCCACGGTGAGACCACCGTAGATGAATCGCTTGCGACGCTTGTTCGTGGGCTCGCGCGGAATGTCCACGCGCAACCTCCTTCACGGAACCGGTCCTGGATGAAACCCCTACGTTGCCGGTTGAGAACGGTTTCGTTCTGAAGCAGGCTCCACCAACCCCAATATCAATGAAAGGCGCGTGCCGCGCTGTGGCGCACTCGTAAGATCATTCGGAACAACGACTTAGCGTATCACGAGATGGTGGATCGATTCTCCGGCACGCCGGATTCGGCACGCCCGATCCCACAACCGCACGGTCAGCTCGAGCACTGTCTCGAAACTGGCGACCCTTCCCCCCGTAGGGCCTAGACACTCCCGACCTCACTGGTGTTGCAATGAGCGACTTCCTCCAGGACCTTCGACTCGGCGCGCGCATGCTGCGCAAGCAAGGCGGCACGTCCATTATCGCCGTCGTGGCGCTGGCCCTCGGGATCGGACTCACCACCATGATGTTCAGCATCACGTACGGGGCGCTGTACCGCGGGCTCCCGCTGGAGGATGCCGACCGCATCATGCACCTCGAGCGCACGAACGTGGCCGAGGGCATCAACTCGATGGAAGTCACGATTCACGACTTCCGCGATTGGCGTGCTCAGCAGACCACCTTCGACGACATCGCCGCGTTCTACCAGGGCACGGTCAACGTAAGTGGAAGTGAGGGACGTCCGGAACGGTTCAACGGGGCCTTCATGAGCGCCAACTCCTTCGAGGTGTTGCGTCAGCGGCCGTTGCTGGGTCGCACGTTTCTCGAAGGGGAGGACTCCCCGGACGCGCCGCCGGTGGCCATCATCGGCTACGACGTGTGGGAGACGCGGTACGAGGCCGACCCCGCAATAGTCGGGCGGATGATCCGCGTGAACGGCGAGCCCGCCGAGATCGTGGGGGTGATGCCGCAGGGCTTCTATTTCCCGCTGAGCGAGGCCATCTGGGTACCGCTCACACTCGACCCGGCACGCCTCGAGCGCGGTCAGGGACAGACCCTGGAGGTGTTCGGCCGCCTCGCGCCCGGTGTGACCGTCGATCGGGCCGGGGCGGAGTTCGCCACGATCACCGGCCGTCTCGCGATGGAATATCCCGAGACCAATGAGGGCGTCGGAGCCGTCATGAAGCCCTACACCAAGGAGTACATCGGCGACGAGCCGGCGCGGCTCCTGTGGACGATGCTGGGGGCCGTGTTTTTCGTGCTGCTCATCGCCTGCGCCAACGTGGCGAATCTGCTGTTGTCCCGCGCCGCGGTTCGCTCGCGAGAGGTGGCGGTGCGTTCCGCCTTGGGGGCCAACCGATGGCGGGTAGTCCGCCAGATGCTGGCTGAGACGCTCGCGATGGCGATCGTGGGTGGCGCGATCGGCCTGGGGCTCGCGTGGGTGGGAGTGCAGGCCTTCTGGGCGTCCGTGATCGACACCGATCCGCCCTACTGGATTGACGTCAAGATCGATCCGATCGTCATGATCTTCGTTCTCTCCCTGGTGTTGGTCACGACCCTGTTCGCAGGCTTGCTGCCGGCGCTCCGCGCATCCGGCCAGAACCTCCACGAGACGCTGAAGGACGAGGCCCGGGGAAGCTCCAGCATGCGACTCGGCAAACTCACCCGTGCCCTCGTGGTCGTCGAGGTCGCATTGTCTTGCGGTTTACTCGTGGCGGCTGGGCTCACGATCAAGAGTGTCACCAAGCTGCGCACGCTGGACTATGGATTCGACGCAGAGCGGATCTTCACCGCGCGCCTGGGCCTGTTCGAAGGCACCTATCCGGATTCGCTGGCCCGACAACAGTTCTTCAACGAGCTCCCGACCCGCCTCGTAGCGCTGCCCGGTGTCGAGTCCGCGACCTTGTCGCCGTCGCTGCCGGCGATCGGCGGCTGGGGCGCCGCCTTCGGGATCGAGGGCGCCGAGTATCAGGAGGATCGCGACTACCCGATCGCGCGCTACTCGCTCGTCACCCCGGGCTTCTTCGAGACGTTCAACATGAAGCCGATCCAGGGGCGTGTTTTCGGCGGCCAGGACGACGGCAACAATCTGCCGGTCGCGGTCGCCAACGAGAGCTTCGTGGCGCGGTTCTTCCCGAATGAGGATCCGATCGGCAAGCGCATCCGGCTCGGCCGCTCGGACAGCCAGGGTCCCTGGCGGACCGTGGTCGGCGTCGTCCCGGACACGTGGATGAGACGTGTCGATTCCGACGACCCCTTCCAAGGCGGCTTCTACATTCCGCTGAGCCAGGCGGACGCTCAGTTCCTGAGCATCGCGGTGAAGACCCGAGGTGACGCGGCGGGCATGGCACCCACCGTACGTGGCGCGGTGGAGGCCATCGATCCGGACCTGCCGCTCTACTGGATGCAGACGCTCAAAGAGGGTGTTACCGCCAACACGTGGTTCTATCGGGTGTTCGGATCGCTGTTCATGGTGTTTGGCTTCGCCGCGTTGTTCCTCGCCAGCGTAGGTCTGTACGGCGTGCTCGCGTTCTCGGTGAGCCGGCGCACCCAGGAGATTGGTATCCGCATGGCCATGGGGGCACACGCCAAGGACGTGCTGCGGATGGTGCTCCGGCAGGGCATGACACAAATCGGCGTCGGGTTGGTGTTGGGTCTCGCGCTCGCGGCGTGGCTGTCTCGCCTGCTGCAAATCATCCTCTACGACGTGAACCCACGCGACCCGATGATCTTCTTGGGGATCGTGGCCGTGCTGCTGGCGACCGGGATCCTGGCCAGTGTGGTACCCGCCCGCCGTGCCACCCAGGTCGATCCGTTGGTCGCACTGCGATACGAGTAGGCGCGCCTCGCGCGCCGTCGGCGCCCCCGGGGGCGGCACCGCCACCTCCGCCGGGGAGCCGGCGTCTCGTCGTCGCTTGACAGTACGGGTCCCGGGCCGTCCCTTATCGGGATGCAGGAGTGACGCTTCCTTTCGCACGGCCACCACCCTGCTCTCCAAACGAGGGGCAGATCGGGCCGAGGAGTTGGATTATGGCAGCCAAGAACCCCGCGTCGCGTCCTCGTTACGTCGGCATCGAACTGCGGTTCGGGCCGAATACCGAGTTCTTTCAGTACCTCGATGGACGGGGGAAGACCGCTAAGTACCGCAAGCCGAAGATCCAGAAATCGGCCACCAGCTACGTCGAGTTCACGTCTCAGGTATTCGGCAAGGGCCCGACACACGGCGCTCCCTTTTCCGTGCACTTCAAGGGACTCTCGCCCTTCGAGAAAGGTCGCTATGGGTCCGCGGGCGCTCCGATCCAGGCGCACTTCCGGCCCGACGCCCAGGGCGGCACGTATCAGTACTTCGTGGCCGTGTACGAGGCCGATCGCATCTGGACGGACGATCCGGAGATCATCGTCTGGTAGCGTGGGCGAGTCCGCACGGCAGGGCGGATCTCACCGGGTGAGTCCAACGAGTTCCTGAAAGTCGCGATCGTTCCAGAGGCGGCGAAAGAACACATCTCTCGCCACGATCGCGCGGAACTGTGGGTGGCTGGCGAACAGCCGCCGCAGGGCATCGAGCGCCTTCGTGTCGTGACCAAGGGCGAGTTGGGCCGCCGCCTCGTAGTAGGCAAGGCGCGGCTCGTCCGACGGGCCATCCGCGAGCGTGCGCTCCAGCACGCCGGTCCCGCTGTCCACCAGCCCCCGCTGTGCCAGCACCATCGAGACGAGCATCCGGCCTTGGGCGCGATAGCGCGATTGCGTTTCCGGCTGACTCCGCGCCACCATCTCCCGCGCCAGCGGCCACACCGAATCAGCACCGGTTCCCGCAGTCGCCACCGCGATGAGTTCACAGAGCGGCCATTGTGGGCTCGGATCGCGGTCCGTCCAGTCGGCGCAGAGCTCCGCCGCCTCTTCGGGTCGATCTCCATCCAACAGCACCTGCGCGAGGCGGCGGGCACTATTGCCCGCCAGCGAATTGAGGTCACCGATGCAATCGACCATGCAGGCGAGGAACGGATCCGCCTCAATTGCCCGCTCGGCAAACGCCCGAGCCTCGTCCAACACCTCGCGTCGTCGTAAGACATCACTGAGGGTGCTCAACGCCCGGGCCGGCCACGGGTGGGTGGCGATCGCCGCGCGGAGATCCCGTTCCGCCAGTTCGAGCAGCGCCGATCGATCGGGCACCTCGAGCGGCAGCGGTGGGTCATACAGTCGAAACCTCGCGGCTCCTCGAAGCTCCAGGGCCCGAGGATCCGCCGGGGCGACTCTCACGGCTCGCCCTCCAAGATCGATCGCCGTCTCGAGCGCGCGTTGCACCTCCGTCGCCACCGGCACACCTTGCGTGCGCGCCCGCGCCACCAGCAGATCCGCCCGGTCGAGCGCTGCCCACCCGCGCATCACCAACGGCTCCGCCCACTCACGATCCAGTGACGCGGCCCGCCGCAGGAGCGAGTCCGCCGTGGCAAGCGCCACGCCGCCGCCATCGAGGTCACCGGCAAGGCGAAGGCTCTGCGCCACCGTCCGCTGGCGTTCCGCACGCTGGAGGAACGTCCACGCCTCGTCGCTGTCGGTCCCGGCCCTTCGGACGAGCACGCTGACCTCCGGGCCCACCCACTCGCGGAGAAACTGCTGCACCGAGTCTGCCAGCTCATTGCGCAGGCCGAGCGGCTCGCCCAGCGGGGCATCGAGAGTCTTGCTTCCCACTTGGCGTACGTTCACCGCATCGGTGAGTCGCAAGGTCACCCGCACCCGACCACCCACTTGAAGCACACTCCCACCGATCACGGTGCCAACGCGCAGCTTGCGCACGAGCGAATCGAGCGGAACCTCGCGCCCGCGAAACTCCTGCATCGCACTCAACGGGATCACCGACAGCGGCTCGACCCGGCTCAACATGTCCACGATCTCGTTCGTCAGCGCGTCGGCGAGGTAGTCCAACTGAGGCGAGTCACGACCTTCCAGGTAGGTCACGCCGATACGCCGATGGTCGAGCGGCTGAAGCGACAGCTGCACGCGATCCACGGCGTCGGACCGGGGTCCAAGAAGTACACCACCGATAACCAACAGCACCACGATCATCGAGCCGGCGATCCACAGAGCCCTCTGCCTGGACCGCGTTCCCGGCACACGGCGTCGTTCCGCCGAGTCGACGGTCGCGACGGCCTCAGACAACGCTTCCGAGAACTGACGCGCGGATGTGAAACGGTCCGCGGGTGTCTTGGCGAGTGCTCGGAGCACCACTTGCTCCACGACAGGCGGCACCGATTCCCGTGTCACCCGGATGCTGGGCACCCGCTCCAACGCGTGCTTCGCGAGAATCGCGCGTGCCGTCGTTCCGGTGAACGGCGGCTCCCCCGCCAACATCTCGTACAATACGCACCCGAGGGAGTAGATGTCGGTGCGCGCATCGACATCGCGTTCCGCCGTCGCCTGCTCGGGGCTCATGTAGGCGGGCGTGCCCAATGAGAGGCCGGTCTCGGTCAGTCGATCCGTATCGGTGGCGGCGCTGACCGCGAGCGCGATCCCGAAGTCCGCCACGACGGGCTGACCGTCCTGCAGCAGGATGTTCTCGGGCTTGATGTCGCGGTGGATCACGCCGCCTCGGTGCGCGAAATCCAGCGCGCTCGCGACACGCACCACGATGGCCACACTCTCCCCCAGCGACAGCTGTTTCTCGCGATTGAGCTTCGTCCGCAGCGATTCGCCTTCGACGTAGGTCACGACCTGGAACAGGAATCCGCCGGCCTCACCGGAGTCATGCAGTTGCAGGATGTGGGGATGCTGGAGACTCGCGGTGAGCTCGATTTCCTTGAGGAACCGCTCGACCCCGAGCTGCGCCGCCAATTCCGGACGCAGCACCTTGATGGCGACTTGGCGGTTGTGCTTGAGGTCGCGAGCGAGATAGACCACCGCCATACCCCCACTACCGAGCTCCCGCTCGATCGTGTATCGCGCGCTCAGCGCCGCCTGGAGATCCTGCAGTCGCATGTCCACCGGCACCTCCCTGGGGCGCCGAAGTCACTAGCGATGATAGGGCCCGGCTCACAGCCCGTCCAGCACGGCTCGTCGGATCTCAACAGTGACGCTAGTCTTACAGGGTGCCGACAAAGGAGTCACGATGACCCCGGCTTCCACACCCCGGCTGTCCGCTCTTCCTCGGACCTGGCCGATCAGCATGACCATTCCGTTCCTCACCGCGGCGTTCAGCGTCTGCTCGCCGGTGACGGATGCATCCGACACCGCAATCTCGCGCGAGCAGCTCGACGTCGAGACGGTCGTGGCCGGACTGGATACGCCGTGGGACCTGCTGTGGGGTCCTGACGACTACCTCTGGGTGTCGGAGCGTCACGGCGCCATCTCCCGTGTGCACCCCGGCACGGGTGAGATCACGCCCATCGGCCAGCTCCAGGTGGAAGAAACCAGCGAAAGCGGGCTCATGGGGATGGCACTCCATCCACGGTTCGACACGGAACCGTACCTCTATGCCGCACACTCGTATCGCACGAGCGACGGGATCCGGAACCGCCTGGTGCGCATGCGCTATGACGGCTCGTCTCTCGGCACACCGGTCACGCTGCTTGCCGATATTCCCGGCAATCGGAACCACGACGGGTCGCGACTCGTCGTCGGGCCCGACGACCACCTCTATATGACCACGGGTGACGCGGGGAGAGCTGAGCTCGCGCAGAACCTGGAATCCGTCGCGGGCAAGGTACTGCGTCTGGCCCTCGACGGCGCGCCGGCCCCCGGCAATCCCTTCGGTACGCCGGTGTACTCCTTCGGCCACCGGAATCCACAGGGCATCGTGTTCCATCCACAGCGGGGACTGCTCTATGTGGCTGAGCATGGGCCCTCCGACAATGACGAGGTGAACCTGGTCGTGGCGGGCGGCAACTACGGGTGGCCCAGCGTCCACGGCTTCTGCGATGGAGACACCCCAGGTGAGGACCTGGTGTGTGACAGTATCGAGGTGGTGCAGCCGCTCGCGGCTTGGACGCCGACGGTCGCACTTTCCGGACTCGCGTACCACGATGGCCGTGGCATCCCCGGCTGGAAGGGAAGTCTCTTGGTGACATCACTCGCCGGCGCGACGCTGTTTCGCCTGCAACTGACGGACGACGGATCGCGGGTCACCGGGCAAGAGGAGTTCTTCCGCGGGGAGTACGGCCGGTTGCGGGACGTTCTGGTGGGACCCGCCGGCGAGGTCTATCTGGCAACCAGCAACCGGGACGGGCGCGGGCGTCCGCGGGAAGGGGACGATCGGATTCTGCGGGTAACCCTCACGGCGCGCTAGACAGCCGCGCTCTTCGATCGCGGTTCACCGCCTTCTGCCGGGCGCCGGGACGGGCCATCTTACGGACATATGGAGCACGCCGAGGGGCCGAACCGCTATCTCAAGGAACTTGGGCTTTCGCCCCAGGCCACCCAAGCGGAGATTCGCGAAGCGTACCGCGATCTCAGCAAGGTGTGGCACCCGGATCGCTTCGGTCATGATCCTAAGCTGCGCGCGAAGGCCGAGGAGCGGCTCAAGAGCATCAACGAAGCGCACGAGAAGCTTCGCGGCTACACGCCGCCGCCGGTCTCGGCCGGCGGCCAGCGCGCACACGTCGGCGGCCCGCGCGTCCTCCAACCTCGCCGGTCGTTCATTCCGAAGGACCGCACGTGGGTCGTGGCCGTGGCCGTCGCCGTGCTGGTCACCTTGCTGCTGGTATTGACGGCGCTTTAGGTCCACGCCGGTTCAACGCGGCGTCGGAACATCCGAGGAGGTGCGACGTGCCTATTGCACTTGGACTCACGACGCTGCTCCAGGGTCTCTACGCGTTGCTCTGGATTCTCGTGGTGCTGGATATCGGCTCGGCCACGCTCACCATCCACAGTCTCCCCGAGTGGACCGGCGTCCAGCTGATTGTCGGCGTGGTCGGGGTTCTTGCCGCCGGGTCGGTACTGGGCGTGGTGATGCACACGCTGTCGCGCAACCTGTTCCGCCATCAGAAGGACCTCTGGTCCTTCCGAGTCCTTACGAGCGCGTCGACTCGCAAGCGCCTCCGGGCCGCCGGCATCTCCTCGCCGAGCGGCGGCGCGCCCACGGTGGACGAGATCATGGATCCCGGCGACGAGGATCGCGTGCGCAAGGCAGGCGAATTCATGCACGCGCTGGACTACGTGGTCATGCTCCGGGCACCCGAGGTCTTCAAGTCGATCCAGGTGTACCGCGACCAATACCGCATCGCTCGCGGGTTCATCGCCCCATCCGTGGCGTTTGCCCTCGTCCTGCCATGGTGGGAACCGATTCGGTTGGTGGAAGGAGCGGGACGCCTCGGGCCGTTTCCCGTCGTCGGGCTTCAATTGTCCTTGCTGGCGATTCTCGTCGCGTGCGTCACCTTCCTCGCGTTCCGCGAGCGCGCGTTCCGTTACGCGGCGGCGCGCGTGCTGAGCTTTGTGACGCTGGAGGGCGGATCGGGCCGGCACGCCGCGACCTAGAGCGCACCCCGCGCCGGTCGCGATCCCGGCCAGATGCGCCATTCTGTTTTGCCGCGCCACCTACAGATCCGAAGTGCAATGCGGGCAGCGCGTCGCCTTGATCGCAATCGTCGAGAAGCAGCGCGGGCAGTCCTTCTTGTCCGGTGGCGGGGGCGCCACTTCTTCCTGACGCTGTAGCCGGTTGATGCCTCTAATGAGCAGGTACACGGCAAACGCGACGATCGCGAAGCTCACGACGTTGTCCACGAACAGTCCGTAGTTGATGGTCACCGCCCCCGCCTCCTGTGCAGCCCCCAGCGTCGCGTACGGACCGGCCATTTCCCCCGCCTTGAGCGTCAGGAACAAGTCCGAGAACGTGACGTTGCCGAGTAGCAATCCGATCGGCGGCATCAGAATATCTGACACCATGGACTTGACGATCGTGCCGAATGCGCCGCCGATGATGATACCCACCGCCATGTCCACCACGTTGCCGCGCAGGGCGAACTTCTTGAACTCGCTGAGCATTGGCTCTCCCCGTGAGTCAGGCGGTGAGTTTATCCCCATGAGGCGCACCTCGACAGATCGCCTGACGTTGGCCGTCCCTCCGTTGGGGCCGATGCCCCCGTCCACCCCGGCCCCTTGAGGAAAGCCCCTCGCCGTACGAATGTCCGGGCCTCGTGACCACACCTCCGCGTCGAGCCAAGGCGTTCGACCGCTCCATCGTCGAGGGCCCCATCCTGCCCGCCGTGTGGCGGCTGGCATGGCCCACCATGCTGCAGAATATCTTCGGTGGACTGCAGGGGATGATCGACCACGCGATGGTCGGACACTACGTCGGGTACACCGGCAACGCAGCCATCGGCGTCGCCTGGCAGATCTTCCTGGTCGTCATCATCTTCATCACGTCGCTCTATACCGGCATGGGTGTATTGGTCGCTCGATTCGCGGGCGCCAACGATCCCGACCAAGTCGACCGGACGGTCTACCAGGCGTTCCTCACCTCGACCGGCCTTTCCGTCGGCATCCTGGCGCCAGTCGGTTATGTGCTGGCACCGTCCCTCCTGTCCCTCGTCAACGCCGCGCCCGAGGTCCAGGCGGAAGCGCTTCCCTACCTGCGCACCATGTTCCTGTTCAGCTTCGGGATGCTGACGTTCTTCATGCTCGGGGGCGCGCTGCGGTCTGCCGGTGACGCGCAGACGCCGCTACGACTCGGCATCGGTATCACGATCCTCAACATCGTTCTCAACGTCATCCTGATTCGCGGACTCGGTCCGATTCCCCGCTTCGGTACCACCGGCGCAGCCATGGGCACCGTGATCGCCGGCGGGCTGATGAGCCTGCTCGGCATCTACCTGCTTCGGGCCGGACATCTCGTCGTGAGCCTCCGACACATCACGAGTTGGCGACCCGACTGGCCGATCATTCGCGAGCTGTTTCGGTTCGGCCTGCCGACCGGCGTGCAGGGCATTGCCATGAACGTCGGGGGCGTGTTCCTGCTGCGGTTCGTCGGTTCCGTCGCCCGAAGCGCCGAAGCGCAAGCGGCGTACGCCCTGGGGTACACCGAGCTCTTCTCACTTATTACCTGGACCTCCGTCGGCCTCATGGGCGCCGCCGCGGCCGTGGCCGGCCAGAACCTCGGCGCGCAACGCCCGGACCGCAGCGCCCACGCCGTACGGGTCGCCGCGTTCATCGGCCTCGGTGTCGCCGCGATCGTCGGCACCGCGTTTCTGACCATACCCCACCTGATGTTCCGGGCGTTCGGCATCGAGGATCCGGGGGTGATCGAGATCGGTGTCCAGCTGCTTACCTACCTCAGCGTGTCCGGTCTGTTCATCACCGTGGCACTCACGTACACCGGTGGCCTCCAAGGTACGGGCGACACGAAGAGCCCGCTGTACATCTCGCTCGTGTCACAGCTCGCCATCCCCCTCGGCATGTGCGCCGTCATTCAAGCCACGCGTGAACTCCACCCCGCCGACATTTGGCTCGCCATCCTCATCGGGCACGCGACGCGATGCGCCCTCAGCCTCTTCCGCTTCAGGCAAGGCAAATGGCGCACGATCGAGGTGAGGGTGGCCAGGTAGGCGATTGGGCCGGGCCGACGGTTGCCACCACCACACCTCGCTCCCGAAGATCCGTGCGGCGTTTCCCGGAAACCGTGAAGACCCAAAAAACTGCAGCTTGCCCTGCTCCCCCACCCGACGATAGCATTGGCCGTGTAATCGCGCCATAACTGCACAAACTGCACGCACCGGCTTGGGGCGTTGAGGGGGCGAAAGGGGGCCGCAGCAGTTGGGACCGTGCGGTTGCCGGTCCTCGTCCTGCGCGCTGCTGTCGAGCGCGAATTGGCGAGCCTTTCCCTGCGCCAAGCCGCCCGCGAGATCGGCCTGAGCCCCAACGCGCTCCGGAACTTCGTGCGCGGCGCCCACCCCCGCGCCACCACACGACAGCGACTCGAACACTGGCTCGCGTCCAGAGGTGCTCCGGGTCGCGGACCGTCCCTGTCACGATTCCTCCGCCTGATCGAGCAGGTGACGCCTGACCTCCCGCCCCGCGAAGCCCAGGCACTGGGCCGCGAGATGAGCCAACTCCTGGTTGACGCGTATCAACGCCAGCGACTACCCCCGCCGCGCTGGGTCAGCGAACTGGCCCGCCACTACTCGACACATCCCGACTGACGCCGGCCCGGCGCCGAGTTGACTCGGCGCGCTCGCCGAGCGTATCCTCGGCTGTGCAGTTCGTGCAGTTCTGACTCCGTCGTTGAGAGGACCACGCTGTCGCCTGCCAGCCCGCGCGTTCTCGTAGTTGAAGCCGACCCCGCCGTCCGGCGGGTAGTGGCCCGTGTGCTATCAGTTTGCGGCTGCGATGTTCACGAGGTCGGAACCGGCGAGGCCGCGCTGGTCGCCGTCGTGCGCGAACCGTTTGACGCCGTCGTCTCCGAGGTGGATTTGCGGGGCCCAATGGATGGTGCAGCACTATGGCGCGCCGCCGTAGCTGAACGACCCGAGCTCAAGAACAGATTCGTGTTCCTCAGCGCATTGGGCCGGTTGCCAGTGCCGAGCGCGTGCCTCGTAACAAAACCGTTCCATCTGTCGGATTTGCGGAACGCGGTCCAGTCGGCGCTCAGGGAATAGATATCAGTGGGACAGAGGGACAGGGTGATCCGCGTCCGAAGAATGATTATCCGCGAACGGGAAACGAGACCGCGCCGTTTCCACTCCCCTCAACCAATCTCCCTCCCCCCAGGGAACGATGATTCATCCGAGTGCCGGCAAGCGGATCGGCAGCCGTCGGATGCGCGTTCCAGTCAATTCAAACAGCACATTGGTGACCGCGGGAGCGATCGGCGGAACCGCTGGCTCTCCCACGCCACCTGGTTCTTCGGTGCTCTCGATCAGATGCACGTCGACCTTCGGTGTCTCGTACAGGCGCAGCATCTGATAGTTGTCGAAGCTCCCCTGTCGAACGCAGTGGGCTTAGGTTGGAGCCCAGATCTGGCCCCGATCCGCACGCACATCCGCGGTCCAGTTCATCGGTTCCATCGTGGCGCCGGACGAACAACGAACAGCCGTGCAAGGGGCAACGGGCAACGGGGGTGGTTGGGCGCGGATGGCGGAGGCGCTTGGGCCGGGCCGACGGTTGCCGCCGCCTAAGCCCCACCTCCCTCCTCCATCGCACGCTTGAGCAGCGAGATCTGTCCGGTGTGATACGCGTCGTGCTGCGCCAGCCCGTGCAGCATCACGTAGAACGAACCTTCATTGTGCCCGTTGCCCCCCACGGTCTCATCGAGGCGCGCGGGAGGGAACTCCCTGATGGCCAGCCGCAACCGGCGGTGCGCTTCGGCCAGCCGACTGCGTGTCGCCTCCCACGCCGCATCATCGACGGGGCCCACCGGTGGCCAGTCCGCCTCGCCGTCAAGTGGGCGGAGATCCCGGGTAAGCCTGCCGGCGACCTCCGTGGCCCACGACGTCATGTGCAACACGATCTCCCAGATGGTATGGGCAGCCCGGATGGGCCGCGCGGCCGCATGGGCCGCGCTCACGCCCTCGAGCGCTTCCTGAATCGCCGGACCATGCCAGGCTCCACCGTGAAGCATGCGGTCGATGGCATCCGCGATCCGGTCGCTCTCGCGCAGCACTCCCTGCATCGTTTCCTCCTCGATTGAGCAACCTATAACAGTACCTTTATTGGTTACAGTATGCTCCGACTTGACTAACTTGTCAATAGCCTATTATAGGTTAGTTAATGGTGGTCCCAGGAGGGCCCATGGCCCCGCACAGCACTCACAAGCCCTTTCGGTGGATCGGGGGGCACCTTGCCCTCGACTTCAACAACACGGTGGATTGGTCCGGGCTCACGGCGACCGAAGGAGAGCTCCTCACCGACGTCCGTCGCTTGGTCGATTGGGGGAACGAGGCCGATGTGCTGGCGCCCAGAGACGGGCGGCACCTGCGTTCGCGGGTGGAGGGTGACCCCAACGCGGAGCAACGTGTCTTGGACCGAACGCGGGCGTTCCGGGACTCGGTCCACGCGATCTTCTATCCGCTCGCCCAGGGCGAAGCGGCCGCGGCGGAGCATCTTCAGCAGCTGAACGCGCTACTCGCTTCCCTACCGGCGCAGGTGGAGCCGGTCGGCTCCGGAGGGACCTACGAGTGGACCTCGCGCGGCGAAACCGACGCCCACGCGACGCTGCTGTGGTCCGTTGCGTGGGCGGCGGCCCAACTCCTCACGTCGGCGGAGTTGCCCCTGGTCAAGACGTGCGCGAACGAGCGCTGCGGCTGGTTGTTCGTGGATCGCAGCCGCAAACACAACCGTCGCTGGTGCGAGATGAGCGTGTGCGGCAACCGCGCCAAGGCGCGGAGGTTCCAGAAGAGGAAGCAAGGCAAGCGGTAGATGGCGCGATGTGCTTCAGTTAAGGCGGGCGCTTGGCCCGCGAACGCGACGCTCCCAGCACGGCCAGGCAGTAGGGAAGAGTCGGCTAGATCCGGCTCCGCGCCAAGCCGTGAAACAGTAGCAGGCTCGCTGTCAGGAGGATCACGGCGCCGGCCTGGTGGAGCGCGGCGAGCCAAACGGGCGCGACGAGCAGCAGCGTGGCCACACCGAGAGCCACCTGGCCGACGGCCACGAGGGGGAGCAAATCCAGCCAACGACGCACGCCGGACGGCAGGTCCGCACCAACACCGCGGAACCAGGCGTAGGCGACGGCGAACAGTGTTACGATGCCGATCACACGGTGATTGAACTGCACCGCGATCACGTTCTCGAACACGTTCCGCCACCACGGCTCGATCGCCATGTAGCCGGACGGCACCAGCCGGCCGCCCATGAGCGGGAACGTGTTGTACACTCGGCCGCCGTCGAGTCCCGCGACAAACGCTCCGGCGATAGCCGCGACGAACACGAGGCCAACCAGAAAACCCGCGAACCGGAGAACGACACGGAGATCCCGGTCGGTGCTGGCGCGTGGGAGCTCACGCATGAACAGATCCGCCGCCGTCCAGACGGCCACCACATAGATGATCAGCGCGAGCCCGAGGTGCGCGGCAAGACGGTACTGGCTCACGTCGGTCCGCTCGGCCAACCCACTCATCACCATGAACCAGCCGAGTGCACCTTGTGCAGCGGTGAGCGCCAACAGCAATCCAAGACGCCATGTGAGCCCACGTGGTAACCCGCCTCGCACGAGGAAGTACACCAGCGGCACGAAGAACACGACCCCGATAAGGCGCGCCCACAGGCGATGCAGATACTCCCAGAAGAAGATGTTCTTGAACTCGGCCAGCGTCATGCCCCGGTTCAGCTGCTGGTATTCGGGGATCTGTTGATACGCCCGGAACACGTCACTCCACGCCTCCTCGGTAAGAGGCGGGATCGCACCCGTGACGGGGGCCCACTCGGTAATGCTAAGACCGGATTCCGTCAGTCGGGTGACGCCTCCAATCACGACGATCAACAGCAGCATCACCGACCAGACGCCCAACCACCACGCGACGGCACGACGGCGAGCGGGGGCGAGTTCGGGATACGGCAGTGCAGTGTCGGTCATCGGTGCACGGAAAAACGTCAGGAAGCGGGGACGAGGCAATCCCACCAACCGCTCGGTTCCACGTCCGTTCTGAACGAGTGCGCCCCGGTCTCCTCAATCCCGAGCCCAAACCTCGCCCTTGCGGAATTCGGGGCCGGGGTCCAGCTTCGATAATTAACCCTCCCGCTGAGGAGCCCACCCTGCGCCCACTTCGTGTCGGCGTCATCGATCTCGTCACCAAAGGTCCAAACCGTTCACTCTACGGATGGGTGATGCATGCCAACCTGGCGAGCATCATGCCGCAGGTCGTCGCTACGTGGTGCGAACAAGACGGGCATGACGTCAAGTACCTGTGCTATACAGGCCGAGAAGAGTTGGTCAACGAGTTGCCGGCCAATCTCGACATCGTGTTCATCAGTGCCTTCACGCAGGCAGCCCAGCTCTCCTACGCCATCAGTGCGATGTGTCGAAGCCGCGGTGCGGTGACCGTGCTCGGGGGACCGCACGCGCGGTGTTATCCCGAGGACGCCCGGCTGTATTTCGATTATGTCGTCGGGTTCGGAAGCCAGGCAGTCATCCGTGACATTCTCGCGGACGGAGACCGCCACAGGCCCATGGGGCGGCACCTGTCGGCGGCGGGGCAGCCTCAGGATCTACCCGGCGTGGAGGAGCGCTGGAAATTCGTCGAGCTCACACTCCGCAAGGCGCCACTCATCAAGATCGTTCCGATGCTTGGCAGCCTGGGGTGTCCCTACACCTGCAGCTTCTGCATCGACTCGGAGATTCCCTATCAGCCGATGGACTTCGACGTGATGCGGAATGACCTCCGGTTCCTGCAGAAGAAGTTCTCCCGGCCGCGGATTGGATGGCACGACCCGAACTTCGGCGTGCGGTTCGACGACTACATGGATGCCATCGAAGACGCCGTGCCGCAGGGGGCGATCGACTTCATCGCGGAGAGCAGCCTGTCGCTCCTGAAGGAAGACCGCCTCCAGCGCCTGAAGCGTAACGGGTTCAAGGCAATCCTGCCGGGTGTCGAATCGTGGTACGACCTGGGGAATAAGTCGAAGACCGGCGCCCGTCAGGGAATCGAGAAGGTCCAGCAGGTTTCCGATCACATCCGCCTGATCCAGGAGTACATCCCCTACATTCAGACGAACTTCGTGCTCGGCCTAGACAGCGATGCTGGGGCGGAGCCGTTCGAACTCACGAAGCGGTTCGTGGACATGACGCCCGGCGCGTTCCCGGGCTATTCGCTCCTTTCCGCCTTCGGGCGGGCCGCTCCGCTGAATCTCCAGTATCAGCGGTCGGACAGGGTGCTGCCGTTCCCGTTCCATTTCCTCAACAACAACCACGCGATGAACGTGACGCCGGCCAATTACGGGTGGACCGAGTTCTACGATCACGTCATCGACCTGACCCGACACACGTTCTCGTGGAACGCCATCACCCGGCGCTTCCGCGCGATGGGCGATACGATCCCTCGTTGGATGAACGTGGTGCGCGCCGTTTCGTCGGAGGGTTTCGGTCGGCTTCGCTACTATCGGGAGATCCGCCAGCGTCTGCAAGAAGACCTCTCGATGCGACGCTACTTTCATGGCGAAACTACGGACTTGCCAGCCTTTTTCGAGGAGCGGGTGAAGCGGGATCTTGGTTCGTTGTGGGATTGGCTACCAAACGGGGCGCTGCATCACGATCAGAACGCCTACCTCAAGTCGGAGGGGGTCCCGGCTCTGACGGCGTTGGAGCTTGGACCGCGAGCGGCGCTGGCGTCTCAAGCGTAGGTCGCGACTCGCGACCTACCGCTGCCGACGCCTGCGCCGCTTCGCCTGCTCCGCCTTGCGGCGGCGGGCCAGACTGGGCTTCACGTAAAACCGCTTCGCCCGCAGGTCCTTTAGGATCCCGGCCTTCTGTACCTTGCGGCGAAACGTCTTGATCGCCCACTCGACGTGATCGCCTTCACCTAGAATGACTTCTGCCATGCGTTCTCCCTGCTGCGTGATCGGTCATCACGCAAACGGGGCCAACCCGAACGCGTCGGGCCGGCCCCGTTCGCGAGACCTCAAGACGAGGTCAGGTCACCCACCGAGCTTCACGACGTTAGCGGCGGCCGGACCCTTCTGACCGTCCACGATGTCGAACTGCACGGCCTCACCCTCACGGAGGGACTTGAAACCCGTGCCCTGAATAGCGGTGTGATGGACGAAGCAGTCGCGCTCACCATTGTCGGGCGTGATGAAGCCAAAGCCCTTCTGGTCGTTGAACCACTTCACTTTGCCGGTGACGCTCATTCCGCACTCCTTGGAAAGTTGCTGATGTCCGTCGGAGTCCGGAAAAACCGTACCTACCGACCTACATCACGCTACGCGGACATTCCCCCGCGCCGGGTGGCCGCACCATGCGGCGCTCATGCAAGAAAACAGGGAAACCAGAGCGTGCTGCCTGGCTTCCCCCGTGCAGACTTCGCTACCGAGACCAGCCCACGGGCCGGCCGTTGCCCTATTCTACACGCCATCGCGTGTCAAGGAAAGGGGCAAGCCCGTTCCCGCCCTCGGGAGTGACGTGGGGCCTCCTCGAAGCTGGTGTCGTGTCCCACAAGTTCCTGGCAGAAGGCGAGGCCCGGCGGCTCCCTTTTGCGTTCGCAGCGGGACCCACCGGGACGCGCGATCCAGCTACGAATTCCGGTGACACGACTAATTCCGCGGTACAACCCCCTGCAGGCCGCGGCTCGCCAGCATGGCATTGAACGTGGCCAACTCGTTCCGGATGAGCCCTTCGTACTCCTCCTGCACCGCCAACACCTCGCCGTGCAACTCCGCGTGCACGGCCTGGTGCTGCGAGGTCGGGGCAAAGTCCGAACTCTCGACGCTTCGTGTAAGATACGCGACCTGCTGAGCGATCCTCGTCGGCCAGCGCACGCCATCCTGTCCGTGCCCGGTCAGCCGCAGCTGATACAGCTTGGCCTCCGCTGCCGTGAACTGCTCTTCCAACGCAAGGGCGGCCTCCCAGGCGTCACGCGCGCCCTCCCCGTCATGCGTTCGCCGCAAGGCCCGCAACTGCCCGCGGATCGATTCCGCGCCATTGATGACCGTCACGGCCCGGTCGAGGTCGTCCCGCAACTCCGTCGCGAGACGGTATTGCTCCGCGATTTCAGACTCAGAACCGCGGGAGTTCGGATCCTTGCGCACCTCGATGGACTGCTCTAGCTCTTGGCCGTCCACCTCGAGCTTCACGGTGTACCAACCAGGCGGCACCAGCAGTGACATGGTCCCGAGCCCGGGAGCCGGCCGCCAGCCCGAATCCCCAACCTCCACCCAGGGGGCGTGCAGCGGTGAGGTGCGGAGTCGGGGCTCCAGCGACTCGGCCTCCCGCAGATCCCACCACACCCGATTCATTCCGGCCGACGCCCCACCCTTCATGGACCGCACGGTGGCGCCTTCCCTATCCACGATGGTGATCGTCACGCTGTCTCCCGACTCGGAAGGCAGGTAGTAGTTGATCGAAGCACCGTCAGGCGGATTCCGTCCTGCGGTCGGATCCTGGAAGGACGCGTACGGCGGAACGGTCGCTCGGAATCGGTATACGGGTCGCGGCGTGAAGAGGTGCGCCCGCGAACCCGCCGCCACCTCGGGCGTGAGCTGCTGGAGCGGCGTAATGTCGTCGAGGATCCAGAATCCCCGTCCATACGTGCCCACCACGAGGTCGTTGAAGTGTTCCTGCACCACCAGCCAGTACACCGGCGCGTGGGGCAGATTCGACTGCAGGGGCTGCCACCCATCGCCGCCGGTGAACGACACGTACAACCCATTCTCCGTCCCGGCGTAAAGCAGTCCCCGGCGTACCGGGTCCTCGGCGATGGCGTGCGTGTAGCTCAAGGGACTCTTCGGGATGCCATTCACGATGAGATCCCACGAGCGCCCATAGTCCCGCGTGCGGTACAGCCACGGATCACGGTTGTTGGCCTGATGCCCATCCACAGCGAGATAGGCGGTGCCAGCGTCGTATCGTGACGCTTCGATGTTCCGGATCGATCCCCAAATCGGAAGGCCCGGGAGGTTTCTCGTCACGTCCGTCCAGGTTGTGCCGGCGTCGCGCGTGACGTGCACCTTGCCGTCATTGGTGCCGACCCAGATGAGCCCCGGTGTGACCGGCGACTCCTCGATTGCGAACACCACTCCGGCGTACTCGACGCCGATGTTGTCCGGGGTGAGGCCGCCCGAGAGTCCCATCCTGGTCGTGTCGTTGCGTGTCAGGTCCGGGCTGATCACCTGCCAACTGCGGCCACCGTTGGTGGTGACATGCACGTACTGGCTACCGGTGTACACCCTGTCGTGGTCGTGCGGCGAGATCGTGAGCGGTGGATCCCACACGAAGCGGTATTCCAGCTCCCCCGCTGGCCATCCGATGGTGCTCTTGGGCCACACCTCGACGTTGTGCACCTGCTGCGACTCGAGGTCCATGCGGGTCACGATCCCGCCGATCGCCCCGGAACCCGACGCACTGGACCAAACGATGTTCGGATCCTCGGGATCCGGCGTCGCGAACCCACTCTCGCCTCCGCCGACGTCGTGCCATGCGCCACGAGGAATGTTGCCCACGGAGCCCAGGAAGCCGTCGTAGAATGTTCGGGACGGCCCCCGGGCCGACTGTCCGTCCTGCCGGTTGCCGTACACGTAGTACGGGATCCGGTTGTCCACCGTCACGTGGTACATCTGCGCGATCGGCAACTCCACCCTTCGCCAGGTAACGCCACGGTTTAGCGAGATATCCAGGCCGCCGTCATTCGCGAGGGCTAAGCGATCCGCGTTCATCGGATCGATCCAGATGTCGTGGTTATCGCCCCACGGCGCTGATCGCCCCTCGGACACCACGGCGTCCGCGCCGCCGTTCAGCGTCGTCGCGAAGCTCGCCGAGAGGAAGTACGCCTCCATGTCGTCCACGGGCGACACTTCGACGCGGCTGTAATAGTGGGTCCGGCCCGCGAGATTGCGATCGTGGCTCACAAGCAGCCAGTGTTCGCCACCGTCATCCGATCGCCACAGCTCGCCACTCTCGGTCTCCCGCCCGTGCCACGGCACCCCGTCGCCCGTCTCGATGAGCGCATAGATACGGTCGGAGTTGGTGGGTGCGATGGCAAGCGCGATCTTCCCCACTGGCTTCGTCGGGAGTCCAGTGCCTTCCAGTTTGGTCCACGTGTCCCCGCCGTCGCGTGACATGTAGATGCCGCTGCCCGGGCCACCGCTTTCCCTGCCCCACGTGTGGATCTCGAGCTGCCACATGCCCGCGAACAGGATGCGTGGGTTGTTCGGATCCATCACGAGGTCCGAGGCTCCGGTGTTCTCGTCCACGAACAGCACGTGCTCCCATGTCCGACCGCCGTCGCGCGTGCGAAAGATGCCCCGCTCGGGCTGCGGGCCGTAGCTGTGTCCCATCGCCGCGACGAACGCCACGTCGGGATCACGCGGATCGACCGCGATGCGACTCACACGACCGGTATGCTCCAGGCCGAGGAGCGTCCAGTGCTTGCCGGCGTCGGTCGAACGGTACACGCCCATGCCGAGCGAGATGTGGCTCCGAATGTTGGATTCGCCCGTCCCGACCCATATCACGTTGGGGTCGGAAGGTGCCACCGTGATCCACCCGATCGACTGCACGACCTGCTCGTCGAAGATCGGCTCCCAGTACGTGCCTCCGTCTGTGGTTTTCCATATCCCGCCAGACGCCGCTCCGGCGTAGTACGTGCGCGGGTCGCCTGGTATGCCCGCGACGGTGGTGACGCGATTGCCTTCCGGGCCGATGTAGCGGTATTGCATCGCGTCGAACCTGGACGATTCGACCTGTTGGGCGTGCAGCGAAGCAAGTGGCAGGAGGGTGATCAACAACGTCGCGGTGCGGTACATGATGGGCCTTGGGTGTCGGGTTCTGGTTGATCAAGGTCAGGACCGAGGGTCTGTGGTCTGTTCCGGCGAAACATGCAGGCGTGCGCGCCGAGACGCGAGAGCTCCGCTCACTTCCCCGTCGCGAACCGCGCCCCATCCTCTCCCTCCCTTCTCACATCCCACCCCCGTTTGTACGTTGCACGCCGCACACACTCCCCGACCCCGCGAGACCTGATGTCACTGACGCTCCGTCAGACCCGCTACTTGGCCTTTCTGCTCCTCGCCGCCTGCGCCCCCGCGAGCGCACCGGTTCCCGAACCGGTTTCCGAGCCCGCACCTCTCCCCGGTGACAACTACGCGCTGGTCTACGCCGAACGGGGGAAGCTCCGATATCTCGATACGCGGGCAGGGCGGGACCGGGTGATCGCGGACGGAGTAACCGAGATCCTGATGGCCCAAGCGACCCCATCGGGGAATCGAGTCGTCGTCGCGTTTGCGGGACCGAACGCCACGCGTGCTGTGATGGTGAACCTGGAAGACGGTGCCGTACGCACGATTCGTGATGGCGTGATCGGCGAACGGTATACCGCGGCATGGTCCACCGACGGCTCGCGGCTCGGCGTCGGTTTTCGCGGCGACGCAAGCGGCGGCATTCTCGTGCTCGACCCGCCGGGCGACCTGCGCACCATGGGGTGCCGCGCGTCGAACCAGATGATGGCGTGGCAGTCCGCGACCCGAGCGATCGTGCACGGCGGTGCAAACCACTACACCGTCAGTGCGTCGGACTGCGCGACCATCTCGACGCTTCAGCGTGCCGGCAAACGAGAGATCACCTACTCCGTGAACGCGGGCCGGGCGTCGTGGTATGTCGACCGGTCGGTCACGTTCCAGAACACCGGACGAGCGGACGTCATTCCGGAACTGTGGATCGCGAACGGGGATGGCAGCGCCGCGCGTGTGATCGCCGACTATCAGAGCCAGCCGCGTCACGCGGTACTGTCACCGGACGGACGGCGCATCGCGTATGAAGTCGTGTCACGCCGCTGGGCCAACACGACGCACGTCGTCATCTACGACATCGCCGCGAACGACTACGTGTTCGTCGCCGAGGAGAAACTCCTCGGCGTTCCCAGCGATTTCGGCGTGTGCTGGTCGCTCGACGGCACCCGGATCGCGCACGATCGCGTGTACGCACGGGCCGGCGCGCAACCGTACACGACCCGTCAGGTGGTCGTGCGGCGGGGCACGGAAGAAACCGAAGTGTTCGATGAGGCCATCGTTCAACCCGCCGCGGTGGTCACCGCGAATCGCCCCGGTATGTGCCAATGGATCGGGAACACGCACCTGCTCGTCCGCACGGAGCGGGGTGATAGGGTGATCGACGTAAGCGATGGCGAGACGTACGAGGTGCCCGCCGAGCGCCATGTTCTGGGAGTGATGGTGCTTGACCAACAGCGGGACCTCTTGCCCGCCGGCCCGCCCTAGGTCCTACCGACCTACCGTCCTACTTAGGAACCCCAGCAGCCTCTCCCACGCGTCCGTGGCCGGCGCCTCGCGCGCCGCGCGATCCTCATCGACGCGCAACCAGAACCCGTGGTTCACCGCATCGTAGACGTGGACGTCATTGTCGATGCCGAGGGAATCGAGCGCGGCCGCGAACCGCTCCACCTGGTCAGGCGGAATGCCCTGATCCATCTCGGCGAACGTCCCGTAGACGGGGTGACGCAGTCGCGCGAGCTCGGCGGGATCCTCGACCAACGAGCCGTAGAAGATCGCCGTGGCATCGTGCTGCTCTCCCCCCAACCCATAGCTGAGCGCGATTCCGCCACCGAAGCACCACCCCATCACGGCGACTCTGCCCGACACGTCGGATCGATCGCGGAGGAATGCCTGCGCGGCGTTCAAATTCGCGATGACGCCCTCCATATTGCCGCGGGCCTCACGCGTGAGCGCCATGTTCTCCTCGGGGGTGCTGCCCGTGCGTCCCTGAAAGAGGTCGGCCGCCAGCGCCACATAGCCTTGATCGGCGAACGCATCGGCCACCTGCCGCACGCGGTCACCCAATCCGTTCCACTCGTGAATCAGGATGAGGGCCGGAAAGGGCCCCGCGCCGTCCGGAACCGCCAAGTATCCCGTGGTCGCCTCGTCACCGGGTACGTAGTGGATCGCTGCACCGTGAGGCGGAGGCGCCTCACCGAGGATCGCGCCGGGAATTGAGGTGGTGACCGGGATGCTCGCCGCCACGCTGGCGGTGTCGGAGGCCGGTTGTTGCTTGGTCGACGTGCAGGCAACAATGCCCAAACCGAGAGCGAGCGGGAGGAGTCTCAGGTTCATGGGTTCATCCTCTGGGTTTGCCAGCGCGCGAGGCGCCGTACGCTTTCCGAGATCCATGCTGCGATGGCGGCATGGGGGCGGGCCGCGAGATTGCCGTACGTGTTACTCCGTCCGTGCGACACCAAGATGCACGATCCCGGGCTCGACGGGAATCACCCAATCGACCGCCACGATGTCACGGGCGACGAACAAGTGACGATGCCCGGTCCCACGTTGACAACGCGCGCTGCTAGTCCGCAGTGCCAGCCTCCGCGGTTTCGATACATCCCGCGATAGAATGATGCCGGTTCGACGGAGGGCCAGGTCCAGATTGCCTCGTGCCACACGCTTGCCGTCTCGGCCGAGGAGTATCCATACTATGGGCATGCCCGACACCGCCCGCCGCTACACCGTCGAAGAAGTCCTGGCCTTCCCCAACGACGGCAACCGCTACGAGTTGGTCCACGGCGAGTTGCTGGTGAGCCCGGCACCGCGCTACCTGCACCAGCTTGTCGTGACCCGCCTGTGCGGGCTTCTTGTGGCATACCTGAACCGGTATCGAGATCTCGCGCAGCCCCTGGTCTCCCCCGCCGACATCACATGGGGCACCGAGGACGACCTGGCCCAGCCCGACGTCTTCGTGGTCCCGGTGCGCGAGACCGGCTACGAGTGGAGCGGCATCCGCACGCTGCTCCTCGCGGTCGAGGTCCTCTCCCCCAGCACCGCGCGGTACGACCGGATCACTAAGCGGCAGCTGTATCAGGAGCACGGCGTGCTTACCTATTGGGTGGTGGATCCGGACGCCCGGTTGGTGGAGGTCTGGCACCCCCGGGACGATCGGCCGGAAATTGTGACCGATCGGCTGGTGTGGGCCGTGGCGCCGGACGCGCCAGAGTTGGACATCCGGCTCGAGGACTTGTTCGCCCCTACCGGATAGCCGGACTCGTGATCGCCAGCCGCACACGCCTGCGGGCGAATGGCCTGCGGCGACGATGCTGGCCCGCGCGACGCCGCTACCACGATATCCCGAAGTTCATCGGCTCGCAGGTGGCGATGCAGACGACGATCCAGGTGACGGCGTCCACTGCGCTTCCCACCCAGCGCCAGGTCGTCCCGGTCCGCTCCAACCGGGCAACCGCGTTTTGGGGCGAACCGTCCCTCCTGCTTCCGGGAGAACTCGAGAACGAGCGATGATCGAACCGGCAGGGTGCCTGCCTTAACCAGGCTGTCGAGTGCGCCACCGGTGACGAGTGATTCCCCGGGCACCCGAACGGAGGTGAGGCCATGGGCGGGCTCGGCGCGGGTCCGGCTTTGCGCGGCGGGCCGTATCAACACGCCATCGAAGTCCATGCCAAGGTACTCGGCCGTGATGCTGTCACCGTTCTCCTGAAGGAGGTAGACGGTGGCACCGAGCGACGGGATCCAAAGCGATTCCGCGGCGACGGTCTGCCGCGCGGCCCCGTACCGCGCCGCGTACTCCTCCTCGGGGAATGGCTCGACACGGCGAAACCTCGCCGTCACCCGCTCACCGTTCTTCAGGAAGACTCTGACCTTCATGCCCGGCTTCAAATCGACGGAGTCCGAGCGCGTGGGCACCACCACCTGTGTGGTGCTGACGTCGATGCCGTATCCCACCATGTATCCGACGCAGCCGGTCGCGGACGGAGCGATGCCGACCAGGGTAGCGGCGACTCGAAGCATCTGATGGAGGCGCACGACAGTCTCTCTGTGAGGGTCGGCCACCAGCATGCGTGCGGGGCGTCAAGCAGGGGTCAAGTGTCCGCGAGGCCGATTCGAGGTCGAGACTCTCTCGACGCCCTTTGCCGCGGGCCACCATCGTGTCATGTCTGCGTCCAGTCGACGCCCACTTCGCCCGCCCTTGGAACTCCCTGGAATCTGATGAGCAACGAGCCGTACCGGTTGCGCAGCTCGGCATTACAACAGTTTTAAGATTTGCTCCACAGCTCGACGTCCCTGGGCCATCGCGCCGTTTACGCTCTGATGCCCGTAGAGCTCCGAGTGAGCGATCGCGATCCGGCCGAACCCCTGCTGGACCACTTCCCGCACGGGGGAGTTGCCGTTACGGCCCCAATACCAGCCCGGGGGCTGGACGAGACGCGCGTGTCCCCACCGATTCAGGATGATACCGGCGATGTCATTGCTGGGATCAAACCCCGCATCACCGAACAGCTTGATCATTTGTGTCCGACATTGTCGCTCATAGTCGGCGAACATGGTATTCAACATTCTGGTCCGGCCGATGACCACCTGTTCTTCGGCCGGATGGCCGGGCGCATACCCACCCATGTAAAAAGTCAAAACCGTCGGCTTGTCGGGATGGAGCGGGGGATGGTAGTCCCCTACTACGATCGACTGCCGCAAGTTGCAGGAAAACCCGAATCCGTCGCCGAACCACCGACACGCCGAGAATCCGAGTTTGTAGAGAAAGCGCCAGTTAGTCAGGGCGACATTGGCCACCAACACCGGAGCATGGTGGAACTCACGGTACGCCTCTTTAATGGCCGAGGGGAGGTCCGCAATCACATGCTTGTTCATCCAGCCACCTGATGCCATCACCACGGTGCGGGCCTTCACCCTGAATACACGCCCACCTTCTTCGTAGGCGACGAGCACGCCCGTGGGCGAAGAATCCAAGCCTTCGTGCTCGACTCTCACCACCGTCGCACCCACTCGAATCCGGGTTGCGCCTCCCGGTCTGTCGAGCGCGGCGAAGTTCACCCGACCGTTGCTGACATCCTCGAACGACGCCGCACCCCCGATGGCTTCCGGAATGAGCGCCTTGACCATAAAACGAGCATATGTGACGTTACCCCCAGGCCAGGACAACGGCAGTGGCGCGTCGTTGTCCCTCGCTGGGCCGACCCCCGGCATACCAAATTGCCGTGCGGCCCAGGCCGAAACCGCGTCCGGACTTACCCCATTGACGTCGCCGATGACCGGCTCGATGAACTTCGTCACCTCGGGACTCAATCCCATGACCTTTTCGATGTAGTCCCTGTAGGTCATGGTATCGAGGTATCTGTTGAACGCCTCGGTGTTCTCGCCGGTGGCGTAGCGCCATTCAAGGAGGTCTCGCCTGACTTGCGTGGAAAACGGAGTGCCCTCGAGGTTCTGACTCCAGATATTGCCAACCCATCGCGGCCGATCGCTGCCAGTGCTCCGGTCGAAGAAGTACCCGACATCGATCCGTGACTCCAACAAGCCGTCAAAGTTCGAGGCGTTGTCGAACGAGAATCGGATCGGTTTAAGGGCCGGGTCCCATTCCTGAAAGCTGTATTGGCGAGGGATCTTGAGATCCGTGAAGAACTCGTCCCCAAGCGTTCCGGACCCCTCACGCGGCATCTCGAATTGGTTCGAGCCCTGAGGCCCGATCAGCCGAGTGCCGTTCACGACGAACTCGTTCTCCTTCGCCTCGCCGCCAAAGATGGGATGGTTTTCGAGTACGAGGCACTTCAGGCGCCCACCCGTTGCTTTGCGAAAGTAGTAGGCCGCGCTCAGCCCACTGAGGCCGCCGCCTACCACCACCACGTCGAACACCTCCCCGGTGTCGACCACGTTGGCCGGCAGCGACCGGTATGTGCCATCACGGACTTTGTGCGCCGCCTCCAGCACCGGCCATGTGTTGCCGTTCGAGGCGGCGTAGTCACCTACCCCACCGTAGCCGCTCCAAGGATCGGTCCCCTCGGGGCTGAGCTTTCCGTGGACCAACCGCTTCCCCACCAACGTAGCCAACCTCTCCGCCGGAGCCGCTGAGTGAAGGAGAACCCCTCCCACTCCGAGCAATGTCGCGTTGAGGAAATCTTTCCTAGTGATGGGCGGGCCGATGCCGAGCTCGCGGTCATCCTTGTTCGATCGTTCGGAGGTCATGGGAGGTACGCCTTGTGACACGATGGTAGCGCAATAGGCATTCCTATCGACCCTCCCAACGTACGGCTCGGCGCAGGAACCGTCGAGGGAGGCTGCAGCGAAGCTACGGGGCGGTGGCACTTGAGAATCAAGGCCGGAGGTTTGCGGGCCCACCGCTTCGCCCTTGCCGCTCTCCGGCGCAGCGCGTTTCTTCGTGGCACCATTGTCACGAATCCCGACCCGCACAACAGAGCACGACCATGCGACTTCGGTACGCGTCCGTTCCCGTCCTCCTCGTGGCGTTTGCCTCCGCACTGCCCGCGCAGGACACCATCCCGATCCGCGGGGGGCAGGCCATCTCCGGGACCCTCGCGTCGGATTCCAAGCACCGCTACACCATTGAGCTGGACGACAGCACTTTCGTATACGGTCACGTGAATCAGCTCACGGTGGATGTCGAGGTGACGGTATTCGACTCCAAGAACGAGCAGATCGAGACATTCGACGCGCCCGCGCGCGGACCCGAGACGTTCACCTTCGAGTCTGGGCCGCGCGGCCGCTACGCGATCGAGGTCACCCCATTCGAGCAGGCGGAGGGCGACTACGTGATCGAGATCGTGCGCGTCGAGCCGATCGCCAGGCGGCCCGAAACACGTGTGGACCAGCTACTCCTGCCGTTCGCGGGACGGGACACGCCGGGCGCCGTCGTCGCGGTCGTGGACCGCGGCCGGATGCGGTTCCTGCGCGCCTACGGCATGGCGGAGCTGACCTATGGGATTCCGTTTGAGGCCAACACGGTCTCCAACATCGGCTCGGTGACCAAGCAGTTCACCGCCATGGGGATCCTGCTGCTCCAAGCCGAGGGCAAGCTTTCCCTCGAGGACGACATCCGAACGTACGTACCGGAGCTGCCGGATTTCGGGGCACGCATTTCGATCCGGAATCTGCTCACGCACACCGGCGGATACCGTGAGATCTATAATCTCCTTCCGATGGCGGGGTACGACGGTGAGGACGTATTCCCGCGCGAGAAGGCCATCCAGATCGTGCAGCGCCAGCCCGACCTTCAGGCCCAACCGGGCACCGAGTTCAACTACAACAACACAGGGTACATCCTGCTCGCGATGGCGATCGAGCGGATCACCGGCACGTCGTTTCCTGCATACATGAAGGCGAAGGTATTCACACCGCTCGACATGAACGACACGAGGGTCATGGCGGAACAGGGTGAGATCATTCCGCGCAGCGCGCACGGCTACGTGAGCGCGGATTCCGGAGGCTACCGCGCCGCGCGCGACCTGGCGGGATCGTACGGTGCCGGTGGGATTTACACGACCGCGAGCGACCTGGCGAAGTGGATGATGAACTACCGCGACCACACATTGGGGGGCGCGGCCGCGGTCGCCGCGATCACGACGAACACCATTCTCGAAAACGGCGATTCGACGGGGTATGGACTGGGGCTCGGACTGGGCACGTTCCGCGGTCGCAGGCGGTACCAGCACACCGGCGGCGACGTCGCGCACCGTGCCTACTTCGGGTATTACCCCGAGTTGGAGAGCGGCGTCATCATCCTGAGCAGCAACGGCTCGTTCCGCCTGAACATCGCGACCCCCATCGCGCTGGCGTTCTTCGGTGATCGCTTCGATCCGGTCCCGCCCGACACGGCCGCGGCCGGCGGTGGCATGTCGGAGGAACGCATGCGGGTGATCGCGGGTGACTGGCGGATCGTCGGGCCCAGCACCAGTCTCGACATGGTCTACACCGTCGCCGACGGCCAGCTTCACGCGCAGGCCACCGGACAACCACGCTTCAAACTCGTGGCGACGTCGGACACGACCGCCGCATTTGACGGTGTGGAGGCCACGGTCACGTTCCACTTCCGGGCTGACGGCACGGTCGACAGCGCGACCCATCATCAGGGGGGCGCGATGCCGATGATCCGAGTCGAGAAGGTCGAGCTCACCGCCGAGGCCCTCGCCGAGTTCGCCGGAGGCTACTACTCGGCGGAGCTGGAGACGGCGATCGAGCTACGTGTCGCCGACGAGAAGCTCAAGGCATACGGCGTGCGCATGGAGGAGCGCACGCTCAGCTATCGGGGCGCGGACGAATTCAGCGGTCGGTTCCCGTTCGCCACCCTTGCGTTCAAGCGATCCGGTAGTGGGCGCATTACCGGCTTCATGGCTTCCAACGGGCGTACCAAGAACGTGTGGTTCCGCAGGGAGTAACGGAATAGGGAATTTCAACCGGCTGTCCCAATAGACCCCCGGTGGTCACGGACCGGCCGCGAGTTCTTCAGCCGGAAGCGTCCGGTAGCTTCGCGGGCGAGGACGCCATCGTCCTCCAAGCCCTTCAACACCCGGCTGACTTGCGGACGGACATGCGACCTCCGCCTACAGGAAGCGGTGCAGCACGTCGGGTCCGGGGACGAAGCACGCGGCTTGGCGCACGGTGAGGTGGTGCCTGTGCCGTGCTACCAGGTCGTAGAGCCGGTCCCTGAGCGGCCCCGGCACGATCGCCCACGCGGCGGCGAGACGCCATGCCCCTCCGAGGTACCGCGCGATCTGTAGTGCCGCCGCGGATCGGACGAATACGCGCCGCATTCCCTCATCCACCCACACCATCGAGTCCACGCCGTGGAGCTGAGGGAACGCGCGCCGCACGCGGACGGCGAAGTCGCCGTCGAGCGCCGCGAACTTGAGCGTTGCCTTCCGGTCTCGTCGGAGGACGAATTGGACGATCCCGCTACAGAATCCGCAGGTCCCGTCGTACAGGAGGACCGGTTCCGAGAGCATGCCATAAGTTGGCGAAGCGTGTCCGCTCCGCAACTTCAGGCACCAAAGGTGTAACTCCGGTGGGCTGCTTCAGGATGTGGCTGGTTACCGCACCATTCACTGGCAGTTTCCAGCTTCCATCGGGTTGCCTGAGGAGGGCGATCTTTTCCTGGACACCGGGGAGGGACAGACGCCCTCGCGCAATCGCGTTCCCCAAGCGAGGCCGACCGGACGCGGTAAACAGTGCGCCCAGATTCTCCTCACTCAGGGACTGATACTCGTGGACGATCGGAGGTGTCTTGTCGTATGGCCAGATCGACACGGCGCCAGGGCATTCAGCACCGACCACCCCCAGCAACGCCGCGCTGTCGCCGGGAGTCGTGCCCGCAGCAACTGCTACCAACCCTCGGTAGGCCTGCTCGGGAAGCAAATTTTTAAAGTAAGGGCTGGCGTAGCGGTCTGAGTAGGGCTCAGGTCTCTTCGGCAGGGAAATCGAGAGCGCGGGGGTCGCGGGATCCTCGACGGCAGCCTCAGCGTATGTGAAACGTATGCCCGCACCCCGCTTCTCGACGCTTCCTACGGGCCTGTCATGCAGGTACACGGACAGCACTAACGTGGTCCAGCATGGGTACCGGGAAGGCCGCGTGGAGTAACGTCCAAGCGCAGGCCAAGCACTTCCAGGACGCGAAGCACGTTGGCAAACCCGGCATTCGGTCGCTTCCCTTGTTCAACCTCCAGTAGGAGTCGCCTGCTGACGCGCGCGAGCTGGGCGACCTCGGCCGCTGTGAGGTCGACCTCCCGCCGTCGAGCGCGAATCTGCCTGCCTAGCTCCCTCATGCTCTGGACCTGCATTTGCTCAGCCTCGAGGTGCACGTAAAAGGAACAAGTTGCCTGGGATGGTGGAGTAGGTACCCTTTTTGTTACAAGAGTAACGCTTTGTCATAGTGATCTTTACGTCTTCAATCAGCCTAGTTGGAGCCTGGCTTGATCCACCAGATGTTACATATAGGGTACTAAGCTTCCGATATCTGTCAAGAGAACCCTATACGTAACTTGTCTATACTGCTTCGTAGCAATGGCTTACAGTCACGAGGGATGCGTTGGGCCTTGCGGACTGGTGACGGATCGGCGCGGTGAGGAGGAAGGTGTACGTACCAGGAGTGCGGCCATGCCACCAGTGTAGTGTCGCAGAAGTTCGTTTCCGCATTGACGGCGGGCCAAACGCGGCCAGGGGAGGGCGCGCGTAGCCCGGCGGCCACGGCGTCAGCGCTGCGGAACGCCCGGACGCCGGGGATGACCGGCGTCGAGTTCGCCCGGCGGCAACCACTTGCCAGAATGACGTTCTGGGCTGCCACGGGTCCGCTTACAACCGCCGTTTGTCCGTGGACAACAGCCCATTGTCGTCGAGAGTAGCGGGCAGTCTATGCACTAACGTGTAGGCCGGTGAGCCGCGACGGCAAGCGCAGTCGCGGGCCGAGTGGACGGCGCCCGCGCAAGCGGCATATTTGCCATCGAACCGAGATGCCCCGTGAGGAGGTCCGTCCATGCATCCGTTCAGCCGAGCCGGCGCCGTTGCCTCGGTGACCTGCGCCACTCTCGCCTGTGCCCAAGCCGCGCCGACGGTGCCGAGTCCCACCGAGGGCCACCTGCCGTATCTGAATCCCGATCTGCCGCTCGATACAAGGGTGCAGGACCTCCTGTCCCGCCTCACGCTCGAGGAGAAAGTCGGTCAGATGCTGTACGACGCCGATGCCGTACCGCGCCTCGGGATCCCCGAGTACAACTGGTGGAACGAGGCACTCCACGGTGTGGCCCGGGCCGGTCGTGCCACGGTGTTTCCGCAGGCGATCGGACTCGCCGCGACGTTTGATACCGACTTGATGTTACGGGTCGCCACGGTGATCTCGGACGAGGCTCGCGCCAAGTACCACGAGTCGGTGCGACAGGGGAGACGGGGCATTTACGAGGGCCTCACCTTCTGGTCGCCCAATATCAACATCTTCCGCGACCCCCGGTGGGGGCGGGGGATGGAGACGTTCGGTGAGGACCCGTACCTGACGGGACAGCTGGGGATCCAGTTCGTCCGCGGGATGCAGGGTGACGATCCACGCTATCTCAAGACGGTGGCCACGCCGAAGCATTACGCCGTTCATAGCGGACCGGAGCCGGACCGCCACACGTTCGACGCGGTCGTGAGCGAGCGCGACCTGCGGGAGACCTACTTGCCGGCCTTCCGGGCGACCGTCGTCGAGGCCGGTGCGCAGTCCGTGATGTGCGCCTACAACCGGTTCCGCGGCGACGCATGCTGTGCCAGCGACGAGCTCCTGGGGCAGATCTTGCGAGGCGAGTGGGGATTCACGGGATACGTGGTGTCCGACTGCTGGGCGGTCATGGACATCTACAACACGCACGAGATCGTCGAGACGCCGCAGGAGGCCGCCGCGGTGAGTGTGATCGCGGGGACCGATCTCAACTGCGGTGTGACGTTCGACAGTCTGGTGACGGCCGTTCATCAGGGGCTGATCACCGAACCGCAGATCGATGTGGCTCTCGCGCGCCTCCTCCGTGTTCGCTTCAGGCTTGGGATGTTCGATCCACCGGAACGGGTGCCGTACGCGGCGATTCCCTACGGCGTGAACGATTCGCGGGCGCACCGGGAGCTGGCTCTCGAGGCGACGCGCAAGTCCATCGTGTTGCTCAAGAACGACGGCGTGTTGCCGCTTGGCAAGGATCTCGGGACCGTCGCGGTCATTGGGCCGAACGCCACCGACGTGGACGTGCTGCTGGGGAACTACAACGGCGTGCCATCCGACCCCATCACCCCGCTTGAAGGCATCAGGCGAGCGGTCTCACCCGATACGAGGGTGCTGTTCGCCAGAGGCAGCGACGTCGTCGAGGACATGCCCTCGTTCGAGGTGATCCCCTCGACGGCCCTCGTGCCGGCCGGGCCCGAAGCCGCTGAACGGGGACTCACGGCCACCTACTTCGGAAACCATCGATTCGAGGGCGAGCCCGTGGCCACGAGGGTCGACCCGGTCGTGGACTTCGCCTGGTGGGACGAAGCCCCGGTGGCAGGCATGCCCCGCGACAGCTTCTCGGTGCGATGGTCGGGCACGCTGGTGCCGCCGACATCCGGGCGCTACGCCCTTGGCGTCAGGATTTTCGGCGGAGCCCGCCTGTTCCTCGACGACTCCTTGTTCGTCGAGTATTCGGACCGACACGTGATCATGACCCAGTGGGAATACGTGAATCTCCGGGCCGGCGTGCCGCGGGACATCCGCGTCGAATACTTCGATCGGCGCGCGGATGCGATCATCCAGCTGGTGTGGGCGAAGCCCGATCCAGGTCTGCGTCAGGCCGCGCTCGAGGCGGCGCGGCAGGCCGACGCGGTGATCATGTTCATGGGCCTCTCCCCGCGGCTGGAAGGCGAGGAGATGCGTGTCGAGGTACCGGGGTTTACGGGCGGCGACCGTATCGACATCGGACTGCCCGAACCGCAGGAGACGTTGATTCGCGACATCGTGGCGCTCGACAAGCCGGTCGTACTGGTCCTGCTGAACGGTAGTGCGTTGTCCGTCAACTGGGCGGCCGAGCACGTACCCGCGATCGTTGAGGCGTGGTACCCTGGGCAGGCGGCCGGAACCGCGATCGCCGACATCCTCTTTGGTGACGTCAACCCGGCCGGCCGGCTACCGGTGACGTTCTACCGGTCGGTGGAACAGCTGCCGCCGTTCACGAACTATGACATGGCGGGCCGCACCTACCGGTACTTCGACGGCGATCCGTTGTTCCCGTTCGGCCATGGACTGAGCTACACAACGTTTGCGTACGGCCATCTCGATCTTCCCGCCAGCGTGCCGGCGGGCGAAGACGTGACGCTGTCCGTGGTGGTGGGCAACGTTGGAGCGCTGGCGGGAGAAGAGGTCGTCCAACTCTACGTGACTGACGTCGAGGCCTCCGTTCCCGTGCCCATCCGATCGCTGGCGGGGGTGCGGCGCGTGTTCTTGGAACCTGGCGAGATCCAGCACGTCGAATTCCGGATCACCCCGCGGCAGCTCTCGGTGATCGAGGATGCGGGGAATCGTGTCGTCGAGCCCGGCCTGTTCGAGGTCAGCGTGGGCGGGAAGCAGCCCGGTTTCACGGGTCTGGCGGACGCGGTGACCACATCGGTCGTGACCGGACAGTTCGAGATCGTCGGCCGCCGCATCGAGTTGCCACGGTAGCGGCTGCGTGTTGAGACAGCAACGCCCAGTCACGGACCTGTGAAGAAGCACTTCAGCGCATACAAACGCGCCGCGAGTCGAGCGAAGATCCGGAGGTTGACGAAAGCATCGTCCTTGAAGTTGTGGCGCTGCGGCGATTGTCCCCACCACCCGAGTTGATACGAAGACATTCTGTGGACAGGTGGCCGGGACCGACCGGCCTAAGCGACGGACCGATCGGCACCGGCGCCTCTGGGTCCGAGCGCCGGGAAGGACGTTTGACGGCCCGCACGCGGCGCGCTCATTGTGAGCCGGAGAGCGGGTCCACCTCACCCACACCAGGTTGTGTGCGGTGGGCCAGTGAGGCCAACTTCGGTGACGGCAATGTTCATGATTGCCACGAATGCACGGATCCTTTGTGAACCGATGACCACGCTCCTCCGCCGCTGGCGGCCGACACCCGTCGTCGCCGTAGGCATCATCGTGTGCAGCGGCCTCGGCGTGGGTGCGGCGACGGGTGGAATCACGTTCGCGCTCAGGAGCGTGGCACCGCTGCTGCCCTACCCCGTTGCCGAGCGCTTGGTGCAGTTCCGGCAGAGCGGCGTGTTTCCGGACGAGGTCGATTTGGGGAGGTTCCTGCATTACGTATCGCGCCGCGCGCTGGAAGATCTGCAAACCCACACCGACGTGTTCGAAGCGGTGCTCCCGTACCGGGACAACGCGGCCCTCTCGTTGGGCGACGGTCGGTATTCGACCCTAGGCGTCGCGGCACCGCACGACTTTCTGACACGACTGGGCATGCGGTTGGAGATCGGCCGCAGTTTCACGCCCGAGGAAGACGAGGCGGGCAAGGGTCTCGTCATGGTCCTCAGTCACCGCTTCTGGCGCAACGAGTTTGGCCGCGACCCCACGGTAGTAGGACGGAAGGTCGAGACCCGATTCAACGGCACCTTTACGGTGATCGGCGTGCTGGACTCGGCCGCGATCTTCCCGGTGCGACGCGGAACCCGGTATTTCATTCCGCTCGGTAACGGCATCGGAGAGCAGCTTCGAAATACGGACTTCCCGCAGGCGCTCGCCCTGCTGCGCCCCGGCGTGACGCGCGACCGTGCCCAATCTCTCGCCACGACCATCGCGGGACGCCATGCGGAAGGGGATCGCGCATCCGCGCGTCTGTTGATGGATCCCGAAGTCGACTATATCCCGCCACCGCGGCCCGTGCGCATCGAGGTGTCGCCGTATCGGGGACCTCCGTTGTTCGGGCCCGAACGGGCGCTCGTCTACGCAATGCTCGCGCTGTCGGTGGCGTTGCTGAGCGTGGCAGCCCTCAACGTCGCGAGCCTCACGCTGGTGCGGTCGAGGGTGCGTCAGACAGAGTCTGCCGTCCGCGTGGCGCTGGGGGCGAAGCCGTTGTCGCTGGCGGCGGCGAATATCGGCGAGGTCGCGGCCCTCGTCCTAATCGGTGGGGCACTGGGTGCACTCGCGTGCACCGGCGCTCTCGCGATCGTGCGTGGTAGGTTGGACCCTGACCTCGCCTTCGTCATTCCGGGTCCAGACATGCGAGCGCTCCCGCTCGCCGCCGCGGTGGCACTCCTGAGCGGCATCGTCGCGGCGGCCGTGCCGGCCGTGCGGCTGCTGCGGCAAGACCTGCATCAAGTGCTACAAACCGGTCGCGAGTTGTGGAGTTCCCCGACGAGCCGTGGGGGCCTTCGCCGGATCGTCGCTCTCGAGGTCACGTTCACGACCGTGCTTCTCGTCGGAGCGGCATTGGTCTCCGCGACGGTCGCGCACAGCGCCCGGCTTGACCGGGGCTTCGAGCCGGAGGGGGTGGTGGCGGTCAGGGTGACCGTGTCCGACAGCGTGCCGCGTGTCGATGGCGTTCGCCGTGCGCTCCGGCTTCTGGAAACGCTGCCCGGCGTGCAGCAAGTGACCGCGGGAGGCGCCCCGGTGTCTCCTATGTTTGCCGTCTCGGCCCGTGATATCACGTCGGCGTCGGGCGACGAGCTTCCCGGATTCCACTGGGTGAATCGCGTGTGGGGTGGGTACTTCCGCACCATGGGGATCTCCCTCCTGGCCGGTCGGGCGATCACGGACGCCGAAGCCGGCGACGGGAGCCACGTGGCGGTGGTGAGCCATTCGGTCGCGGAGGCACTGTGGCCCTCTGGGACGGCGTTGGGGCAGGCGGTGCGGTGGCTTACGGATTCCGGTGAGGTCTCGCTAGAAGTCATCGGTGTCGCTGCGGACATGATCCTGGCACTCAACGAGGACGGACCCCTCCCGTGGGGGCAAGTGCACGTGCCCTACGGTCTGACTCCTGATCGCCAGACCTACCTTCTGGCCCGCGTCGCAGGTGACCCCACAAGCGTCCTGCGTGACCTGTCCCCGAGCATCACACGAGGGGATGGGGGGGTCACCGTCGCGGACGCCATGTCCCTTGCCACGGCGCTGCGGCGGTCGGTCCGCCTTCAGGTCGCCCTGGCAACCCTATTCTCACTACTCGCCGGGGTGGGACTGGTGCTCGCGGTCGGGGGCATGTTCGGCGTGCTGGCGTACACCATGCACTGTAGGGCGCGCGAGTTCGGCGTCCGACTGGCGCTCGGGGCGTCACCGACCCGTCTGATGATCGGCACCCTGCGCGACGCAGGGCGATTGCTGCTGGGCGGGATCGCTGTCGGCTTGCTTGTGGGCGTGCTCATGGGGAAGGCCATGCGCGCGCTGTTGTTCGGCCTCAACCCGGCCGACCCACGGCTACTCGCCGTCGTGGCGGGCATCGTGCTGATCGCCGGGATCGGCGCCAGCTTGCAGCCAGCACTCGGTGCGGCGCGCGCGGATCCAACGACACCACTGCGTGCCGAGTGAGTCCACCGTGCGTTTCCGGAGCAACATGTCATTGCCTGCCAGATCGGTGAGCACCATTCTACTTGCGAGTACCTTCGTTGTGCTCGCGTATGGACCGCCAACCTGGCCGCCCGTGCGCGGTCACAGGAACCTCGCTGGGCGGCGATGAGGACGGATACCTCGCAGGCGACTTGCCCGACAGCGGTGCGGCCCGTAAGGACCATGAACGCGCCTGGCCGGGCTCGCCGTCGGCGACGGGGATCGTGCTCGCGCGGCGCCCGTAGCCCAACTCCGCGACCGCGAACCGATGCAGGGTGGGATAGCGGATGTGGACGCCCTGGCGCCGCAGCAGGCGCCGCACTTTGGAGAGCTTGACGTGCTCGAGCTTCTGCTTGATGAAGGCCCGGTGCTGGACGCACCGCTCCCAGGCCTCGCCGTGCGGCCGGCCCGTGCCGGTCTTGAGCCGAACCAGGATGGCCTCCAGCTGCGCGTCGGTGAGCGCGTCGCTGCCCTGACCCGGCCCGAGCCCCTGCTCGCTGGCCAGCTCGATGTAGCGCCCCACCGTCTTGCGGTCAACGCGGAGGGTCTGGGCGATCCGCTGCTTCGGGACCCCGGCCAACCACAGCCGCAGGATTTCCTTGACCTCGATCATCGTGACCTCGCGATACGCCATTGCTCCCTCCCGCCCGCCCGCCATGGGCGTGGTCTCGGGGAGCTACGGTGTCACGCAACCGCAGGTGGGGATAGTTTTGAGAAACTCAGCTACGGGTGGGGAAAGGTTTTGAGAAAACCCCGTTCAGGGTGTCCCTACCTTTTGAAAACCGCCTCGACACCCACAGGATGATGGCTGAAAGCCTCCGAGTCGTCGGTGTCCCCACGTTTTTGTCACGATCCGGGGTGTTGCGAGGTCCCGTGAACGCGGAGAGGCTGGCGTCACTCTCCCGTCGCAAGTGAGCGATGGGAAAGACCTCTGTCCATGTGCGTTTGCGCGGCGCAAGACGAGCCATGAAACTACTTTCTTGGGCCGTTTGCTTCGCCCTCGTTGCAGCCTCGTGCGTAGCCGACGATACAGACGCCAACTCGCGATCGAGCTGGAGTATTTCGCGGGAAGCGACAGTCGAGATAGGACTTGGCGGTGGACCATCGTACGAGTTTCATCGCGTAGTGGGAATCGGAATCCTCCCAAACAGTAACATCGTCGTCGCCGACGCCGGATCGCAAGAACTCCGGATCTTTAGTGACATGGGGCAGATCGTCCGCTCCTTCGGGGGGCCGGGGGATGGTCCTGGAGAGTTTCGCAACATTAGTGGGATCCGTATTGTGGACGATTCCATATTCGTATCGGAGTCCTTTCCGGCCGCGCCAAAGATCCATGTGTTCGATGCTCAACGTGGATTCCTGGCCCAGCAACCTCTTCGTCCCCAGGATCAACCTTCGGGAGTAGCACCTTACGATATCCTTTCCTCGACGACGGTCGTGGTGGTTCCCGGCCGTGGCCTCCGTATTGTCGCAACCCCACCCCGTGAGGGCATCGTGCGGCGAGATTCGCTGAAGCTCGGAGTGTTGGAGGTCGGCAAGGAGCAGCACGTGACCTGGCTGGGATTGTTTCCGAACAATTCCTGGTACTCTTACCCATTGCCCCCCGGGTCATCTGTTTCTCGAAGCATGGCACGCTACTCTCTGGGGCCTTCCCTCGTCGTGAGGACGTCTGGACACAAGATCTGGATTGGTGATTCGGGTACCGGTGACATTGGGCTGTGGGATCCCGCGCGCGGGGCGCAGGATACGACGGTGTCGTTTCCGCAAGGACCACGCGGGTTCGACCAGCCTATGCTTCGACGTGCGATGAACGAGGCGCGCACGAACACATCGCTCTCCGATCCAGCTGCGCCAGCCCGTATCGAGGAGCTGTATTCCGATCGTCTGCTGCCGGCCACAGCTCCCCGGTTCACACGTTTTACACCGGGCCCCGACGGCGAAATGTGGATCGAGTGTTTTTCGGAAATCCCGACGGAAGAGCACTGTGTATTCGCTTTCGACGAGCGCGGCAGGGTAAGCGGAGATGCGATGGTTCCGGCCGGCGTGCAGATCGAAGCCGTGGACGCAGATCGGATCATCGGGGTACGTCGACGTTCGTATGGTATGGAGACGGTTGTGGTCCACCGACTCATCCGCCATTGAGTGCTAAAGGATGTCTATCCTCGCAGATACTCTGACAAACGCCCGGCTCGTCGTTGCCGCGTCTGCCCTCGTGTTCGCGGCTTGCGGGGAGCCGGACACTCACCCGGTACGCGATCATTTCCCCGATTCGCTCATTGGTACTTGGGTGAGGGTATATCCGGCGGCGGACGGACTCGACTCCATCGTCCTCCGTCCTGGTGGCGACGCGGACGGAGCACCGTCGTCCGTTGCCGCCGAACCGCTTGGGAGGATCACGAGTTGGCGCGTGGGTACTTGGCTGGGGCCCCTCGATCTTTGCTTCGGCGATTCCCGGGGCACGCTCTCCTGCCAGGGCTACGTGCTCCGAACGGATACTCTCGCACTCGCGAACATAGCACAGATAGTCCTGGTCCGAGCAACGACGCGCAACGCAGCGGTCCAACCGGGCGACACCGTGAAGCTGACCAGAGACCGTCTTGGAGAAGTGCCCCCGGCTTCCCGCCCTGGTGGGCAAGTTCCATGAGTTCGGCCCGAACCCCAGCTCGAGTGGACACCTGTGTTGGTCACTAGCGCAGGGAGCGAGAAGGGTCGGTGGGACCGTGGCGAATAGGAATCAGCTGTTCACGAGGATGTAGTCGACGTCGAGCCGTTCCGGATGGCTGCCGCACGACACGATGACATTCATCGTCAACACGTTCCGTACGTCTCATCTTTCACACTGATCCTGATGGCTCAATCTTGGGCGGGGAGCCGGCGTGCCGGCAGGACCGTATCGTCGCGACTGTCCGCGTGCGTGACGGCCAAACACGATTGCGGGCTCGGCACCGCCGTGTGGCCCCTTCTCAATTTGAAGCAATTGGGCTTTGAACATGTCATGTCGCGACGCGTTTGCAGGATAGCTCCGCGGCGTATGGCTGACTCGACGGAATCCACTGTGGCGGTGGGGCGCAGCTGGCTATCTCACTCCAGTCGCGTTGCTATGTCGCGAAGCCGGGCCACATGTTGGGATATGCTGGTCGACAGATGTGCGCGCCGGAGCGAGGGCAGCGCACCACGCGCCTGCGCCTCGACGGTCTCAGCGCTTGGGACGCAAGGTGAGATCCACACGAGAAATGCGACCGCCATCCACCCACGCCACGGTGGGAACGGCGTTACGTCGTTCCCCCAGGGCCGCTTGCATCCTGATCGGCAATCCCTCCTCGAAACCACAGATGGCGTACTGGCCGTCCGGCCCCGTGACGCCGGTGACGACGGCCCGATCCACGGATCGGGCATACGGCGGACCTTCCATGACGATCCAACGCCGACCCTGCGCCGAAACGGTCGCGCCTGACACAGGATGCCCGAGCCCATCGGTCACGCGGCCGGCCAGTGCGCCGACGCCATCCGAGCGCGGAGCGTCTGGGCAGAGGGACTGCCAGAGCGTCTCGATCGATGGCACGCCGAGCCACACCTCGAGGCCCTCGCCGGGCAATACGGTTATGCTCCGAGTACCCGGCACGGGCGGGGCAACGTCGAGCGCGGGATGCACCACCGCGAGCAGGTACGTTCCCGCAGGAATCTCACGGAGCGCGAACGCGCCTGTGGAATCGGCCCGAGTTTGATAGGGTGTGCCTGCGAGGACAATCCGGGCGCCCGCGATCGGCTCGGCTTGGCTGCTGTCGTACACTGTCCCGGTCACGTAGCCCGGCTCGCCGATCACGACCGGCTTGCCGTCGAGATCGCGGATCTCGCTCACGACGGCCCCCTGCTCGCGGAGTCGCCGTGCGACAACGCGGCGCCGCCCGGCGAGCCCGATCGTCGTTTCGGGTATTGGCATGCGCACCCACCACCGTCGCACGACCCATGCGCCCGTCGGCAGGCGCTGGAATTCCACATGTCCGCCAACGTGCTCGTTGACGATGTTCCACGGAAGGTGCGTAAATCGGAATTCCAGTGCCCGCAGCTCACCCGAGCGGCGGTCGAGCCAGAGCACGCCGTCGATATCCGGTACATCACGATCCTTGACAGGCTGGAACGAGAGCCCGATCAGGCCCGGGTCCTCATCGGAAACCGCCAGGGCGAAGCAATGAAGGTTTGCGAACTCCTCCGACAAGAGTGCTCTCGCGTCTGGGCCCTCGAACACCCATGCTCCGGACTCGGCTGGGCGAACAAACCCAACGGCCCACAGCGAGTCCGCGGACACGGTACCGAATGGACCCCTGGCGAACACGCCTTGTCGCTCGGTCGTGCTCTCGCCGAGTACCACGAGCGAGCGCGAGTCGAGCGTCCGGTCATAGCGAATCCAGCGAAACTCAAACGGCGTCGCCCGCTCCGTCCACGACACGGCGGACAGTGCCTTGCGTGCCTCGTCCCAGACACCGACGACGGCCTCACCCACCTCGGAGCTTCCGCGACAGGAGGTCTCTCCGACGACCAGCACGGGTGCCAGCACCACGGGCTGAGGACGAATCACGAACGTGTAGTCGACCGTGCCGTCGCGGTCGAGGAGCACCGGCGGCGACACGGTCGAACGCCAACCGATAATGGCCGAGTGAAGGCGATACGCGCCCGGTTCGGGGGCCACGAGGACGAAGCCGCCGGCGGCGTCGGTGAGGGCCCGGGCGACCTCGTGCCCCAACATGTCGGTGAGGACCACGAACCCGCCCACCACTGGGCGGTTGTCCAATTCATTCACCATGCGCCCCTCGACCCGCTGGGCCAGCACGGGGCGAGCAACTGTCCCGAGACAGGCCACAGCAGTTGCCGAGCGCGCAAGCCAAGTGAAACGCCGTGTCCAAGGCCGCATCGCGAATCTCACCGTCAGTTGTTTCTAGCTCCGCTCCGGGTCCTACAGCTGACCCGAAGCGGAGCGTGGCGACCCTTGCACGCGCACTCGCGATGGAGGATGAAACTTGCCTGTGCACGAGACGGGCGGGCGCGGGCGTTGAGCGTCAAGCCTGGTGCATTAAAGATAGCCGAAAGGTCGAGGTACCTGTGGTAGCGACCGCAGGCCGAGCTGGCTCACTGGCAATCACCAATCTCACACCAGGTGCGCGGCAGTGGCATTGCAGCGATCATTAGGGGGGACCTATTGTTCTGCGGAGGCGCCCATGGACATGAGCCGAAGCGCGCTGATGGGTCCGTCGTGCATCCTCCCGATGCTAATGATGGGCGTGGTGCCGGTCACCCTCGCCGCCCAAACGGTCCGGGGTCGGCTGTTGGAGGCCGGCACCGAGGCACCCCTGGCGGCGGCGACCGTTCTGTTGCTGACCGGTGACTCCGCGGACCGCGAGGTCGCCCGGGGTGTCACCGACGACCAGGGGCGCTTCCAGCTTCGTGTCCCCGCGCCAGGGTCTTACCGCCTAGGCATCACCCGCCTGGGCTACCAGCCCGTGATCAGCCAGCCGCTTGACCTGGCGCCCGGCGACCAGCCCCTCGATGTCGAGGTCCACATCTCTCCCGTGCCAATCTTGCTCGATCCGGTCACGATCGTATTTGAGCGACCAGCCTCGGAGAGCAGCCTGCACTTGGAGAACGCCGGCTTCTACGAGCGCCGGCGCCGCTACGGGCGGGAGGGGCTGGGGCTGGGCGAGTTCCTCCAGCGGGAGGAGATCAAGAAGACGAATCCCACCAGGGTCTCCGACGCATTACGAACCGTGCGCGGCGTCACGGTGCGGGGCGCGGGCGGAGCGCGCCAGGCGATCACGCTGCGCGGCCACGGCAGTATCTACGAAACCGACGGACGCTGTGTGCCGCAGGTCTACGTGGACGGGGCCCCGGCCGCCACGGGAGCGGATATCGACGACTTGGTGTCACCCTCGTCGCTGGCGGGCATCGAAGTGTATCCCGGCCTCAGCGTGCCGGTGGAGTTCTGGCGAGATATGCGGAGCGGGACGCTTCAAGGACAAGCATGCGGTGCAATCGTGTTATGGACCGGAGCAGCGGAGGCCGACGCCGATGATGTCGAGCCGCCCGCGACTGGGACGGACCAAGAACTCGTCAGGTCGGCGACGCGACTCGCCCTGCAACTCGCGCTCGCGACCGATTCGGTCACCCCGGGTGACACGCTGTGGGCCACGATCGCCATCCGCAATCTCGCTGACAGCACCAGGTCGCTGTGCGTGACCGAGTCCCGCTTCGTGGTGCGGGGGTCCAGCCCGACGGGGGATCTGGTCACCCGCGGCGAGCGTGGTGCGTGTCTCCAACGCCTTGACCTCCCTCCAAGGACCACGCGTTGGTGGCGCGAGCCCCTCATCATCGGGCCCCGCTCGGGAGTGGCCAGCCATGCTTTGATTCAGGCGTTCGTGCGGGTCGGATATGGCCCGTGCGATGAGGGGGACGAATGTACGGTTGAACTCCGCTCCTCACCGCAGCCCGTTGCGTTGAGTCACCACGAGCGGCGGTAGCGATGCCACGCGCGGCGCCATCCGGTTGCGTTCCGCGCCCAGCATCTCGAGCAACTGCCGCCGGCGGGCCAACAGCCCCGCGAGGGCGTGGGCGTCGAGGCGCTTTGTCATCGACGCGACACCCTGTTCATTGTTCGCCACCGTCCACCGACTGCCACTCGGCCGCACCGCCACGACCAGCTGCTGCTTCGCCACATCGATCCCGATGACCATTGTCTCGTCTCCTCGCGTGCGCGCCGCGATCGAGCTGGCGCCCCAAGGAGAATGCGTGCAAACTCAATCGGTTTCTAGATACAGGGCGGCAGCGCGGGGGGCTCCCATGAACGCGGGCAAACGCTTCAAGATCGACGACACTGAGCAGGTCCGGCCCCACATCAGGCTCTGCCGCCGGATTCTCAGCGAGGCCCTGGCCGCGGGTTTTACCGGGATCGAACTGACCGCCGTTCCCGGGACGGCACCTGCTGCACGAGCACTGCATGAGGGCGCTTGGAGGTCGTTCATGGCCTTCCCGCCGCCCGTTTACGGCCAGCTTGTCGAGTACTTCAAGGAGATGGCCGGAGTGGCATCAGACGCGGCGTCCGCCGATGGGAGGATTCTCGTGCAGGTCGGGGGGCGCGATGCGGCCGTTGTATTGCGCGCCCGTCGCAACGATCAGGCGGTTGAAGAACTCGTCCTGGACTTTTCGGGTGAGTCCTATCTTTAGTTGAAATTTGGGTGGTGCCTCGTTACCAGAGTGGGGTGATCCCGCAAGGACACCGTCACTCACAGCGAGGAGGACACCACCCATGCAGACAGTACAGCGAATCCGGACAAAGGGAAATGGCACGCGCCTGGTGGCGGTGCCGCCGAGCGAAGCGCCGAGCGCGATCGAGGCGCGCATCGCGCTGATTCAGGCGTTGATCCCCTTGGGGCTCGAGGCCGTCGCCGAGGAGCTCCAGCGGGAGGTGGTGGCCCTGGCCGGGGAGCGCCATGCGCGCCAGGGCCGGCGGCCAGGGCTGGTGCGGTGGGGGCAGCAGGGGGGCTCGGTGTACCTGGCGGACCAGAAACTGCCGGTGGTGGTGCCGCGAGTGCGCGATCGGCACCGGCAGGTGGAGGTGCCGCTGGAGAGCTATCAGCACTTGCAGCAGCCGCGGGCGGTGGATGAGGGGTTGTTCCGGCGGATCCTGGGCGGGCTCGCGTGTCGGGAGTATGCGGCGTGTGCGGAGGCGGTGCCGACGGCCTTCGGACTCTCGGCCTCGAGCGTCTCGCGGCGGTTCGTGCGGGCGAGTGCGCGGCGGTTGCAGGAGCTCCAGGAGCGCTCGCTGGCCGGGGAGCGGTGGGTGGCGCTCTTCCTCGATGGGAAGACCTTCGCCGCCGACGAGCTCGTGATCGCGCTGGGCGTGACGCTCCACGGGGAGAAGCGGGTCCTGGGGCTGGTGCAAACCGCGACGGAGAATCAGCGGGTGTGCGCAGCGTTGCTGCGCGAGTTGGTCGAGCGGGGGTTCGGCGCCGCGGACGGGCTGTTGGTCGTGCTCGATGGGGCCAAGGGGTTGCGCGCCGCGGTGGCCGAGGTGTTCGGCGCGAGAGCCCAGGTGCAGCGGTGTCAGTGGCACAAGCGCGAGAACGTGGTGCGGCATCTCCCGCGGGGGGAGCAGGCGACGTGGCGACGGAAACTCCAGGCGGCCTATGGGAAGGCGACGTACACGCAGGCACGGGCCGCGCTGCGCCGGCTGGAGGCGGAACTCCGGCTCGTGAACGTCTCCGCGGCGAAGAGCTTGGCCGAGGGGCTGGAGGAAACGCTGACGCTCCACCGGCTCGGGCTGTTCACGGAGCTCGGGGCGAGCTTCAAGACGACGAATCCGCTGGAGTCCATCATGGCCCAGGTGGAACACCGGACGGCGAAGGTGGATCACTGGCGCACGAGCGAGCAGAAGCAGCGCTGGTGTGCGGCGGCGCTGCTGCTGATCGAGCCGCGCTTGCGGAAGGTGAAGGGCTATCGGCATCTGCCGCGGCTCGCCGAGGCGCT